>Ga0164243_10000950_pt1 | contig 50492 bp, 43 predicted proteins | sample OricompcompostOP_FD_108781 | JGI IMG/M metagenome (GOLD analysis project Ga0164243, IMG submission 108781) | Organic Plus compost microbial communities from Emeryville, California, USA - Original compost - Organic plus compost (OP) | ecosystem: Engineered > Solid waste > Mixed feedstock >... | reverse complement strand
GGGGCCACACTCGTTCCCATTCCGAACACGATCGTTAAGCCCTACAGCGCCGATGGTACTCCGCTCGCGAGAGCGCGGGAGAGTAGGCCGTCGCCGGCACCTCATTCGACTGCCCCGGTATTCTTCGGAATGCCGGGGCAGTCGTATTTTCTCCAACCTCCCGGTCGCGCTCATCAGCCAGACCACCACTCCCGACCCGACACCCATGCGCCGAGCCGGCATCGTCACGGTCGTTGGCAAACCCAACGCCGGCAAGTCGACCCTCCTCAACCGCATCGTCGGCGAGAAGCTCGCCATCGTCAGCGCCAAGGCGCAGTCCACTCGCGACCGCGTCGTCGGCATTCACTCCACCGACGACACCCAGATCGTCGTCCTGGACACCCCCGGGCTTCTGAATCCGCGCTACGCCCTGCAGCACTCCATGCGCGCCACGGCGCTCGCCGCTCTCGCCGATGCAGACGTCATTCTCTACCTCGCCGACGCCACCGAACCGCCCCCCTCGCCACTCGAGGAGGTCGCCGGACTCGATGCGACGCCCGCTGCCCCGGTGATCCAGGTCTTCAACAAAACCGATCTCCTCGGCAAGGCGCGCCGCGAGGAGATGCAGGCGCTCCTGCCAGATGCCTCCTTCGTCTCCGCGGCGACCGGCGCCGGCGTGGACAAGCTCCTGGCGCGCGCGAGCGCGCTCCTCCCCGAGAGCGAGTTTCTCTATCCCGAAGACGACATCAGCACACAGTCGCTGCGCTTCTTCGTCGCGGAGCTCGTGCGCGAGACGGCCCTCGAGCAGCTCGAGGACGAGCTGCCCTACAGCATCGCTTGCGAGATCGAGGAGTTTCGGGAGACGGCGACGCCGGTGTACATTCGGGCCGTGCTCCACGTGGAGCGCGACAGTCAGAAACGCATTCTCATCGGCGCCGGCGGCCAGCGAATTCGCGCCATCGGCATGGCCGCGCGCACGAAGGTCGAGAAGTTGATCGGGCAGCCGGTCTATCTCGACCTGTGGGTCAAAGTTCTACCCAACTGGCGGCGCAACCCCGTTGCCCTCGGCCGATTCGGGTACAAGTTGCCTGAGGAACCTCATCGATGACCATCTCGCCGCAGCTGCTGGAAATTCTGGTCTGCCCCAAGTGCAAGGGAGAGCTCGAGTACCGGGAGGCAGAAGCATCGCTTTTGTGCCATACATGCCGGCTCCGCTACGAGATTCGGGACGGCATTCCGATCATGCTGATCGACGAAGCGAAGCCATTCTGAGTCCGTCGCTGGTGCGGGTCGCGTGGTCCGACGGGGGACCGCGTGACATGGGTCACGGCAGGCTGAATCGCGCAACTCCTAGTCCTGTCGTCATTTGACTTAGTTTCGGGCGCCCGGTATCTTGCGCCCTCAACCGTTGATTCCCGAGAGTGGCCACCACTAGCGCGATTCTGTTTTCGCCCGACGAGCTCGGGCCGCCGGACGACGTGAGCCGCTGGCTGACGGCGCTAGGCCTTCCACTCATCCGTCTCCACGACGTGGAGAGCCTGATGGGCGTGGCGCTGCGCAGCCGTCCGCGCGTCGTTCTGTTCGACGTGCGCCATCAGCCGGACACAGTCCTCGACGCCCTCCGCCATCTCAAGGCGGACTCGTATACCGGCGTCGTGCCCGCGGCAGTCGTGTGCGGCGACGATTTCGCCTCATTCGACGCCGCGTTCAAGGCGGGCGCCGACGAGGTCGTGCACGAACATCAGGTGGCCGCCGAGGTGCAAATCCGCCTCGACGCCATGCTGCGCCGCTCGGACCGCGATCTGTACGTCCACCCGTCGACGCGCCTTCCCGGCGCCGTCGAGATCGAGGCGGAGATCGCACGGCGACTCTCCCTCGGCGTCCAGTTCGCGACCTGCTACGCGGACCTCGATCACTTCAAGGAATTCAACGATCGCTACTCGTACTACGAGGGCGATCGCGTCATTCGGATTCTCGCGAAGATTCTCCACGACGTCGTCAAAGGGCTGTGCTTCGAGGACGGGTTCGTCGGCCACATCGGCGGCGACGATTTCATCTTCATCATCCCGACGGCACAAGTTGACGCCGTGTGCTCCGAGATCGTCTCGATCTTCGATGCCCTCGCTCCATTCCAGTATTCTGAAGCCGATCGACGGGCGGGCTATTTCTTCGGCAAGGACCGCCGCGGCCAGCTGCACCGCGTGCCGCTCATGACCGTCTCGATCGGTGTCGTGACGAACGAGCGGCGCTTCTTCACGCATGCCGCGCAGGTGAGCGCGCTCGCGACCGAGATGAAGAGCTACGCCAAGACGCTTCCCGGCTCGATCTATTCGATCGACCGCCGCACCGACGCGCCGGCGCGTCAGGCCGTGCGCGAACCGGCGCTCGCGTCGACCCCGCGCGGAACAGCCACGCCCATGGAGAGTGGCGCTTGAACGTAACCTGTCCCGAATGCCGCTCGGTGTTCCGCGTCGACCCGGGGAAGGTCCCGACGGTCGGGGTGCGCGCTCGCTGCTCCGTGTGCGGCGGGATCATCACCATCGGGGGCGGCGTCTCCGTCGACGAAGAGTTCGCGACGCCAGGCCACACGCCTGTAGCGCCGGCGGCCGAGCGGAATACCGCGACCCCGGCCGCACCGATTGACGCGGCGCCGCCAACAGCGCCGATTCCTCCGCGCGGCGAAACGCCGATCGACGTGCGCCCGGTGAGGCCCGCGCCGCCTGAGTCCGAGGCGACACCGGTTGAACCGGCGACACCCGTCGTCGACCCCAGCCCTCTGGCTCCCTCCGAGCCGCCACCCGCAACTCCGGCCGCCGGCGCAACTCCGGTGTCGGCGTCATCGGTGCCTTCTCCTGTAGCGCCGCCGGCCGCGTCCCCCCCGCCGGCATCCTCGGCTGGCCACGCACCCGAGCCGGCATCCGCGACGCCCGCGACGCCCGCCCATGCGGCTGCCGGACATCCCCTTCGCCCGACGACCGGACCGTCGGCCGGGATTCGTCCGTTCATTCCACCGGTGCGCCCGGCTGGGCCGAACGCTCCGGCGACGCCAAGTCCGTCGTTCGGACGCCCGAGCTCGGGGATCATCGTTGGTCCCGGTGTGCGGATGCCGCAGCCGCCAGTGCGGCCGAGCATCCCGCCGCGGCCCTCCGCGCCCGCGACGCCCGCTACGCCCGCCGCCGGAACGCCCAACGCGCCGCGCTCGACGCCGCCCCGGCCACCGCTCTCGCCGCTGCGTCCGTCGCTGTCGTCGCAGCCGACCCCGCCTGTGTCACAGGAACCCGCGCCGCCGCATCGACAGACGGTGCCGGTGATGCGTCCGTCGCTCGGTGAACGTGAAACGGCCGCACCGACGCCACCGACGCCGCCGCCGTCCGCGGCGCCGAGCGCCCCGGCTGCGACGCCGACCGGGACACGCTCGCCGTCGGGTACGCCGACTCGCGTGCCCATCAATCCGTTTCTGGCGAACGACCCGAACGCGAAGGCGCGCCGCCTGGCGCGCGCCCTGATCTCCGATCTGGTGACGTACTTCCCGCAGAAGCGCGAGGAAGGCCTGCGGAACGGCACGACCAAGGAGCTCTTCCGCGAAGAGATCAAGAAGAGCTACGAGGAGTTCGTCGAGCAGGTGGGCAAGGATCTCGCGGACTCCACGCAGCACTTTCAGGATGCGCTGAACGACATCCTCGGAGGCGGCCAGAAGATTTTCTGATCGTGGCGCGCTATCTTTGCGTCAGACGACTGATCACTCGAACGAGCCGTCCGCTTCGCGCGCGACGGCTCGTGTCTTACCAGGAAAGGACGAATCACGATGGCCGAAACCGATCGCGCGAAGCAGCTCCGTCAATACAGCGAGCGGCTCGGCGAGCTCCGGAGGTACCTTTGACCTCGATGCCAAGCGCGACACGCTGAGGCAGCTCGAGGAACGGATGGCCGCGCCGGGCTTCTGGGACAACCAGCAGGCGGCGCAGGGAGTCGTCCAGCAGGTCAAGGCGCTCAAGGGATGGATCGATCCATTCGACGCCGTGAGCGGCCGGGTAGACAGCGCTCTGGAGCTCGAGGACATGCTCGCTCTGGAGCCCGACGAAGACCTCGCGGCCGACGTGCAGCGGGAGGTCGACGCGCTGGCGAGCGAGATCGAATCCTTCCGGCTGCGGTCGCTCCTGTCCGGCCCCGACGACTATCGCGACGCGCAGCTCGAGATCAGCGCGGGCGCTGGTGGAACCGAAGCCCAGGATTGGGCGCAGATGCTCATGCGCATGTACACACGCTGGGCGGAACGCAAAGGCTACACGATCGAGATTCTCGATCTGAGCGAAGGCGAAGAAGCGGGAATCAAGGGCGCGGTGCTCGAGATCAAGGGCCTGTACGCCTACGGATTCCTGAAGGCGGAAGCCGGGGTGCACCGGTTGGTGCGCATCTCTCCGTTCGATTCGCAGGCACGGCGGCACACGAGCTTCGCCTCGGCGTTCGTGTACCCCGTCGTCGACAACGACATCAACATCGAGATCCGCGACGAGGACATCAAGATGGACGTGTTCCGTGCGTCCGGCGCCGGCGGACAGCACGTCAACAAGACCAGTTCGGCGGTGCGGCTCACGCACATTCCGACCGGGATCGTCGTCGCCTCGCAGCAGGAGCGGTCGCAGCACAAGAACAAGAACACGGCGCTCAAGATGCTCAAGAACCGGCTGTATCAGATCGAGGCCGAGAAGCAGGCGAAGAAGAAGGCCGAGATGGACGCGAACAAATCCGATGTGAGCTTCGGCAGTCAGATCCGGAGCTACGTCTTCCAACCATACACGATGGTGAACGACCACCGCACCGAGCTCAAGATCCCGGACGTCCAGCGCGTGATGGACGGCGACATCGATCCCTTCATCGAAGCGTATCTCGCCGAGCAGGGCGCGTCGCCGACGGGCAGCGTGTCATGAGCGAGGATCTCAACTTCGTTCAGCGGGCGCGCCGCGAGAAGCTCGACGCGCTCGAGGCAAAGGGCGTCGCGCCGTTCGCGTATTCGTTCGACCGCTCGCACTTCGCGGCCGACGCGGTCGCGCTCCAGCCCGACGGCGTTCAGGAGGAAGGCGAGACGGTGCGGGTCGCCGGGCGCATCGTGGCGTGGCGCGCGCACGGCAAGACGACGTTCGCGCACATCGCCGACGACAGCGGACGCATTCAGCTCTACTTCAAGAAGGACGTTCTCGGCGACGACCGGTACGGCGTCCTCGATCAGTTCGACATCGGCGACGTCATCGGCGCGACCGGGCCGCTGTTCCGCACGCGGACCGGTGAGGTCACCGTGCGCGCCGAATCGGTCGAGATGCTGGCCAAGTCGCTGCGGCCGCTGCCATTCGGCAAGGAGGAAGTGGTCGACGGCGTGACGGTGCGGCATTCAGGGTTCTCTGATCCCGAGCAGCGCTACCGGCAGCGTTACGCCGATCTCGCGGTGCATCCAGAGGTACGCGCGCTGTTTCGCGCGCGCTCGCGAATGACCTCGGAGATCCGTCGCGCGCTCGACGAGCTGAACTATCTCGAGGTCGAGACGCCCGTGCTGCAGCCGCTCTACGGCGGCGCGGCAGCCCGTCCGTTCATCACGCACCACAATGCGCTCGACATGCCGCTCTACCTCCGCATCGCGGACGAGCTGTATCTCAAGCGCCTGATCGTCGGCGGATTCGATCGTGTGTACGAGATCGGCCACGACTTCCGCAACGAGGGCATCGACCGGACGCACAATCCGGAGTTCACGATGCTCGAGTTCTACGAGGCGTACGCGGACTACACCGTGATGATGGGTCGCGTGGAAGCGCTGTTGGTGCGCGCGGCGGAAGCGGTGCGGTCGGTGTGGTCGCCGCCGGCGACCGAGGGCGCGATCGAGCACGGCACGGAAGGCGTGCCGACCTTCGCGACCCCCTTTCCTCGCGTCGAATGGGTGCCTTCGCTCAACAAGGCGCTCGGCGCCGATGCGCTGGCGATGGACGACGCCGCGCTGCGGACGGCGGCGCAGCGGGTCGGCGTGCACAAGGTGGAAACGTTGAGCAAGCCGAAGGTGCTCGACGAGATGTTCCAGGCGCTCGTCGAGTCGAAGCTGCACGAGCCCACGTTCGTGATCGACTATCCCGTGGAGCTGTCGCCGCTGGCCAAGCCAAAGCGTGGCAATCCGCAGCTCACCGAGCGGTTCGAGCTGTTCGCGCGCGGTCGGGAACTGGCCAACGCATTCAGCGAACTGAACGATCCGATCGACCAGCGCCGTCGTTTCGAGGCGCAGGCCCGGCTGCGCGCCGCGGGCGACGAGGAGGCTTCGGGCGTGGACGAAGATTATCTGCGCGCGATGGAGTACGGCATGCCGCCGATGGGCGGCGTGGGCATCGGCATCGACCGGCTCTTCATGTACCTCACGAACACGCCGAACATTCGCGACGTGATCCTCTTTCCGACGTTGCGCCCCGAGTGATGGCGGTGCCGTCGGTTTCCGGGCGTGAGCGGCAAGCGCCGCGGCGGGGCGCGTGACGCGACTCGAGCTCGCCATCGCCTGGCGCTATCTGCGCAGCCGCCGCGGATCCAAGCTGCTGTCGCTGATCAGCGTGATCGCCATTCTCGGCGTCACCGTCGCGGTGAGCGCGCTCATCGTGATCATGGGCGTGATGAACGGGCTGCAGACCGACCTTCGTGAGAAGATTCTCATCGGCAGCCCGGACATTCGTGTGCTGGTGTATGGCGAAGACATGACGATGACCGACTGGAAGACCGTGGAGGAGAAGGTGAAGCGGCAGCCGGGCGTGGTCGCGGTCTCGCCCTTCGTGGTGACGCAGGCGCTCGTCGGATCGAAGCGGCACACGTATCGGGAGACGGCGTTCATTCAGGGGCTCGTCCCCGACGGCCCGGGCGTGCCGCAGGTGACGTCGCTGCGCAAGCGGGCGGTGGCCGGCGATTTCACGTTCGCGACGCTCGACGGCAAGCACCGCGGCGCGGTGCTTGGCGCGAAGCTCGCCAGTCGCCTCAACGTGACGCCCGGGATCGACTCGATCACGGTGCTGACGGCGAACCCGAACAAGCTCGATCCGGTGACGGGCTTTCCACGCCCGGTGCTTCAGACGCTCGAGGTCACGGGGATCTTCGAGACCGGGATGTACGAGTATGACAACTCGTATGTCGTCGTGGCGCTCGACGTCGCGCAGGAGTTGGCCCAGCTCGACTCCGCGGTCACGGGGCTCGAGGTGAAGACGCCGACCCGCAAGGACGCCGGCCCGACGGCCATCAAGCTCGCCGATTCCCTTGGCATGCCGTATCGGGTGTTGGATTGGGAGCAGCAGAATGGGTCGCTCTTCAGCGCCCTCAAGCTCGAAAAGCTTGGCATGTCGATCATTCTCATGTTGATCGTTCTCGTCGCGGCCTTCAACATCATCAGCACGCTGATCATGGTGGTGACCGACAAGACGCGGGAGATCGGCATCCTTCGCGCGATGGGAATGCCGGCGCGGTCGATCCGCCGGGTGTTCTTCGCCCAGGGAGTGGTGATCGGCGTGACCGGAACCTTCGCTGGGCTGGTTTTAGGGCTGGTCGCATCGTTCGTCATCGGACGGGGGCAACTGATTTCGCTCGATCCGTCCGTATACTTCATCGACCACTTGCCGGTGGCGAACGATCCGACGGACGTGTTGTTGATCATCATCTCGAGCCTCGCGGTCGCGGCGGTGGCGACGATTTATCCGGCGCTCCAGGCGGCGCGGCTGTATCCCGTGGAGGCGATTCGACACGAATGATCGTGCTCGAGGCAGTGGACCTGACGAAGGTGTATCGCGGCGGTGATGGCGGGTTCATCACGGTGCTCGACCGGGTCGCGCTGCGGGTGCCGCGGGGACAGATGACGGCGATCGTCGGGTCGTCCGGCGCGGGCAAGAGCACGCTGCTGCAGCTCCTCGGAGCGCTCGACAAGCCGACGAGCGGCAGTGTACGGATCAACGGCGAGGCGCTCGAGGGGCGCGACGACGATTCGCTTTCCGCGCTGCGCAATCGGTCGGTCGGGTTCGTATTTCAGTTCCATCATCTGCTCCGCGAGTTCAGCGCCGTCGAGAACGTGATGATGCCGATGCGCATTGCCGGGTGGGCGGATGGTCGCGCGCGGAAGCGCGCGGGCGAACTGCTCGAGCGTGTCGGACTGAGTGGTCGGATGATGCACACGCCGGCGGAGTTGTCGGGGGGCGAGCAGCAGCGCACCGCGGTCGCACGCGCGCTCGCTCTGGACCCGGTGGTGCTGCTCGCGGACGAGCCGTCCGGCAACCTCGACCATGCCAACAGCGAGCGCCTCCACGATCTCTTCGTGGAGCTGGCGCGCGATCTGGAGATCGCGATGGTGATCGCGACCCACAACCGTTCCCTCGCATTGCGCGCGCAGTGCACATTACGGTTGGAGGATGGACGGCTGACCGAGACCGACGTGCGCGAGGTAGTGCCCTGATGTTGTGCGAGACGTGCCGGGAACGCGATGCGGTGGTGCAACTGACGACCATCGAGAACAACGGCGTTCACCAGCTGAACCTGTGTGAGCAGTGCGCGGCCGAGCGCGGCGTCGAGACGACGCTGGCGAAGCCGAAGCATCCGCTCGGCGAGTTCCTGCAGGAGGTGCATCAGCAGGTCGCGACCGCAGGCGCCGCCAAGGGCGCCGAGGGCCTGCGGTGCTCGTTCTGCAACACGACGATGGCCGACTTTCGCGCGACCGGCCGCTGGGGCTGCGCGCGCTGCTACACCAACTTCGAGGTCGGCATTCGCGAGCTGCTGCGCCGCGTACACGGCAACCATCGTCACGTGGGGCGGGCATACCGCGCACCGGTCTCCGAGACGCTCGAGCGCCAGGCGGTGCTCGGCGAGCTGCGCGACCGGCTGCGCCGCGCGATCGAGAGCGAGCAGTTCGAGCTCGCGGCCGACCTGCGCGATCGTATCCGGGTGATGGAGTGACCGCGTGAAAACGGGTTTTTCGATGGCCAGGGAGAGGGCGCGATGACGGTCGATCTGTCGCTGCTGCCGGACGGCGGCGTCGGGTGGCTCGACGCGTCCGGCGCGCACTCGGACATCGTGCTCTCGACGCGGATTCGCTTCGCGCGGAACGTGGACGGCTACGCGTTCACGGGTCGCGCGCGCGACGGCGAGCGGTTGCGTGTGCTGGCGCAGGTTCGCGAGGCGGTCGCGGGAATCTCATCCCTGCGTGAAGCGGTGATGTACCGGCTCGACGAACTGCCGCCGACCAGCCGCGCGCTGTTGCACGAACGGCATCTGGTGAGCAAGGAGCTCGCGGGGCTCGACGTGCAGCATCCGCTGCGCAGTGGGGCCGCGGTGTTCCTGGCCGACGGCCTCGGCGTGATGGTCAACGAGGAGGACCATCTCCGGCTTCAGGCGCTGCGGTCGGGCTTCGCGTTGCACGAGGCGTTCGCCGCGATCGACAAGCTCGACCGCGATCTGGGCGCGCGTCTTCCGTATTCCTTCCACGGGGAGTTCGGATTCCTTACCGCGTGCCCGACGAACGTCGGGACGGGGATGCGGGCGTCCGTGCTCATCCATCTGCCCGGGCTGGTTCTGACCAAGGAGATTGGTAAGGTGTTGACCAGTCTTCAGCAGATGGGGCTGACGTACCGAGGCTTGTACGGGGAGGGGAGCGAGGTGGTGGGAAATTTCTTTCAGATTTCCAACCAGACGACGCTCGGCCGTTCGGAGGAGGAGTTGCTCGACCAGCTGTTGCGCGTGGTCGGGCACGTCGTCGAACGGGAGGCGGAGGCGCGGCGTGTGCTCCTTCGCGATGCAGGTTATATTATCGAGGACAAGCTGTGGCGCGCCTACGGCACGCTTCGCTACGCTCGCAGCCTCTCGTTCGAGGAGGCGATGAACTACCTCAGTGGCGTGCGGCTCGCTGTCGGCCTGAAACTGATCTCCAGCCTCAGTGTATATACCCTCAACAAGCTCCTGATCTTTTCGCAAGCCGCTCACCTGGCATTCGCCGAGGGGCGCGCCCTTACGGAGAGTGAAACGAACCTTGCGCGCGCACGGTATGTGCGTAAAGCGCTGGAACAGGAAGCGGGCTCAGTCGGCTGAACGGCTGCAAGGACCCGGATGTGAGGGAACCATGAACGGGTACAACTTCACCGAAAGGGTGAGGAAGGTCCTCGCGATGGCGCGCGAGGAAGCGGCACGACTCCACCACGAATACGTGGGAACGGAGCACATTCTGCTCGGCCTGATTCGCGAGGGCGAGGGGGTGGCCGCGAACGTCCTCACGAACCTCAGCGTGGAGCTGGACGACATCCAGCAAAAGATCGAGGAGACGGTGAAGAAGGGGAAAGCCGGTCAGACGACCGGTCCCGACCTTCCCTATACCTCGCGTGCGAAGAAGGTGCTCGAGCTCGCGATGAGCGAGGCGCGCGAGCTCAATCATTCGTACGTCGGCACCGAGCACCTCCTGCTTGGCTTGCTCCGTGAAGAGAAGGGGATTGCGGCGCAGGTGTTGACCGACGCGGGCGTCAATCTCGACGCCGCCCGCGCCGAGACACTGCGCATCCTCGGCACGGAGATGCCATCAGGAGGGGCTCAGGGCCAGGCGCAGAGCCAACCGGCGGCGCAGGCGCAGCCGAAGGGCGACAAGAAGTCGTCCAAGACGCCGGCGCTCGACCACTTCTGTCGTGATCTCACGCAGCTCGCCGCCGAGGGTCAGCTCGACCCGACGATCGGCCGGGCGAAGGAGATCCAGCGCGTGATGGAAGTGCTCACGCGGCGGAAGAAGAACAACCCGGTGCTGATCGGCGAGCCGGGCGTGGGCAAGACGGCCATCGTGGAAGGACTCGCGCAGCTCATCGCCAACGGTGAGTGCCCCGAGTCGTTGCGCGATCACCGGGTGCTCTCGCTCGACATGGCGGCGGTCATCGCGGGCACGAAGTATCGCGGCCAGTTCGAAGAGCGGCTCAAAGCCGTCATGAACGAGATCGCGCAGAACAAGCAGATCATCCTGTTCATCGACGAGCTTCACACGCTCGTGGGCGCGGGGGCTGCCGAAGGCGCGATCGACGCGAGCAACATGCTCAAGCCCGCGCTGGCGCGCGGCGAACTGCAGTGCGTGGGCGCGTCGACGCTCAACGAGTATCGCAAGTACATCGAGAAGGACGGCGCGCTCGAGCGGCGGTTCCAGACGGTCATCGTCGATCCGCCCTCGATCGACGAGACGGTCGAGATTCTCAAGGGGTTGCGCAAGAAGTACGAGGATCACCACAAGGTGACCATTCCGGATTCGACGCTGGTGATCGCGTCGAAGCTGTCGGAGCGGTACATCACCGACCGGTTCCTGCCCGACAAGGCGATCGACGTGATCGACGAAGCGGGCGCGCGGGCTCGTCTGGCGGCGCAGGCGCCGCCGCCGGAAGTGGCGGCGCTCAAGGCCGACCTCGAGAAGGTGAACGGCGAGAAGGAAGCCGCGGTCCGGGATCAGAACTTCGAGCGCGCGGCGTCGCTGCGCGACAAGGAGCGCGAGATCCAGGGCAACATCAAGCAGAAGCAGCAGGAATGGGAAGCGCGGCGACAGTCGCACCGCCCCGTGCTTGGCGAGGAGGAGATCTCCTTCATCGTCAGCCGCTGGACGGGCATTCCGGTGACGCGTCTTCAGGAAGCGGAGACGTCGCGGCTGCTGCGGATGGAAGACGAGCTGCACAACAGCGTGATCGGCCAGGACGAGGCGATCAAGGCCATCTCCAAGGCAATTCGCCGCAGTCGCGCGGGGCTCAAGGATCCCCGCCGTCCAATCGGCTCGTTCGTGTTCTCCGGCCCCACGGGGGTCGGTAAGACCGAGCTGGCGCGGAGCCTTGCCAAGTTCCTCTTCGCCGACGAGTCGGCGCTGATCCGCGTGGACATGAGCGAGTACATGGAGAAGTTCTCCGTGTCGCGGCTCATCGGCGCGCCTCCGGGCTACGTCGGCTACGAGGATTCGGGCACGCTCACCAAGGCGGTGCGTCGCAAGCCGTACAGCGTCATCCTGCTCGACGAGATCGAGAAGGCGCATCCGGACGTGTTCAACATCCTGCTGCAGGTGCTGGATGAAGGCCATCTCACGGACAACTACGGCCGGGTGATCGACTTCAAGAACACGGTCGTGATCATGACGTCGAACGTCGGCGCGCGCGATCTCATGAAGACCAAGACTCTGGGCTTCACGAGCGGCGACGAGAAGCAGAACTGGGATCGCCGGGCGGAGAAGGTCCGCGACGAGTTGAAGAACGTGTTCAACCCGGAGTTCCTGAACCGTCTCGACGACGTGATCGTGTTCCACCCGCTCAACCGCGAGCACATCGCGCAGATCGTGACGGTGTTGCTCAAGGACGTGCGGAAGCGCCTGGCGGAGGAGGAGCTGCAGCTCAAGCTCACCGACGGCGCGACCGAGTTCCTGGTGAAGAACGGCTACGACGAGCAGTACGGCGCGCGGCCGCTCAAGCGGGCGATCCAGAAGTTCATCGAGGATCCGCTCTCCGAGAAAATCCTCATGGGGGATTTCGCGAAGGGAGACGAGATCGAGGTGGACGTGGCGCCCGAGGGCGCCGAGCGGTTGGACTTCCGGGTGCTCACGAGCACCACGCCGCAAGCGTAAGAGACCGCCTGGACGAGACGGGCCGCGACGAGCAGTCGCGGCCCGTTTTGCGTCTGGGTCCGATACGACTGTGCGAGGCGAGCCGGGCATGTCGGGGCGAACGCCGCCGAATTTCGGCGATCCGGCGCGGCACGGGCGAGATCCGTGCGTGGCACGACGAGAACGGACCGGCCCCCTAGGACCTAGCCACGGTCTCTTGTGTATATTGTCGGACTATGCGACAGATGCGCCTTTTCCTTGCGGTGCTGGGTGTTTGCGCGGCCTCGACGGCCGCCGGCGCCCAGGACGTTGGCGTCGGACCCTGTACCGTTCCTGACAGCGTTGCCTTCCGTGGCAACAACCGCATCAAGGACGATGAGCTGCGCGCGGATGTCGGCATCGAGCCGAAGACGCAGATCAACGCGCGCACGCTGACGCAGGCGCTCAAAAATCTGTACGCGACGAACCAGTTCGAGGACGTACGGCAGTCCGCCGAGGTCGTCGATGGCAAGTGCCTTCTGGTGTTCACGTTCGTCGAGCGGCGGGTGCTGAGCGACGTGAACGTGGTGGGCCCGAATCGAGTGTCGAGCGGGTCGGTCAAGGACCGGGTCGATCTCCTGATCGGCAAGCCGATCGATCCGGCGCAGGTGCGGCGCGACGTGACGCGCATCGATTCGCTCTATCAGTCCGAGGGGTTCTATCTCGCCAAGGTTCACGTCGATACCACGCTGATCGGCGAGGACGGCGCGGCGCTGACGTTCCGGATCGAGGAGGGACGCCGTCTCGCGGTCTCCGGTGTCGAGATCGTCGGCAACAAGGCCCTGTCCGCATCGACCATCGTCGGCGCGATCGCGACCAAGCCCGAAGGATTCTTCTGGTGGCGCGCGGGCGAGTTCGATACCGAGAAGTACAACGAGGATCTCGCCAAGACGATCCCGGAGCTCTACGCCCAGCACGGCTACATCGACATGTCGGTCGTGCGCGACACGTTGATCATCGATCGCGAGCGCGGCAAGGCGGTCGTGCGGTTGACGGTCGATGAGGGGCCGCAGTACAAGATCGGCGACTTCGAGGTCGTGGGCGCGAAGCGCTTCTCGAACGAGGACATCGCCCGCATGTATCCGTTCACCGGCGAGAAGAACCGCACGGTCGGCCAGACGGTGAAGGACCTGCTTGGCCGCGGGGCGCCGGAAGCCAAGGACGTGTTCAACGAGAGCGCGTGGACCGACGCGACGCGCAAGGTCCAGGAGGCCTACGCGAACGAAGGGTACATCTACGCGAGCATCCAGCCGATCGTCGAGCGCCGCCGGGTCGGGCCGGATTCGCTGCCCAAGGTCGACCTGCGCTGGGAGATCGACGAGAAGACGCCCGCGATCGTGAACCGCATCGACATCACGGGCAACGATGTCACGTCGGAGAGCTGTATTCGCAATCAGCTGCTCATGCTGCCGGGCGACGTATTCAACCAGGAACGGTTGATTCAGAGCTTCCGCAACATCGCCAACCTCGGCTTCTTCGAGCAGGACATGCCGCCGCCGGATTACCACCAGGCCAACGACAAGGGCGACATCGACCTGATCTTCCACGTGAAGGAGAAGCGCACCGGCAACGTGAACTTCGGTGCGTCGGTGGGCCAGGGAACGGGCGTCGGCGGCTTCATTGGCTTCGACCAGCCCAATCTCTTCGGCGAGTGCAAGCGCGGCTCGCTGCAGTGGCAGTTCGGCCAGTACATCAAGGACTTCAGCCTCACCTACTCGGATCCCCGCATCAAGCAGTCGAACATCTCGGGGACGGTGACGGCGTATCACCAGCAGTCGCGCTTCATCATTCGCGACATCGGCCAGTCGACGACCAGCGGTGGCCAGCTGCAGATCGGCCTGCCGCTCCCGAACTCGCAGTTCACGCGCTTCTACCTGAGCTACGGCGGCGAGCGGGTGAAGTACGGCGCGGACGGGCTCGTGTCGACGATCAACTGCAACGGCTGCTTCCGGTCCACGGTCGGCATGCAGCTCGACCATGACACCCGGCTCGGCATGCCGTTCCCCGTGACGGGCGTGCACCAGAACATCTCGCTCCAGCTCAACGGCGGTCCGCTCGGTGGCACGGCGCAGTACTCGCGGCTTACCACGGAAATGCGGGGCTACGCGCAGATCGCCCAGTTCGGTCGCGCGCTCGGACCGGAGCCGATGACGCTGGTGTTCGGGCTCGGCGCAAAGGCGGGCGCGCTGTTCGGCGACGCGGGTCCGTTCTTCGTGTCGCAGGCGTTTTCGCTCGGCGGCGTGCAGTACGGTGAATCGCTGCGTGGCTACGAGGAATTCTCGATCACGCCGCGTGGCTTCCTGCCGAACGCCGACCAGTACTCGGCCCAGCGGTCGTCATTCGGCAATGCGTTCTACAAGAGCACCGCGGAGCTCGGCCTCCGCGTGAATCAGCAGTTCTACGTCGATGCCTTCTACGATGCGGGCAATCTCTGGGAGCGCCCCCGCGACTTCGATCCGACGCGGCTCTTCCGCGGCGCGGGCTTCGGCGCGTCGCTCGTGACGCCGCTCGGTCCCCTCGGCATCGACTTCGGCTACGGCTTCGACCGCGTCGACACGCAGGGCCGGCGCGATCCCAAATGGCAGGTTCACTTCAAGTTCGGACAGATCTTCTAACGGAGTAGGTATGCGTTCCATGGTTCGCGCGATGACGATCGCGCTTGGATTGGTTGCGACGGCCGCCGCGGCGGGAGCGCAGGGCTCCTCGACGCTCAAGATCGGGTATGTGAATACCCAGGCTCTGATGGAAGCGGCTCCCGGGCGCGCGGAGGCGCAGGCGCTCCTCGAGAAGGAAGGCCAGGGCTATCAGGCGCAACTGCAGAAGATGCAGGACTCACTGCAGAACATGCTGACGAAGTATCAGAAGGCGGAGCCCACGCTGACCGCCGCGCAGAAGCAGTCGCAGCAGGAAGCCATGCAGAATCTGGAGAACGAGCTGCAGGCGAAGAACATCCAGCTGCAGTCGCAGTTCCAGAATCGGCAGAATGAAGTGATGGCGCCGATTCAGGACATCGTTCGCAAGGTGCTCGAGGACATTCGCGTCGAAGACGGGTTCGCGATGATCCTCGACAAGACCCCGGGACAGACGCCGATCATCGTCGCGGACAAGAATCTGGACGTCACGGACCGCGTGGTGTCTCGCCTCCGCGCCACGGCGAAGCCGGCGATTCCGGCGGCCAGCACGGCCGCGCCGAGCGCTGCGCCGAAGCCCGGTGCGCCTGGTGCTCCCGCCGGTGTGACCTCGCGTCCGCCGGGCAGCAAGCCGCCGACGCAGTGACGTCCGCGGGGCAGTCGAAAGCCAGCGGCGGTGAGGGCGACTTCGCCCTCACCGCCGCTGTCATTGCCGATCTGGTGCGGGGGGAGTTGCTCGGCGATGCGTCGGCGGCCGTCGCCGGCATCGCACCGCTCGACCGCGCCGGTCCGACGGATCTGAGTTTTCTCGGCGCGGCCAAGTACGCCGCGGCGTTCACCGCGTCGTCTGCCGGCGTCGTGCTCGTCACGTCGGAGCTGGCGGAGACATCCGGAAGCGCTCGGGCGCGCATCATCGTGAAGAACCCGATGGAGGCGCTGCTCTCGCTGCTGCCGCGGTTCCATCGCGTGCCGGAGGCACCGGTCGGCGTCCATTCGACGGCCGTGATCGGAGCCGGCGTGACGCTGGGCGACGGGGTCTCGGTCGGCCCGTATGTGGTGATCGGTGACGGCGCCCGCATCGGCGATCGGACCGTCGTCGGCGCGCACTGTGTGATCGGCACGGGCGTGGAGATCGGTGCCGATGGCCATCTCTACTCGAACGTCACGATCTACCCGGGCGCGCGCATCGGCCAGCGGGTCACGATTCACGCCGGCGCACGCATCGCGTCGGACGGTTTCGGCTATGTGCAGAGCGGCGGTGCGCACCTGAAGATCCCTCATGTCGGCCGCTGCCTGATCGAGGACGACGTCGAGATCGGCGCGAACACGACGATCGATCGCGGAAGCATCGACGACACCGTCGTCGGCGCGGGCACGAAGATCGACAACCTCGTGCAGATCGCGCACAACGTGCGGATCGGGCGTGCGTGTCTGATCATGGCGCAGGTGGGTATCGCGGGCTCGGTCCGCGTGGAGGACGGCGCGATGCTCCTCGGGCAGGTCGGTGTATCGGGGCATCACACCGTAGGCAAGGGGGCGCGGCTCGCTGCGCAGGCCGGAGTTTTCGGCGATATTCCAGCGGGCGAAACCTGGTCCGGTTATCCCGCGCGTCCACACAAGGAGGCGCTCCGGGCCCAGGCGGCTCTCTTCAAGCTCCCGAGCCTCCTGCGCCGCATCGAACGCCTGCTCGACTCACAGCCAGCCTCTGAATGAATCGTCGTACCATCGCGCGCGAGGTGTCACTCGAGGGAATCGGGTTGCACCTCGGCGCCGTCTGTCGCCTGACGTTCCGGCCCGCGCCGAGCGGGCATGGCATCGTGTTTCGCCGGGCCGACCTGCCCGAGCGTCCGGAGATCCCCGCGCTCGCCGAGCGCGCGGTCCTGACCGAGCGTCGCACGCAGCTCGGCGAGGATCCGGTATCGGTCCACACGTGCGAGCACGTGCTGGCGGCGGTCGCCGGGTGCGGCATCGACGATTTGATCGTGGAGCTCGACGCGGCCGAGCCGCCGATCATGGATGGGAGCGCGGCCCCGTTCGTGGCGGCGCTGGATCGCGCCGGGCTGGTCGAGCAAACGGGCTTCGCGAGCTATCTGCGTCTCGAGCGCCCCGTGCGCATCGTCGACGGCGAGTCGATCTACGAGGCGCATCCGGCGGACGACCTGGACGTCGACGTGGCGATCGACTTTCCGCATCCGGTGATCGGCGCGCAGCGCGGCCGCTATGCGGTGACGCCGGAGACGTTCCGCTCGGAGTTGGCGTCGGCGCGAACGTTCGGCTTCGTGCGCGAGGTGGAGATGCTGCGCGCCAAGGGGCTGATCCAGGGGGCGTCGCTCGACAACGCCGTCGTATTGGATGAGAATGGAGTCGTGAATGCGCCGGTGCGGTGGCCGGACGAGTTCGTGCGACACAAGGCGCTCGATTGCGTGGGCGATCTCGCACTCGCGGGGGCGCGAGTGCGGGCGAAAATCACAGCGGTGAAACCAAGCCATCGCGGCACCGTGCTTCTGGTGCGGGCGATCAAAGAGGCAAGCGTGACGGAAATCAGCAACGGAACGGCGAAGATCGCCACGACGATGGGAGTCGACGAGATCATGAAGGTGCTGCCGCACCGCTATCCGTTCCTGCTCGTGGATCGGATTCTCGAGCGGTCGGAGCGGCGCGTCGTCGGCTTGAAGAACGTGACGATCAACGAGCCGTTCTTTCAGGGGCATTTCCCGGGGCATCCGGTGATGCCGGGGGTGTTGATCGTCGAGGCGATGGCGCAGGTCGGCGGGATGCTGCTGATGGGCGCCGTGCCGAACCCCGAGAACAAGGTGGTCTACTTCACGTCGCTCAACGACGTGAAGTGGCGCCGGCCGGTGAAGCCCGGCGACCAGCTCGTGTTCGAGCTCGACCTGCTGCAGGTGCGCGGGATGATGTGCAAGATGAAGGGCGTCGCGAAGGTCGACGGGAGTCTCGTCTGCGAGGCCGAGATGGGCGCGGTGGTGCGCGACAAATGAGCGGCATACATCCCTCGGCGCTCATCGATCCGACTGCCCGGGTCGGTGACGGGGTCGAGATCGGTCCATTCGCGATCGTCGGTCCGAACTGCGTGGTCGGCGACGGGAGCGTGGTGTCGACGCGCGCGGTGCTCGAGCGCAACGTGACGCTCGGTGTGAACGTGAAGATCGGCGTGGGCACGGTGCTCGGCGGCGATCCGCAGGATCTCAAGTTCAAGGGCGAGGAGACGTTCGTCGAGATCGGCGACAACACCGTCATTCGAGAATACTCGACGATCAACCGCGGCACGTCGCAGTCCTTTCGGACGACCGTCGGGAAGAACTGCTTCCTGATGTCGTACGTGCACCTCGCCCATGACTGCCATGTGGGCGACGGCGTGATCATCTCGAACGGGACGCAGCTGGCCGGGCACGTGACGATCGACGAGAAGGCGATCCTGAGCGGCCTAGTGGCGGTTCACCAGTTCGCGACGATCGGCCGGTATTGTTTCATCGGCGGCTGCTCGCGCGTGGCAAAGGACGTTCCGCCCTACGTGAAGGCCGTGGGCAATCCGATCAAGCTCTATGGCCTGAACAGCGTGGGACTGGAGCGCAACGGATTCCCCGACGACGTGCGCAGTGAGCTCAAGCGCGCGTATCGGATGTTCTTCAAGTCGGAGCTCAACCTCTCGCAGGCGCGCGAGCGCGTGGAAAAAGAGCTCAAGCCGTTTCCGGAGATTCGCGAATTCCTCGCGTTCTTCGAGCGGAGCGACCGCGGCTCGGTGGTCTGATGAGCGTCCGTATCGGCGTGATCGGCGCGGGAGCGCTCGGCTATCACCACGTGCGCATCCTGCGCGACGTGCCGGGCGCGCAGTTGATCGGCTTCCACGACGCGAACGCGTCGCGGGCCGAGAAGGTCAGCGCGGAGCTGGGCGTGAAGTCGTTCGACACGCTCGAGGCGCTGCTCGACCAGGTGCAGGCGGTGAGCGTCGTCGTTCCGACGCCGTTCCATCACAAGGTGGCGGCGCCGGCGCTCGAGCGCGGGTTGCACGTGCTGATCGAGAAGCCGATCGCCACGACGCTCGAGGAGGCTGATTCGCTCCTCGCGATCGCCAAGCGGACGGGGGCCGTGTTGCAGACGGGCCACGTCGAGCGGTTCAACCGGGCGGTGCGCGCCGCACTGCCGCTGGTCGATTCGCCGCGCTTCATCGAGAGCGATCGGCTGGCGCCGTTCAACCCGCGCGGGTCGGACGTCGCCGTGGTACTCGACCTCATGATTCACGACATCGATCTGGTCCGGACGTTCGTCGGGGGCTCGGTGTCGTCGGTGTCCGCCGTGGGCGTGCCGGTGCTCACGCCGTTCGTCGACATCGCGAACGCGCGAATCTGCTTCGACAGCGGGGCCGTGGCGAACATCACGGCGAGCCGCGTGTCGCGCGAGCGAATGCGCAAGTTGAGAATCTTCCAGCAGAGCGGGTATCTGTCGCTCGACCTCGCGACCGGCGCCGGCGAGTTCTATCGCCTGCGCCGCGACGTGGATCTGGCGGCGCTGGTGCGCGACGCGCAGGGGGCGCAGGCGATCGAGTCGTACGTCGAACGCGTCCCGGTCGAGGCGCCGGAAGGTGAGCCGCTGCGGCTGGAGCTCGAGGCGTTCGTGAAGGCCGTCGCCGGTGAAGGACCGATCGCGGTGACGGGCGATGACGGGCGTGAGGCGCTCGCGGTCGCGCTGACGATCGTGAGCGACATCGAGCAGTCGCTCGCGGCGCAACGCGGACTGCCCGACTTCTCCGCCGCCCGGTCGACGCGTGGTGCGTGAGATCGTCTTCGTCGCCGGGGAAGTCTCCGGCGACCTCCACGCGGCGGGCGTCGCGCGTGAGCTGGTGGCGCGTGGCGCCCCGTACCGGCTGGTGGGCATCGGTGGCGACCGGATGCGCGATGCCGGGGTGGAGCTGATCGAGCACTCGGCGCATCTCGCCGTGATGGGTTTCGTCGAAGTGCTCGGCACCATCGGACGCCATTGGGGGCTCCTCAAGGACCTCAAGCGGCGCTTCCGGTCGGGGAACGTCGCCGCGGTCGTTCTGATCGACTACCCGGACTTCAACATGCTGGTCGCGAACGCGGCGAAGGCCGCGGGCGTGCCGGTGTTGTACTACATCACGCCGCAGGTGTGGGCGTGGCGCGCGGGCCGCCTCGACACGTTGGCGAAGACGGTCACCAAAGCCGCGGTGATCCTGCCGTTCGAGGAGCCGCTGCTGCGGAAGCACGGCATCGACGTGACGTTCGTCGGGCATCCGCTGCTCGACCACGTCGGCACACTGCCGTCGCGCGATGAGGCGCGCGCGTCGCTCGGCATCGCGCCGGACGCGCGGGTGCTGGCGATGTTCCCGGGGAGCCGCCGCCAGGAGATCGAGCATCACGTCGAAGGGTTCGCGGGGACGGCGCTCGAGCTGCAGCGCCGTGATCCGTCGCTCGAGGTGATCGTCGCGGCGGCACCGCACGTGACGATCGATCCGGAGCGCTGGCCGTTCCGGGTGGTGCGCGGTTCGTCGTTCTCGCTCCTGCGCGCGGCCGACGCGGCGCTATGCAAGAGCGGTACGACCACGCTCGAGGCGTCCGTCGCGGGCTGTCCGTTCGTGCTCGCGTATCGCACGGGACAGCTCAACTACGCGATCGCGCGGCGGGTGATACGCGTCGACACGATCGGGCTGGTGAATCTCGTCGCGGGTTATCCGCTCGCGCAGGAGTTCGTGCAGGATGCCCTCCAGCCGGCCCGCGTGGCCGACGCGCTGGAGCCGCTGCTCGATCCGAGCGATTCGCGGCGGCAGACGATGATCGACGGCCTTGCCCGCGTGCGCGACGCGCTGGGGCAGCCGGGTGCGGCGGCGCGAGTGGCCGAGATGGCGATCGAGCTCGCGGCGCGGCGAGCGTGAGGGCGAGACGCGCGTGAGCGACGATGCCAAGCGCGAGCGCCGCACGGCCCGGATCGTCGCGGTGGGCACCTGGTTCATCAGAATGCTTGCATGGACCTGGCGCTATCGTGTGCGCGGCGACGCGGAGGTGCGGCGGTTGCGCGCGGCGCGGCAGCCGATCGTCTTCACGCTGTGGCATGGACAGATGCTCCCTCTGCTGTACCATCATCAGGGGGAGGGCGTCGCGGTGTTGATCAGTGAGCACAACGACGGCGAGATCATCGCGCGAATCGCGTCGCGCTTCGGGTTTCGCACCGTTCGCGGATCGACGTCGCGCGGCGCCGCGCGGGCCTTGCTCGGGCTCGTGCGCGAGGTCGAGCAGGGGCATGACCTGGCGATCACGCCTGATGGTCCACGCGGGCCGGCGCGTTCGTTCGCGCCGGGAACGCTGGTGGTCGCGCAGCGAAGCGGCGCGCCGATCATTCCGGCGCTGGTGAGCGTGCGTTCCGCGTGGCGTTTGCGGAGTTGGGACGGCTTCCTCATTCCGAAGCCGTTCGCGCGCGTGACCGTCTCGTACGGCGCGCCGATCACGATCGATGCGGCGACGGCTCGCGAGGCCGCCGCCGGGGCGGAGCAGGTGCGGGCGGCGATGCTCGCGGTGGAGGCACAGGCCGGTGCGTGATCGGGCGGCGTTGGCGGAACGGATCTGGCTCGGCGCGGACGGTGTGGCGCGGGCGGCGCGGGCGCTGTTGCTGCCGGCGGAGCGCCTGTTCGGCGGAGTGGTGGGGGCGCGGGATGTTCTCTACGACGCCGGCTGGCTGCGGTCGCACGACGTGGCGCTGCCGGCGATCAGTGTCGGGAATCTCACGGTCGGCGGGACGGGGAAAACGCCGATTGCGGCGTGGATCGCGAGCGAGCTGCTTATACGTGGCATGCAGCCGGCGATCGTGCTGCGCGGCTATGGAGACGACGAGCCGCTCGTCCACAAGATTCTGAATCCAAGTATTCCAATCGTGCTCAATGCCGATCGGGTGGCGGGCGTCGCGGAGGCGGCGCGGCGCGGCGCGGACATCGCGGTGCTCGACGATGCGTTCCAGCATCGGCGCGCGCGTCGGCGGGCGGACATCGTGTTGATCAGCGCCGATCGCTGGACGGGGGAAGAGCGCCTGCTGCCCGCTGGGCCTTGGCGCGAGCCGCTATCGGCGGTGCGCAGGGCGTCGTTGGCGGTGGTGACGCGGAAGGCGGCGGGGGCGGCGGCCGTGGATGCTGTATACCATCGGCTGTCCGAGGTTGCGCCGGCCGTACCGCGCGTGGCGATTCACCTTGCGCCCGACGTTCTCGTTCACGCGGCGCCACTGCCGTCGACCGACGCGAGCTCGGCCACGTCGGCCACGTCGGCCGAGCGGAAAGCGAGCGGGGCGGGCGTCGGCGCGGCGACGCGTCCGCTCGAATCGCTCGCCGGGAGATCCGTGCACGCGATCCTCTCGATCGCGGATCCGACCGCATTCGTGGGACAGCTCGAGGCACTCGGCGCCCGCGTGCGATGTTCAGTTTTTCCCGATCATCATGTCTTTACGGCCCGTGAGATCGCTGAACTGCTGCAGCGGGTCGATACTTCGGAGACCGTCGTTTGCACGCTCAAGGACGCAGTCAAGCTCGCCCCGCTCTGGCCTCGCCTTGGGCCAGGCTTGTGGTATGTTTCTCAGCGGGTGGTCGTTGAGCGCGGCATCGGCGGGCTTGAGCATATTCTCGACGAGCTAGCGCACACACCCTCCACACGCACGCATCAACCCGGCTGATGCCGGCCAGCTCATATCCCATGGCTACCGATCTCCGACTTCCAACCGATAGAATCGTTCGTCCGGACAAGGACCGCTTTCTCAACGAGGAGAATCCGTTCGAGGCAATGATGTCGCGCTTCGATCGCGCGGCCGAACTGCTCGATCTCGAGCCCGGACTCTACAAGGTGTTGCGCCACCCCGAAAAGCAGATCACGATCTCGATTCCCGTGATGATGGACAACGGGGAGGTCGAGGTGTTCGTGGGGCATCGCGTGCTGTACAACACGTCGCGCGGGCCGGCAAAGGGCGGCATCCGGTTCGACATGAACGTGAGCCTCGAGGAAGTGAAGGCGTTGGCCGCGTGGATGACGTGGAAATGCGCCGTCGTGAATTTGCCATTTGGCGGGGCAAAAGGCGGCGTCGTCTGCGATCCGCTCAAGATGAGCGCCGGTGAGATCGAGCGGCTCACGCGCCGCTACACCACGGGCATCATTCAGACGCTCGGTCCCGACTCCGACGTGCCGGCTCCCGACGTGAACACGAACGAACGTGTCATGGCGTGGGTGATGGACACCTACTCGATGCGCATGGGCCACACGGTGACCTCGGTCGTGACCGGCAAGCCGATCGAGATGGGCGGGTCGCTCGGCCGCCGCGAGGCGACGGGCCGCGGGTGCATGATCGTGACCAAGGAAGCGCTCAAGCATCTCGGCATGCCCATCGAGGACACGACCGTCGCGGTGCAGGGCTTCGGCAACGTGGGTTCGGTGGCCGCCGATCTCCTCGCGAAGGAAGGCTGTAAGATCGTCGCCATCGCCGACCGTACGGGCGGCTACTACAACAAGGACGGGATCGACATCCCCGCGGCGATCAAGCACGTCAAGCAGGCGCGGTCGCTCGAGGGCTTCACGGGCGGTGACCAGATCTCGAATGATGAACTTCTGCTGCTCGACGTGGACGTGCTGCTGCCGGCCGCGCTCGAGAACGTGATCACGAGCAAGAACGCCGGAAAGATCCGCGCGAAGATCATCTGCGAGGGCGCGAACGGACCGACGACCGCCGGCGCCGATTCCATCCTCGACGAGAAGGGCGTGTTCGTCATTCCCGACATCCTGGCGAACGCCGGCGGCGTGACGGTGTCGTACTTCGAGTGGGTCCAGGACCGCGGCGGCTACTTCTGGACGGAAGACGTCGTGAACGAGCGCCTGACCGAGATCATGTGCCGCAGCTTCGCCGACGTGCTCAAGCTGTCGATGCAGCACAAGGTGAACATGCGGACGGCGGCCTACATGCTGTCGATCAGCCGCGTCGCCACGGTGCATCGTCTCCGCGGCATCTATGCCTGAGCCGGCCCGCCGCGCTGCGACCGTGACAGCGGGCAGCGCGCGGCCGCTTCGCCCGGCCTGAGCGGTGCTGTTCACGCTGGCGGTCGTGGGCAAGCCCCGCGACGCCAACCTGGCCGGTGCCATTCGGGAGTACGAGACGCGGGCGGCCCGTTACTGGCCGCTCGAGGTCCACGAGGTCCGGGAAGAACCCGCGCGCGGGCTCTCCCCGGACCTCGTTCGCGAGCGCGAAGGACAGCGACTGCTCGCGGCCCTTCCGCCCGGTGCGCAAATTGTCGCATGCGATGTAACCGGAAAAACCAGGACCTCGGAGCAGTTCGCGGCGTGGCTGCAAGATCTGCGAGAGCGGGCGCGCGATGTCGGGATCGTCATTGGCGGAGCCTTCGGGCTCGGCGATGTCGTGCGACAGCGGGCGACGGCGACGCTCTCTCTTGCTCCCTGGACGCTGCCCCACGAGATGGCGCGGCTCGTCCTCGCCGAACAGCTCTACCGGGCTGGCACCATCGCCCGCGGAGAGCCCTATCACAAGTGATCCGGCGGAGCGCGGCCGCATGACCGACGCACGCATCGTCACGGAATCGCTGGGCGGATCGCCGCTCTCGCGCCGAGGACGCGCCGGTGAACTGCCGCAATGGTTCGTCACGCCGCCGTCGACGGCCGCCGGGTGGCAGAGCTACGCGCGAGACGTCATCGCCAGCGTTCCCCCTGATTGGTTGGATCGCGTCGGTCCCGCCATCGCGGCGCGCGGCGCGGCCGCCGACCGATTGGCCCGCAGCGCAAACGGCAAGGGGCTGGTCGTGACGACGGGACAGCAACCGGGGCTCTTTGGCGGGCCCCTCATGACGCTCGCGAAAGCGCTCACGGCACGCGCGCTTGCCGACGTGCTGGAGCAGACGACCGGACTGCCGGTCGCGCCAGTCTTCTGGGCGGCGACCGACGACGCCGACTTCGCCGAGACGGCGTCGGTCTCGCTGGCGCTGGACGGCGGGGCGCGCGCGCTGATGCTCGAGCAACGCACACCGGCCGGTGTCCCGTCGTCGCGGGTCCCGATGGGCGACGACCTGGAGACGCTCACGTCGCTGCTCCGCGACGCGTGCGGGTCGGCCCCGAGCGCGCATTTTCTCGAGCGAGCATTGGCGGCCTACCGGCCAGGGGCGACGATCGGCGACGCATACGTCGCGCTGCTCCGCGACGTGCTCGAGCCGCTCGAGATCGCGGTGCTCGACGTCTCGCACGAGTGCATGGCCGGGGCGTCGGCGGGGGTGATGCGCCGCGCGGCGAGTCGCGCGCCGCTCGTCACCGCCGCCGTGCGCCGTCGCGACGCGGAGATCGAAGAAGCCGGCTTCTCACCGCAGGTGGAGGAAGTGCCGGGCCTGTCGCACGTGTTCGTGAACGTCGACGGCACCAAGCGTCGCCTGACCCAGGCAGAAGCCGCCGAATTCTCTCCCGCTGATGGAGAGTGGCTGTCGGCGACCGTGCTTCTGCGGCCTGTGCTCGAGCGCGCGCTGCTGCCGACGGCGGCGTACGTGGCGGGTCCGGGGGAGTTCGCGTACTTCGCGCAGGTCACGGCCGTGGCCGACGCGCTCGAGCTGCCGCGGCCGTTGGTGGTGCCGCGGTGGTCCACGACGATCATCGAGCCGCGCGTTCAGAGAATGCTCGACGCGCTGGGGATCACCGAGACGGATCTGGCCGATCCCCACGCTGTCGAGTCTCGGCTCGCGCGCGCCGAGCTTCCGGAGACGACCGCGACGGCGCTGGCCGCGCTGCGGTCCGACACGATGACCGCGATCGACCGGCTTCGGTCGGACGACGCCGGGCTCGTCGCGCCGGAAGTGGTGGACGGTGTTCGCCGCGATCTCGCGCATCGTCTCGATCGCCTGGAGCGCCGGTACGTTGCCGGCGTCAAGCGGCGCGAGACGGAGTTGATGGGTCGCATCGCGACCGCCCGCGGGGCGCTCTACCCGCACGGCATCCGGCAGGAACGCAAGCTCGCGTGGCTGCCGTTTCTCGCACGCGGCGGAGCGCCGCTGATCGAACGGATGCTCGAAGCGGCGCGCGAACACGCGCGCGGGGTCGTGGCCGCAGCGCCGTCGTTGCGCGGCGGGGCGGCGACCTCCGAGGCACCCTCGACGGCGCGGGTGTGATCGGCACCGAAAGCGAGGACGAGACTCCGGGTACTCCGGAGAGCCAGCCGCCCGCGCCGCCGCGCGCCGCCACTCGCGGCGCGAGTGGCGCGGCGCTCGTCGCCATCGGCATCCTCGGCTCGCGCATCTTCGGGCTGCTGCGGCAGATGCTCCAGGCGCGCTACCTTGGGGCGAGCGCCGCGGCCGACGCGTTCGTGGCGGCTTTCAAGATTCCGAATCTGCTGCAGACGCTGTTCGGCGAAGGGGTCCTCTCCGGCTCGTTCATCCCCGTCTATGCGCGGCTCGTGGCGAGCGGCGAGGAGGAGGAGGCCGGACGGGTCGCCGGCGCTGTGCTCGCGCTGCTCGGGCTCGTCGTCGCGGTGATCGTGCTCGTGGGCGTCGTTGCGGCGCCAGCGCTCGTGCCGCTCATCGCGGCGGGCTTCAGAGGCGAGAAGCGCGAGCTCACGATCCAGCTCGTGCGCATCTTCTTCCCGGGCGCCGGCATCTTCGTGCTTGGCGCGTGGACGCAGGGGATTCTCAACACGCACCGGCGGTTCCTGCTGTCGTACTCCGCCGGGATCCTCTGGAACGTCGCGATGATCGCGGCGCTGGTCTGGCTCGGCCCTCGCAGCACCCCGACCGACCTCGTGTCTCAGCTGGCGTGGGCGTCCGTGGTCGGGGCGGCGCTGCAGTTCCTGGTGCAGGTGCCCGGGACGCTTCGCCTCGAGCGCCGGCTGCGGATACGTCCGGATCGCTCGTCGCCGCACACGCGCACCGTGATGCGGAACTTCGGTCCGGTGTTCGTGAGTCGCGGCGTCGTGCAGATCAGCTCGTACATCGATCAATGGATCGCGACGTTCCTGCCGAACGGCGTCGTCGCGATCCTCGGCTATGCGCAGACCGTGTACGTGCTCCCCGTGTCGCTGTTCGGCATGGCCATCTCCGCGGCGCAGCTGCCGGCGATGTCGGCGGTGATCGGACACGAGGAGGAGATCGCGGCGTCGCTGCGCGGGACGCTCGACGGAAGCCTGCGGCAGCTCGCGTATTTCGTGATCGCCTCGGCGGCGGCGTTCATCGCGTTCGGCGACGTGATCTCGCGCGTGCTGTTCGAGAGCGGCCGCTTCACGGCGCAGGACAGCGTGTTCGCGTGGGGCGTGCTCGCCGGCTCGGCGGTAGGGCTGCTGGCGTCGACGATGGGGCGGCTCTATTCGTCGACCTACTATGCGCTCCGCGACACGCGCACGCCGCTGCGGTATGCGCTGATTCGCGTCGCGATCACGACGGTGCTGGGGCTCATCTTCGCCCTGCCGCTTCCCAAGCTGCTCGGCATCGATCCGCGCTGGGGGGGCGCGGGACTCACCGTCTCCGCCGGGATCGCGGGGTGGTGCGAGTTCGTGCTCCTGCGCCACGCGCTCAACCAGCGGATCGGCACCACGGGTTTGCCCGTTCGCTATACCTCGACGCTCTGGGTCGCCGCCGTCATTGCCGCCGCTGCCGGATGGGCGATGCGGTTCGTGGCGCCCACGGGCCATGCGCTGGCAGAGCGCGCGGTTGCCGGCGTGATGATCCTCGGCACGTTCGGCGTGGTGTACCTGGCCGCGACGATCGTGCTGCGCGTGCCCGAGGCGAACACGGCGCTACGGCGGCTGCGGCTCAAGCGATAGCCTCGAGCGCCGGGCGCGCCGCGCGGCCCACCGTCGCGCGACCCGCTATTCACGCGGGATAGTTTTCGGAGATGGATTTTCCCGACGCCATTCTCGACAAGATTCCGCATCTGCCGGAATCGCCCGGAGTGTATCTCTGGCGCGACGAGGACGGAAACGTGCTGTACGTCGGCAAGGCGAAGCGGCTGCGCTCGCGGGTGCGGAATTACGTGTCGAGCGACCACCTCGAGAGCGTGAAGACCCGCGCGCTGATGCAGTCGGCGGCGGCGCTCGAGACGATCGTGGTGCCGAGCGAGGCGCATGCGCTGATCCTCGAGGCGAATCTCATCAAGGAGTACAAGCCCAAGTACAACATCGCGCTGCGCGACGACAAGTCGTACCCGTACATCAAGGTCACGGTCGCCGAGCCATTCCCGCGAGTCTGGGTGACGCGACATCTCGTGGACGATGGCAGCCGGTACTTCGGGCCGTACACGGACGTCGGCGCGATGCGGCGGGCGCTGAACGTCGTGAAACGCATCTTCACGGTTCGGTCGTGCAACTTCGACATGCCGAAGCAGATGCCGGAGCGGCCCTGCCTCGACTACTTCATCAAGCGCTGCAAGGCGCCGTGCATCCTCGCGCAAACCCAGGGCGAGTATCGCGCGATGATCGATGAAGTGCTGGTGTTTCTCGAGGGGCGCACGAACGAGGTGAAGAAGCGCGTGCGCGAACGCATGGCACTGGCCGCCGAGTCGCTGGACTTCGAGCGGGCCGCGGAGCTGCGCGATGCGCTGAATCACCTCGAGCGCATGGAAGAGCCGGCGGTCGTGATGAACATCGAGGGCGGCGACCGCGACGTGGTCGGTTACGCGCGCGACGGCGACGACGCGGCGATCGCGCTCATGCGCATCCGCGGCGGCAAGCTGCTCGCGCGCGAGCATCAGTTTCTCGAGAACGTGGAGGAGGAGAGCGACGACGCTGTGCTCGAGGCCTATCTCGTCGCGAGCTATCTGCCGCTCGAGGATCGCGCCGGCGAGCTGCTCGTGCCGTTCGAGCCGGCCGAGCGCGAGCTGGTGGAGACCTCGCTCGAGCGCACCAAGGTGGCCGTCCCGCAGCGCGGCCCGCGGCGCGAACTGGTCGATCTCGCGACCCAGAACGCACGCCACCTCCTCGAGGAGCTGCGGCTCACCGGCGAGGAGACCGATGAGCGCGCCGGCGCGCCCGTCTACGAGCTCCAGCGCCAGCTCGGGCTTCAGAAGGTGCCACGAGCGCTGGTGTGCTTCGACATCTCGCACGCCCAGGGGACCGACACGGTCGCCTCGTGCGTGTGGTTTCAGAACGGACGGCCGTATCGCGCGGAGTATCGCAAGTTCAAGGTGAAGACCGTCGAAGGCATCGACGACTTCGCCTCGATGAACGAGGTCGTGACGCGCTACTTCACGCGGCGGATCGAGGAAGGGAAGGCGCTGCCCGATCTCGTGGTGATCGACGGCGGCAAGGGACAGCTCAACGCCGCCCACGCCGCGCTCAGCGCGCTCGGTCTCGCCGAGATGCCGCTGATCAGCCTCGCCAAGCGCGAGGAGGAGATCTTCGTCGTCGGACGAAGCGAGTCGCTGCGGCTCTCGCGGCGGTCGCCGGCGCTGCGCGTGCTGCAGCAGGCGCGCGACGAAGCGCATCGGTTCGCGATCACCTTCCAGCGGAAGCGCCGTGCGGCGCGGACCATCACCTCGGAGCTGCTGCGGATTCCCGGCGTCGGCGAGTCCAAGCGCCGGCAGCTGCTGGCCGCCTTCGGCAGCCTGCAGGGCGTGCGCAACGCGACCGTGGAGGAGATGGCGGCGCTGCCCGGCTTCGGGCGGAAGACGGCGGAGAAGATCGTGGCGCGCCTTCACGACGGCGGGGGAATTCCGGCGAAGGCAGAGCCGGAGAGCCCGGAGCTTGTACAATTACAGTCGGCGCGCGCGCCGTCGCCGGATCGCGCGCCCGATGTTCAGACCGAGACGGTCGGTCCCGGCGAGGAGCAACGGATCGCCGATCAGCCGCCCGCCAATTCAAATACTCTCTCAACAGAACACTCGTGAGCACCTGGCACCTCGAATGCTCCGCCTGCGACACCCGCGAGTCGGGTGACGCGCGCGCCACCGTCTGCCCGAAATGCGGGCAGCCGTTTCTCGTTCGGTTCGACTCGGCCATGCCGCCGCGCACGGCCCTCACGCCGCGGTGGGACATGTGGCGCTACGCGCCGGTCATGCCCCTGCACGAGGGCGAAACGCCGGTCTCGCTGGGCGAAGGCCTCACCCCGCTCGCCGAACCGCCGAAGCTCGCGAAGGCGATCGGCGTGGCGCGGCTGTGGGTGAAGGATGAAGGACTCAACCCGACCGCGTCGTTCAAGGCGCGCGGCATGAGCGCCGCGGTGACGCGGGCCAAGGGGCAGGGCGTGCCGGGCTTCGTGGTGCCGACCGCCGGCAACGCCGGCGCCGCCCTCACGGCATATGCCGCGGCCGCCGGGCTTCCGGTGCGCGTCTATGCGCCCGAAACCACGCCCAAGCCGATTCTCGACACCATCCGCGCGCTCGGCGGCGATCTCCAGCTCGTCGCGGGCCACATCGGCGACGCGGGCAAGCAGGCGCGTGCCTTCGCCGCGGAGAGCGGCTACTTCGACGTGTCGACGCTGCGCGAGCCCTACCGCATCGAAGGCAAGAAGACCATGGGCCTCGAGCTCGCCGAGCAGTTGGGCTGGACGCTGCCGACCCACGTCGTGTATCCGACGGGCGGCGGCACGGGGCTCATCGGCATGTGGAAGGTGTTCGAGGAGATGCGTGAGGGAGGCTGGCTCGCGAGCGACGTCCGCATGCCGCACATGATCGTCGCGCAGGCCAGCGGATGCGCGCCGATCGTGCGTGCGTTCCACGCCGGCGAAGAGAAGGCGACGCCGTGGGAGAATCCGATGACCCACGCCAGCGGTCTGCGCGTGCCGGGGCCGCTCGGGGACCGGCTGATCCTGCGCGCGCTGCGCGAGAGCAGGGGCGACGCGCATGCCGTGAGCGAAGACGCGATCCGCGCGGCCACGCTCGAGCTGTCGCGCGCGAGTGGAATCGACGCCGCGCCCGAGGGCGGCTGCGCGCTGGCCGTCACGCGCGAGCTCGTGGAAGCGAACCGCATTCCGCGCGACGCCGAGGTGCTCGTGTTCAACACGGGCAGCGGCGCGTCGTACCGCTTCTAGGCCCGAGCACGATGCGCGTCGCGCTCTTCGATCCGTTCAGTGGCATCGCCGGGGACATGTCGCTCGGCGCGCTGCTCGCCGTGGGCCTCGACCCGGGCTGGCTGCGCCGGCTGCCCGGCGTGCTGGGGCTCGACGACATCGGCGTCGAGATTCAGGAAGTGCTGCGAGGGGAGATCGTCTGTCAGAAGGTCGACTTCGAGATTCCGCCGCAGCCGCATGGGCGGCACATCAAGGAGATTCGCGCGCTCGTCGAGCGAAGCGGCGCTCCCGAGCGCGTCCGCGCGCTCGCCGATCGAACCTTCACGGCGATCGCGGTCGCCGAGGGGGCGATTCACGGGATGTCCCCGGATGACGTCCACCTGCACGAGGTGGGTGCCGTCGACGCGATCCTCGACATCGTGGGCGTGGTCTGGGGGCTCGACCAGCTCGGGGTCGAGCGGGTGTACTGCGGCACGATGGCGTTGGGCGACGGCAGCGTGCGTGCCGCGCACGGCGTGCTGCCGGTGCCCGCCCCGGCAACGCTCAAGCTCCTCGAGGGATTGCCGGTGCGTCCCGGTCCGGAGAATTCAGGAGAGCTGGTGACGCCGACCGGCGCGGCGCTCATGAGAGTTCTCTCATCGGGTCCGCCGCCGGCGGAGTACGTCCCCGTGCGCAGCGGGTTCGGGGCCGGGACGAAGGATTTTCGCGGGCGCGCGAACGCGCTGCGCGTCACGCTCGCCGACGTGGTGGACGATGCGGCGACCGTGCAGCGCGACGTCCTCGTCGAGCTGGTCTGCGACATCGACGACATGAGCGGCGAATATCTCGCGGCGGTCGCCGATGCGCTGCGCGGTGCAGGCGCGCTCGACGTGGCGCTCCTGCCGTCGACGATGAAGCGCGGCCGGCCGGGGACGCGCGTCGAAGTGCTCGCGCGTCTGGCCGACGCGACGCGTCTCGAGGAACGGTTGCTGGTGGAGAGCAGTACGATCGGCGTGCGGCGGCGCGAGGTTCGCCGCCGCGCGCTTCCGCGAGAGGTGATCCAGGTCACGGTTCTCGGGGAGAGCATTGCCGCGAAGGTGGCGACGCTCCCGTCCGGCGGCCGACGTGCCAAGCCGGAATTTGCGGACGTCGAGCGGGTCGCACTGGCGACTGGACGCCCGCTGCAGGATATTTTCAGGCTGGCGACCATAGAAGCGGAACGCCATTCCAAAGCCTAGTGTAGGGATTTGCGGCCGTGCGCCGCGAACGTCGCTTGAATTCTCAGGAGAGTCACATGCCCGTCTTGGGTCAGAAGTTGGTCCCTGCGCTGTTGGTGGTCGGTCTGGCGGCGTCCGCCGGCGCACAGGATAAGGGATGCGAGATCGACGAGAGCACGCCGCAGCAGCTCACGCGTGCGGTGCTCAACATTCAGATCGCTCAGCAGGCCGGTAAGCCGGAAGACGCCGCCGCGAAGCTCAAGGACGCGGTGAAGCTGCTTGGTGAGGGCGATCTCAAGCGCAATCCTGTCGGGCGCGCGTACGAGCTCGGACGCACGCTCGTCATGTTCGCGACGCAGCCGAGCATGGCGAACGGCATGACGACGCGCGGAGCGGTCGGCTTCGCCGACAACCCGACGGCGCCGTACGACCTCTACGCCGGCATCGACTCGGCGTTCGCGGTCGTGGAGTCGTCGAACCCGGCGTGCGTCGCGGAGACCGCGCCGTGGCGTCAGCAGAAGCCCTGGGTCGACCTCGTGAACAAGGCGATCGAGTACAGCAACGCCGACAAGACGGACTCGGCGGTCTATGCCGCGAACCGGTCGCTGCTGCTGTCGAAGAACGCGCCCTACGCCTACATGGTGCTCGCCCAGTCGGCGCAGAAGGAGAACAAGATTCCGGAAGCGATCTCGAACTACAAGCTTTCGGTCGCGGCCGCGACGGATACGTCGCAGGCCGACATTCGTCGTCAGCTCACGCTGGCGCTTGGCAATCTGGCGGCAGATGCCGCCGAGCAGGCGAGCGGCGCGGACAAGACGAACTACCTGAACGAAGCCAAGGCCGCCTACGCGGCGCTGGCGGCCGATCCGGGTCCGAAGTACGCGGACGCGGCGCGAGCGGGCCAGGCGCGTCTCGCGTCGGTGTCGGGCGACACGGCGGCGCTGAAAGCGACGTACTCCGAGCAGTTGGCCAACCCGGGCGCGTTCGGATATTCGGCGCTGATGTCCGCGGCGGTCACGGCGGCCAAGGCGAATCAGAACGGCGATGCGATCAAGCTGTTCGAGGCGGCGAAGAACACGAACCCGTATCACCGCGACGTCCTCTACAACCTGGCGCGCCTCTACATGCTCGACAGCGCGTACGCGAAGGGCATCCCGGTCGCGCAGCAGCTGCTGAGCGTCGATCCGAGCAATCCCGACAACTATCAGCTCGTCGCGATCGCGTACGCCGCGATTCAGAAGGGCTACACGACGAAGGCGCGGGCGTACGACTCGACGGCCAAGGCGCTCGGCAAGCGCGCCAATGACCCGACGACGAAGGCGGCCGCGAAGAAGGCTGCGATCGACTCGGCGGGCGCCGTGCAGAAGCTGATCACCGCGTACAGCGATTCGGCCAAGGTCTATCTCGATTCGGCGCTCAAGTACAACACGATGATCACGAGCATTCCGGCGCGTGTGTCGTTCAACGAGTTCACGCCGGGCGAGAACTCGGTCACTCTGGGTGGTCAAGTGCAGAACCAGAGCGACGCGGCGCGGCCGTTCACGCTCAAGGTGGACTTCCTCGACAAGTCGGGCGCCGTCGTCAGCAGCCAGACGGTGAACGTCGAGTCGGTGGCTCCTAACCAGTCCAAGCCGTTCAAGGTCGAAGGGACCGGCGCGGGGATCGTGGCGTTCAAGTATGCGCCGCTGACCTGAGCGATCGGTTCGCACGAAGCACTTCAGACGCGCTCGCCTCACCGGCGGGCGCGTCTTTTTTTCGAGGCTGCGGAGGCATGAAACGAGATTCGGCAAGCCTCTCAAGTCGCCATCTTAGCTTGATTTCCGCCATATCATCTCCTAGTTTGCATGAGCTATGGCCGGCCCTCCGCCGGCCACATTTTTTCTTCGTGGAGGGGCGCGCACCTGGCGCTCCGCTTTCGACACGGTGGGTTGAATGGTTCGCGTGAAGTCCGTGCTCGCCGCCAGCATCGCTGAAGAGCTGGGAATCGCGCCGGGGACCGAGCTGTTGACGGTCAATGGGCGCGAGCTCGCGGACTTTCTCGACTGGGAGTTCCTCACCGCCGATGATGAGCTGATCATCGAGGCGCGCCAGCCCGATGGCGAGGCGGTGGTCTACGAGATCGAACGGCCGGAGGGCGAGACGCTGGGCGTCGAGCTCGAGCCGCCTACGGTCCGCCGCTGCGCGAATCGGTGCGAGTTCTGCTTCATCGAGGGACTGCCGGCCGGGCTGCGCAAGCCGCTTTACGTTCGGGACGACGACTATCGTCTCTCGTTCGCGTACGGCAACTTCGCGACGCTCTCGAACGTGAAGGAGCGCGACATCAAGCGCATCCTCGAGTATCGGCTGTCGCCGCTCTACATCTCGGTGCATGCGACGCCGTGGGAAGCGCGCAAGGTGCTTCTCAACAACCCGAAGGTGCCGAACATCCTCGAGCAGCTGACGCGGCTGGCCGAGGGTGGCATTCAGTTCCACGCGCAGATGGTGATCGTGCCGGGGCTCAACGACGGCGAGGTGTTCGAGCAGACGCTGAGCGATCTGTGGGCGTTCGGCGATGCGGTGCTCTCCGCCGCGGTCGTTCCCGTCGGCCTCACCCAGTTCTCGCATCTCTACACCGGCTCGCCGATGGACCAGGACAAGGCCAACGCGCTGCTTCGCGCCGTCGAGCGGTGGGAGGCGCGTGCGCTCGAGGAGCGCGGCGAGCGTTGGGTCTACGGCTCTGACGAGCTGTATCTGCTGGCGCAGCGCGAGCTGCCGGACGCCGAGTTCTACGGCGACTTCCCGCAGGTGGAGAACGGCGTCGGCGCGGTGGCGACGCTGCGCATGCGCGTCGCGGACGGCATCGAAAGCCTGCCGCGGATCGAGGGAAAGAAGATCGGCGTGGTGACCGGCGTATCGATGGCGCCGCTCATGCCGGAGCTCCTCGGCGATCTCGAACGGCAGACCGGCGCTCGCTTCGAGTTGATCGTTGCGACCAACTCTCTCTTCGGTCCGACGACCACGACCGCCGGCCTCCTGGTCGGTGCCGACATCCGGCGTTCGCTCGCCGATCGCACCGATCTCGACATGGCGATGATTCCCGCTGAATGTATCAACGACCACGGCGTTTTCCTCGATGACCAGCCGTTCATCGCACTGCGCGAGGAGATGCCCATGCCCGTCTATCCGTCGTACGACTTCATCGATGTGTTGAGCCACGAAGGCGAACCGCGCTCGCGCGCGGAGGCCGCGTGAACATCCCGGTCGTCGCGCTGATCGGACGTCCGAACGTCGGCAAGTCGGCGCTCTTCAACCGCATCGTCGGGGACGACAGCGCGATCGTGTCGGAAGAAGCGGGAACCACCCGCGACCGCCACTTCGCCGAGACCGACTGGTCGGGGCGCGCGTTCTGGCTCGTGGACACGGGCGGCGTGGCGGACGATCCGCACACGCCGATGGACGTGGAGATTCGCCGCCAGGTCGACGAGGCGATAGGCGAGGCCGATCTGCTGCTGTTCGTCGTCGACGCGAAGGTCGGACTGCATCCGAGCGACGCGCACGTCGCCGAGCTACTGCGCACGTCGGGAAAGCCGTGGATGGTCGTGGCGAACAAGGTCGACGACCCGCGCGCGGCTGACTTCTACGAGTTCTACTCGATGGGCGTGCCGGAGGTTTTTCCGGTCTCGGCGATCAACGGCAAGGGATCGGGCGATCTCCTCGACGAGGTGATCAAGCGGCTCCCCGAGGGGGTCGCGGAGCCGGACGACGTGATGCGGATCGCGGTGGTCGGGCGGCCCAACGTCGGCAAGTCGTCGTTCGTGAACCGGCTGCTCGGCGAGAATCGTCTCGTCGTGTCCGACGTCGCCGGCACGACGCGCGACGCCATCGACACGCCGATGAAGTATCACGGCCGGTCGTTCGTCTTCGTGGATACCGCGGGCCTGCGCCGGCAGAGCAAGATCGACGACGGCATCGAGTTCTATTCTTCGCTGCGGACGCGGCGCGCGATCGAGCGCGCCGACATCTGCATTCTCATGGTCGACGCGACGGAAGGCGAGATCCAGAACCAGGATCTCAAGATCGCCGCGCTGGCGTGGGAGGCGGGGCGCGGTCTGATTCTCGTCGTCAACAAGTGGGACCTCGCGGAGAAGGACGACAAGGCCACCGCCCGCTATCAGAAGGCCGCGGGCGAGAAGGCGCCGTTCCTCAAGTTCGTGCCGTTCCTGTTCACGTCGGCGCTCACCGGACAGCGGGTGAATCGAGTGCTCGAGGTGATCCTCGAGGTCGAAGCCGAGCGTGGAAAGCGCATCAGCACGTCCGAGGTCAACGAGAAGCTCGGCGAGTTGCTCGCGCGCCTTCAGCCGCCGCAGGCGGCCGGCCGCGAAGTGCGGCTCAACTACGCGACGCAGGTCGAGACCAACCCGCCGACGTTCGCCGTGTTCGGCAATGCACCCGATCTCGTGGAGGAGCATTACGTGCGGTATCTGCACAACGGCTTCCGATCGTTCTGGGGCTTCACGGGTAATCCGCTGCGCATTCTGCTGCGCCGCAAAGCCGGATGAACGGCAAGGCCCTCCTCGCGGTAGTCGTCTCGTACCTGCTCGGCTCGATCCCCGCGGCGTACATCGCGGGGAAGGCAAAGGGCATCGACCTCCGCAAGCACGGCTCGGGCAATCTCGGCGCGACGAACGTCATGCGCGTGCTCGGGCCGAAGATCGCGCTCGTGGTGTTCCTGTTCGACATGGCGAAGGGCGCGTTGCCCGTCTACTTCTTTCCGCGCTGGCTGAGCAGCGCGGGCGCGCTGAATGCCGATCCGATCTTCTTCGCGATCCTGTGCGGCGTTGCCGCGATCTTCGGGCACGCGCGACCGATCTATCTCGGGTTCGGGAAGGGCGGCAAGGGAGTGGCGACGGCCGCCGGGGTCTTCCTCGCGCTCGCGCCGATGCAGACGCTCTTCGCGCTGGTCGTCTTCGGTCTGGTGCTGTTTCTCAGCGGCTACGTCTCGCTCGGTTCGTTGACGGCGGCCGTCGTGCTGCCGATCGTGCTCGCGGCGACGAAGGGCGTCCGGTCTCCATTGTTCACGATCAGCATCGCGATCGCGCTGTTCGTGTTCTGGACGCATCGCGCGAACATCGCGCGGTTGCGAAGCGGCGAGGAGCATCGTTTCGGCCGCAAGGCCAAGGGGCAGGGCTGATGCGGTGCGCCGTCGTGGGCGCGGGCGCGTGGGGCACCGCGCTCGCCGATCTGCTCGCGAGCAATGGGCACGAGACGACGATCTGGGCGCTGGAGGCCGACGTCGCCGAATCGATCGAGCGGTCGCACACCAATCGCTTTCTCGCCGACGCGCTCCTCGCGCCGACCCTTCGGGCGACGACCGACCTGGCCCGCGCGGTGGCCGGTGCTGAGCTCGTGGTCCTGGCGACGCCGTCGCAGCACCTGCGCGGAATCGCGAAGCACGCCGCGACGTCGATCGGGACGACGGCGATCGTGACCGTGGCGAGCAAGGGGATCGAGCGCGAGACACTCGCGCTGATGTCGACCGTCGTCGAGGAGGAGCTGCCGGGGCGTGCGGTCGTGGCGGTATCCGGACCGAGCTTCGCCGCGGAGGTGGTCAAACGCCAGCCGACCGCCATCGTCGCGGCTTCAGAGAATGCGAATGCGGCCGAGGCCGCGCAGGATGCGCTCAGCAGCACGAGCTTCCGCGTCTACACCCACGACGACGTGACCGGCGTCGAGCTGGGCGGCGCGCTCAAGAACGTGATGGCGGTAGCGACCGGCATCGTCGAAGGCGTCGGGCTGGGCTACAACTCGCGTGCGGCCCTCATCACGCGCGGGCTGCACGAGATGACCCGGCTCGGCGTGACGATCGGCGCGAGGGCGGCGACGTTCGCGGGGCTCGCCGGCCTGGGCGATCTCGTGCTCACCTGCACGGGCGCGCTCAGCCGCAACCGCATGCTGGGGATCGCGATCGGCAAGGGGGCGTCGCTCGAGGAAGCGCTGGCCGGCAAGCAGACCGTCGCCGAAGGCGTGGGCACGACGGCCAGCGCGCTCGCGCTCGCGAACCGCCATGGCGTCGACATGCCGATCGTCGAGATGGCCCATCGAATTCTCTTCGAGGGCCATCCCGCGCGCGCGGCGGTGCCCGTGTTGATGGCGCGCGAACTCCGAGCGGAGCAAGATCCGTGAGCCCAGTTCCCGATCCCATTCAGGAATTCTTCTCGATCGGAGAGGTCTGCGAGCTGACCGGCCTCAAGCCGCACGTGCTCCGGTACTGGGAGAGTCAGTTCCGCTTCCTGAGCCCGGCGAAGAATCGGTCCGGCAATCGCGTCTATCAGCGCCGCGAGGTGGACCTCATCATGCTGGTGAAGCACCTGCTGTATGAGGAGAAGTACACCATCGAGGGCGCGCGGCAGAAGGTCGACGAGCACCGGAAGGGCGGCGACCTGCGGGTAGTGGCGCGCGGTGCGCTCGCGGTCCAGTCGCTGGAATCCCTCGAGGCGGACCTCAAGGATCTGATCGCCATGCTGGAATCGCCGGCCGCGTCCGGCTGATCGACTTTCTCGGAACTTCATGAGATTTCTCGTAACGAACGACGACGGGATCCTCGCGCGCGGCATCGAGTGCCTCATCGCCGCCGCGGAGCCGCTCGGCGACGTCACCGTCGTCGCCCCCGATCGCGAGCAGAGCGCGACGAGCCATTCGCTCACGCTCCACCATCCGGTGCGCCCCGTGCGGCGCGGCGAGCGGCGCTGGCAGGTGGACGGCACTCCCACCGATTGCGTGATGCTCGCCCTCGAGGCGCTCATGCCGCAGCGGCCGGACTTCGTGCTCAGCGGGATCAACCACGGCCAGAACATGGGCGAGGACGTGCTCTACTCGGGCACGGTCGCGGCCGCGATGGAAGGGCTGGCGCTCGGCGTTCCGTCGATTGCGATCTCGTTCGCCGGCGGCGACCTCCGCGCCGACGTCTCGCGGCTCGGGGAGCTCGTGCCCGTGCTGACGCCCGTGCTGCGCCACCTCACGTCGCTGCCGGACTTTCCGCGCGACACGCTGCTCAACGTGAACCTGCCGCCGGTGCGCGGCGGCTCGGTGAAAGGCGTTCGTCTCACGCGCCTGGGGCGGCGGGTGTACTCGCAATCCGTCGCGCCGATGAAGGATCCGTGGGGGCGCCAGATCTACTGGATCGGCGGTGGCGAAATCTCCTGGACGGGCGAGGAGGATTCCGACTTCCGCGCGATCGAGGACGGCTACATCTCGGTCACACCGCTGCACCTCGACCTCACTCACTTCGACGTTCTCAAGGGAGCCAGCCAATGGTGGCGCGACCTGTAGAAGCGGAGTTTCGCGGCGCGCGACACCGCCTCGTCGAGACGCTGAGCGCGAAGGGCATCAAGGATCTCGCGGTGCTGCGCGCGATCGAGATGACGCCGCGGCATGCTTTCGTGCCGAGTGGACTCCGGCATCGCGCGTACGAGGATGCGCCGCTCCCGATCGGCAACGGTCAGACGATCTCGCAGCCGTGGGTGCACGCGCGCTACCTCGAGCTGCTGCATCTCACCGGCCGGGAACGCGTACTGGAGATCGGCACCGGCTCCGGGTATCAGACAGTCCTGCTGGCGCACCTCACCGCCCAGGTGTTCTCCATCGAGCGCATCCCCGCGCTGGCGCAGCAGGCGCGCGAGAACATCCAGCGCGCGGGCGTCAACAACGTCTCGCTGCTCGTCGGCGACGGGACCATCGGGTGGCGCGAGTACGCGCCGTACGACGCGATCCTCGTCGGCGCAGGATCGCCCACGATTCCGCAGCCGCTGCTCGATCAACTGGCCGAGGGCGGCCGGCTTCTCATTCCGATCGGCGACCGCGACGAGCAGAAGCTGATTCTCGCCGAGCGAAAGGGGGGCCAGATCGTCCTGCACGAAGAGGCGCCCGTGCGGTTCGTGCCGCTGATCGGCCACCACGGGTGGGACGCGGAGAAGGGAAGCTGATGCGGCTGCGCGCCACGGTGCGCGGCCGGGTGCAGGGCGTGGGGTTTCGCTGGTTCGTGCAGGAGAATGCGCGGCAGCTCGAGCTGTCGGGCTGGGTGCGCAACGCGGACGACGGTTCGGTCGAGCTCGAGGTCGAAGGAAGCGAGGCGGCCGTCGCGCGTTTCCGTAGCATGATCGCGAGGGGTCCGCGTGGCGCGCGCGTGGACGTGATCGATGAGCTCACGCCCGGCGCCCATCCCCTCGACCATCCATTCAGAATCACGAGATGAGCGAATGACGGAACCCGCAGGATCGATGGAATTCGTGGAGCGTGTGAAGGCGCGCATCCGCGACATCCCGAACTACCCGAAGCCGGGAATCCTCTTCAAGGACATCACGCCGCTGCTCGGCGACTGCGCGGCGTTCGCCGAGGCGACCGCCGCGATGGCGGCGCCATTTCGTGAGCTGAACGTCACGCACGTCGCGGCGATCGAGAGTCGCGGCTTCATTCTCGGCGGGCCGATCGCGCACGCACTCGGCGCGGGCTTCGTGCCGATTCGGAAGCCCGGGAAGCTTCCGTCGCAGACGCGGCGCGAGGAGTATGCGTTGGAGTATGGCACCGACGCCCTCGAGATCCACGCCGATGCGTGCGGCCGTGACGCACGGGTGCTCATCGTCGACGACGTGCTGGCGACGGGCGGCACCGCGGCCGCCGCGTGCAAGCTCGTGGAAGCGGTGGGCGCCACGGTCGTGGGCTGTGCCTTCCTGATGTCGCTGAGCTTTCTCCCAGGGCTGGCGCGGCTCGAGGGGCGCGCCGTTCATCGCCTGGTCGAGTACTGACCCGCGCGTCGCCTTTCCATCGGCTGGACCACGGGCTTTCTTTCGGACTCACCCGGACCCTCGCGCATGGCGAAAATCTACAAGAACCTCACGTTCCAGGTGCTGTCGGCGATCGCCCTCGGCATCATCCTCGGCGCGGTGGCGCCCGGCACCGGACGCGCGATGAAGCCGCTCGGCGACACGTTCATCAATCTCGTGAAGATGGTGATCGGGCCGGTCATCTTCCTCACGATCGTGACGGGGATCGCCGGCATGCACGACCTGAAGAAGGTCGGGCGGGTGGGTGGAAAGGCGCTCCTGTACTTCGAGATCGTGACGACGTTCGCGCTGGTGATCGGTCTGGCGGTGGTGAACCTGGTCAAACCGGGGCACGGTCTCGCGACGGCGGCGCTGGCGAAGGGCGACATCTCGTCGTACGTGACGCAGGGGCAGGCGATGAAGTTCACGGACTTCGCCATGCACATCGTGCCGTCGAGCATGTTCCGGCCGTTCGTCGAGGGCGAGGTGCTGCAGGTGGTGTTCGTCGCGGTGCTGTTCGGCGTCGCGCTGGCCATGCTCGGTGAGAGCGGCCGGCCCATGCTCACATTCCTGGAGCTCCTCTCGAAGGTGCTCTTCCGGATCGTGAACATCGTGATGCTCGTGGCGCCCATCGGCGCCTTCGGCGCGATGGCGTACACCGTGGGGGCCTTCGGGCTGGCGGCGCTGCTGCCGCTCGGCCGCCTGATGCTCTGCGTCTACATGACGATGGCGCTGTTCATCTTCATCGTGCTCAACGCGATTCTTCGGGCGTACGGGTTCAGTCTGTGGGAGTACCTCAAGTTCATTCGTGAGGAAATTCTCATCGTGCTGGGCACGTCGTCGTCGGAGGCGGCGCTGCCGCGGATGCTCGCGAAGATGGAGCGGTACGGGTGCGCCAAGCCCGTCGTGGGCCTCGTGATCCCGGCCGGGTATTCGTTCAATCTCGACGGCACGTCGATCTACCTCGCGATGGCGTCGATCTTCATCGCGCAGGCGTTCAACGTCCAGATGACCGTTCTGCAGCAGGTCGAGCTGCTCGGCGTCCTGATGCTGACGTCCAAGGGCGCGGCCGGCGTGACCGGCTCCGGGTTCATCGTGCTGGCGAGCACGCTCTCGGCGCTGCGCGTCATTCCGGTCGAGGGAGTGGCGCTCGTGCTCGGCGTGGATCGTTTCATGAGCGAGGCGCGGTCGATCACGAACCTCATCGGAAACGGTGCGGCGACGCTCGTGATCGCCCGGAGTGAGAACGCGTTCGACGACGAGCAGCGCCGGCGCGCCGTCGACGAACTGCACACCGAACGACTGGCGGCGGTCGGCGCCTGACCGACGAGGCGGCTGTTGTGGCCGCCTCGCACATGTGGCCGTCTCGTTCCCTGACACTTCTCGCCACGCCGCGACGTACGTGATGTCGCTTCGCGGGCGACACGCCGCCGATTCCAACCTTTTCGGCGGCGCCGCTATCTAACCCGAGTCGCCCGCCGACTCGAATCCCAATACAAGCCCTCCCTCTATGCTGATGTTCGCGGCAAGCCTCGCCGTAATGCTGAATTTTCCGCAGCAGGACACGACTCGGCTGAGCCCCGTGCGCGTGCATCCTCCGGTCCGCGCCGCAACCGACACCGGTGCCACCGCTACTCGCGCCGAGGTCGCGCCGACCATCGACGGCACCGATGACGATGCGGTCTGGCGCATCGCGCCGCCGATCACCGCGTTCACGCAGTGGCAGCCGACGGAAGGGAAGAAGCCGCGCTTTCCGACCGAGGCGAAGGTGGCGTACGACGCCGCGAATCTCTACGTGTTCGTGCGCGCCTTCGATCCGCATCCGGACAGCATCATCAAGCTGCTCGAGCGCCGCGATTCGTGGACCGCGTCCGACATGATCTGGCTCTTCATCGACTCGTACCACGATCGCCGCACCGGCTACGAGTTCGGCGTCAACGCGGCCGGCGTGAAGATCGACCAGGCGATCTACGACGACGGCAACGAGGACGGCGCGTGGGACGCGGTGTGGGACGTCGCGACGCGCATCGACTCACTCGGATGGACCGCCGAATTTCGCATTCCGATGTCGCAGATGCGGTATGGCCCGGACCGCGATCACATCTTCGGCTTCACGATCGATCGCAACATCTATCGCTACAACGAGCGCGCGGCGTGGCCGATCTTCAGCCAGTCCAAGCCGGGCATCGCGTCGCAACTCGGGACGCTCGACGGGCTCGCGGGAATCGAGGCGCCACGGCGACTGGAGGCAATGCCGTACGTCGTCGCGAAGAACGCGTCACACCTTCGCGACAATCGATTCACGACGAAGTCGTCGCTCACCCTGGGCGGCGACCTCAAGTATCGCGTCGCGCCGAACATCACGCTCGACGCGACGATCAACCCGGACTTCGGGCAGGTCGAGTCGGATCCGGCGGTGTTGAATCTCTCGGCCTACGAGTCGTTCTTCGACGAACGGCGCCCGTTCTTCGTCGCCGGTCGCGGGCTCTTCCGGTTCGACGTGAATTGCAGTCAGGTCAACTGCAGCAGCGAGGGACTCTACTACAGCCGTCGCATCGGACGCACGCCGGAGCTCGCCGGCGTTTACGGCGACACCGTCCCGTCCGAGCCCACGACGATCCTCGGCGCCGCGAAGCTGCTGGGGCGGTTTCCGAGCGGCCTGACCTTCGGCGTGCTGAACGCGACGACCGATCGCGTGGCCAATGCGGGAGATACGACGTTCGAGGCGCGCACCAACTTCGCCGTCGCGCGCGTGCGCCAGGATCTTCGCAACGGGAACACGACCGTTGGCGCCATCGTCACGGCGGTGAACCGGGGCGTGGATCGGTGGACATCACCGTATCTGCCGAAGAACGCTTACGTGGGCGCGATCGACTTCCGCCATCGCTTCTTCCGGAATCTCTACGAGATCTCCGGCTCGTTCGATCAGAGCCGCGTGCAGGGCGACACGGCGGCGATCCTCTCACTGCAGCGGAACGCGGTGCACTACTTCCAGCGCCCCGACGCGGGGCTGCCGCTCGACAGCAACCGGACCGTCCTCGGCGGCGACGCGGAGGAATTCAAGTTCGGGAAGGTGTCGGGGCAGCATCTGATGTTCGAGTCGGCGTACCAGCGGCGGTCGGCGGGCTTCGAGGTCAACGACATGGGCTTCCTGCGCCGTGCGGATCAGCAGTCGTGGAGCACGTGGGTCGGCTTCTTCGACCGTCGCGAGCACCTCTTCTACAAGCGCTTTCAGCTCAACAACAACTGGTGGCAGTACTGGACGACCGACGGCCTCGCCCTCGAGGCGGCGTACAACACGAACATGCACATCACCTTCAAGAACAACTGGGGGTGGCACATGGGCGGCACGCTGGGCCAGCTCGGTACGACGTACGACGACCGGATGTCGCGCGGCGGGCCGGCGGTGCGCCAGAGCGCCTACATCTCGCCATGGCTGTCGTTGAACGGCGACGACCGTCGTGCCGTCGTCCCGTATCTGAACTTCAACTACTCGACGAGCGAGCAGGGGCGCAACTCGAGTTGGAGCGTCGAGCCGCAGATCGAATACAAGCTGGCCGGTCGTTTCAGCTCGTCGCTCTCGATGGACTGGTCGCACAACATCACGGACAATCAGTGGTACGGCAATTACCGCCAATCGGATGGCACGCACTACACGTTCGCGCACTTGGATCAGACGACGACGTCGGCGACGGTGCGGCTCAACTACACCTTCACGCCGAGTGTGTCGCTGCAGGCGTACGTACAGCCGTTCGTGTCGAAGGGGACGTACAGCGACGTGCGCGAGCTGTCGGCGACGCCGCGCGCGTCGGCGTATGGCGACCGGTACGCGGCCTTTGGCGATACGTCCGTCACGAACGATCCGGGCGGGTTCAACTTCAAGCAGTACCAGTCGAACGTGGTGTTCCGCTGGGAGTACAAGCCCGGGTCGACGCTGTTCCTGGTGTGGAACGAGGGGCGGCAGGGGTACGACGGCACGGAGGGGGACCGCAATTTTCGCGGGGATGTTCGCGATCTGATGCGGCTGCATCCGGCGAACACGTTCCTCGTGAAGGTCTCGTACTGGCTGAATCGTTGACCCGGTGGCGGCCAGCCAGGCGCCGCGACCACGCTCGCGGCGGTCTGCGTCCGGTCTCTCAGCGCGGGTCTTGCTCCTCGGCTACATCGTCGAGCCCCAACAAATCCCGGGCTCTCGACACATGCGCGCTCGCGACGAAGACGTCAACGCCGCGCGCGGTGGTACCCTGGAAGGCAGCGCCGAATATGCCGGCAATATCATTGCCTCTCGCCTGGGCGGGAATTCCCGCCCCGCGGAGTTGTTCCACCGCGATGTCGGCCTCCAGCCCGCTGCCGTAGTTCGCAAGCTTCGTCCAGGCATTCATGCTGGCCTCGTGAAGTGTCGGGAGTAAGGTCGGGACGCATCCGCATTCCCGTTGGTTCATCGCGCGAGCAATCCCGTGAGGCCGCTCGCGCTTCCCCGCGTCGCGGATCGCAGGCTGTAGCACTGGTGCCAATCCACCCGTCGAGTAGGTTTAACGACTGTCCAGGGTCTCGCCCGGCTCACCGTAGAAGGGTGGGCTGGCAACCAGCGGTTCGCGAGATGGCTGGGGCAGACGCTCGTTCGGGCAGCTCGATCCGCCTGAATTGGACCTGCCGCTGTACCGCGGTGGGTGAGGGGGGGATGGGCAGCCTACGCATCATTCACCCCTGGTCATGGGGTTCAACGGGGGTGAAATACCCCGAATGACCAATGAAGTAAAGTACCATCTGAGGCGATGTAATTCTTTATTTTCCAACAGACTCCAAACATTGCCCCTGTAGCTCAGATGGATAGAGCAGCGGTTTCCTAACACGATAATCCCTCGGTTGTCCGAGCGAGCTTTTCCCTCTCAGAAGACCACTCCTTACCCCAACGCCACCGATGCTCTTGGGGTAGAACTTGGGGTAGCGTTCAAAGCTCGCCTTTCGACTGGCGCTAGGTTGTGGGTTCGTCCGACGGTTCACGGCACGCCATAAGCCCCCCGCGAATGACATCCGCACTCCGCCAGGATCAGGACGCGCTCGCGGTCGTGACGGTCGCCCCGGATTCTGAGCTGCTCTCGAGTGTGCAGCGGATGTGGCGCGAGCACAGCGATACCCTCGGCTTCTTTCCCGCCGGCGCGTTTGCCGAGCACGCCTACCGCGGCTACATCATCGCGGGGGTCACGGCGTCCGGTGAGCTGGCGGGTTACCTGCTTTATCGGATAGCCCGGGGCCGTGCCGTGGTCGTCCACCTGTGCACGGATCCGTCGATGCGCGGCCAAGGGATCGCGCGCCGGCTCCTGAACGAGCTCCGCAGTCGGACGGCCCACCTCTCCTGCGCGAGGCTCCGCTGCCGTCGTGACTTCGACGCGGCCGACGCTTGGTCGAAGTTCGGCTTCGTGCGGGTGGGCAGCCGGCCAGCGAAGGAGCCAGGTCGAACGCTCGACGAGTGGGAGCTGGACTACGGCCACCCGGATCTCTTCACCACGGCCCATGACGGAGAGGTGGTCGCGGTCATGGACGCGAACGTGTTCTTCGACCTCGCGGCGCCGCCGACGGACCGGCGCGCCCGGCAAGCGCGCGCTCTTTCGGCGGATTGGTTGGAGACTGCGTTCACACTTTCTGTCACTCCCGAACTGCAGAACGAAATCGCCCGGAATCCGGACGAGAGCGAGCAGCGGCGACTCCGCGCATTGGCGGGGACGTTCCATGCGTTGAAGGCCCCACCTGGAGATGTTGATCGCGCCTTCGAGCGATTGGTGGCGGTGCTGGGCCCCGCGCGCACCGTCAGCGATCGATCGGACCGACGCCACCTCGCTTTCGCGGTCGCCGTCGGCGCCGACATCTTCGTAACCCGGGACGGGGCTCTGCTGGACGCTCGCGATGAGCTCGAAACGGAACTTGGCATTAGAGTGACCGACCCGGTCGGTTTGATCAGCGACATCGATGTCACGGCACGGCCGTGGGCGTATTCGCCAGCACGCCTAGAGGGCTCCGAACTCACGGTATGCCAGCTGAGGGCGAATGATCTGGAGGACGTCAAACGGGCGCTGATGTACTTCGAGCAGGGTGAGTCCGCCAACGGCCTTCCCACAGTCCTCCGGGAGTTGTTGTCCGCGCCGCGGAATGCGACGGTGTCGATCGTGACGGATGGCGACGCGCGCCTTCTCGCGTGTATCGGCGTAGAGCACGCCGATGCCAGCGTCGTCCGAGTGCGGGCCCTCCGTGTTCGCCGTGACACGCTCGCGCCGACCCTCGCTCGACACCTGTTGTGGCGAGAGGTTGCCGGCGCAGCAAAGAGTGATGCCCCCCTGATCCGCTTCGAGGACCCTCTGACCGACGATCGTGTCCGCGACGCGTTGGCTGACGTAGGGTTTGTTTCGAGCGCCGGCTACTGGATCAAGCCGGTCTGTCACGGTGTCCGACGGCCGAGCGAGGCCGCTGAGGTGCTCGGCAGTCGCCTTGCTCCCCACGTCAATGATCCTGCGGTCGTCCGAGAGCTGAGCATGGCGTGCACTGCGGCGTCGAGCGCGTCTGGGCGCGACCTCGTACGGCTCGAGCGTGTCTTGTGGCCACTCAAGCTTGATGTCGAATCGATCCCGTGCTACGTCGTCCCGATTCGAGGTGCCTACGCCGCAGAGCTGTTCGACACCGAGATGGCTGCGGAGTCTCTGTTTGCGGGCGTGCCTGATCTCCTGCTTCGACTAGAAAACGTGTATTACAGAGCTGCCCGGCCAAACCTGTCGGCGCCCGCGCGGCTACTATGGTACGTCAGCGGCCGTGACGGCCGGTACTCGCGGGCGAAGCACCTCACCGGTGCCTCGACACTCACGGAAGTGGTCGTTGACGAGGCCAAGCCGATCTACAAGCGCTTTCGCCGGTTCGGCGTATATGACTACAAAGATGTACGGCGAATCGCAGAGCGCGCGACCGACGGGCGCGTAATGGCGTTCACTTTCTCCCAGACGGAGACGTTCCAGCGCCCCGTGCCCCTGCGTACGATCAACGAAGTCCTCGCCGCGCATGGCAAGCCCGCGAACACTTTCGCCGGTCCGCTCCGCGTCGCGCCGCAGGTCTGGTCTGAGCTGTATTCGATCGGTGCGGGTGCGCACTGATGAACGCGTCACTCATCTCCGTCCGTCCGCGATTCACGTCGCTCATCCTTGATGGGTCGAAGACTGTCGAGTTACGACGGCGCGCCCCTAATGTGGCACCGGGGCACAGCTTCTTCGTGTACGAGTGCGCCCCCACGATGGCGATCGTCGGCGTAGTACGCGTCAGGGCAGTGGAGCGTGCCAGGCTCGGGCCACTGTGGCGTCGGGTTCGGGTGGGCGCGCAAGTCTCGCGTCGTGAGTACCTCGAGTACTTCGCGGGTCTCGATTGCGGAGTCGCGATTCATCTCGAGGCTGCTTGGCGTTTCGACACCCCGCTGTCGCTGGACGCCGTGAGGTCAACGAGTCCTTTGTTTCATCCACCGCGAACCTGGATCTCGTTTGGTGCGCTTCCGCTACCATTGCAGTCGGAGCTGCGCCATCGTCTCCCCCCCAAGGGCGCAGCTGCGCGTGCTGGGGCGCGGTTTGGACGCTGAGCACCGAGCGACCGCCAGCGCAGGCATGTCTGCGCAGCAACGCATCGACTACATCCTCGCACTTGACGACGAGTACCTCCGCGGGGGCGTCGTGCTCTCGGAGTGGACGGCCTTCATGGTCCGTGAGGCGGACAATGCGTTCGTGGCCGCTTGTGATCTTGCGTGCGTGCTGACGGTGAGCGCAGCAATCGAGACGGCGCTTCGGTCGGAGACGGGAGTGGCGCGTTTGGTCGAAGGTATCGAAACGTCGGCGATGCCGGCGGCGCTACGGGCAGAGTTGCATGACCTGCGCCGATTCCGGAATCGATGGGTACATATTCAAAACCCTGCTGACGATTCCTTGCCTCTGGACGACCCCATGGGACTCGCCCGGGAGGTTCACGATTGGGCGGTGACCGCGGTGCGTCTTCTCCGCCGCGTCATATACCTAGACCAGTGCATGTAGCGCGGATGCGGCAGCGCTGCCTGCCCGCCATGCGCAAGCTGAGTCGCCGGAGCGCGAGATGCGAGATATCTCGTTGCTCGCCCGCAGACGTATTGCGCGGGCATCAGCGGGTCGAATACGCATGTGAGCATGTCACGCTGCCGCGAAAGCAATGCAGTCGAACAAGGGCGCCCGCCTGTGCGACGAATCATTCACCGGTGCCGCGGGGAATTCCCTGGCGCAATAGCGCAGCTCGAGCGCATGATCGAAACGGCAGCCCGGGTCGGGCGCGGGCCAATCCCAGGTTTGTGGTGGTCGCCCGCTGACTGGTGCGACGCCATCATCCGCGAAGCGATTTTGAAAGCGGGAGCGTCCGGTCACGGCGCAGGTTGGCAGCCGAAGGAGGCGTTCAAGACGATCCCCCTGGCCCTGGGCGACGCGCGCCGCTCGGACTGGGATACTGAAGCACTGCGCCGATTTGTCGGCCGGAACGATGCCCGACGACCCGCTGACGTTTCCGTACGCCCGCTCGACGTTTGAGGTGCTCGTTCCCGATTCCGGGCATTGCCGACCGAGCGACGTTCGCCGAATCAACTCCGAGCGGTATCCCGTCTCGCTTCGGGTGGTGCCGCCGCCGTATTCACCAGGCTGGGAGACCGAACGTGCCTGCTGCGAGGAAATCGCCGCGTGGATGTCGCACTGGATCGAGGCCAACGTAGGCGAGTGGGCGCGAGGACAGGCAATCGCAGCGCACAACGCATACGTGGCCCTCTTCAAGAGCGCGGATCTTGGCAACGGAGCCGTACGCGTGGAGCTACGCCGTCTCGCGCGGCTCGTGTGTCCCGCCGTGCCGTGGTTGGTGTCGCACGGCGACGCGGCGGTTCGAACGTGGGCCCTCCTTCACTACGTCATGCACTACACCACAGCTGCCAACGCGCTCGATGCGCTCCGTCGGGAGGTCCGCCGGGACGGTGATGATGACGCCCGCTGAAAGGCGTCGAGATCGCGCCCTCACGCTCGCCGCCAAATCGCTAGAGCATGCGTTCCAGATATCCTGGGTTGCGCTGGCTCAGGCAGCTCTCAAGCCCGGCGGGCCTGGTCTCGAAGAGCTCGCGCTTCTGGGGGCTCTGAACCGCCCCGGGTTTACAGGAGGCTCCAACCTGTGAGAGGTTTGGAGCATGAGCAGTGCAAGCAGAGAGAAGCACGGCCGGTTCTCGGCTGAGGTCCGGGACCGCGCCATTCGGTTGGT
>Ga0164243_10000946_pt1 | contig 50657 bp, 51 predicted proteins | sample OricompcompostOP_FD_108781 | JGI IMG/M metagenome (GOLD analysis project Ga0164243, IMG submission 108781) | Organic Plus compost microbial communities from Emeryville, California, USA - Original compost - Organic plus compost (OP) | ecosystem: Engineered > Solid waste > Mixed feedstock >... | reverse complement strand
TGCTCCGGAGCGGGCTGCGGCACCTCCTGCGGCGGCTCGGGTACTTCCGGGAGGTCGGGTGCGGGCTCGGGGATTTCCGGCTGTGGGACAGCAGGTTCACCCGGCGCGGGGGATGGAACAGGCTCCTGCGGTTGCGGAACCTCGGGTGCCGGACTCGGTGGTTCGGCTGGCTCCTGCGGTTTCTCCGGCGGTTCGGGTTGTGGCACTTCTGCCGGCTTTTCGGGTTCCGGCTGAGGAGGAGCTTTCGGCGGAATTTCGGGCGTGGGCTCGGCAGGCTGCGCGCCAAGCGCCTCGCCTTCTACGGGTTTCTCCTCGATCTCCTTCTTGCCGAAGGAGAAAACTTTTTTGATGAAGCCGAACGCCATTCGCCTCTGAGATCCTCAAGCGGCTTCCCGGAGGGGCATCGCCACCAGCCGTTCGCCATTGTCGCCGGTTATGGAGGCCTCGACGATCTCGCCTGGCCGGCCGACCTCGACGGAAGCAAGGGTGAATCCCTCCGTGCGTCCGAGCCTGTCGCGCTCGATCAGGATTCGCTGCCGCGTCCCGTGGAGTGATGCGAGATGCCTTGCATAGGCGGCATCGCCCGCAGCACGAAGACGGGCGGCGCGTTCCTTTACCACGTTTCGATCCACTTGCGGCATCCGCGCCGCCGGTGTGCCCTCGCGTGGCGAGAAGGGGAAGACATGGAGGTGCGTCAGACCGCATTCCTCGATGATCCTGAGCGAGTTCGCGAACATCTCCTCCGTCTCGGTCGGGAACCCCGCGATGATATCCGCACCGAAAACCACATCGGGGCGGAGTCGCCGCACCTCCTCGCAGAAGCGGATGGAATCGGCGCGCAGGTGCCGTCGCTTCATGCGCTTGAGGATGAGATCGTCGCCGGCCTGGAGCGACAGATGCAGATGCGGCATCAGCCGCTCCTCCTCCGCCAGCGCGGCCATCAAGTCCGCATCCGCCTCGATGGAATCGATGGAGGAGAGGCGCAGCCGCTTGAGTTCCGGGATTTGGCGCAAGATTGTACGCACCAGCTTTCCAAGTCTCGGGCTTCCTGGAAGGTCCGCCCCGAAGCTCGTGAGGTCCACGCCGGTCAGCACCACCTCGGCATAGCCGTTTTCGACCAGCCGGCGCACCTGATCCACCACCGCGCCCATCGGCACTGAACGCGAATTGCCGCGGCCATAAGGGATGATGCAGAAGGTGCAGCGATGATCGCAGCCATTCTGCACCTGCACGAAGGCGCGGGCGCGGCCCTCGATCGCGTCGACCATATGCGAGGCGGTCTCGCGCACCTCCATGATGTCGTTGACGCGCACTTTCTCGAACTGGTTGACGCCGAATTCGGGCAGGGTTCGGTAGCTGTGAGCCTTGAGCTTCTCCTCATTGCCAAGCACGAGGTCCACTTCTTCCATCGCGCCGAACGTGCCTGGCTCGGTTTGAGCGGCGCAGCCCGTGACGATGATGCGGGCGTGCGGATTCTCGCGCCGTGCCTTGCGGATGGCTTGGCGGGCCTGGCGCACGGCTTCCGCGGTCACGGCGCAGGTATTGACGACGATAGCGCCCCCTTCGAGCGCGCCAAGGCCCGCGGCGTCCGCCTCGCGCTTGATAACTTCGGATTCGTAAGCATTGAGCCGGCAGCCGAAGGTAAGGACGTTCACCGCCATCAGACCTTCTCCTCCGCTTCGCGTTCCCACGCGCCGGTGGCCGGGTCGAACCGGCCGGAAAACTCCCACTCCGCCGGGCCGGTCATGATCACGTGATCGTCCTCACGCCAGAGGATTTCAAGCGGCCCACCGGGGAGGTTCACCTTCAAGCGCCGGCCGGTACGGCCCGTACGCGCGGCGGAGACCGCAGCCGCACAGGCCGCCGACCCGCAGGCGAGCGTCAGGCCTGCGCCGCGCTCCCAGGTGCGCATTGTGAGTTCCTTGGGGGAGTCCACGCGGGCAATGGTGATGTTGGCGCGCTCGGGAAAGATCGGGTGGTTCTCAAGCAGCGGTCCGAACCGTTCCAGGTCGTACGAATAAGGATCGTCCTCGACCCAGAAGATTGCATGCGGATTGCCCATGGAGGCGACGGAAGGAGAATGAAGAACCGGAGCGTCGATCGGGCCGACTTGCAATTCTATCCTGCGCGTATCCTCGAACTCCTCGGCCAAGGGAATGTCCCGCCAGCCGAAACGGGGCTTGCCCATGTCCACGGAAATAAGTCCATTTTCATGCTCCTCGGCGGTAAGCACTCCGGCCACCGTCTCGAACGTGAAGGCCCGCCGACCCGTTTCGGCAGCCAGCGCCTGCACCACGCAACGCATGCCGTTGCCGCAGGCCTGGGCCTGGCTCCCGTCCGAGTTGATTATCTCGATATAGTTTTCGGTGCCCTGAAGCCGGGGATCATGAATCGCCATGATCTGATCGAAATGCGTGGCGGCTTCGCCGGCGAGGCGCCGCGCAGCCTCCGGGCTCACGCGGTCCTTGCGGCCGCGCATATCGGCAACGATGATGGCGTTGCCAAGCCCGTTCATCTTCGCAAATCGCGCCAGTTCCGCCATGAAGGCTCCAGTCCTACAAGGGTTGCGGCCTATATGGCGGATGATAACGGAAATTACCAGACGGTGCGCGCCCTGGAAGGCGAGGCGCGCGGTTTTGGAGTGCGCGCCCGTTCTCAGCAGGGAATCAGGCGATCGCGACGATGCCCAGAACGGCGAGCAGGAACAGGATAAGGACAATGGCGATCAGGATCTTGGCGCCAGTCATCGCCGCTCCTGCCAAAGAATTCATGCCAAGGAGGCCGGCAACCGCAGCAACGATAAGGAGAATGAGAATCCATTTAAGCATAGTAGAACGCCTCCGGTAACGAAATCAGTCCACTAACGCGCTCTTATGCTTGCGGTTCCTGCGGAGCCGGCTTCATCCGAATTTTCGGTCTGAAAACCGGTTCTTAACCATAAAGGTATGTGTTAGCTTCGCAACCTCGCCACATTTGGCGTTATGAAGGCTTCTAGGTGGGTTTACCGGGCCTTGGGGAACGGAGAGAGGAATGCCATATTCGAAATCCGTATTGTTTGCGACTTCGCTTCTGGCGCTCGCGCTTTCAGGGTGCCAATCAGACCGGCTTAACCCCGTACCAGCGCGCACACCGCAGCCGCTTCCCGCTGCTCCTTCGGGCACCATAACCGGAACCCAGCTACCACCCCCGAGCGAGCCTACGGGTGTGGGTCAGTTTCCCACAGCCCCCGAGCAGGGCGGCCAAATGGCGGCTATCAATCCTGCAGCACCGGCTGCTGGTGCAGCCGAGATCAACAAGAACAGCCTGCTCGGTTCCTGGAACGTCAATTCGGGCGGCTCCTCCTGCCAGATGTTCCTGACGCTGACAAAGTACGGGAATTCCTCGCGCGGCGGCACGCGCGGCTGTTCAAACGAGCTTGCGAACATGCGCGCGTGGGAACTCGCAGGCAATCAGGTTGTCGTCTACGACGAAGGCGGCAACACGATCGCCCGTCTGTATTCCAGCGGCGCAGAGCGCCTGGATGGGCAGACGACGAGCGGAGCTCCCGTCTCCCTCTCACGTTGACAAGAATGCGGGCGCATAAGCGCCCGCAAGGCTCCTTCGGCGGTTCCAGAAAGACACTCCGGTCATTCACATGTCCTTGCGCGACGGCTTAACAACGCATCCCTCCGTCGCGCAGCGCTACGCCCATCTGGTGGAAACCGGGGCTGTCACGCGCGATGTGGAGCAGGAGAAGGTGGCCGCCGCGTTGGACGAGCTTATCGCGCGTATAGCCACCCATCGCCTCGCACGTAAATCAAGCGCACTCGGCTGGCTTTTTGCCAAGAGGAACAACAAGCCGGTCACCGGGCTCTACATCCATGGGGGTGTCGGGCGCGGCAAGACGATGCTCATGGACTTCTTCTATGAGCTTGTTCCCGTCCGTGGGAAAAGACGCGCTCATTTCAACGTTTTCATGGCCGATGTCCACGATCGCATTGCCCGGCATCGCGAGGCGCTGAAGAACGGCGAGACGAACGAAACCGATCCTATTCCGCCCGTCGCTGCTGCACTCGCACGGGAAGCATGGGTGCTCTGTTTTGACGAGTTCGCCGTAACCGACATCGCCGATGCGATGATCCTTTCCCGCCTTTTTTCCGCCCTGTTTGCCGAGGGCGTCGTTCTGGTCGCTACGTCCAACGTAGCCCCGGATGACCTTTATCGCGACGGGCTCAACAGGGGCCTTTTCTTGCCCTTCATCGATATCCTCAAGCGGCATGCGACCGTCATGCGACTCGATGCCGGCATCGATTACCGCCTGGAAAAGCTCCACCGCCTGCCTGTTTATCTGACCCCGCTCGGCCCCGAAGCCGACCGGATGATGGATGAGGCTTGGCTGACCGCAACCGAAGGGAAGGAAGGGAGGGAAGAGAGGCTGGTCGTAAAAGGCCGAAGCGTGGTCGTGCCGCGAGCGGCAGGCAGCGCCGCCCGGTTCACCTTTGCCGATCTCTGCAGCAAGCCTCTTGGCGCTCGCGACTATATCGCCATCGCCGCCCATTTCGACACGATCTTCATCGATCATGTCCCGGCCATGGATTATTCCAGTCGGAACGAAGCCAAACGATTCATTCTGCTCATCGACACCCTTTACGACGGCCGCAAACGGCTGTTCATTTCGGCCGAGAAGGAGCCGGAGCAACTCTACCAAGCAAAAAGCGGACCGGAGCAGTTCGAGTTCGCGCGAACCGCATCCCGGCTGGTTGAAATGCAAAGCCACGACTGGCCCTCCGAGGGCGCAAGCCAGGAAGCGACCACTGCCCAGCCGCAAAAGGTTTGACGTTTACGTAAGTCTTATGGACTATAAACGATTGAAATTATTACGGGTAAAAGAATCGGTTGAATTTTTGCGGCTGCGGCATTAAGGCAAGCGGGATTTTTGACCGGCTATCGCCCTCGTAATTCGCCGGACTTCTCGGGACGTTTCGGCCTTTCTTAAAAAGGGGACTCTCACGACATGGCTCGCCACAAGATCGCTCTCATCGGCTCGGGCATGATAGGCGGCACACTCGCCCATCTCGCAGGCCTGAAGGAACTCGGTGATGTCGTCCTGTTCGACATCGCGGAAGGTATTCCCCAGGGCAAGGCGCTCGACATCGCTGAATCCTCGCCGGTCGAAGGGTTCGACGCCAAATACGCGGGCGCAAACGACTATGCTGCTATCGAGGGCGCGGATGTCTGCATCGTCACGGCTGGCGTGCCACGCAAGCCCGGTATGAGCCGTGATGATCTCCTGGGCATCAACCTCAAGGTCATGGAGCAGGTTGGAGCCGGCATCAAGAAATACGCGCCGAACGCCTTCGTCATCTGCATCACCAATCCGCTCGACGCCATGGTGTGGGCGCTGCAGAAGTTCTCCGGCCTGCCGAAAAGCCATGTGGTCGGCATGGCCGGCGTGCTCGATTCCGCCCGCTTCCGCTACTTCCTTGCAGAGGAATTCAAGGTTTCCGTGGAAGACGTCACTGCCTTCGTCCTCGGCGGCCACGGCGATTCCATGGTGCCGCTGACGCGCTATTCCACGGTCGCCGGCATCCCGATCCCCGACCTCGTCAAGATGGGCTGGACGACTCAGGAGAAGATCGACCAGATCGTGCAGCGCACACGTGATGGCGGCGCCGAGATCGTGGGCCTTCTGAAATCCGGCTCCGCCTACTATGCGCCGGCCTCGGCGGCGATCGCCATGGCCGAAAGCTATCTGCGGGACAAGAAGCGTGTACTGCCCTGTGCCGCCCATATTTCCGGCCAGTACGGCGTCAAGGACCTCTATGTGGGTGTGCCGGTCGTGATCGGAGCAGGCGGTGTGGAGCGGATCATCGAGATCGACCTGAACAAGGCCGAGCAGAAGATGTTCGACAATTCGGTGGCTGCGGTCGAGGGCTTGTGCAAGGCATGCGCAGAGATAGCCCCAAGCCTGACGAAATAGGAGCTCGCCTCAGATGAACATTCATGAATATCAGGCCAAGGAAGTCTTGAGAGGCTATGGCGCACCCGTCGCCCAGGGTATTGCCGTGTTCACGCCCGAGGAGGCTGAGGCCGCAGCGAAAAGGCTCCCCGGACCGCTCTATGTGGTGAAAAGCCAAATCCACGCTGGCGGGCGCGGCAAGGGCAAGTTCAAGGAACTGGGGCCGGACGCCAAGGGCGGCGTGCGGCTTGCGCGGTCCGTCGGGGAGGTGGTCGCGAACGCCAGGGAAATGCTGGGCAACACTCTGGTTACAAAGCAGACGGGCCCGGAGGGCAAACAGGTAAACCGCCTCTATATCGAGGACGGCGCGGACATCGCCCGCGAGCTCTATCTGTCGATCCTGATCGACCGCACCGTGGGCCGTCCGGCCTTTGTCGTGTCGACCGAAGGCGGCATGGACATCGAGGCAGTCGCCGAAGAGACGCCGGAAAAGATTCTCACCCTCGCGATCAATCCCGAAAAGGGCGTGACCGCCGACGAGGTGGCGAAGCTCAATGCTGCGCTGAAGCTTGACGGAGCTGCGGCAAAGGACAGCGAAACGCTGTTCCCAACGCTCTACAAGGCCTTCACCGAGAAGGATATGAGCCTGCTCGAGATCAATCCGCTCATCGTGATGGAAAACGGCCACCTGCGTGTTCTCGACGCGAAGGTTTCCTTCGACAACAACGCGCTCTTCCGCCACGAAGATATCGTGGCGCTCCGCGACACGACGGAAGAGAACGAGAAGGAGATCGAGGCCTCCAAATACGACCTCGCCTATGTAGCGCTCGACGGCAATATCGGCTGCATGGTGAACGGCGCCGGCCTCGCCATGGCCACCATGGATATCATTAAGCTCTACGGCGCAGAGCCCGCCAACTTCCTGGACGTGGGCGGCGGCGCTTCCAAGGAGAAGGTGGCGGCAGCCTTCAAGATCATCACGGCTGACCCGAATGTGAAGGGCATTCTGGTCAATATCTTCGGCGGCATCATGCGCTGCGACGTGATTGCGGAAGGCGTGATCGCCGCCGTGCGCGAAGTTGGCCTGAAGGTGCCGCTCGTGGTTCGTCTCGAGGGCACCAATGTGGAGCTCGGCAAACAGATTATCGCCGAGAGCGGCCTCAACGTCATCTCGGCCGACGACCTTGACGACGCGGCCAAGAAGATCGTGGCGGCAGTGAAATAGAAATCGGGGGAAAGGTCCGGCCCATCTGGACTCTTCCCGCGACATGCAATGCCAAAGCGGTGAGTTTCCGTCACCGGGGTGAAAGCGGCTGTAGGAGATAGAATGTCCATTCTCGTCGACAAGAACACCAAGGTCCTCGTCCAGGGGCTGACGGGCAAGACCGGCACGTTCCACACTGAGCAGGCGCTTGCCTATTATGGAACCAAGATGGTCGGCGGCATCCATCCGAAAAAGGGTGGCGAGACCTGGCGCAGCGGGCTGGACAGTGCGGCTGAACTGCCGATATTCGCCACCGTCGCCGAAGGCAGGGAAAAGACCGGTGCTAACGCATCCGTCATCTATGTGCCTCCGGCAGGGGCCGCAGCCGCCATCATCGAGGCAATCGAGGCGGAGATCCCGCTCATCGTCTGCATCACCGAAGGCATTCCGGTGATGGACATGGTTCACGTGAAAGCAAGGCTGGAAAAATCGAAATCCCGGCTCATCGGCCCGAATTGCCCCGGCGTGCTGACGCCGGAAGAGTGCAAGATTGGGATCATGCCGGGCAACATCTTCCAGAAGGGCTCGGTAGGTGTTGTTTCCCGCTCCGGCACACTTACCTATGAAGCGGTGTTCCAGACCACCAATGAAGGCCTCGGCCAGACCACGGCTGTCGGCATCGGCGGTGATCCGGTGAAAGGCACTGACTTCATCGATATCCTGGAGATGTTCCTGGCCGACGACGAGACAAAATCCATCATCATGATCGGTGAAATCGGCGGCTCCTCGGAAGAGGAAGCGGCGCAGTTTCTTCTCGATGAAGCCAAGCGCGGCCGCAAGAAGCCGATGGCTGGCTTCATCGCCGGCCGCACGGCGCCCAAGGGCCGCACCATGGGCCATGCGGGTGCCGTGATCTCCGGCGGCAAGGGCGGGGCAGAGGACAAAATCGAGGCGATGCAGCGGGCGGGCATCAAGGTATCCCCCTCCCCGGCACGCCTTGGAAAGACGCTGGTCGAGGCGATCAGGGGTTAAGCAGGCAGCGAACCAGGGAAAGAATCAGGATCAGCGGCACGCGGGAAAATCCTTTCTCGCCTTTCGCTATTCCCGGCTCGCTCGATAAGGAGACGAAGCGGACGCTTCGAGGATGAAATGGCACGGCAAAACCAGGCCAACGAAGATTTTTCCACCACCTCGTTCCTCTATGGCGGAAACGCCGCCTATATCGAGGAGCTTTACGCGGCCTATGAAAGCGATCCGGGCTCGGTCAGCGCCGACTGGCGCGCCTTTTTCAGCCAGCTCAAGGACAGCGCCGCCGATGTGAAGAAGAGCGCCGAAGGCGCTTCCTGGAAGAAGAAAGGCTGGCCGCTTACGGTGAATGGCGAGCTGGTGTCGGCTCTTGACGGCAATTGGGCTGCCGTCGAGGGAGACATCGATCTCAAGCTGAGAAAGAAGGCCGCCCAAGGGGGTGTTTCTCTCTCCGAAGCCGAATTGCAGCGCGCCACACGCGACTCGGTTCGTGCCATCATGATGATCCGCGCCTACCGCATGCGTGGCCACCTGCATGCGAATCTCGATCCCCTCGGCCTCGCCAAGCCGATGGAAGACTATAATGAGCTGTCGCCGGAAGCTTATGGCTTCACGGAAGCGGATTTCGACCGGCCCATTTTCATCGACAATGTTCTTGGGCTGGAAACCGCCACCATCCGCGAGATGCTGGCGATCCTGAAGCGCACCTATTGCTCCACGCTGGGCGTTGAGTTCATGCATATCTCCAATCCCGAGGAGAAGGCATGGATCCAGGAGCGCATCGAGGGTCCTGATAAGGGCGTTGCCTTCACCGCCAACGGCAAGAGGGCGATCCTGCAGAAGTTGATCGAGGCGGAAGGCTTCGAGCAGTTCGCCGATCTCCGCTTCAAGGGTACCAAGCGCTTTGGCCTGGACGGCGGCGAGTCGCTCATTCCGGCGCTGGAGCAGATCATCAAGCGGGGGGGCCAGCTTGGCCTCAAGGAGATCGTGCTGGGTATGGCTCATCGCGGCCGCCTGAATGTGCTCTCCCAGGTCATGGGCAAGCCGCATCGCGCGATCTTTCACGAATTCAAGGGCGGCTCCTTTACCCCCGACGAAGTGGAAGGCTCCGGCGACGTCAAGTACCACCTTGGCGCATCCTCGGACCGTGAGTTCGACGGCAACAAGGTGCACCTGTCGCTCACGGCCAACCCGTCGCATCTCGAGATCGTCGATCCGGTGGTGATGGGCAAGGCGCGCGCCAAGCAGGATCAGCTCTACGGCCGTACGCGTGACGAGATCGTGCCGCTTTCCGAGCGCGCCCGCGTGATGCCGCTGCTCATTCACGGCGATGCCGCCTTCGCCGGCCAGGGCGTGGTGGCCGAATGCCTGGGCCTGTCCGGGCTGCGAGGCCATCGTGTGGCCGGAACGGTGCATTTCATCATCAACAACCAGATCGGCTTCACGACCAATCCGCGCTTCTCGCGCTCTTCGCCCTATCCCTCCGATGTGGCGAAGATGATCGAGGCGCCGATTTTCCACGTGAACGGCGACGATCCCGAGGCGGTGGTCTATGCGGCGAAGGTCGCGACCGAGTTCCGCATGGCTTTCCATAAGCCCGTTGTCATCGACATGTTCTGCTACCGCCGTTTCGGCCACAACGAGGGCGACGAGCCGGCATTCACCCAGCCGATCATGTATCGCACCATCCGGTCCCATCCGACGACAGTGGAGATTTACGCCAAGAAACTGATGGACGAAGGTCTCGTCACCAAGGATGACATCGATCAGATGAAGGCCGATTGGCGGGCGACGCTCGAGGCTGAGTTCGAGGCCGCACAATCCTACAAGCCCAACAAGGCCGATTGGCTTGACGGGGCCTGGTCAGGCTTGAAGAAGGCCGATGACGAGGACGAGCAGCGCCGCGGCAAGACCGCCGTGCCCGTAAAGACGCTAAAGGAAATCGGCAAGAAGCTCACGGAGATGCCCGAGGGCTTCGAGGTCCACCGCACGATCCAACGCTTCCTCGACAACCGGAAGCAGATGATCGAGTCGGGCGAAGGCATTGACTGGGCGACGGCCGAGGCACTGGCTTTCGGGTCCATCCTGTTGGAAGGCAACCCGGTGCGCCTGTCCGGCCAGGATTCAGAGCGCGGCACCTTCTCGCAGCGCCATTCGGTACTCTACGACCAGCGCAACGAGGATCGTTATATACCGCTAAACCATCTCGGTCCGCAGCAGGCCTACTACGAAGTCATCAACTCGATGCTTTCCGAAGAAGCGGTGCTCGGCTTCGAATACGGCTATTCGCTGGCCGAGCCTCGCGCGCTCACCCTCTGGGAGGCGCAGTTCGGCGACTTCGCCAACGGGGCGCAGGTGGTGTTCGACCAGTTCATCTCGTCGGGCGAGCGCAAGTGGCTTCGCATGTCCGGCCTCGTTTGCCTGCTGCCTCACGGTTACGAGGGGCAAGGCCCCGAGCACTCGTCCGCCCGCCTGGAGCGCTTCCTGCAGCTTTGCGCGGAAGACAACATGCAGGTGGCGAACTGCACGACGCCCGCCAACTACTTCCATATCCTGCGCCGGCAGCTCAAGCGTGACTTCCGCAAGCCACTGATCCTGATGACGCCGAAGTCGCTCCTACGCCACAAGCGTGCTGTCTCGACGCTTGCCGAGATGTCTGGCGAGAGCACGTTCCACCGGCTGCTGTGGGATGACGCCCACATTCTGCCCAACCAGCCGATCAAGCTCGTCAAGGATTCGAAGATCCGCCGGGTGGTGATGTGCTCGGGCAAGGTCTATTACGACCTCTACGAGGAGCGTGAGAAGCGCGGGATCAACGACATCTACCTCCTGCGCGTGGAACAGCTCTACCCCTTCCCGGCGAAAGCGCTGATCACCGAACTGTCACGCTTCCGCAATGCAGAGATGGTCTGGTGTCAGGAAGAACCCAAAAACATGGGCGCCTGGTCGTTTATCGACCCGTACCTTGAATGGGTGCTGCAGCACATTGAGGCGAAGCATAAGCGCGTGCGTTATGCGGGGCGACCCGCTTCCGCTTCACCCGCAACCGGCCTGATGTCGAAGCATCTGGAACAGCTCGCGCAGCTTCTCGAAGACGCGTTGGGCGGCTAACAAACCGACCGTAGAGAACCGACGGAACAGAACAATGGCTACCGAAATCCGCGTTCCCACCCTGGGCGAATCCGTTACCGAGGCCACGATCGGCCGCTGGTTCAAGAAAGTCGGCGATGCGATCGCCGCCGATGAGCCGCTTGTGGAGCTCGAAACCGATAAGGTGACGGTGGAAGTCCCTGCGCCCTCGGCAGGTACCCTTCAGGAAATTGCCGTCCAGGAGGGCGAGACCGTGGAGGTGGGAGCGCTTCTGGGCTCGATCGGGGACGGTGCCGCGGCTGCTCCGGCCAAGGCCGCCCCGGCCCGCGAGGAAAAGAACGAAGCGGTAGCCCAGGCAGCCGGTGCCTCCGGTGCTGCCAGCACGGGCGAAGCGATTGAAAAGACGGCAAATGTGGGAGGCGAACCGCCCATCGAAGAACGCAAGCGGCCGCCTGCGCCCTCCGCCGCCAAGCTCATGGCCGAAAACAAGCTTTCAACCGACGAAGTCGCCGGCTCCGGCAAGGACGGTCAGGTGCTGAAGGGTGACGTTCTCGCGGCAATCGAGCGCGGCGGGCGCGGCGCACCGAGCCAGCCCGCGGAGACGCCGAAGGTTGCCCGCGCACCTTCCGCGCCGGAGGATGAAGTCCGCGAGGAACGCGTAAAGATGACGCGCCTGCGCCAGACCATCGCCAGGCGCCTCAAGGATGCGCAGAATACCGCGGCCATGCTCACCACCTTCAACGAGGTTGACATGACGGCCGTCATGGACCTGCGCAAGAAGTACAAGGACCTGTTCGAGAAGAAGCATGGCGTGAAGCTCGGCTTCATGGGCTTCTTCACCAAGGCTGTATGCCATGCGCTGAAGGAGATTCCGGCAGTCAACGCAGAGATCGACGGCACCGACATTATCTATAAGAACTACTGCCATATCGGTGTGGCGGTCGGCACCGACCGCGGCCTCGTAGTGCCGGTGGTGCGTGACGCCGACCGCATGACGATTGCCGAGATCGAGAAGGAGATCGGCCGCCTCGGCGCCGAGGCACGCGATGGCAAGCTGTCCATGGCCGACATGCAGGGCGGTACCTTCACCATTTCCAACGGCGGCGTCTACGGCTCGCTGATGTCGACGCCGATCCTCAACGCGCCGCAGTCGGGCATTCTCGGCATGCACAAGATCCAGGAGCGGCCGATGGTCGTCGGCGGGCAGATCGTCATCCGCCCGATGATGTATCTGGCGCTGTCCTACGATCACCGCATCGTTGACGGCAAGGAAGCCGTCACCTTCCTCGTCCGCGTCAAGGAAGTGCTGGAGGATCCCGAGCGCCTCGTTCTGGATCTCTAAGCCACTCCCCTTTCCTGAAAACAAAGTGAGGGACTTCCATGTCCGACACCTATGATGTCGTCGTGATCGGAACCGGCCCCGGCGGCTATGTCTGCGCCATCAAGGCAGCGCAGCTTGGCCTGAAGACGGCGGTGGTGGAGAAGCGGCCGAACCATGGCGGTACCTGCGTCAATGTTGGCTGCATCCCCTCCAAGGCGCTGCTGCACGCCACGGAGATGTTCGCCGAAGCCGGTCATTCCTTCGCCGATCTCGGCATCGATGTGGGCACGCCGAAATTCGACTTGAAGAAGATGCTTGCCCACAAGGACAGGACGGTGGAGCAGAACGTCAAAGGTCTCGATTTCCTCTTCAAGAAGAACAAGATCGACGTCTTCCGCGGCACCGGACGCATCGCCGGTGCAGGGAAGGTTGTCGTTGCCGGAGAGGACGGCAAGGAGCAGACCGTCGAGACAAAGAATATCGTTATTGCCACGGGGTCCGATGTCGCCGGCATTCCGGGCGTCGAGATACAGTTCGACGAGAAGGTTATCGTCTCGTCCACCGGTGCACTCGATCTGGCAAAGGTGCCGGAACGGCTGGTCGTGGTCGGCGGCGGCGTGATCGGGCTGGAGCTTGGCTCCGTCTGGTCCCGGCTTGGCGCAAAGGTAACGGTGGTCGAATATCTCGACACGATTCTTGGCGGCATGGACGGAGAGATCGCCAAGCAGTTCCAGCGCATGCTGTCCAAGCAGGGCTTCGAGTTCAAGCTGGGTGCCAAGGTGACCGGTGTATCCAGGTCAAAGGGCGGCGCGTCCGTAACGTTTGAGCCTGCAAATGGCGGCGGCTCGCCGGAGACGATCGAGGCAGACGTGGTGCTCGTTGCCACGGGCCGCAAGCCCTACACGGAATCCCTGGGCCTCAAGGAGGCAGGGGTTGAGACCGACGAGCGCGGTCGGGTGAAGACGGACCATCACCTGCGCACCAACGTGCCGGGCATCTACGCCATCGGCGACGTGATCGCCGGGCCGATGCTCGCGCACAAAGCGGAGGACGAGGGCGTCGCGGTGGCCGAGATCATCGCCGGCCAAGCAGGGCATGTAAACTATGATGTCATTCCGGGTGTGGTTTATACGAGCCCGGAGGTCGCCTCGGTTGGCAAGACCGAAGAAGAGCTGAAAAAGGCCGGCATCGAATACAATGTCGGGAAGTTTCCGTTCAGCGCCAACGGCCGCGCCCGCTCCATGCTGCACACGGACGGCATGGTGAAGGTTCTGGCCGACAAGAAGACGGACCGCGTGCTGGGCGTTCACATCCTCGGTTTCGGCGCCGGAGAAATGATCCACGAAGCGGCGGTGCTGATGGAATTCGGCGGCTCATCAGAGGATCTGGCGCGCACCTGCCACGCCCACCCGACCATGTCGGAAGCTGTAAAGGAAGCAGCGCTCGCAACCTTCTACAAGCCGATCCACGCCTGACCCGATAGAGTTGTACCGAAAGACAATGGCCGCGGCTCACCCGCGGCCATTGTCATTTTGCGACGATCTGACATTACTGACCGGCGGGCGCCGGCGTGCTCGGCGCCGGAGTGGTCGCACCGCCCTCGGGAGCCGCGGGTGCGGTTCCGCCGGCACCACCGCCGGTCGCGCCGCCGCCGGCATCCGGCGTCGCGGGAGCCGTATCGGCAGGGGCGCTGTCGGTCGTCCCGCCTGGAGCAGGCGCCACGGTCGTATTGTTATCACCTTCCGGCACGACGAGCGTATCCTCTCCTTCCGGAGCCACTGCCGTATCGGAACCACCGAAGAAGTTGCCGCCACCGAACGCGAGGAACAAGATCACCAGGATTGCAGCTAACACCGCGACCACAATAAAGGTGGTTCCTCCGCTGCCGGAGCGCACGACCGTCTGGTTAGCCGGGGAAGCACCCGGGTTCACACGCGGATCGCCCGCCGCATTTGTGGGTCGATCAGAGTTATCCATCGGAAATATCTCCGTTTCTCATGGGGGCGTAACGCTCCATGGTCTCTGAGGGTTCCGATAAGGCATGAGAGGTGGCCTGAGCGAAGCTCAGTCGGCGCGGCTTACTTCGTATCCCGCCTGGCGCAAAAGTTCGATAATGCCTCCTTCGCCGGGCAGGTGCATGGCGCCAACGGCGATGAATGCGCCGCCTTCGTCAAGCAGCGGCGCAGCGCGTTCGGCCATGATGCGATTGCGCATCTGGACCATGGTTTCCTCGAAGGCAGCGTAATCGCCCGCTTCCTCCTCGCCAAGTTCCAGGAGGCCGCTGAGCGCCGGCCGGAACATGCCGGTCTCGCCGCCTTCGTAGAGCACGATCATCGTTTCGATCATGTCGTCCATACGGTCGCCGAGGCCGAGCGCACCAACGAGGCCGCGCATGTGCAACTCCATAGGCAGAGATGCCATGGCCGAAAGCTGTTCTTCGACGGTCTCAAGTCCCGCCACACGCTTGCCGGCGGCTTTTGCATCCTGCGCCAGCTTTGCATCGAGCACGAGGGCGCCCGCCTGCTGGCGCTTCAGCTCACACTCCGGAAGGGACACAAGCGACACCAGAAGCCAAGGCTTCGTCTTCACGACGCTCTGAAGCGGAATGCCGCGCTTTTCGAGCGCCTCTTCAACGAGCTTTCTCTCTTCAGGCGAAAGATGGTCCGTTAGACTCTCGCCGGTAGGGAACATCATCAGCTCGGGCTTTGCCAGCATCGCAGCCATCAGTGTCTGCCTGTCGAGGATGTCCGTCGTCTCGATCACCACCGTTCGCGCTCCGGCCAAGGCGGTCTTCGCAACCTCAGGCGGTTCGGTGACACGCGGGTCTGTCACGTGCATGGTTCCGAAGAGATAGGAAGGCGCGCCACCCTGCCTTTCAACACGCCACAGAAGTCCCTCGCCATTCGGGATCGCGGCGGCTTCCTTCTTCATCTTTTCGAGGAGATGAGGGTCCTTCTCCGCCAGTTCGGCGATCAGGTTCGCACCGGTGCAAACGATTTCCTCCGCCCGCGCCACCCCGCCAACGTGCAGGAGTACGACTGTGAAGGTCAGAAGGAACAAGCGGTGCGCATGCGCCAGGAATGCTGCAGCAGGGTACTTGAACGGACGGAATCTCATGGAGCCATCCGATAAGCGACGAAAAAGGCGAAATTGGCCGCTCATGCCCTTGGATGAGCGCTTTCGTAGATTTCGAGAAGCCGCGTCGTATCGACCGCTGTATAGACCTGGGTGGTCGAAAGGCTAGCGTGGCCGAGGAGTTCCTGGATGGCGCGCAAATCGCCGCCACGCCCCAAAAGGTGCGTGGCGAAGGAATGGCGCAACGCATGCGGCGTCGCGGTATCGGGCAGGTTGAGCGCAGAGCGCATCTTCTGCATCTCTCTTTGAATGATGGCAGGCTGCAGCGCCCCTCCCCGCGCGCCGCGGAAGAGCGGAGCATCCGCATCGAGATGATAGGGGCAGAGGCGCCTGTATTCGGCCACAGCCGCAGCAACCACCGGCAAGACCGGAACGATGCGTGTCTTGCCGCCCTTGCCGGTCACTCGAAGTGTCCCTTCGCTGATCGCCGGGATATCGGCGCCTTTGAGGCCGAGCGCCTCGCCGATGCGCAGGCCCGAGCCGTAGAGAAGCGCAAGCACAGCCGCATTGCGCGCTGCGATCCACGGTTCCTCGGCAAGCTGACCCTCACCGGAGGCGACGCGCCTCGCGTCGGAAGCAGTAAGCGGCTTCGGCAGCCCCTTCGCGGCACGGGGAGCCCTCAGCGCACCTGCTCCCGTCGCATTGGCAAGGCCCCGTCTTTCCAGATAGCGAAGGAATGAACGGATACCGGCAAGGCTGCGGCCCAACGTCCTTGCGCCTGCCCCGTTTGCGCGGCGGAAGGCGAGGAAGGCGCGCAGGTCGGCCGGGCGCAGATCCGCAATATCCGATATGCCCGGAGCGCCGCCGCAATGGCCTGTCATGAATTGCAGGAATTGCCGTGTATCGCGTTCATAGGCTTCGAGTGTCAATCGTGCCAACCGCCGCTCCTCCTTGAGCGACGATAGCCATTCGGCGCGCGCCTTCTGCAACTCGGGTTTGGCAGATACGAGAAACTCTTCGCTCATGGACGGGCTGCTGTCTCAGGGGCATTGCGCTGCGGAAACGCCCGGCAGGCAGAATTAACCGAGCATTCACAGTGACACATGGGAGTTAGCATCGGGTGAAGACCCGCCTATCTCCTCGCCTCTGCCGACAACAGCGAGAGCGTTTTCTCAAGCGCATTGCGAAACACCATGTCGAAGGACATGGCTGATACCTCCCACCGGATGGGGCTTGCGTTCCATACAAGCTCCCATTGCGAGGTCCAGCGAAGCGCTTGTTTATCCCACGTGAGAACGCCGGCCAGGAGCGCCTCTCCCCCAGCCTCGCGCGCCAGGTTCAAAAGCGGTTCCAGGTCCCCGCTTCCTCGGGACGCGTTGTCGGTAAGGTCGTTGTTCTGCGCCACCCCTTCCGGAAAGGTTATCGTCAGCCCCAGTCGCTGGCCGGCCTCTTCCAGCGCGTTCCGCTGGTCAGCGCCAAAATCGGTGTCGCGCATCAACACGGAACGCTGCACGCCATTATCGACAATGAGCGCGAGCGCGACGATAGGCCGATCCAGCCAGGGCTCGCGCCCGAGCTGTTCCAGCGCCCGATGAACCGATTCCTGGGAGAACTGGACGGTGAGGAGGTGAGGCCTCTCCCTCGTCCCCTGCTCGTCGTGGACGGGGATACCTGCCATCCGGTCGCGCAGATCGTAGTTCTCGACGAATTTTTCAGCCTGCGCGGCGAGTGCAACGACTGCCGGCGTTCCGGCCAGGCTGGAATCGCCCAAGACCTTTATCAGCACCTGCTCGAGGCATTCCCCGAACCCGCGCAGCTTCTCGTCCTCCAGTGAGGACCCGGTGATAACCGTGGTGGCTCTGTAGAGCTCCTCATGTCCGGAAGCCTGCGCTCCAGCGACGAGCAGCAACTGGGCAAAGGCTGCATAAAGCGCCCGCCCGCCCCACAGCCGGAAAAAAGCATTGAACATCGCCACGTCCCGCACAATTGAAATCTGAATAACACGACCCTGCGGATGTGGGTGAGAAATATTCCGAGAATCCTTGGACACAGGCCGGGCATGCTTCGGGTTCAGGCACACTCGTTCGAAGATCTGGAGGTCCCGCTATCCGTCCGGACGATAGCCTGGCTTTGATCGCGCGCTACCCGCCCTCAATCTCTTCGCGCAGCATTTCGAGCTCCAACCATTCCTCTTCCAGCCGCTCCCGCTCCGCACGCTTTTCATCCAATTCCAAAGTGTAGCGGGTGAAGGCAGCGGCATCGCGCGAATAAAGCGCCGGGTCTGCTAGTTTTTCTTCAAGGCCAGCTATCTCGGCGTTCAGCGCTTCGATCCTTCCTGGAAGTGTCTCAAGCGCGAATTTCTGCTTGTAGGAAAGCTTCCTTGAGCTTTGCCGTAGCGGCTCGCGAGGCTCGGCCTTTTCCGCGGCTTCCTGAGGTCGCACCTTCCTGCGTTCCAGCTCCTCGCCCTTGCGCTGCGCCATCATGTCCGAATAGCCACCGGCATATTCGATCTAGCGCCCCTCTCCGGCCGGCGCGATGGTGCTCGTCACGGTTCGATCAAGGAAATCACGGTCGTGACTGACGAGAAGGACCGTGCCGGGGAACCCCTCCACGAGCTCCTGCAACAGGTCGAGTGTCTCCATGTCGAGGTCGTTGGTTGGCTCGTCAAGCACCAGCAGATTGGCCGGCCGCGCGAGAAGCCTTGCGAGGACCAGTCGAGCGCGCTCCCCGCCTGAAAGCTCCCGCACCGGCGTGCGCGCCTGCTCCGGCTTGAACAGGAAATCCTTCATATAGGAAACGACGTGCCGTTCCTGCCCGTTGACCACCACAGTCTCTCCCCGCCCATCGGTGAGGAAATGTGCGAGCGTTTCCTTGGGATCGAGCGCGGCACGGTTCTGGTCGAGTGTGGCGATCTCCAGATTGACGCCGAGCCGCACCGTGCCGGCATCGGGCGCCAACGCTCCCGTCAGCATCTTGAGCAGCGTCGTCTTGCCCGCACCGTTGGGCCCGACAAGGCCCACCCGGTCCCCGCGCAGGATGCGGATCGAGAAGTCCTTCACGACCGTGAGCTCGCCGAACTGTTTCTCGAGGCCTTTGGCCTCGATGACAAGCTTGCCGGACAAGGCCGCATCGCTCGCCGCCATGGTGGCGAGGCCTTCCGCGCCGCGATAGTTCCTCTGGCGTGCCCGCAATGTTTCAAGCTCCGCAAGGCGCCGGACGTTGCGCTTGCGCCGCGCGGTGACGCCATAGCGCAGCCAATGTTCCTCGCGCGCGATCTGGCGTCCGAGCTTTTCCTGCTCGCGCTCCTCCTCTTCCAGCAGCTTGTCGCGCCAGTCCTCGAAATGGGCGAAGCCCTTGTCCAGCCGGCGCGTCCTCCCCCGGTCGAGCCAGACGGTGGCACGGGTCACCTTTTCCAGGAAGCGCCGGTCGTGTGAGATGATCACCGCAGCCGAGGATGAGCGCTGAAGCTCTGTTTCCAGCCATTCGATCGTCGTGAGATCGAGATGGTTGGTGGGCTCATCGAGAAGCAAAAGGTCCGGTTCCGGCGCCAGCACGCGCGCAAGCGCTGCCCGCCGCGCCTCCCCGCCCGAGAGGGAGGCCGGCGCCTCGTCGCCCGTCAGGCCAAGTTTGTCGAGCACAAGCGCCACCCGGTTGATGTCGTCGGCGGGTCCGAGCCCTGCCTCCACATAGGCGCGCACAGTGGAAAAGCCCTGCCAATCGGGAGCCTGCGGCAGGTAGCGCATGGTGGCAGTCGGCTGCCGGAACACCTCGCCGTCCTGTGCTTCTGCCAAGCCGGCTGCAATCTTGAGCAAGGTCGACTTGCCGGAGCCGTTTCGGCCGACAAGCGCAATGCATTCGCCCGGCCCCACCATGAGGGACGCACCATCAAGGAGAGGCGTGCCGCCGAAGGTCAGTCGGATACCCTCGAGTTTCAGGAGCGGAGGAGCCATGTCAGACCTTCTCTTCCGCGCACAAATCGGCAAGGAGCAGCGCTCGCCCTTCTTCGAGCGTCACAGCCAAGCTTCCCCGCACAACATTGGAAAGCGTTAGGGAGGAGCCGAAGGACACCTCGACCGAATTGAGCGGCCATTTCGCACCTTCCACAGTAAGTCCCGAGAGCGTTGTGAAGGCGAGAATGCTGAACAGCGTCCCGTCGGCGTAGTCGAAGACATGGCGCTTGCCCGTGGTTATAGCCCGTCCTTCCTGAGCGCCGCTTGTAAGAAGCGTCGGCACCCCCTCTTCCGCCAAGCGGACGGCTTGCGCCAGGTGCAGATAGGCGTGATCGGGCCGGGGACCTCCGAACGCACCCACGAGGATCAGCGAGCGGGCTCCGAGATCAAGCGCGGCGCGGACCGCGAGTTCGCCATCGGTCTTGTCCTTGTCGGCAGGAAACACCTCACGCGTCACATCGGGAAACGCCTCACGCATATCCTCGGACACGGAATCGAAATCGCCCACCCAGAGTTCAGGCGTCAGCCCCAGTGCTTCGGCGTGCCGCATGCCTGAATCGGCCGCAATCACGCGAGTTCCGGCGAGCTGAGCATCGAGCTGGGAAGTGCGGCGGATATCGCCGCCCAGAAGAATGGTAAATCGGCTCATGGCGCGGCATTAACACGCCAGATGGGCTGGAAGGAAGCGTTCGAACGGTGATCCGTCTGTTCACGCAACGTCGAGCACGATCTTGCCGATATGAGCACTTTCCTCCATCCGCTCGTGGGCGCGCCACGCTTCGCGCAGCGGAAAGATCGTATCCATGACGGGAACGATCTTTCGTGCCGCAAGCAAGGGCCATACACGGGCTTCAAGTTCCGAGGCGATCTGGCCCTTGAACGCGACGCTCCTCGGCCGAAGCGTCGACCCGGTATGCGTGAGGCGCTTTACCATAAGCTTGGAAAAATCGGCCTGCGCGACCGAACCGGTAAGGAACGAGATCTGCACGATGCGGCCATCCATCGCCGCAGCCACATAGTTGCGGCCGATATAGTCACCGCCAACCATGTCGAGGATGACGTCGGCACCGTGCCCCTCCGTTGCCTCCTTCACGGCAAGCACGAAATCCTCCGTGCGATAGTTGATGGCGCGGGCTGCGCCGAGCTTCAGGCATGCCTCGCATTTTTCCGGCGAGCCGGCGGTGACGATGACCTTGGCGCCAAAAGCCGTACCAAGCTGGATTGCGGTCGTTCCGATCCCGGACGAGCCGCCATGGACCAGCAGGGTTTCACCTTCCCGAAGGCCACCCCGCTGGAACACGTTGTGCCAGACGGTGAAGAAGGTCTCCGGCAGCGCCGCCGCCTCGGTGAAGGTGAATCCGTATGGGATCGGCAGCGCATTGCTTTCATGGACGAGACAATATTGTGCATAGCCGCCGCCGGGTGTCAGCGCCGTCACCGTGTCACCCACCCGCCAGCGCTTTACCCCCTCGCCAAGGGCAACAACTTCACCCGCGACCTCCAGGCCCGGCAGATCCGATGCGCCGGGCGGTGGAGGATAGATGCCCTTGCGCTGCGCCACGTCCGGCCGGTTCACGCCGGCGGCTTTGACCTTGATCAGGATCTCGCCCTCCCCCGGTTGCGGCACGGGTCGCTCTTCCGGCTTCAGCACCATTGGACCGCCCGGCTCGCTGATGGCAACCGCGGTCATCATCTCGGGGATATCTTCTCGCGTCATAGCAAAGCCTTCTTTTTGCAATTCTTCCTACGCCAGACTGGCAGGAATGCGTTGCCTCGCTGCAGGCCGGTTATGTATTGTCTCCACATTCTGCTGCAACGAATTGCGGAACGAGGATTATGGACGAAGATGCGGCTGCGGGCCCTCCCCAATATACGATCGGCCAGGATCTTTCGACCCTTTCGGTGGAAGAGCTGAACCGGATGATCGGTATCCTGCGCGAAGAGATCGCGCGGCTGGAACAGGAACTGCACGCCAAGGACTCGACGAAGGCTGCCGCTGAAGCCCTGTTTCGGCGCGGCTGACGCCTTGTTTGTCGTGGGCTGACCCATTTTTCCGGCCGCGTCCTGGTAAAGACACGGCCTTCCATAGCTGGCAGAAAGGCGCACTCCTTCATGCTCTCCTCTGTTGGATCGATTGTCGCCCTTCTTCTCGGCACGGCATTCCTTCTGGGAGGTTCGGGACTCTATAGCCTCCTGCTCCCGCTGCGCGGCCAATATGAGGGTTTCTCCACCGCAGCCCTCGGTCTCCTTGGCACGGGCTGGGCCGGAGGGTTCATCGCAGGCTGTTATTTCGGTCCCCGCCTAGTGCGCCGGGTGGGCCATGTGCGCGCCTTCGGTGCCTTTGCCGCCACGGGCGCGATCGTGGCGCTGATCAACGGCATATTGATCGACGAAACGATCTGGTTCGTCCTGCGCATTTTCACCGGCTTTACCATGGCGGGCGCATTCATGGTGATTGAGAGCTGGCTGAACGAACGTTCCACCAATGAAACGCGCGGCACGATTTTCGGCGTCTACATGATGGTGACCTACGCTTCCATCATGGGCGGGCAGATGGTGGTTGCGCTGGGTGACGTGACGACCCCGGTCCTCTTCATGTTCACCGGCATCCTCTTTTGCCTGGCTCTGCTGCCGACCGCCGTTTCCACTGCCGTCACCCCGGCCCCTCTCGCCGACGTAAAGCTCGATTTCAAGGAACTCTACGCCAATTCGCCGATCGCTCTCGTCGGCTGTCTCCTGATCGGAGTGGCGAATGGCGCATGGGGTACGCTGGGCGCGGTTTACGGAGCTGAGGCAGGCATCTCCACCTTCCAGATCGCGCTGATGATGAGCATCGCCGTAGTCGCGGGCGCGGCGGCGCAGGTTCCCACCGGCCGCCTCTCCGATCTTACGGACCGGCGTTTCGTCCTTGCCGGCTGCGCCCTCGGTGCGGCGCTTGTCGGACTTGCAATCTTTGTTGCCGCGCCGCGATCGGGCAGCGTCATCATCTTCATGACGGCTCTTTACGGATTGCTTGCGTACTCGCTCTACCCCATCGCCGTCGCCCATGCGAACGACCACGCCTCCGGCACCGACTTCGTGAAGATTTCGAGCGGCCTGCTGCTTCTCTACGGTGTGGGAACGATGATCGGGCCGATCCTTGCGGGCTTTGCGATGCAATGGCTGCGGCCCGAAAGCCTTTTCCTGACAACGGCGGCCGCCCACATGGCGATCACCGCCTACGCCGCCCTGCGCATCTCCCGCCGTGCTCCCGTACCCGTCGAGGAGAGGGATGCATTCAAGACGTTGCCTGCAGAACGCGCCGTGACGCCACAAAGCGTGATGCTTGATCCGCGAGCCGAAACGGAAGATCCGAAGCCCGAGGCGGAAGCGGTACAGTAGCGGCGCACACCATCAAGGGCGCCCGGCCCTCGCGGTACGGGCACAATTGTGATAGACCTACGTCCTGCGCGCCAAGACGGCGGGCAGCACTGATCTGCCCTTACGAAGTCCCGGAGCGTATCCTGCCGGATCAGTGCCGGGTCTGCCCCTCCCTGAGTCGTTCCATCTCGTCCTTGATGGCCAGCTTGCGTCTTTTGAGCTCGGCTATTTCAAGCGCATCGACCGAAGGATGCGTCAGGGCATCGTCGATCTCCTTCTGGAGATCGCAATGCTTGCGCTGCAGCTCTGCAAGATGGGATTCAAGCGGCATGGGTGCCTCCTTCTAGGTTCCTCGTAACCCGCCCGGAATGCTTCCCGCCCTTGTCTTCAAGACGGTACGGTGACAGTTTGCCACCGTCCGAAGTTATTGTCGAATGTTTATGGGCGGCATTTATTGGTGATTCGAAACGTGATATGAAAAGGGGGGTGTTCCCATTCGGGATTGTTGGCATCTAGCCGTGGTCGCAGCATCTGCGGAACCACCGCAGACACACCATGGATGCCCACAAATGCCCTGCCGGAGACGATGCGGATCGTGAAGATATCGGAACAGGAACAGGCTGAAATTCGGCTGGAGTTTGCCCGTTTGAAGCAGGAGCACGCGGATTTCGACGCCGCGATCAACGCGATGATCGCGACGGGCTGCGATCCGCTTCAGATACAGCGCATGAAGAAGAAGAAATTGGCGCTGAAAGACCGCATCCAGCAACTCGAAGATAGGATCATTCCCGATATCATCGCCTGATCCTGCTTGCCGATTTGGGCACGTTCGGTTAACGCAACGTTTTCGCAATGGGCGGAAACTTGCATGACAGCAAAACGTGCTGACGTCGCCATCATCATGGGGAGCCAGTCGGACTGGGAGACGATGCGCCATGCGGCTGAAACGCTGGAAGCATTGGAAGTCCCTCACGATGTCCGGATCATCTCCGCGCATCGCACCCCCGACAGGCTCTATGCCTTCGCCAAAGGCGCCAAGGCGGAGGGTTTTCGGGTTATTATCGCCGGAGCGGGCGGGGCTGCTCACCTGCCGGGGATGACGGCGGCGCTGACGCCGCTTCCGGTCTTCGGCGTTCCCGTTCAATCCAAAGCTCTGTCGGGACAGGATTCACTCCTCTCCATCGTACAGATGCCGGCAGGCATCCCCGTCGGGACCCTGGCAATTGGCCGCGCAGGCGCAGTCAACGCAGCCCTGCTCGCGGCAGCCGTGCTGGCGCTTTCCGATGAAGGCCTCGACCGGCGCCTTGCAGCGTGGCGCGCCAAGCAGACGGAGGATGTGGCGGAACGGCCGGTGTCGTAGATCATGAGTCAGCCACTCGCCCCGGGAGCCACGATCGGAATTGTCGGCGGCGGCCAGCTTGGACGGATGCTGGTCATGGCCGCGGCAAAGCTCGGCTATCGCACGGTGATCCTGGAGCCCGATCGCGCTTGTCCCGCGGCCGAGGTAGCCGGTGCCCACGTCACCGCTCCCTATGATGACGGGAGGGCGCTGGTACATCTGGCGAAGATCAGTGATGTGGTAACCTACGAATTCGAGAATGTACCCATCATGGCTGCACGCTCGCTCGCAGACCGGGTCGCTGTCTATCCGTCTCCGGAGGCGCTGGAGACGTCGCAGGACAGGCTATCGGAAAAGATATTCCTCAATGCAGCCGGCATCGCCACCGCGCCCTTTCTTTCTATCGACAACGACCGGGAATTGGCAGAAGGGCTCCTCCGTTTCGGCGGCAGTGGCGTGCTGAAGACGCGGCGCCTGGGCTATGACGGCAAGGGGCAGCGCCTGTTCCGGAATGCAACCCCCGAGATGATCAAGGGAACGGTCGCGGCGATGAGGGGTGTTCCCCTTATCCTGGAAGGATTGGTGCCCTTCGTGCGTGAAATTTCCGTCATCGCCGCACGGGGGAGAGACGGCGGCCTTGCAGCTTACGCACCCGCCGAGAACGTCCACCGCAACGGCATCCTCTGGCGCTCCATCGTGCCGGCACGTATTTCCGCCACAACGGCAAAGGCGGCGCAGGACACCGCATTCAGCATTCTTTCCGCCCTCGACTACGTGGGTGTCATCGGCGTCGAGTTCTTCGTGCTTCGGGACGGCACCCTGCTGGTTAACGAAATCGCCCCGCGCGTGCACAATTCCGGCCACTGGACGGAGGCCGCCTGCGCGATTTCTCAATTCGAGCAGCATATCCGCGCCATAACCGGGCTGCCCCTGGGTAACACCGCGCGTCATTCCGACTGCGTGATGGAAAACCTCTTGGGCCAGGATCAGGATCGCGCGCCCGAGCTCCTCGCCGAACCCAATCTCGTGTTGCACCTTTACGGCAAGGCGGAGGCCCGGCCGGGGCGCAAGATGGGCCATTTTACCCGTATCTACCCGCGGAAGGACGTGAGAGCGTAGAGTTTAAGGGAAGGGTGGGGAAGCGGGCATTCATTCCACGCATCGGTGTGGGGTCGGGTACGCCTGCCCTTAGCATCAAGCCGGATCGATCCTTCCCGCATCCGGTGGAACCCAATGATCGCGAAAATACGGCGCGGGCTTCGCCTGGTCGGGAGCAATCATGCTCCGCTCAGACCGCTTAACCTCGGCTGTTTTCATTGGGCGATCCTTATTGGACGCCGGAGCATTCGCACTGACGCTTGGCTCCGGCATGCGTTCGGTCGAACGCGCAGGCTGGGATATTGGAGGAATGGAATCCGGCGCCGTAGAATGCCCGCACGGAATTGCTCCTCGAAGGTTGACATGAAAGGGTTTCATCGTCTATGTGCCCGCATCGGATTGTGGCGCGCCGAGATGGCGCGTCTTTCATTTCGGCCCCTGGGGCCATAACTCTTTCGGCCGCAGGGCCGCGACGGGCAAGGCAATGAAGATCAGGAATTCGCTCAAGGCGCTGAAAGGCCGTCATCGTGAGAACCGCATGGTTCGCCGCAAGGGCCGTATTTGCATCATCAACAAGTCCAACCCGCGCTATAAGGCGCGCCAGGGCTGACGGCTCGGCGCGGCAGCGCCTTCGCTTGAGATTTTTTCTTTTTTCCCGGCGCGAAGGCAGGTATCCTTGCCTCATGCGCCGTTTTCTTTTTTCAGGATGCCTCCTTTCTGCGCTTCTGGCGCTGCCGGTCGCGTTTGCCGATGCGCAGGAGGCCGCTGCTCCATCTTCAGAACAGACGGCCGAAACGAGCCGGCTGGATCAGCTTTTCGTTGAACTGAAGCAGGAAGGCAATGAGGCGGCCGCACGCCGCATCGCGCAGCAGATCCGCGAGGAATGGCAACGATCCGGCGGGGCCACGGCAGACCTTCTCATCGAATGGGCCCAGAAGGCCGCAGCCAGCGAGAAATACAACGTTGCCTTGGACCTGCTCGATCAGGCGGTGACGCTCTACCCGGAATATGTGGAAGGCTGGAATAGCCGCGCACTTGTCTATCTCATGATGAACGACTACCGCCGTGCCATGTCGGACCTGTCGCACGTGCTTTCGATCGAGCCGCGCCATTTCGGCGCGATGAGTGGTGTGGCGGGCATCATGCGCGTAACCGGCAGGCCGGAGCGGGCGATCGAGATCTATCGGCGCATGCTGGAGATCTACCCCATGCAGCGAAGTGCCCAGCGAGCACTCTTGAGCATCACCGACGAACAAACCGACGAGCGGCTCTGAAGCCGAGCCGACGCCCGAAACCGTTGCGTCCCGGAAGCGATCATATTCTGGCTCGAAGATCTGATCCCCGGCATCGACGATCCCGGCCCACCTTCGAGTATGACTCCACTTCAAACGGCATCGAGAACCGTGACCACACGGGTCGCCGGATTACCGCATGAGCCGGACCATCAGGAACGCACGATCAACGCTTGCACTGTGAAGTCAGCATCGGTTTTGCCGCCCCGTCGATTTCGGCCGTCGATAATTTTCGGTGCTGGATCCCAGGATCGTGTATTCGCGTCCGATGGGCTCATCATGGGCAGGGCTTTTCGGCCGGAACGTTCGAACCGGATCCGCACCAGCAGGGCCGATGAACGTCAATGAAAATTCCGCCCCTTGGGCATGACCTGTGTGACAGAGGCTGCCTGCTCGAAACTCATCCTTTTCTTCTTAAGCAGCTCGAGCCTCGCCTCGGAATCCACAATGGCCGGCCGTAAGATCTTCTCCGCCTCCCATATCCCGTCCGTTTCCTGATTTCCGTGCTCTCGCCCCTCCTTCATCAACGTACCAAGTCTCGTGCTCATATCCACGATCCGCTCGGCAACCACATGAATGACCCCGGATGCGCTTTGTAGCCGCCCGTCGATGCGCACGAAACGGGCACCCATCACTTGCGGGCGGAAACGCTGAAACATCTTGTCCCAGACGACGATATTGGCGGCGCCGGTCTCGTCTTCGATGGTCATAAAGATGACATTCTTCGCCGTGCCCGGCCTCTGGCGAATGAGCACGAGGCCTGCTACCGATACACGACAGCCGTTGGGCAGGGTTTGCAATCGTTCATTGGGGATAATCTGCTCCGCAGCGAGTTGACCGCGCAGGAAGGAAACGGGATGCGCCTTCAATGATAGGCTGAGCGATTGATAATCATGCACCACATGCATGCTGAGCGGCATGGATGGCAGTTGCATTTCCGGCTCGTGTTCGGTGAGGCTGAGATCGGGCCTGTCGAGAAGCGGCAGGCGCTCTGGTGCACTGATCTCATCGAGTGCCTGCACGGCCCAGAGGGCGGCGCGCCGGTCGAGGCCTAGGGAGCGGAAAGCATCCGCTTCCGCAAGTCGGGCAATGACGCTCTTGCTCAACCCGGAACGGAGCCACAGATCGCGTACAGAACGGTATCCGGCGCCGCGATTGAGAACGAGCTGCTTCATGTCCGCTTCCGCGAGCCCTTTCACCTGACGGAAGCCGAGGCGCACGGCATGTTTTGTCCCGATGATGGAACGCATGCTGGCATGTTTCCCCGATACGCGGGCGGGAGCGAAGGGCGCCTCTTCAAGATTGCAGTCCCATTCGGAGCGGTTGATGTCCACCGAACGGATTTCGACGCCGTGCTCGCGCGCATCGCGCACGAGCTGCGCAGGCGCATAGAAGCCCATGGGTTGGGAGTTCAAAATCGCTGCACAGAAAACATCCGGATAATAGGCCTTGAACCATGCGGAGGCATAGACAAGAAGCGCGAAGGAGGCAGCGTGGCTCTCGGGAAAGCCGTATTCGCCGAAACCTTCAATCTGCCTGAAGCAGCGCTCGGCGAACTCGCGCGGATAGCCATTGGCCTCCATGCCCTTGATCAGCTTGTGCCTGTAGTCGGTGACCGAGCCGGTGCGCTTGAAGGTCGCCATGGCGCGCCGTAGCTGGTCCGCCTCCCAGGGCTCGAAGCCGCCCGCCACGATGGCGATCTTCATCGCCTGTTCCTGGAAAAGCGGCACGCCGAGGGTCTTCTTCAGGATGTTTTCGAGCTCAGGCCGCACATATTCCGGCTTTTCCTTTCCTTCGCGCCGCTTCAGATAAGGGTGCACCATATCGCCTTGGATCGGGCCGGGTCGCACGATCGCAACCTCGATGACGAGATCGTAGAATTTCCGCGGCTTCAGCCGCGGCAGCATCGACATCTGCGCGCGCGATTCCACCTGGAAGACGCCGATCGTATCGGCGCGGCTGATCATGTCATAGACAGGCTTTCGCTCCTTCGGGATCGTCGCAAGATCAAGCTTCCTGCCATAATGGCTTTCCAGAAGGCCGAAGCAGCGCCTGAGGCAGGACAGCATGCCGAGTGCGAGCACATCGACCTTGAGAAGGCCGACATTGTCGAGGTCGTCCTTGTCCCACTCGACCATTCTGCGCTCGTCCATCGCCGTCTTGACGATGGGGACAATCTCGTCAAGCCGGTCCTTGGTAATGACGAAGCCCCCCACATGCTGGGAAAGGTGGCGCGGAAAACCCATGATCCCGTTGGCCAGCTCGACCAGTTGCTTCGTTCTGTGATCGGCCTTGTCGAGGCCCGCGGCTTTGGTCGCGGTTTCTCCCACCTTTTCGCTCGACCAGCCCCAGATCGAGCCTGAAAGCGCCGATGTGACATCCTCGGAGAGGCCGAGCGCCTTGGCAGCCTCGCGAAGCGCCAGGCGGCCGCGATAGGAAATCACGGAGGCGGCCAGCGCCGTGCGCTTGTGCCCATATTTGTCATAGATGTAGGCGATGACCTCATCACGACGCTGATGCTCGAAATCGACATCGATATCCGGCGGCTCGCCACGCTCCTCGGAAATGAAGCGTTCGAGCAGGTGGTCCATGATGTCGGGCCCGACATCCGTGATGCGCAGGCAGTAACAAATAAGGGAGTTGGCCGCCGAGCCTCGCCCCTGGCACAGGATTCCTCGTGAGCGGGCGAACCTCATGATGTCGTAGACGGTGAGGAAATAGCGCGCGTAGTTCTTCCGCTCGACCAGGGCCAGTTCCTTGCGGATGAGTTCCTTCTGCTCTTCAGGAATTCCCAGCGGGAAACGCTCCTTCGCACCTTCCCAGGTCAGCCGCTCCAGTTCTTCCTGCGCCGGTAGTCCGGATTCCGATACCTCGTCAGGATAATTGTGCTTCAACTCGCTGAGCGAGAAGTTGAGGCTTTCGGCGAAACGAAGCGTTTCGGCGAGCGCCTCGGGATACTGGCGGAAGAGGCGCGCCATTTCTTCCCGCGGCTTCATGTGACGCTCGGCATTGGCCTCGAAGGCAAAGCCCGCCTCAAAGATCGTCGTTTTGAGGCGGATGGCCGTAAGGATGTCCTGGAGGGGACGCTGCTCTGCCGCATGATAGAGCACATCATTGGTGGCCATCAGCGGCAGACCCGCCGCTGCCGCCATGCCTGCCGCCTGGGCGAACCGCCAGCGGTCATCGCCTCCATAGGTTGGAGCGACCGCAAGCCAGACGCTCTCTTTAAATCGCGCCTTCACAGCTTTCAGGAAAGCGAGCGTTTCGTCCGCCGGTGTTTGGGAATCCGGCAGGATGGCGAGAGATAGACGATCACCCCATTCCCAAAAATCTTTCGCGAGAAGGACGGGTGCTCCCTTCTCGCTTTCCTCATGCATATTCGCCTGTGTCAGCATGCGGCAGAGATGCGCCCAGCCCTGACGGTCCTGCGGATAGGCAAGGATGTCCGGCGTGCCGTCGGAAAAAACGAGCCGGCAGCCGGGGTGAAAAGGAATCCCGGTAGGCCCGGAATCCTCTGCCAGCTTGATGTGCTTGGATTGCACCCAGGCGCGCACCACGCCCGCCACTGTGTTGCGGTCGGCAAGGCCCACAGCAGAAAATTCGAACAATCTTGCGGTGACGACCAGAGCCTCCGGCCGCGAAGCGCCACGCAGGAAGGAGAAGTTCGACTGAACGCCGAATTCCGCATAGGCAGGAGCGGTAGACGCGTTCATGGGAAAATCCCGTGCAGGAACCAGCGCGGAGCAGTCTCTTCGCCATAAAGCCCCTCCCGATAAAGCCAGTAGCGACGGCCATCCATGTCCTCGACGCGGAAGTAATCGCGCGTGAGTCTCGGCTTGTCCTCGCGCCACCATTCGGGCGCGATGCGCTCCGGCCCTTCGGCTCGCGCGACACGATAGACCGCTCGACGCCAGCGGAAGGTGAGGGGCGGACCCTCAGGCACTTCCGCCGAAGCCTCCACCGGCTCGGGCTTTTCCAGGAGGCGGATGGGACGGATTTTTGCAGGGACCTGGGGCTGTGGCATTGCCGTCTTCTGGCTGGGCGTTTCTTTTCCGAACGGAGCGAAAGAAACCCGGCGTTCGGGCAGATGACTTTCAGCCAAGGTCGGCACGAGGATGGCATTGTCGCCGAGACGGGCGCGGATACGGTCGGCAAGGAGAGCGAACTCCTCTTCTTCCTCCAGCGTGTCTTCCGCTAGGTCCATCTGCGCTGTTGTGAAAGGTGCGGTCACGGAAACCGAAAGCCGCACCAGATCGAACCCGTAACCGGCGTCCAGGCGGCTTTCGACGGCTGTGAGTCGCTCGTGGAAGAGCTTCGTGATCATCAGGGGCTCACGCAAGGGCCGCGAGGTGCCCACCATGATGCGGGTGACCGCACCATCGACTCGGAACAGGGAAAGCAGCAAGCGTCTTGCGCCTTCGCCGCGCCGCTCCAGATCCTGCTTCAAGGTACGCGCGAGGAGCAGGATCAGTTGCTCGATATTTTCCGTCGTGCCGATCGGCTCGGCCAGTTGGCGCTCGACCGAAAGCGGCGGCACAGGCAGGCGGGGCGAAATGACCTCCTCGGCAAAGCCCAAGGCCTGGTCCAGGCGCGTGATGAGCGTGCTGCCGAAGCGTCGGGCGAGCGGCGCGCGCGGCGCACCCAAAAGCGCCCCGACATGACGCAGCCCCACGCTTTCAAGTCCAGCCCGGGTCTTTGCCTGCAGACGGAGGGCGGCAAGAGGCATAGGGGCAAGAGAACGCTCCTCTCCACCTGCAGGCACGATCCGATCCGGCCCCCTGGAATAGCGCGCCGCCGCCCAGGCCATGCCGGGCGTGGAGGCAAGTGCCGCGCGGGCATCAAATCCCTGCTGGGTGAGCCGGCGCACGATTTCGTTCAGCATCGCCTCCTCGCCGCCGAACAAATGGGCGCAGCCGCTGATGTCGAGAAAAAGCCCATCATCCCCGTCGATCGCCACCAGCGGCGTGAAGCGGTCGCACCAATCGGCAATGCTCTCAAGCAGCCGCCGGTCGGATACGTGATCGGATTCGACGACCTCTATGCCCGGATACATGGCCCGTGCATCGGCAATGCCCATACCGGGCTTCAAGCCGAGGAGTTCGGCTTGCTCATCCAGGGCGGCAATACGCTGCGCGTTATCCTCTCGGCGGCTTATGATCAGCGGAGGAAGATCAGCCAGTCCGCCTTTTCTCTTGTGCAGACGCCAGCCCGCCCCGTGCCGCTGGCGCAGGATCCGGTCCGTGGAAAGATGCGGCAACCAGATCGCCAGAATCCTGTACTCTGCGGCCGCTCTCCTGAACAGATCCTCGTTCTCCGAAAGGCCGTCTTTCCTGAAAGGCAAGGTCATGGGGGTTCCAGTCCAGCACGAAAGTTCCATTTCTCCCGGTCCGGCTCTTGGACAGGGTGACGGTAAACGCCGGCGGGCCGATGGAGCGAGGAAGAGGCCCGGCAAGCGTTTCCCGAAGGGGAGAGGGCGCCGGGGAGGCAAGGAAGCGCGTGGGAGCCGCGGTGGGTTCCGGTGCGGCCGAATGGCGGACGAGAAAAACGGGCCGTCCAGCCTCCCTTGCACGGTGATGCAGACGCCGGGTGGCTGTCAGGTCGAGCCTTGCCGGATTGCCGCGCAATTCCAGGACGGTCGCGGAAAAACCGCCCAGCCGGGCTGCCTCTTCCGCAGTCCAAAGCGCATCTTCAAGGCGCCTTGCACGCGCAAGGAACAGTTTTCCGGGCACCACGCCAAAGAACTGCTCCAGACCGGGAAGATAGGGAAAGCCAGCTTCGGCAAGCACATCCGCCAGGCAGACCCACAGGATCGGCCTGGCGGATGGTTCGCCCGAGCCGTTACGCGAGACAATTGCGGCAAGGGCGAGCGCAAAGCCGGAAACGATCCCGCTGTCACGGGTCTCGCGGCCGGCGATCTCCGTTAGCGCCGCCCGCATAAGACCACCGCCGAGCGCTGCATCCAGGGGGAGCACGCCCGTTTTGACGACAGCAGAGGAAACGGCTTCAGGGCGGCCGTAATGGCGCAGAACCGGCGCTTCCCCGCCCGCCGTTGCCGGCATGGCGAGGCGCTCGGGCAGAGTGCCCTCGATCCTGGCGATTTCCCGGCGCAGGGCAAAAACCTTCTCCTGCGCCATGGCCATGCGTGCCATGCCGCTCGCTCCAGCAGTCAATGTTCCTGTTATGTTCTTATGGATTCCAGAGGCCCACCCAAGAGTCAAGAAGGATTTTATTCCTCCTTCCCTCTCCTCCGTTGCTGATGCCCGGTTCCACTCGAATCCCGCGCCGGAAAGCGCTATATGCGCGGACAAAGGATACACGATGGCACGCATCTACCAGACACGCGCTTGGGCCGACCAGCTTTCCCCCTCACTCGCAGAGATAGAGCTCCTGGCGATGGAGACCTACTCCAGCCTGCCAGAGGATTTCCGCAAGCTTACCGGCGACATCATCATCCAGGTTTCCGAGTTTCCGATAGAAGAGATCATGGATGATCTGGCGCTCGAGACCCCGTTCGATCTGCTCGGACTTTTCGAGGGCCGTGGCATCGCTGAGCGCTGGAACCCTGCCTCCGGCGAAGGGCCGAACCGCATCACCCTCTACCGCCGCGCCATTCTCGATTATTGGGCTGAAAACGAGGAGACACTGGGAGATATCGTGGCGCATGTGCTGATCCACGAAATCGGCCACCACTTCGGCTTGTCGGACGAGGATATGGCGCGCATCGAGGAGACCGTGGACGAGTGGCCGAATCCGGGCTCGTGACGAGGACCGCTATACACCCCTGTTGGCGGATAATTGCCTGTCTCCCGTCAGCAGGGTGATGGTCCAATCATTCGTTTACCTGAAGGTTCGGTCAGAGCCCGCCCAGCCCGTCAGAACCGATATAGGCGATGCGCAGCATGTTGGTCGCACCGGGGGTCCTGAGCGGCACGCCGGCCGTGATGATCACCCGGTCACCCGGTTTGACGAACTGCTCCTCGTAAGCAATGCGGCAGGCCCTATCGACCATATCGTCGAGATCGGTCGCATCCTCCGACACAACGCAGTGAGTTCCCCAGACGAGGCTCAGCCGCCGGGTGGTTTCCACCACGGGTGACAGCGCAATGATCGGCACTCGCGGACGCTCGCGTGCGGCTCGGAGCCCTGTCGTGCCCGAGGATGTGTAGGTGATGATGGCTGCAAGATTCAATGTCTCGGCGATCTGGCGCGAGGCCAACGAGATGGCGTCGGCGCCCGTGGGCTCGGGCGCCGTTCGCTGTGCATTGATAACGTCGTTGAACGTGGGATCGCGCTCCACCTGCACGGCGATCGCATTCATCATCGCCACGGCCTCGACCGGATATTGACCTGCAGCGGACTCGGCTGAGAGCATCACCGCGTCCGCGCCCTCGAACACCGCAGTCGCGACGTCAGAGACTTCCGCGCGTGTCGGCACGGGCGCAGAGATCATGGATTCCAGCATCTGCGTGGCCACCACCACCGGCTTGCCCGCCCGCCGGCAAGCGCGGGTGATCTGCTTTTGGATGCCCGGGACCGCTTCAAGAGGCATCTCCACGCCTAGATCGCCGCGGGCGACCATCAGCGCGTCGGAAAGCTCGATGATCTCCGCAAGACGTTTCACCGCCTGCGGTTTCTCGATCTTGGCCATGAGTGCTGCGCGTCCACGCGCCACCTTGCGAACTTCGGCAAGGTCCTGTGGACGCTGGATGAAGGAAAGCGCTATCCAGTCCACACCGGTCGAAAGCACGGCATCGAGATCGCGGCGATCCTTTTCCGTAAGTGCGCCGAGCGGCAATTCCGTATCGGGAAGGCTGACGCCCTTGCGATCGGATATCCTGTTGCCCGCAATGACCCGGCACTGGATGGAGCGGCCGTCCGTCTTCACCGCCACGAGTTGCAGCCGGCCGTCATCGATCAAAAGCCGGTGGCCGGGCTCGACGGTGCTCAGGATTTCGGGATGCGGCAGATGCACCCGGGTTGCATCGCCAGGTGTAGGATCATCGTCCAGCGTAAAATCCTGACCCACGGTGAGCGTGACGCTCTTCTCGGCAAACGTGCCCACTCGCAGTTTGGGACCCTGCAGGTCTGCAAGAATGCCGACCGGGCGGCCCAGCCGGGTCTCCACCGCACGGATGCGCGCGACAAGCTCGCGCATCAGATCGTGATCGGTGTGACTCATGTTGATGCGGAAAGCGTCCGCTCCCGCCTCATAAAGCCTGGCGATCGTCTCCTCATCGGAGGAGGCGGGTCCAAGTGTGGCTAGAATCTTGACTTTGCGGCTTCGCCTCATGGATTGGCAGCTCCTGTAACAGCAGGGGTCCCGTCGGTCGCGGGGCCGTCAGTCAGCTGCACCATCCAGTTCTCCTGATCACCCGTGTCGTATTCCTGGAATCCAGCACGCTGGAAGCCGCGCGCAAAACAATCGCTGACGCCAGCGATCTTGAACTCGGTATCCGACACGCACATCTGAATCGGCCCTTCCCAGCGCCCGCCGCGAGTCGCATCCTCCGCATAAAGATAGTAATAGCGGGATTCGAGCGGTGCATCGATCAGGGTCTCGCAACTCGATGGCTTGATATGCCACCAGCCTTCGCTGATCCAGCCTGCACGCACGCGGTAACCGATGGCCACGCCGACGAGATTCTGCGTTGCGTTGCAGACCCGAAAATCGGCGAGCGCCTCCCCGCCGCCACCCAGGAAAAGGCCAGCCGTGGCGGCGAGCGCAAGAACGCCCTTATGAACAGCCCATTGCCCCACGAATCGCATGATCACGCTCTGCGAAGAATTGTTGCGACCCTTTTCCGCAAACTGCATCGTCGTGTCAACGCGCCCGCGCCGGACAATTGCTCCCAAACGGTGGCATTGCATGCGCGCGCGCTTCATGGGAAGACGACCTCTCCATCGTATTGTCCTTCCGGCCTGTCATGACACGCAGCTCCCTCTTCGCCCCATTCGAGATCATTGACGGTGACCGATCGGCTGGGCTCGTGTTGGTCGCCGACCATGCTTTCAATGACTTGCCGGATGAATATGGCGATCTCGGGTTGCCGCCGGCAGAGTTCCAGCGCCACATCGCCTACGACATTGGCGTTGAAATGGTAATGCGGCGGCTGGCGGAGCTCACCCGCGCTCCTGGCGTAATGGCACGGTATTCCCGTCTTCTTATCGATCCGAACCGTGGACCGGACGACCCCACGCTGATCCGCCAGCTCTATGACGGCACTGTTGTGCCCGCAAACTATCCCATGAGCCCGCAGGAGCGGCAAAAGCGGATCGAAGCTTTCTACGAGCCCTATCACGACGCCGTTGCTGCGCTCATCGCCTCGGTCGCCAGCGCCTCCGGCAAGGCGCCGCTCGTCATCTCCGTCCATTCATTCACGCCGTTCATGCAGGGGCACGAGCGGCCCTGGCATGTGGGAATCCTTTGGGACCAGGACCCCCGTGCGGCTCGGCATCTTCTGGATGCGCTTTCGGCCGAACCAGGCCTCGTCGTTGGCGACAACGAGCCTTATGATGGCGCATTGCGAGGCGATACCATGTATCGCCATTGCACCGCGAACGGATTTGCCCATGCCCTGATCGAGATCCGGCAGGATCTCATCGTGGCGGAAGCGGGAGCTGTCGAATGGGCGGAGCGGCTGGCGCCGATGCTTGAAGCGGTCAACGCCCGTCCCGATATGCATGAGGTAAAATTCTTCGGCTCGCGCACCGGGCCGGTTGCGAGGTGACAATGATCGAACTTTCCGAAGAACAGAAGCGCGACTTGGAAGCCGCGGCTTTCCGCCGCTTGGTCGAGCATTTGCGCCAACGGACGGACGTGCAGAACATCAACCTGATGAACCTCGCCGGCTTCTGCCGCAACTGCCTTGCCAACTGGTATATGGACGCAGCGGAACAAGCCGGCATTCCTCTCTCAAAGGAGGAATCGCGCGAAATCATCTACGGCATGCCTTATGCCGAGTGGCGCGAGAAGTACCAGACCGGACCCGCAGTGCCTGTATCGTCCAGTCACTGATGTGAACGGCTGGCACGATTGCTTCCCGTTTGACTTGACGGAGCGGATGCATAAAGGGGAATAATAAGTTTCCCTTACTTTCCGTGTGCGTCCGTGAACGTCAAGATCGATCCCGATACCTTTGGTTTTCTGCTCGCTGATCTGGCTCGCCTCATCAGGGCGGATCTCGACCAGCGGATTCTGGACCAGGGCATCGAGGTAACGCCGGGAGAAGCCCGTACGCTGCTCCATGCCGCCCGTGCCGGCGAGGTGCGCCAAACAGTGCTTGCCGATCGCATGGGTCTGGAGGCGATGACGCTTAGCGTCTATCTCGACCGGCTCGAAGAAAGGGGCCTCATCCAGCGGGTGCCGGATCCAACCGACCGGCGGGCCAAGCTGGTGCGGCTGACGGAGCGAGCCGATGAAGCCCTGTCAGCAATTGCGCGCGTTGGCCGCGAAGTGCGCGCCCGCGCACGGGGAAGCATGAGCGAGGCGGAGTGGGCGCAGCTCATCCGCCTCCTGAAGCAGGTGCGCTCCAACTTCCTGGCCGGCGCATGAACATCTGCAGCAAGGTTACGCCGGTTTCGGCCCCCATTATGAGCGAGCGGCGTGTTGGCCTGCTTGGCGCGATGCTGATCGCGGTGGGGCCAATCTCCATGGCGCTCTACACGCCGGCCATGCCTGAAATCGTCAGGGCTTTCGGCACCACGGAAGCGGCGGTGAAGATGACGCTCTCCCTCTATTTTGCCGGCTTTGCCGTTGCGCAACTCTTCTGCGGCCCTCTTTCGGATGGACTCGGTCGTAAACCCGTTACCTTCGCTTTCATGGCCATTTATGCCGTGGCGAGCCTGTTCGCCGTTCTGGCTCCGACTGTGGAGATGCTGATCGCCGCCCGCTTCCTGCAAGGCTTTGGAGCGGCGGTCGGCGTGGCGATCTCCCGCGCGCTGGTGCGCGATCTCTTCACGCACGAGCAGTCCGCCCGCATCATGAATCTGATGGGCATCATCCTTGCTGCCGGGCCTGTCATAGCTCCCACGATCGGTGGGCTGACGATGGAGATCGCGGGCTGGCACGCCATCTTCCTGATCATGCTTGCCTGCGGTTTCTTCATCGTCCTCATCGTGCAGATTTTCATGCGGGAGACGGTGAGCCGCGACCTGTCGCGCATCAGCCCGTATGGATTGTTGCAGGCCTACGGCGCTGTGCTTCGGAGTCCTTATTTCCTCCTGTCCAGCCTGGTCGTCGCCGGCGGCGTCGGTGCGCTCTACACGCAAGCAACCGTCCTGCCCTTCATCCTGATGGATCGGGTCGGCCTCACGCCCTCCCAATTCGGCGCGGGCATGCTGATGCAGTCGGGCATGTTTTTCGCAGGCTCGCTTTGCACACGCTTCCTCATGCGGCGTTTCAGCGCCTTTCAGCTCGTCCCGGTGGGGCTTGGCTTCATCGCAACAGGCAGCATGCTGCTTGCCTATCTGCTCAACTCCGCACCTCCCACCTTCCTGCATGTCATGGGCCCGGTCGCCTTTTATGCCTATGGCATCGCCTTCGTTAATCCGGCCATGATGACAGCTTCCCTGGCGCCTTTCCCGCACATTGCGGGTGCGGCTTCTTCGCTCGCGGGCTTCATGCAGATGGGAGGCGGACTCCTCGGCGGCTCCATAGCCGCTCTCATCGGCGATCCTGTCTTCGCGATGAGCGTCGTCATCCCCTCGATGGGAGCCATCGCAATCATATCCTGGCTTTTCTGGCGAAAGCTGCCGGAACCGTCGACCACTTCCGTGCTGCGCAGTGGCGGCGAACCTTCAGTCTAGGCCCGGGCGAGCAAAATCGCCCGTCTTCGGGTCCATGACCCAAAGCTCACCGGTCGAGATGTCGAACCACGCGCCGTGCAGCGTGAGCTTCCCCTTCTGCTCGAGTATCCGCACGCACGGAAAGGTACGCAGGTTCTCGATCTGGAAACGGATGGAGATGCGCTCCAGCGCAGTTTGCCTCTCGGCGGGCGTGAGCAGGCTGTTGCCGGCGATCGCTTCCGCCGCAGGCGCGACGAGATTCATCCATCTGCCGATGAAATCGCCTGGAGAGAGCGGTTCAGAGGAGGGTTTGAGGGCTGCGTTGATACCGCCGCAACGGCCGTGACCCATAACAACGATGTGCTTCACCTTCAGGCTCTGCACGGCGAATTCAAGCGCCGCCGACGTGCCGTGATGATGCTCGTCCGGCTTGTAGGGTGGCACCAGATTGGCAACATTCCGCAAGACGAAGAGCTCACCCGGTCCTGCATCGAAGATCGTCTCGGGTGCCGACCGCGAGTCGCAGCAGGCGATGACCATGGTTTCCGGTGCCTGCCCTTCCCGCGCCAGTGATTGGTAACGAGCGCTCTCACTGGAATACCGGCCCGCCATGAAGTTGCGGTAACCGGCAAGGAGTCGATCGGGAAGATGTACCATGTCTTCGCGAATAGCCGGGTTTGGGTGGCGCCGCAACCCCGATGACAGGACGATTTCAGGTGCTGAGATCTCAAGACCCCGGCACGGGCAGCCGGCGAAGCTCCACCACGGTTGTGGGGGCAGAAAGGCTGGCTGCGTCCTGTTCCAGCATCAGTTCGTCGGACCCGCGCTCGGACGCTTGAGCCAACACCTCGACCACGGATGACGTGACGCGCCTGAGCGCCTCTGCCGGGTCGAGACCACTGAGAAGCCACCCTGCAAGCAATGCTGCGGTGAGGTCTCCGGGACCCTTGGGCGGGTTTTCGACGACGCGATGCTCGGCCAGATAGGTCTGCTGCGGCGTCAGCAGCAGGTTGCCGATAGTGCCCTGCGCTGCGGCTGGAACGGACGTCACCAACATAGTGGCTGGACCGGCACGGGACGCGGCCTCTGAGATCGCTTCCAGCGTGCGGAGTTCCTGCTTCGTGATCCATTCGAGCTCATAGCCGTTGGGCGTGGCGATGTCGGCAAGCGGCATCAGGACATCGCGTATCGCTGCGGCGGTGACCTCCGCCACATAGAGTCCGCCTGCGTCACCCATCACGGGATCGCAGACATAGAATGCCTCCGGGTTCTTCCGTTTCACCGCACCGACGAGGGAGGCGATCGCTTCCGCCTGGCCCGCCTCACCCAGATAGCCGGAAAGAACCGCTCCGACTCCGCCCAGCCAGGGAGCGCTCTCGAGGTCGCGCATAAAAGCCGCGAAATCCGGCGCAGGCGGGATGATGCGGGTCGCCCTCCCGTGGCCCGGATGCCAGGGCAATATCACGGTGGGCACCGCCCAGACCGGATGTCCCAGCGTCTCCAGTGCGAAAACAGCCGCCCTGTTGCCCACCGAGCCGCGCGCCACATGACTGGAAACCACAATGACTGCACGCGCGCGGCTTTCCGCACGCGCAATCCCGGTCGTCGCCGTCACGATCCGCTACCCGTAAAATGCGCAACGAGCCAGGCGATGAGGATCACAGCAGCCGCGAGCGCCAGCACGCGGGCGATCCGCTTGCCCCACAGCTCCGTCCAGTCGTCGCCCTCCGCTTCGCGCGCAGCGAAATGGTCGCGCGCGCGGGATGCAGATTGCCAAAGGAACGAATCGCTGTCGCGCTCGACGCGTTCCAGAATGCGGCGGGACTCCTCCTGCCGTTCCGCATCGCTGTGTCTGTCGCTCATTGCAGGTCTTAATCCGGCCGATCATTTCCTTGTCAGGCGAATAGCACTATTCTCCGCGCCGGTCGAACGACTTAGGGGAATTCCATGCAGCTTTCCTTGCCCTTCAGTTCCAGCCGCGTGCGCGCCTTCATCGTCCTCCTTTTCGCGCTGCCGCTCCTCTCCGCGTGCGGATTCAACACCATACCTACCCAGGAAGAGCAGGCGAAGGCCGCCTGGAGCGAGGTGCTGAACCAGTACCAGCGCCGCGCCGACCTGATCCCCAACCTGGTCGAAACAGTGAAAGGTTACGCCGCTCACGAACGGGAGGTGCTGGAGGGCGTCGTCGAGGCACGCGCAAAAGCCACCCAGGTGCAGGTCACGCCGGAAATGCTGACGGACCCGGAAGCGTTCCGCATTTTCCAGGAGAACCAGGCTCAGCTTACAGGCGCCCTTTCACGCCTGCTTGCCGTTGTGGAGAATTATCCGGACCTGAAGGCGAACCAGAACTTCCTCGCGCTTCAGGCTCAGCTAGAAGGGACGGAGAACCGTATTGCGGTGGCCCGTCGCGACTACATCGAGGCCGTACGCCAGTATAACACCTCGCTCAGGACGTTTCCGACGATCCTATGGGCCAAGTTCTGGTACACGGATGCCCAGCCGATGCAGACATTCACCATCTCCGAAGAGAACATGAACGCACCGCAAGTGAATTTCGGCAACGGCGGGTGAGGAGTCCGATCCAGCGCATGAAGGCACACCTGCGGCACTGCCTCTCAGCATGGCTGTGCGGTTTCCTCTTTCTCGTGGCGGCTGTCGCCGCAGCGGCGGAACTCCCTGCTCTCACCGGCCGCGTGGTCGACGATGCCAATCTGCTCGACAGTGCAGCGGAGGCGGCGCTGACCGAGAAGCTTGCTGCGTTCGAGCGGAAATCCTCCGACCAGATCGTGGTCGCCACGATCAACAGCCTCGATGGCGAGGCAATCGAGCCGTTCTCCAACCGCCTTTTCCGCGCCTGGGGTCTCGGCCAGGCGAGAGAAGACAATGGCATCCTCCTGCTGGTCGCGCTCAACGACAGGAAGATGCGCATCGAGGTGGGCTATGGGCTGGAAGGCACGCTGACGGACCTTCATTCCAGGCTCATCATCGAGAACACGATGGTGCCGGCTTTCCGCGCCGGCGATTTTGCTGGCGGCATCAGCCGGGCGGTGGACGACATCATCATGGTGCTGGAGGGCAACGCGGCGGAACTCGAAGCCCGCGCCCGCCGGTTCGAAGAGCAAAGCGGCGGGACTGACTGGCCGGCAGTCCTCTTCATAGCCCTTTGGGCAACCCTTTTCTTCGGCGGGTTCGCCTCCGCGATCCTGCCGCCGATTTTCGGCCGCAAGATCGGCCCGAGGCGATATCGCTGGCTGGGCATGACCTTTGATTATACGCCCAGGCGCAGGGCGGGAGGCGGCAGAGGCTGGTCGCCGGGCGGCTGGTCTTCGGGAGGATGGTCCGGCGGCGGAGGTTTTTCCGGAGGAGGGGGCTCGTCAGGCGGCGGGGGAGCTTCGGGGAGCTGGTGATGGCTGCAGGCAACGTTCTAACCGATAAGGACCGCGAGCGCGTAGCCGAGGCCATCCGGCAAGCGGAGAAAAAGACCTCGGGCGAAATCTACTGCGTGCTGGCCCGCGTCAGCGACAGTTATTTCTTTCCGGCTGCCTTTTTCGTCTCTCTTTCCATCCTGGCGGTGAGCCTGCTCGCAGCTCTGCTCCTGCACCATTGGTGGATCGCGATTCCTCCATTCAGTCTGGTGGCCACGCAATTGGCGGCTCTCGCCGCGGCCCTTCTTGTGCTCATGCTCTTTCCCGGGCTCCGCATGCATCTCGTTCCCCGCAGCTTGCGCTTCCGGCGGGCGCACGACAACGCGCTGCGGCAGTTTCTCGCCCGCAACATCCACACGACTCGCGATCGCACTGGCGTACTGATCTTCGTGTCGCTTGCCGAGCATTACGCGGAGATCGTTGCCGATGCCGGGATCAATGCGCATGTGCCGCAGGAGCGCTGGAACGAAACCGTGGAAAACCTGACCGCACGCGCGGCAGAGGGTCGCTTGGCAGACGGCTTCGTGGAAGCCGTGCAGTTGCTCGGGGCTGAACTTGCGCTGCATTTTCCGCCCGGAGAGGCAAATCCGGATGAACTAGACAATCATCTGGCGGAAATCTGATGGCCGATTAGGCGTTTTCTTGTATCCCGCGAGCCGCTTGCCAGAGATGGCCCGACGCGGGTATGGTTAACAAATCATGAAAACGCTATCGATCGACATCAGACGAGCGGACCCTCAGGATGCGGAAGGGATCGCCGCCGTGCACGACAGTGCGTGGCGCGGCGCCTATGCCGGGATCATCCCGCACCGAGCGCTGAACGCGATGATCGGACGGCGCGGCCCTCGCTGGTGGGCAAATGCCATACGCCGCTCGGCCACGGTTCTTGTACTGGAGATCGGCGGTGAGATCGCGGGATACGCGACGCTCGGCCGCAATCGCGCCCGCGAGCTCAAGCAGGCCGGGGAGATTTATGAGCTTTACCTCAGCCCGCAATATCAGGGGATCGGCCTTGGCCGTCGTCTCTTCCAGGCCGCACGTGAGATGCTCGCTGCCCATGGCCTGAAGGGATTGGTGGTGTGGGCGCTTGAGGAGAACGTGGGCGCCGTCCGCTTCTATCAGGGCGCCGGCGGTCGGGACATAGCGGAAGGCGTGGAGGTCTTCGACAGCAAGGCTTTGCGCAAGATCGCCTTCGTCTGGGACTGACAGCCCCCTCTTCCTGAAAGTGGCTCAAGCCGCAACGGCGGTAATTCATCGCACGCCTGGTTTACGGAAAGTGATTTTATTTTTCCCGGCCATGCGGTAGCACCCCGCCGAACAGCCATTTCCACGGAGAGACAATGCGCATCGAGGCCATTTCCATCGGCGACAATCCGCCTGAAGACGTGAACGTCATCGTAGAGGTGCCCGTCGGCGGGCAGCCGATCAAATACGAGATGGACAAGAAGGCCGGCACGCTGATTGTGGACCGGTTCCTCTACACGCCGATGTTCTATCCCGGCAATTACGGTTTCGTTCCTCACACCCTCTCCGACGATGGGGATCCGATCGACGTGCTGGTCTGCAATACGCGCCCGCTCGTCCCCGGTTGCGTGATCAACGTTCGCCCGATCGGCGTGCTCATCATGGAGGATAATAAGGGGCAGGACGAAAAGGTAATTGCCGTTCCTTCCCCTCACCTCACCCGCCGTTACGAGAACGTGTTCAATTACACCGATCTTCCCGAGATCACGCTGCAGCAGATCCAGCACTTCTTCGAGCACTACAAGGATCTGGAACCCGGCAAATGGGTGAAGATCGGCGACTGGATGGACGCCGATTCGGCCCGCCGCCTCATCTCCGAAGCGATCGAGCGAGCCAAGGAGGCACCGGCGAACTGAGGCCTGGGGCCTTCTCAGGCCTCTAGTTTGACCGCCTGAAATCCGGCAGCGGCACGCTGCCGGATATAGCTACGGGCTCATCTGTTCCGCAGTTGAAGTCGCGCGCACGCTCATCGGCTATCTGCCGCGCCTTGTCGTTGGCATCCGCATTGCCGGACGCGCTGACATAGCCGACCACGCATCCCTTCCATTCGCCGATCTGACCCACTTTGTTGACGACCAGCACTTCCGTGTGGCCGTTCGAGTCCTCCGGGTCCGTTGTCACGAACCAGCGGTGAATCGTAGCGAAGGGTATTTCGCGACCGTCAATCTTCTCGATGCGCCATTCGATTCTTGGACCGGCAGTGTTGAAGCTCGTGAAGGATTCCCATGCCGGCCTGCCATCCTGCGGCGGAAAGCCGTAAAAGACGGTTTCACGCGCATCGCTGTAGTAGAGGAAAACCGGGTATCCCTTGTACCCCGAGCAGACGAGGTCGCTCCAATCCTCGCCCTCCTGATGGTCGAAAATGATGCAATCACCTTCGGAGTCGAGCTCCGTATAGGCACTCGTAATTTCCTGCGCACCGGCATTTCCGGCGACCAAAACGAAAAGAAGAACTGCAGGCAGATATCTCACCTCAACCTCCCTCGTCAGGCCCACCCCGCCTACCTCCGCTTACCACATCATTCAGCTTGGCGACGAGATCCTCCGCCTTGCCGGAGACAAGTACCGTCTTGAGGCGCGACGTTGTCCCGGAAACGACGGAGACATCGCTGCGGGGCACGCGCAGCCGTTTTGCCAGAAGTTTTTCCAGAGCTCGATTGGCCTTGCCGTCTTCCGGCACGGCACGCACCCGCACCTTTAGATAGAGCCGTCCGTCATGTCCCTCCGCTACGCCCTCGACCGCCTCGGCGGAGGATTTCGGCGTCAGCCTTATGAAAATCTCAAGCCCCTCGCGGGTTGCTCGGAAGAAAGACGCGGGCCCCGGCACGGCTAGAGCTCAGCCGAATTCGGCGATGACAGGAACGTGATCGGAAGGACGGTCCCACCCGCGTGCATCGCGCAATACCTCGACGCGCGCCAGCGCCGGCGCAAGGTGAGGCGATGACCAGATATGATCGAGCCTGCGGCCGCGATCGGAAAGGGACCAGTCCTTTGCGCGATAGCTCCACCAGGTGAAGAGCTTTTCCTCCGGCGGAATATGCTGGCGCATCAGGTCGACCCAGCCGCCTCCATGACGGATCGCCTCGAGCCCCTCCGTTTCGACCGGCGTATGGCTTACCACGTTGAGGAGCTGCTTATGCGACCAGACGTCGGTTTCGAGCGGGGCGATGTTCAGATCACCTAAGAGGATCGTCGCGGTATCCGCCTCCGCTGCCGGCCGGACATCGTGCATCTCCTGCAGGAAATCGAGCTTGTGCCGGAACTTGGGATTGATTTCCGGGTCCGGCTCGTCGCCCCCTGCAGGAACATAGAAATTGTGCACCATGACTCGCCGCCCGTCGACCTCCACCAGCGTCGACAGGTGCCGACAGTCGATGAGACCACAGAAGCTGCGCCGCTCCACCACCTCCAAAGGGCGGCGCGAGATGGTCGCCACGCCGTGATAGCCCTTCTGGCCGTGGATCTCCACATGGCCGTAGCCCATCTTGCGAAACGCCGCCGTTGGAAATTGGTCGTCCGGGCATTTCGTTTCCTGCAGGCACAGCACATCCGGCTGGTGCTCTTCCAGAAAGCGCTGCACGAGTGGGAGGCGAAGGCGGACGGAGTTGATGTTCCAGGTGGCGATCTTGAATGGCATAGGCTCGAAGTCCGGCGTTTTCTATAGCCGGCATAAACCGCCGGAAGCACTTATGACAAGCACTCCCGGCAAACCGCGTCGAAGGTTCAGTTCGACTCCCGTGCCAGTGTGTTGACGCGGCGATAGTCGATCTTGAAGACGCTCGGGTCGAACGTCACACCCTGCTGCACGTTGAAGATCATCACCGTCGTGTCCCGACCCTGGGCGTCCGTGATGGTCCACTGGCGCAGATCGTAGGTGTTCGAATCGAACATCATGGTGATCGTCGTGTTGTTGCCCAATTGCCGGTCCAGCAGCCGCACCGTGGTCAGGTCCGGGTCCTGCTTCACATCCTGCACATTCCCTGCCGACAGATCGATCCGCTCGCCAAGCAGCAGCTTCAGCGGCGTCTTCGACAGCGGATAGATGTCGACGGTGTTCATCTTCTTGTTTTCGAGAACCACGGTGGTTCCATCGGACGTCACCCGGAATTGCGCCGGCGGCTCGTAGTCGAAACGGATCTTGCCTGGCCGCTCGATGTAGAACTTACCGCCGGTCTGCTCGCCTCGCGGGCCGAACTGCACGAATTCACCGGTCATCGTGCGCACATTCGAAAAATGGTCGGCAATGCGCTGGGCAACGTCCGACGCGGCGTTCGCGGCGGTTGCCGCGAGTCCGAACGCCAGGGCGGCAAGTGCGAAGATCGAGCGCCGCGCCAAGCGGAGGAGCACGCGGTCACGCTCGCCAGAATTGATCATGGGTCCTTGCTCTCCAATAAGTTCCATGACCCTATAGATAGGGCCGCAAGCAGGCCGAAGTTAGGCTGTGGCAAAATCGCCGCAAAACCTGCCTATAGTTCATCGCGTTCCGTAGGAACCAGGATTTCGCGTTTCCCCGCATGATTGGCGGGTCCAACGATTCCTTCCTTCTCCATTCTCTCAATGATGGAGGCGGCACGATTGTAGCCGATGCCCAGACGGCGCTGGATATAGCTGGTTGAGGCTTTGCCGTCGCGCAGCACCACGGCCACCGCCTGATCATAGGGATCATCGGAATCGCCGAAGGCTCCACCCGATCCACCGCCCATCGAAGCGTCACCCGACTCGTCGCCGTCGTCCTCCGTCACGGCCTCCAGGTAGTCCGGCGCGCCCTGCGACTTCAAATGCGCCACGATCTGTTCCACCTCCTGGTCGGAGACAAAGGGGCCGTGCACACGCTGGATGCGTCCGCCGCCCGCCATGTAAAGCATATCGCCCATGCCGAGCAGCTGTTCGGCACCCTGCTCGCCAAGGATCGTGCGGCTGTCGATCTTCGACGTCACCTGGAAGGAGATGCGCGTCGGGAAGTTGGCCTTGATCGTGCCGGTGATCACATCAACGGACGGACGCTGCGTCGCCATGATGACGTGGATGCCGGCCGCGCGGGCCATCTGCGCCAGGCGCTGAACCGCGCCCTCGATGTCCTTGCCCGCGACCATCATCAGGTCGGCCATTTCATCGATGATGACAACGATGCAGGGCATCGGCTCGAGATCGAGATCCTCCGTCTCGTAGATCGCCTCGCCGGTCTCGCGGTCAAAGCCCGTCTGCACTGTGCGGGTGATCGTCTCGCCCTTCTTCTTGGCGGCCGCGACGCGCTGATTGAAGCCCTCGATGTTACGGACCCCCACCTTGGACATCTTGCGGTAGCGCTCCTCCATCTCCCGCACGGTCCATTTGAGCGCCACGACAGCCTTCTTCGGATCGGTCACGACCGGCGTCAGGAGATGAGGAATGCCGTCATAGACGGAAAGCTCCAGCATCTTCGGATCGATCATGATCAGGCGGCATTCCTCCGGCTTGAGCCGGCAGAGAAGCGAAAGGATCATGGTGTTGATGGCAACGGATTTGCCCGAGCCGGTTGTACCGGCCACCAAGAGGTGGGGCATCTTCGCAAGGTCGGCGATCACCGGCTCGCCGCCGATCGTCTTTCCGAGCGCCAATGCCAGCCGAGCCTTCGTCGTCTCGAAATCGCGGCTTGCCAGGAGCTCACGCAGATAGACCATCTCGCGTGTGGAATTCGGCAGTTCGATGCCGATTGCGTTCCGCCCGGGAACAACGGCCACGCGCGCCGCGATCGCGCTCATGGAGCGGGCGATATCGTCAGCCAAGCCGATGACGCGCGAGGATTTGATGCCCGGCGCGGGCTCGAGCTCGTAAAGCGTGACCACGGGACCGGGACGTACATGGATGATCTCGCCCTTGACGCCGAAATCGTCGAGCACACCCTCCAGAAGCCGTGCGTTCTGTTCCAACGCCTCCTTGGACAGGCTCGGATTCTTGCTTGCAGCCTTCGGCTCCGCGAGCAGATGCAGGGCGGGCAGCTTGAATTCGCCCGAATCGAGCAGCGACGACTGGGCTTCCCGCCGCAGCCGCGCGCCGGGCACCGGCCGTGGGGCAGGATTCGCGACGCGCTGCCCGGGAGATGGCGCTTGATGCACCAGGCCGGCTCGCGGCGCCGGGCGCGGTTCGAGCCCTTCTTCAAAGGGTACGATATCGAAATCGTCCTCTCCGAAACCCGGCTCGATGCGCATCTTCTGGTCTGCAGCGCGGGCGGCGAGAACGGCGGGCGCCGTCGACGGAATGTCGTATTCCTCGGGCGCATCCGGCCCGTGGATAGCGAAATGCCTGCGGAAGAAGGCTGTCAGATACAGCCACCAATGGGTGAGAACCCCGAGGGCCACATATCCCTCGCCCTCATCTTCTTCCTCGAGCTCCTCCTCATCGAAAGCCGCTTCCTCCGGCTCAACAGCGGGTGCGGGCATGGCGCTCCTGCCAAAGACGCCGGCCCCATAGAGCGTGAGCCACGCCGCAGGACCGATTAGCACCGCCGCGACGACGACACCCAAGATGCCGGTCGGATAATCACCGGTGAAGAATGCCGGCGCGGAAAGCACCATATCGCCGAAGACGCCGCCGAGACCGGTGGGCAGGGGCCATGTGACCGGCGGCGTAAGGCAGCCCGCCACGCCGGCGGCAAGAATTGAGCCCAATATCCAGGAGGCAAGGCGCCGCCCCGGCCGATCAATGCCGCGGCCGGCGACAAGTATGACACCCCAGAAAACGGCGGGCACCAGGCCGGCTACCGAAGCCAGGCCGAAGAACTGCATGGAGATATCGGAGTAGACGGCGCCTGGATAGCCCATCGCATTCATGACCGGGTTGTCGGTCGCGTAGCTGAAGCTCGGATCGGCGACGTTCCAGGTGCCGAGGCTTGCAAGGCAGAAGGCCACCAGCGCGAGAATCAGCAGTCCAAGCCCGCGCGCCGCCTGCCGCCTGAGGAAGTTCTGCAGGCCGAACCCGCCTTCATGGATTGCAAATGCCGCGGAAGAACTCGAACTCATACGCATTTCCCCGTCCATCGTACTGAAGGCGCGCCTGAGGAGCACCTGGACACCGGCGTTAACCTAACCGGGGATGGTAAAGGCGTCATTAACCATGGAGGTGACGAAGGCGATGGTTAGAGGGCTGGCGGGACGGATAATGCGACCTTCTCCACCGCCCCTGTTGCCCGTTTCCCTCAAAAAAGAAGGCCCAGCTTTCGCTGGGCCCAAGTTAAGCATCTCGGGAAGGAGTTGAGATGCCGCGGTCAGGAGTAATGGTATGCAGCCTCGCCATGCGAGGTGAGGTCGAGGCCTTGGGTTTCCGCCTCGGGCGTCGGACGCAAGCCGACGATCGCATCGACGATCTTGTAGAGGATCGCGGAAACAACGCCGCACCAGACGACTGTTACGAGGACGGCCACGAACTGCACCCAGAGCTGCGAGGCAATGGAGAAGTCGTCGCCGCCGGTACCGCCGAGCCAGGGTGCGGTGAAGATGCCGGTGCCGAGCGCACCGACGATGCCTCCGATGCCGTGGATGCCGAACACGTCGAGCGTATCATCGTAGCCGAACTTGTTCTTCACCACCGCGACGAAGAAGTAGCAGACCAGGCTTGCGATCACGCCGAGCACGATGGCGCCCACGGGACCAACCGTGCCGCAGGCGGGCGTCACCGCCACGAGGCCCGCCACCAGACCTGATACGGCGCCCAGCATGGAAGCCTTGCCGCGATGAAGAGCCTCGACCACGCTCCAGCCGATGATTGCGCCGGCGGTGGCCGTGAAGGTGTTGATCATGGCAAGAGCCGCGCCGCTGGTGGCTTCCAGGTTCGAGCCTGCGTTGAAGCCGAACCAGCCGACCCACAGGATCGCGGCGCCCACCATCGTCAACGTCATGGAATGCGGCGCCAGGATCTCCTTGCCGTATCCATTGCGCTTGCCGACCATGATGCAGCCAACCAACGCCGCAATGCCCGCATTGATGTGGACCACGGTGCCGCCGGCGAAGTCGAGCGCGCCAAGGTTGAACAGGTAGCCGCTGCCGTCCCACACCATGTGAGCGATCGGGAAATAGACAAAGGTTCCCCAGAGGATCGTGAAGAGGACCACCGCCGAGAATTTGATCCGTTCGGCAAAAGCACCGACGATAAGGGCCGGCGTGATAACCGCGAACGTCATCTGGAAGCAGATGAAGACATATTCGGGAATGACGACGCCATCGGTGAATGTGGACGCCGTTGAATCAGCAGTCACGCCGGAGAGGAACAGTTTGCCGAAACCTCCCCAGAATGGGCTCGTGCCGCCCCCGAAGGCGAAGGAATAGCCCCAGAACACCCAGACCACCATCATGACTGCGGAGATTATCGTGCACTGCATCAGAACGGAAAGGGCATTCTTGGCGCGCACGAGGCCGCCATAGAAAAGCGCCAGTCCGGGCATGGTCATGAAGAGCACGAGAAGGCTCGCGGTCATCATCCACGCGACGTCGCCCTTGTCCATGACCGGCGCCGCCGCCTCGGCCGCTGCTTCAGCAGCTTCCTGCGCGAAAGCAGGCACCGCGGAGAGCGCCGTCAATGCAAGGGCGCCCGCCCCGGACGCGCGCTTTGCAAAACTAGTCGGAAGTCTCATTCTAATTCTCCCCTGGACAATCCGGATGGCGCCTAGAGCGCATCGGCGTCTGTTTCACCGGTGCGGATGCTCACCGCTTTTTCGATGCTGTAGACGAAGATCTTGCCGTCCCCGATCTGCCCGGTC
>Ga0164243_10000945_pt1 | contig 50660 bp, 47 predicted proteins | sample OricompcompostOP_FD_108781 | JGI IMG/M metagenome (GOLD analysis project Ga0164243, IMG submission 108781) | Organic Plus compost microbial communities from Emeryville, California, USA - Original compost - Organic plus compost (OP) | ecosystem: Engineered > Solid waste > Mixed feedstock >... | reverse complement strand
TGCGTTCAACCAGCGCCCTGATGACGATCGCGCCAAGCTCCCCTGCCGACAACGACTTCAAGGATCCGCCATATTTGCCAACGGCAGTGCGAATAGGGGCAATAATCGCGGCTCTGCGCATGAAACAAATCCCGTACTTGCGGTGGAAAAGCCAGCCGACGCCGACCTCATTCCCCATTTGAGGGTGATTGCCGCTGGCTCACCTGGCGCGTTTAGATGAGCAGCCGGCGGGCGTCGCCGCAATTTCTCTCAAGCGGCTATTCCGTTATGTAACCCTGGCTGCCGCGGATCGCGAGATTGTCCGAAACCGGATCACGCCACCAGACCCTTGTCGTGCAATCGCGCAATAGCGCCGCCATCGAGCCCGAGCACCGTGGAAAGCACTTCATCAGTGTGCTGGCCAAGCCGTGGGGCAGCGACAAGATCGGCGCGGGACTCGCCTGCCAAGGTCGCGGCGGGGCCGGCGGCCGGATAGCTGAGGCCGCTCGGATGGGTCAGCGCTTGGAACTGCGGGTTGGCGGTGAACAGCCTGGGGTCGTTGGTGACCGCTTCGTGCAGGCTCTGATAGCGGCCCCAGGTCACTCCGCCTTCATCGAAGGCTGGCTGCAGCTCGGCGAGGCCGCGCCTGGCGAAGGCGGCGTCGAACAATGGAAAGAGCCGCGCCCTGTGAATGAAGCGCGCTCCTTCATCCTTCGCGAAGGAGACCCCGAGCTCCGCCTCGATTGCCGCTACCGCATCCACGAGACCGAGCGTCCCGAGCAGGGCGGCCCACTGACGCGGAGTGATTGCGACAACGATCAGCCGCGCCCCGTCCGCACAGACGAAATCGCGACCGAAAGCGCCGAACAGGTCGTTGCCCATGCGCGGGCGGTCAGTCCTCGTGGCCAGCACCTCGGCGACGTTGCCGATATGGCCGAGCGCGGTCGCTGCGAGATCGGACAAGGGCACACGGATTTCAGCGCCCTGCCCGCTCGCCCGCCGGCGCAGCAGCGCCGAGGCCATGGCGAAGGCGGCATAGGCGCCGCCGAGCAGGTCCCAGGCGGGCAACACGTGGTTGATCGGGCGGGCATCATCGGCCGGCCCGGTCATCATCGGCACGCCGACAGCGGCATTGATCGTATAGTCGACCGCAGGCGACCCATCGGCCCAGCCCATCACCCGCACCGTGATGATATCCGAGCGTCTGGCCTGCAACGCCTCATGGCTCAGGAAGCTCCTGACCGGATAGTTGGTGAGGAACAGCCCTGCGCTGTCACCCGGCGCGGTCGCCAGAGCCACCGCCAACTCCCGCCCCTCGGGTGCACCGAGATCGATCGCGATCGACTTCTTACCCTTGTTGAGACCCTCCCAATAAAGGCTACCCTTGCTACCGGGCGCCAGCGGCCAGCGCCTGTAGTCGGGACCACCGCCGATCGCGTCAAAGCGGATTACCTCGGCTCCCATTTGCGCCATGTGCAGGCCGCAGGACGGGCCGGCGATGAAGGCCGCGCCTTCGATCACACGAAGCCCCGCCAGAAGATCGTACATGGTCCCTCCCACCGGCCCGCGCCGGATGAGTGGCCAGCCCGGAACATCGTCGTCGCGAGCCCGGAAGCACCGGCGCATGATCAATGCAGTCATGCGCGATTTCGATCCTCCGGATCAAACCAGCTTTATGTCAGGCGGTATGCCAGAAAGGAATTGCCGCCGAGGACCCCGCGCATTTCCAATTTGATGAATTTTACTGGAGCCGGGATGAGAATTACTAGCTTCGTCCCCTTGGTTAGTCTCCATAACCAAAAAGAGAGGCAGAGGAATTCGACACATGAGCGGCATGATGCGCGCCTATCGACTGCGCGAGGCCGGCAGGATGCCGGATATCGTGGAGATACCGATCCCGGAGCCGGGCCCCGGACAGATTCGCCTGAAGACGGCAGGCGCCGGGCTGTGTCACAGCGACCTGCTGGTCATCCACGCCGATCCGCCCTTTTTCCAGCTGCCGATGACGATCGGTCACGAGGCGACGGGCTGGATCGACAAGCTTGGCCCTGGAGTGGAGGGTTATGCGGTCGGCGATGCGCATGGCGTCTATTTCTCGTGGGGCTGCGGCCATTGCGGCCCCTGTGCCCATGGCGAAGAGAATATCTGCGAAAAGGCGCCCGCTATGCCGGGACTGGGGAGTGGCCGCGACGGCGGCATGGCCGACTATATCTTGGTCGAAAATCCCCGGCACCTGATCCCGCTCGGCGGGCTGGACCCGATCGACGCGGCACCCCTGATGTGCGCCGGCATCACGACCTATCATGCGGTGCGCCAAAGCCTGCCGCTGCTCAAGCCCGGCTCAGCCGCGGTGGTGATCGGCATAGGCGGCCTGGGGCACCTCGCCATCCAGATCCTGAAATCGCTGACCCCCGCCACGATCATCGCAGTCGACACGCAGGAGGACAAGCTTCAGCAGGCCCTTGCCCTCGGCGCGCATCATGCGCTCTCGGCCGGCTCGGACGCAGCAGCGCAGGTGCGCGGTCTCACTCGTGGCCTAGGCGCCAATGTCGTCATCGATCTGGTCGGCAATGACGCGACGCTGGCCTTCGGTGCGACAGCCCTGGCACATGGCGGCAGCCTCAAGATCGTCGGCGTCGGCGGCGGCACCCTACCCGTCCGTTTTCCGGAGATGCCGCGTGATTCCAGCGTTGCGGTGCCTTATGCCGGCACCATCGCCGATCAACGCGAGGTCGTCCGTCTCGCCGACGACAGGCTCATCCATGCGGAGGTGACGCATATCGGCTTCGACGCGCTCGCCGACACCTACGCCCTCATGGACTCCGGCCGGCTCAAAGGCCGTGCCGTGCTGGTTCCATCCCGTTTTCCCTAAACCTCCTGAAAGGACGTCCGCATGCCCATCCTTCGCCAATATGTGATGATTGCCGCAGAGGGTCGGGAAGAGACCATGTGCAAGGCGCTCGTCGATCTGGCGGCGAAGGTTCGCCCGCTCGAAGGCTGTGAAGGCGTCGAACTCTATCAGGATCCCGCCAAGCCCGCTTATTTCCTGTTCATCGAGCGGTGGGCCTCGATCGACGTCCACAAGGCGGGCGCGAAGCAACTCGGCAAGGAAGCGCTGGCGGATGTCCTGGCAGCGATCGCGCAGCCGCCCGAGGGCCGCTATCTGGAATCGATCGCGCTCTGACCCACCCGATCGCGCCGTCGGCGCGGGTCGTCGTTCGGCAAATGCCAGGCGCCGATCCCGCAGGCGACGCAGGCCAGCAGAATGAACAGGAAGGCCAACCGGAAACCGGCGACCGACGGCGTCGATGCGGCGCCGCCCGCAGCCTGATCGTTCGCCGTCGCCAGCAGCAGCATCACCACCTGCGCGCCGATCGCGGAGAAGGCGGCGCGGAAGACGGTGGACAGGCCGGTGATCTCTCCGGCGCGCCCGGCCGGAGCCGCCGCCAGCAGGATATTGGGAATGGCTACGTAGCAGACGATATAGCCCGCCCCTTCGAGCAACATGCCTGCCATCACGATCGGCAGCCGATCATGGAAGAGCAGGATCAGCGTCCAGCCACTCATCGTCATCATCGCGCCGCTGAGCAGGCCGAAGCGCCCACCGCGCCGCGCCACCGCCCGGCCGCACCATGCGCTGGCCAATACGCCGATCAGGCGCACCGGCATCAGCAGCGATCCCGCCACGCCGGCGGCCAGCCCGAAGCCGATCGACACGCCGCGCTGCTGCAACAGCATCGCCATGACCAGCGTGTGTTGCGTCATGCCCATGCCCACCATCGCCATGCAGAAATAGGCGGTGGCGATGCGCCGGTCGGCCAGTGCGCGCAGGTGGATCAGCGGATGCTCCTGCCGTAGCTGGTGACGCGTCCAATAGGCCAGCATCAGCACGGGACCGGCAACCAGCATCAAGACCAGCATGTCTCCCCAGCCCCGGTCCTTCCCAAGCGTCAGCGCGAGCAGCAAGCCCGTGATCGCCGGAACGAACAGGACGCCGCGCGCCATGTCGACCTGCCTGGCGCGTCCCGGCGCGGGGGCGACATGAGGAATCCACAGCCAGGCCGCGACGAAACCGAGGCTCGCCCACAGCCCGCTGGCGACGAAGATGCTGTTCCAGCCCGCCTAGTCGACGAGCAGCCCGCCCAGCGCCAGCCCGACGGCCGCCGATCCGGTCGCCGCCGCCAGCACGATGCCGACAGTCGTCGGCACTCGCGACGGTTCGGCATGTTGCCTGATGAGCGCGAGGCAGAGCGGCAGGATCGCGCCGCAGCTGCCTTGCAGGGAGGCGCCAGCGATGATGCCGGGCAGACTGCGCGAGGAAGCGCTGACGAAGGAACCGCTAGCCGTCACCGCGAGGACGATGAGCAGCAGGCGGCGATGGCCGTAGAGGTCGCCGAGCCGTCCGCACAGGGCGGCCGCCGCTGCGGAGACGAGCAGGCAGGCGGTGATGATCCAGCCGACCCCGCCCGGATCGTGGAAGGCGCGGGTCAGCGACGGCAGCGCCGTATAGACCATCGTCACTTCGAGCGAGCTGCTGATCTCGGCAATCACCAATGCAACGACGAAAAGCCGCCTCGCGGCCGTTGTCATCGGCCGATCGCCACGGTGCAGGTGTCCCGTCCCGAGCGGAGCATGGTGCCCGCCCGCTCGCCGTTCGGCACGCCATACGCCGCCACCTCGCGACCATTGACGAAAACGTGGGCGATGCCGAGCGCGTCGCAATAGAGTCGGCTGCCGCCCGCCGGCAGATCGAACCGCATCCGGGTCGGCCCGCAGCCGATGGTCTCGGGATCGAAGATGACGATGTCGGCGAAGGCGCCTTCGCGCAGGCAGCCGCGATCACGGATGCCGATCAGCCCGGCCGGCACCTGGGTCAGGCGATGGACCGCCTCCTCAAGGGAGAGCAGGCCTCGCTGCCGAGCGCCTTCGCCCAACACCTTGGAGGAGAAGGCGAAGGTGTCGATCATGTCGAGATGCGCGCCGGCATCCGACGCGCCGATCACGACGCGATCGTCGGTCCAGACCTCTCCGCGCATCGCCCAGCTCGCATCGTCGTCGGCGCTCGACCGCAGCAGGAAATTGGTCCGGAGATCATCGGCGATCGCCACGTCGAGGATCGCATCGAGCGGCGAAACCCCACGCCGCGCGGCGACAGCGCCGATCGTCTCCCCGAGACAGGAACGGTTTTCCTCGCTGAAGACCTCGACGACCTCATAATCCTGCCACTGGGCATATTTGCGGGCATGGCCCTGCTGCCCACGCGACCGTTCCTCGATGCGGCGGCGCACGGCCGGATCGGCAAACGCCTCGCGCCGCGCGTCGACCGGCATGCGGAAATATTCGGCCATCCCGTCGACCGCATCGATCAGCACGCCGCTGAGCATGTTGAGCCGCAGATGCGGCGCATCGGCCATCACCAGCCCGACCACCCGCGCGCCCCGTGCCGCCGCATAATCTGCCGCCGCGATCTGCGACCGGTGGATTTCCGGCGCGTGGGCATTGGGAATGATCGCGTTCCAGTTGAGCGGCCGCTGCGCCGCCAGCGACATGCGGGTCAGCAAATCATAGGTCTCCTCCCCGAACAGGCCGGGGATCGGCAGGAATTCGATCGTTGTGCCCGGAAATTCGGCGACCACGCCCGCCAGCGCGATCAGTTCCTCCTCCGCCGCGTGGCGCGAAGGGACCGGCGCGCCCTCACCGTCGAAATGCGTGGTCGAGATCGTCGAGGAGAAGCCGAGGCCGCCGGCCCGAATCGAATCCCGCAGCAGTTCCTGCATCGCCTCGATCTCGGCCGGACTGGCGCGATGGCCGATCGCCCGATCGCCCATCACCGTGCGGCGCAACGCCGAATGGCCGACCATGAAACCGGTATTGATCGCGAGCGTCCCGTCCAACCGGTCGAGATATTCGCCGAAGCTCGTCCAATCCATCGGTACGGCCGCGCGCAGGCTTTCGAGCGGCATGCCCTCCACCCGCGCGAGCATGCGGACCAGATAGTCGGCGTCGTCGGGCCGCCCGCTCAACGGCGCGATCGTGAAACCGCAATTGCCGGCGATCACGGTGGTGACGCCATGGTTGATCGATGGGGTCAGCAACGGGTCCCAGAAGACCTGCGCATCATAATGGGTGTGCACGTCGATGAAGCCCGGCGCGATCACCCGGCCGCCCGCGTCGATCTCACGCCTCGCCGGGCCGCAAACGTCGCCGACGGCGGCGATCCGGTCCCCGTTGATGGCGATCGCGCCGGATCGGCTGGGCGCGCCGGTGCCGTCGACGATCACACCGTCGCCGATGATGGTGTCGAACATCCCGCCCTCCTTCTCGTCAGGCCTGGCTCATGTAGCCGCCGTCGACCGGGATGAGCGCGCCGGTGACGAAATCGGATGCGGCGGAGGCCAGGAAGACGGCGATGCCGCCATAATCGTCGGGCTGGCCAAACCGCCGGGCCGGGGTTCGCGCGATCACACGATCGTGGAGATCGGGACGCTCCCGCATCGCGGCCTCGGTCAGCGCCGTCTCGACATAGCCGGGGAGGATCGCGTTCACCTGGATGTTGTCGGCCGCCCAGGAGACTGCAAGCGCCTTGGTGAGCTGGCCCAGCGCGCCCTTGCTCGCGCAATAGGCCACGGCATAGGCGCTGCCGAACAGGGTCGCGATCGAGCCGACATTGATGATCTTGCCCCCGCCCCCGCGATGCATCGCGCCATAGGCGCGCTGGCTGAGCAGGAAGGCACCGGTCAGGTTGACGTCCATGGTCGTGCGCCATTCGTCGAGCGACAGGTCCTGCGCCGCCTTGCCCACCGAAGTCCCAGCGTTGTTGACGAGGATATCGAGCCCACCGCAAACCGCGACAGTGGCGTCGATTACAGCAGCGCAGGAAGCAGGGTCGGCGGTATCGAGGGGCTCATAGCGGGCCGTCCCGCCGATCCGGGCCACCGCCGCTATCCCCTTGTCCCGATCGCGTCCGGCGACGACAACCGATGCGCCCGCTGTCGTCAACGCTTCAGCGATTGCGAGGCCGATGCCCGATCCGCCACCGGTGACCAGCGCTACTTTTCCCGACAGGTCGAACATCTCCATGCCGCGCTCCGTCATACGACACCGGTTGCGGTTCCGGTGCGGCCGGTGCCTCTTCGCCCGCAAGTTGAGCGGTAACGCAACGGCGCACAGACGAGGCTTCGCGCCGCGAAGCGCCCGGGCGAAGGATCCGCCCGGGCGTCCCGCCGCCGCTCAACCGCCCAGCTTGAAGCCGATCCTGATCCCATAGGAGACCGGGCGGGCCGAAACCTCCTGAAAACCCGCCGACTGGGGCGAAATATAGATCGGATGATGATCGTTGGTGAGGTTGTCGCCCCACAGGCCGATATAATAGCGATCGTCCGGCGCATAATAAGTGGCCGACAGACTTGCCGACTCGTAACTGTTTATATGGCCGAAGAAACCGCCCGGCACGATATCGTAACCGTCATTATAATAGAAGGAGCCGGACAGCATGACCCGCGCCTCCCCGAGCGGAATATTGTAATCGACGCCGACATTCGCGGTGAACTTCGGCGCAAAGATCAAATCCTGCCCCGATGCGTCGAACGAGTAGGAACAGGCGCCCGCCATCTTCGGCTGGCCCGCGATCGCCTGTGCCTGCGCGGGAGTGATCTGCACCGCCGCCCCCGTCGGGCAGGTGGCCGTTGCCGTGGTTCGCGGCAGGAATATCTGGGCGTTGCCGTAGTTCTTGTACTTGGTGTCGAGCAGGTTGATCGCACCCCGCAGCGTCAAATGGTCGGTCGCGGCTACGGTCAGATCCAGGTCCAGCCCGTAGAGGCGCGCCGACGCCGCGTTCTGCACGGTCGTTACCCCCGCGCTGGTGATCAGACCCACCTGGAGGTTGCTGTAGTCATAGTAAAAAGCTGCGCCATTGAGACGGACGCGACGGTCGAACAATTCCGTCTTGAAGCCGACTTCGTAGGCGTCGAGCACTTCCGGATTGACCGGCACGCCTGCCTGCGGGCCCGTGAACACGCTGGGATTGAAGGTGCCGCTTTTGAAGCCGCGGTTGAAGCTCGCATAGACCATCGCGTCCGGCGTCACCTTGTAGTCGAGCGCCAGTCGCCAGGTGAGCTTCGAGAATTTCTTCTTGGCGTTCAGGTCAATGAAGTTCGCAGTGTCGAAAACGAGGCCATCCCCACCCAAGGCGGTCTCATAGAGATCCTGGTTCTCGTTCGTCGTGCCTGGCACGGCGATATAGTTGTAGAGGGAACCGGACACGCGCTTGGACTCGGTGTTATATCGGATGCCGGCGGTGAACTGGAGCTCCGGTGTGATGTCGTAGCTGGCCTGAGCAAAGGCCGCATAGGCATCGGTGAAGACGTTCGAGCTGAACGCCGTCACTCGACCGGCGCCACTGCCGCCGAATTCCGGCAACAGGTCGGACGGACGAATCGGAATGGGAACATTGGAGCCCGAGATGAAGTTATTGCCGGGCGCAGCGAAGCCTTCCCGGAAGTACATGTAATAAAGACCGCCCATCCATTTCAGCGGCCCGTCGTCGTTCGACTGAATCTGAAATTCCTGCGATATTTCCTTGGCCGGCTGACCTGAGCCAGAAAGCGCGAGGATCGACTCGCTGATGTCCGAATTGGACAGCGAGAAGGATTGATCCTTCATATAGCCGGTCAGCGACACCAGCCTCACCGCGCCCAGATCATAATTGACGTTGAGCGTGATGTTATAGCCGGAGGTATGGACACGCGCCTTGTGATCGTTGCGCGAAACATAATTGTCATAATTGGTGACCGGAACTGGGGCGCCGATCGGGACAAGCACTCCAGGAACGGTGGTGCTCGGCAGCGCGGGATCATTGTTGAAGCCGGTCGGATCCGAACCCTTGGCAATGGTGCCGGCCACATTGTGCGGCGACAGGAATGTCGCGTCGTCGTGGTCGAAATAGGATCCTGAGAGTTTGATCGTCAGATCTTCGTCGGGTTTCCACACCAGCTTGCCCATCACCACCTGGTTGCGCGCCGGATTGGCGTGGATGTCGAGATAGGTGTTGTAGATATAGCCGCGGTCCCAGCGGCCAGTGTAGGAGACGCTGCCCGACAGGGTGTCGGTGATCGGCCCTGCGGCATAAAGCTTGGCGCGTTTCTCATTGAAGCGGCCATAGCCTCCCTCGACGTCGAGCTCGAGCCTGTCACCAGGATCCTTGGTGATGATGTTGATCGCGCCGCCGGTGGCGTTGCGGCCGAACAGCGTGCCCTGCGGACCTTTAAGCACTTCGATCCGCTCGATATTGGCCAGGTCGAAATTGTTGCCGCTCTTGTTGGCCTTGTAGATGCCGTCGACATAGACGGCGATCGGGCTCTCGAAACCGTTGGTGGACTGGTTCGAGCCGACGCCGCGCAGGAAGGGCAGCACCGCAGAACCCGTCTGATAGACCTGAAGGCCGGGCGCGACCTTTTCGAGATCGAGCACATTATAGCTTCCGGACGCCGTCAAGGCATCCGACGTAACGGCGGTGATCGCAATCGGGACTTTCTGCAGATTTTCTGCGCGCTTCTGCGCCGTTACGACGATTTCAGTAAGGCCACCACTGACGGCCGCCTCGTGCGGCGGTGCGGACTGGGCCTGAGCCGCGCTTGCGGCAAGCACGGCGCCGACGGCAATAAGGCTGCTCGAGGCGTTCTTGATAGCGCGGGTCATAACCCCCTCCCCTGTTTATCGGCACGAGCGCCAAAGGATGGACCTTCGGCTCAAGTCCAAATCGGCTCATGGCGGCCAATTATCGGGGAGCATGACGCAGCCTTTGGATCGGCCGCAAACCACAAAATTTGCGGGGCCAGTGAGTCGCAGTCATGTCCGGCTGTCAAAGCGTTAATGTGCCCCACCACGGAGAGCGCCCGCCACGCCGAGTTATTGTCAGGCAGTTTCAATCTGCCTTCCGGCCGCCCCGAACAAAATGAGAGCGGAATTTTCGGATGCGGCTCCAGATTCTTTCAGTTGCCGAGCTTTCCAAGCCGACAGGTGTCTCCACCTGTCTCGAAATCACCCTAGCGACCGCTCCAGACAGGCGGGCGCCTCTCGGCGAACGCGCGCAAGCCTTCGGCGCGATCCTCGCTGTGGCGCACAGCGTCGACGATCGGCTCCTGCAACCGCCACGCCTCCTCCTCGGTCCAGTCGGCCGAGGCGCGCATGATGCGTGCAGTAGCGGCGAGCGCCAAAGGTCCGTTGGCGAGAAGTTCCTCGGCCAGCCGTTTCGCTTCGGCTAGCGCTTCGCCTGGTGCCGCGAGCCGGTTGACGAGGCCGAACTGATGGAAGAACTCGGCCGGCCTCGGCTGGCCGGTGAGCGCGATCTCGACCGCGACATGGAAGGGGAGTCGTTTGGGAAGACGAAACGCTCCGCCCCCGACCGCAACCAGATTGTGTCGTACCTCGGGCAGCCCCATCCGCGCGCCGCACGCGGCGACGATCAGATCACAGGCCAGCGCCATTTCGAGACCGCCACCCAGCGCGAAGCCTTCGATGGCCGCTATCAGGGGCTTGTTCGGCGGCTTGCGACAGAAGCCGAAATTGCCCCGATCAGGCAAGGGGCGCGGCCCAAGCCGCGCCGCTTTGAGGTCGGCCCCGGCCGAGAAGACCCCCCCCGCCCCGGTCAATATCCCCAGGAACAGATCCTGCTCGGCATCCAGCCGGTCCATCGCCGCCGCGATGGCCCAGGCCGCGTCATTATCGATCGCATTGCGGAAATGCGGGCGATCGATGGTGACGACGAGAACGGCGCCCCATCGCTCGACCCGGATCGCGCCGCCGTCCTCCGCCATGATCAGGCGGCTGCCGTCAGCTCCGCATTCTTCGATCGCGCATATTCGCGCAGTCGCGGCGCGACCTCGTTGGCGAACAGCGTCATGCTGTCGACCGTCTCCTCATGCGAGAGATAGCCGGCCTGGCCCAGCATGAGCAGATGACCGACACCGCCCGCGCGATCGCTGAAGCTGGTGATCTGATCGTACAGCTCGTCCGGCGTGCCGGCGAACATGATGCCGCCATCGGCCATATCCTTGCGCGTCGGGTTCGGCGGCAGTCCGAAGTTGATGCGGCCCTTGACGCCCTTCTTGAGCGCCATCGCGTTGAGTTCGGACGTCTCGTAGCCCGGCGGATTGGTCCAGCCCTTGGGCGTGCGCGGCTGTACGTCGAGATAGGGCTTCATCTTGGCGATGCGCTCGGAGACCTCCTTCTCGTTGCGGCCGCACACACTGATCGCCAGATAGGCGAAACGGTCGATTGGCGCCGGGCGGCCGTGGGTCTTCAGGAACTCGTCCTTATAGGCATCGAACAGCGGCCTGGTGCCCGCGCCGTTGAAGAAGGTCGCGCAGACATAACCGAGCTGGGCGATGCGGCGGCCCGTGGACGCGCCGGACGCGGTGATCCACATCGGCGGCATCGGCTGCTGCATCGGACGCGGCCAAACGTTGACGTTGCGATAATTGTAGAACCGGCCTTCCCAGCTGAACGGCCCTCCCTTGTGGGTGAGCGCTTTCACCACGAAATCGTGCGCTTCCCAATAGCGGTCCATGATCCGCGCCGGGCTCTGATTCGACATCGCCAATTCGAAGGGCGATGCCTTGACCAGGCCGATCTCGAGCCGGCCGCCCGAGATGACGTCGATCATCGCCAGTTCCTCGGCAACGCGATACGGATCGGTGCGGTTGGTGATCGGAACGCCCAGGCACAGCAGGCGCGCGCGTTCGGTCTGCCGCGCCAGGATGGCGAGCGTCAGCAGGCAGGAAGCCGACATGCAGTTGGCTGAGGCATGATGCTCGTTGACGAAAATGTTGTAGCCGAGCTTGTCCGCTATCACCCACTCATCGAGATAGCGGTTGTAGAGTTGGTGGGCGACCTCGGGATCGCAGAAGCGATTGTCGACGAGCACCTTGGTGGGGCCATCGATCTTGTCCCAGGCCGGGTGCATCGACTGTTCGCTGAAATGCCAGAATTCCATTGCCTTTCTCCTCGAGCCCGAACGGCTTCGAACCTCATGATTTCAGGAAGGTCTCGATCTTGTCGGCGAAGGCCGCAGGCTGCTCGAGATAGCCGTAATGCCCGGCCTTCTCGATCACCTCGAACTGCGCGCCGGGAATGGCGTCGGCGTATTTGCGACCATATTCGGCCGATACCACGCTATCGTCGGCGCCCCACAGCACCAACGTCGGCACCTTGATGCGATGCAATCGCCCCTTGAGTTTGGGATTGTAGAGGGTGGGCGACCAGCCGTAGAGCAGCAACGCCTCGCGATTGCGGGCAAAGCGCGCGACCGCATCCTCGTCCATGTTCTGGAAGTCGAGCTGGCCCAGCGCGGTCATGCCCTTCTCGCGATCAGCGAAGAACAGACCGGGTATGTCGTCGATCGTCGTGCTGTAGATGTCGAAGATATCGCGTGTCTCGCGATCGCCGAACTTGACGCCGACCGGGTCGATCAGCACCATTTTGGAAAAGCGGCCCGACCCCTTGATTGCCAGCTCAGCCGCGATCCAGCCGCCGAAGGAGATGCCGACCAGCACGATGTCGGTCAGGCCTAGATCCTCGATCAGGTCGAGATAGACATAAACGATGTCGTCGACCGTATCGATTTCGTCTGGACGCGGTGAGTTGCCGAAGCCCGGATGCGATGGCGCGATCACCTTATAATGTTTCGACAGGCGCTCGATCAGCGGATCGCGCTCCTCGATGCCATGGCCGGCATGCAGCAGCAGCAACGGCTGCCCCTCACCTTTGATAAGCAGCTCCAGTTCCGCGCCGGCAACGGTCCTGCGGTCTGGCAACGGCGAAATGAACATCGGCTCTATCCTCTGCAAAATCTTTGAGATCAGAGTGCCATGCCGGAATCACAGCCGACGGCTGGCGCAAAGGCAGGTAGGCTCGGGCGGCGGTCGCGACCGTCCCGGCGGTAGCAGATCAGGTCCGCAATCGTGATGATCCGCAAGCCATGCTGGCGCGCGAAGCGCAGGAGCTCGGGCGTGCGCGCCATCGCGCCATCGTCACGCACGATCTCGCAGAGCACGCCCGACGGAGCACAGCCCGCAAGCCGGGCGAGATCGACCGCGGCTTCGGTATGGCCTGGGCGCTCGAGCACGCCGCCGGGGCGGGCGCGCAGGGGGAACATATGGCCAGGACGCATCAGATCGTCGGGCCGGGTCGCGGGATCGACCAATGCCGCGATCGTGCGCGCCCGGTCGGCCGCCGAAACGCCGGTGCTGGTGCCCTCCCGCGCGTCGACGCTAATGGTGAAAGCCGTGCCGTGCCGGTCGCTGTTGGCCGGGACCATGGGATCGAGACCGAGCGCATCCGCGCGCTCGCCTTCCATGGCGACGCAGACGATGCCGGTGGTGTGACGCACAATGAAAGCAAGCGCTTCGGGAGTCGCGTGGTCGGCGGCGACGATCAGATCGCCTTCATTCTCGCGGCCTTTGTCATCGAGAACGATCACCATCTCGCCAGCTGCGAGTGCAGCCAGCGCGCTCTCGATACTGTCCATGCCCATTTCAATCACATTGTCCATCGCATTACCTCTCCGGTGCTGATTTTTATCTCATATCGGAATGCTTCCCGCAATATGGAACAAGGGGCAGCGGATTTTCCGATCCACGACTTTTTCTCACTGCGGCATTAAAAAAGGAGAGTTCACAATTCATATGAATGACTTGCTGATTATCGCGACACGCAGGAAGCAGCAGCGCTGGTGAAAGCAGCGACATCGACGGCCATGGCCCGCCAATCGCGTTACGTCTCTCGACTCGGCGACGTTATTATGGAATGCATCCCGTATAACATAACATGAGGATTGCCATGGAGCCGTTCAGGATCGAGGTTGCCGATGCCGTGATCGACGATCTGCGCCAGCGCATCGACCGCACCCGCTGGCCGCTCGATCCGGACAATGCCCACTGGGGCTATGGCACCAACCTCGCTTATCTCCGCGAACTGGCTGCCTATTGGCGCGACGGCTTCGACTGGCGTGCGCAGGAAGCGCGGATCAACCGGCTGGATCATTTCCGGACCGTCATCGACGACGTGCCGATCCATTTCGTTCATCAACGCGGGCGCGGCCCGGCGCCGCTGCCGCTGATCATGTCGCATGGCTGGCCCTGGACCTTCTGGGACCTGCAGAAGGTGATTGGCCCGCTCAGCGATCCTGGCAGCCATGGCGGCGACCCGGCCGACGCCTTCGATCTGGTCATCCCGTCTCTGCCCGGCTTCGCCTTCTCGACCCCGCTCCTCCGCACGGGCATCGCGTTCCACCATGTCGCCGAGATGTGGGTCGAGCTGATGGATCGGCTCGGCTATCGTCGCTTCGCAGCGCAGGGCGGGGATTTCGGCGCGTTCGTGACTGCACAGCTCGGCCATCGCCATGCCGATCGGCTCGTCGGCATCCATGTCCACCTCGCCGGGCCGCTCGGGATGATAACCGGCAATGCGCCGCCGCGTGAAGACTATGGCCCCGGCGAGGAGGATTGGCATGATGCCAATCAGCGCTTCCTCGCTTCGGGCGGCGCCTATGCGGCGATCCAGGCAACCAGGCCGCAGACCCTCGCCTACGGCCTCAACGACTCGCCGGTCGGAATGGCCGCCTGGCTGCTGGAGAAGCGACGCGACTGGAGCGATTGCGGCGGCGACGTCGAGCGGTGCTTCAGCAAGGACGATCTGCTCACCAACTTCACGATCTACTGGGCGACCCAGAGCCTGCAAAGCTCGATCCGGCTCTACGCCGAAAGCCGCCGCCACCCCTGGCAGCCCGCGCATGATCGCCAGCCGGTGATCGAGACGCCGACCGGCATCGCCATCATGGCGCAGGATATGGTCAAGCTGCCCCGGCGCTGGGCCGGGCGCTATTATAACCTGCGCCGCTGGACGGTGATCGAAGGCGCCGGCCATTTCGCGCCGATGGAGGCGCCCGGCGCGCTGGTCGAGGAGATCCGCGCCTTCTTCCGCCCGCTACGCTGAAACCTTGCCGCCCGCCCGCAGGCGCGGCAGCACTTTCTCGGAAAAGAGATGCAGGCTGCGCCAGGCTTCGTCGATGGCGAGGCCGCCGATCATCGGCTGGAAGATCAGCGAGGAATGGAGCTTCTGCTGGGCATCCGCCAGCGCGACGCATTCGTCCGGCGTCACCACGGCATATTTGCCCGAGCTGCGGATGACGTCGAAATCGAGCAGCCCGGTATAGGTGGAGGTCGCATCGCCGGCCTCCGCCGCCCACTGGGCATAGGTGCCGGCGACATGGAGCAGGTGCGGCTTCAGCCTGGCCCAGGCAGCCTCGGGATCCTCGGCAACATGAACCATGATCGGCCCCTGCAATCCCCATAGCGGACCGGGCGCTTGTCCCAGCTTCGCGCACTCCTCCAGATAGAGATCGAACAGTCCCGGCTTCATCGGGGCGAAGCCGAGCCCGAGCCGCGCCGCGCGGCGCGCGGAGGCGGACGCGCCGCCGCCGCAGATAAAGGGCGGATGCGGCTGCTGGCGAGGAAGCGGACGGACGAACACCTCACGCCCGCGCGCCTCGAACCGCTCGCCGGACAGCGCGCGGATGATGATCTCCAGTCCCTCGTCGAGCCGCTTGCCGCGCTCCGACAGAGGCACGCCGAAGCGCGCGAACTCGCTGGGAACATAGCCCGCGCCGAAGATCACCTCGAGCCGTCCCTGGCTGACCTGGTCGAGCACGGCGATCTGCTCGGCAGCCTCCACAGGATCGTGGAGCGGCAGCACGAGCGCGTTGAGGACGATGCGGATGCGGTCGGTCCGCCCCGCCACCGCACCCGCCATCACGAAGGGGGCGGGCAGGTAGCTGTCCTCGCTACCATGATGCTCGGAAATGGAAACATAGTCGAAGCCGACCCGGTCGGCGAAGTGAGCCATCTCCAGCGCCTCGGCATAGACCGAGGCGGCCGGCGGCCCGATCTCCGGCAGGCGCATGTCGAACAAGAGCAGCGTCTTAATCATGCACTGTCCCCCTTCGGGCCCTTTTTGCGGCGGGGCCTGGACGATCAGGTGTTATCGAACAGGTGCTGGCCGCCGTCGGCGATGACCGTCTGGCCGGTGACCCAGCGCGCGGCGGGCGACGCCAGGAACAGCACGACATCGGCAATCTCCTCCGGCGTGCCGGGCCGGCCCGCCGGGATCGTGGCGATCATGCGGTCATAGGAAGGGTCGCCGGCTTCCTTGCGCTTTTCGAAGAAATGGCCCGGCGCCGAGGTCGAACCCGGCGCCACCGAATTGACGCGAATGCCTTCCTTGGCGAGTGCCTTGGCCTGGCTCCTGGTGAAATGGACCAGCGCCGCCTTGATCGCGGCATAGGCCGGCGCGATCACCGAGGGCTTGAAGGCGGTGGTCGAGCTGATGTGGACGAAATTGCCTTTCCCGCTCTGCCGCAGGAAGGGCAAGGCCGCCCAATTGGCCCGCATCGTCGCCATCAGGTCGACCGCGACCGCCGCCGCCCAGCCTTCCTCGGTGTCGGCCCGCCCGAAGCCCGACGCATTGTTGACGAGAACGTCGAGCCCGCCCATCGCCCTCGCCGCGCCTTCGACATAGGCGCGAACCGCATCGCCATCGGCCAGATCGCAGACCTGACGATGAGCCCGGCCGCCCTTCGCCATCAACTCGGCATAAGTTTCCTCCAGCTTGGCCTGGTCGCGCCCGCAGATGGAAACCGCGGCACCAGCTTCCGCGAAGGCCAGCGCGATGCCGCGGCCGATCCCGCGGCTCGCGCCCGTCACGACGACGCGATAACCGCTGAAATCGAACATCAGCCCTTGGAGCCGATCATGCCGGTCTGCTTGGCTGCCTCTTCGGCCTGCTCAGCCTTGCCGAACTTGGCGAAGGTGGCCTGGGCGGCGGCATGGCTGCGCTCGCTGAACTCGACCGAGCGGCGCTTCCACTCGTCATAGGATTCGTCGCGGGCGGCGTTGGACTTGTCGAAATGCGGCGCGACGAAACGGATATAAAGCTCGTAGGATTTTTTGGTCGCTTCCCAATCGGCCCAGTCATGCGCCTGATGCAGGAAAGCGCCGAAATGCCCCTGCTTCTCGCGCAGCCGCTCCAGAACCGCGATCGCGTCGTCGGGCGTGCCGATGACGATATGGCCGGAATCGAGCATCACGTCGACCGGATCACGCCCCTCGAAATTGCCAAAGCGGCCCGGCGTCACCGTGCGCGCATATTCGAGATATTTCATCAATCCGAAGCGGACATTCTCTCGCGCCTTCTCGCGCGTCTCGGCGATGTGCATCGGACCCATCAGGCGCAGCTTCGAACGGTCCATCGTGCGCCCGTATTCGGCGGCCGTATCGCAAGCCACCTTCCAGTTGACGTCGAGCACGTTGAAGCCGCCCTTGGCATCGGTAGCGGCAACGCACAGCATGATAAGATCATATTTGCCCGCCAAACGGCCACCCGACGGCGTCGCCGCGCTGGCCACCGCGATCTCGGGCCGAGGACGGGTGTAAGGCAGCAGATGCACGCGGGCATTCTCCAGCGTGTACCAATCGGTCTTCTCGGTCACGGCCTCCCCGTCGAGCAGGCGCAGGACCACGTCGAGCGCCTGCGCCATGCGGTCGCGCTGGGCGTTCGGATCGATGCCCAGCATCGACGCGTCCGAGACCAGCAGCCCCGGCCCGAAGCCGAACATCACGCGGCCACGCGTCTGGTGATCGAGCTGGATCAACCGGTTCGCGACCATGAGCGGCTGGTGATAAGGCAGCGAGATCACACCCGTGCCAAACTTCAGCGACCGGGTGCGCTCGGCCGCGGTGGCGATGAACAGCTCGGGCGAGGCGATCGTCTCGAAACCGCCGGAATGGTGTTCGCCGATCCAGGCCTCGTCGAAACCGATCCGGTCGAGCCATTCCATCAGCTCAAGATCGCGATGGATGAGCAGGTGCGGGTTCTCGTCCACGGGATGAAGCGGCGCGAGAAAAACACCGTGCCGCATGGAACTGTTGGACATTCGTGACCGCTCCCAAAATCGTTCTCAGGCGCCCTCGCATTCCCCGCCCCGTGCCGGCGAACGCCCGGATAATGGACATGTATCAGGCTTATATGTGCTGCTAAACGGAATATATGTCATATCCCAAACAACTTTGGCTATGATCCTATCGCATCTGCGGCATCGCTCCTTTTTTCGCGGGAAACGAAGAATTCAATGACGCTGGCGGCGTCGAGCCCGCCGAAGCCGCGCTGCTCCATCACCGCATAGATTTGATCAGCAAGCGCGCTGACCGGCAATGGCGCGCCCGCGCGACTGGCTTCGGCCAGCACGTTGCCGAGATCCTTGCGCGCGAAGGTAACGGGATAGCGGGTCGTGTAATCGCCTGCGATCATCGGACCGGCGCGATGTTCTAGCTGCCAGGAGCGTGACGATCCCTGCATCAATATGTCGACGACCCGCGCCGGATCGAGCCCGGCGCGGATCGCGAAACCGAGCGCTTCGGCCATGGCGGCGCCATTGCCGTGGCCAATGATGACGTTGACCATCTTGGTGAGATGCCCCGCGCCGACATCGCCCATCAGCCGCACGTCAACTGCAAAACAGTCGAGCGCCGGCCGCACCCGTGCGAGCGTGCTTTCTTCTCCGCCCGCGAGCACGGCAAGCCGCGCCTGCTCGGCGCCCACGCGGCCGCCCGTCACCGGCGCGTCGAGATAGCCCAGCCCTCGGCGTGCCGCCTCGGCCGCGAGCAGACGGGCGACGTCGGCCGATCCCGATCCATGATCGACGAACACCGCCCCCGGCGCCATCGCATCCAGCGCGCCCCGCGTTCCGAGCGCCACCTCCTGGGTCGCCGAGTCATTGGCGACGCACACCATCACGACATCGGCACCGCGCGCCGCTTCGGCCGGATCGGCGGCGGTGCGTCCGCCATGTTCCGCAGCCCAGGCGGCTGCGGTTTCCGGCGAGCGGTTGCAGACGACGACATCGTGACGTGCGGCAAGGTGGCCGGCCATCGGCCATCCCATCGTGCCCAGACCGATGAAGGCTATCCTCATATGCCCTGCCGTTCCAGCGCTTGCCTGTGTGGCCTAGCCTAGCACTCCGCCCCCTGCCCCGCGCGCCAAATAGGCAGGCCGGCAGCGGAAACTTTGTCATGGCGGATCGAGAATCGATCATTGTGGGGACGAAAGCGTCCCATGTTACCGCGTCGGCATGACCGACATCGATCCAGAGATCCTCGCCGCGCGCGCCGCCCAAGCCCAGGTCGTGCCGCCCTTCGACGTGACTGCCCTTCCCACCGCCGAGGCGCGCGCGCTGGCCGACCGGGCAGCGGCGTCCTTCAACGACGGACTGCCGGCGATCGCGACGGTGGAAGATCATAGGATCGACGGACCGGGCGGCGATCTCCGCATCCGGCGCTATCGTCCCGCTTTGGCCGGGCGCGGCGCGATCCTCTACATCCATGGCGGCGGCTGGTTCGCGTGCAGCGTCGACACCCACGATCGGATGCTGCGCACGCTGGCGAACGAAGCCGGCGTGACGGTGTTCGCGGTCGATTTCCGGCTCGCGCCCGAACATCCTTTCCCGGCTGCGCTTCACGATTGCATCGCCGCCTGGGACCGGGTCCGGGCGAACGCCGCCGGCTTCGGGATCGATCCCGACCGGATCGCCGTCGCCGGGGACAGCGCGGGCGGCAACCTGGCGCTGGCGTTGGCGATCGACCGGCGCAATCGCAAGCTGCCCATGCCGGCGGGCGGCGCGCTGCTCTATGCCTGCCTCGCGCCGGGGATCGAAAGCGACAGCAGCCGGCGCTACGGGCCGGGCGGCTACGGCCTGACCGCCGACCGGATGGGCTGGTATTGGGACAATTATCTCGGGCCAGCCAAGGCCGCGCCTCCAGCGCTGGCGACTCCGCTATGTTGCGCGATGGAAGGGTTGCCGCCCCAGTTCATCGGCATCGCCGAGGCGGACACGATCGCCGACGAGAGCCGCCTGCTCTACGAAAAGCTCCGCGCGGCGGCCGTGCCGGCGGAGCTGGTGATGTGGCCGGGCGCGGTGCACGGCTTCCTGCAGATGACGCGGGACGTTGCCCTCGCCCGCCGAGCGGTGCGCGAGACGGCGCTCGCGCTGGCCGCCTGGACTGCCTGAGCTACTCGAGGAAGCGCACCCGGACCGGCTCGTCGCCATATTGGGCGTCGCGGATCTTGATCGCCTTCCGGACGCCATGTTCGCGCACCCACTGACGCCACTGCTGGCGGCCGGGACCGGCCGAAAGATGCGCACGCGCATCGGCTTCGAGCGAGAAGGTCTGCGCCATGGAGGCGCCGCTCAGGTCCATCGCGATGTTGACGATCCGCTTCTGCGCCGCCGCGATCTCGGGATCGGAGATCGCGATCCGCTTGGCGAGATTGTGGACCTCCTCGTCGAGTTCGTTCGCCGGCACCGAATCCATGACCAGGCCGAGCCGGGCGGCGTCCTTGCCGGTCAGGCTATCGCCGGTCAGCAACAGCCGCTTCGCCCATTGCGGGCCGACATGATAATACCAGTAATTGACTGGCGGTGACCCGATGCCGCGGCAGCCGGGATGGCCGATGCGCGCATCGTCCGCCGCAATCAGGAGATCGCAGCACAGCGCCATTTCCGCGCCGCCCGCCAGTGCGCGGCCGTGGATCTTGGCGATCACCGTCTTGTGGACCTGCGGTATGATGAGCATTTTCCCCATCTTCCGTTCCATCGTCCACACATCGTCGTCGAAATTGCCGATGCGGGTGCGATACTTGCCTTCCGGGTCCACCTGGTTCGCCGGATTGGAGCCGAAGCCCAGGTCATAGCCCGCACAGAAATCCTGGCCTTCGCCCTGCAGAACGATGACGCGGACCTCGTTCAGATCATCCGCCTCCAGCATCGCATCATGGATTTCCTGGATCAGCTCGGGCGAGAGCGCATTGCGCTTGTCCGGGCGGTTGAGCGAGATATAGGCGATCTGCTCGCATATCTCGAATTTGATGAAGTCCTGAGACTTGAGCCATTTTGCCATGTCTGCTCTCCAATGAGGATCAGGGGTGCGCGGCCGCCCGCACGATCAGCGCATCAACGGCGATCGCGCGGCCGGGCCCGCAGATGATGGGATTGACGTCGATCTCGGCGATCGCGTCGGCACGGTCGGCCGCCAGCTCGGACACGGCGACGATGATGCGCGCGACCTGATCGAGGTCGATGCCATCCATGCCGCGAAATCCGACGAGCAGCTTGTAACCCTTCAGCCGCTGCAGCATCGCCATCGCCTGCGCCTCGTTGACCGGCGCCAGCTCGGCAGCGGAGTCGCGGAGCAGTTCGACCATGATGCCACCCAGCCCCACCACGACCATCGGGCCGAAGGTGGGATCGCGCTGCGCCCCCACCACCAGTTCGATGCCCTTGGCGATCATCGGCTGGACGAGCACGCCCGCAATCGTCGGCTTTGGTTCGATCCGCCCGGCGGCGGCCATGATCTCGGCGTAAGCGGCGCGCACCGCGTCGGCATCACCGAGCGCGAGACGGACCACGCCTGCCTCGGTCTTGTGCGGGATGTCGGCGGATTCGACCTTAAGCACCACCGGATAGCCGATGGCCTTGGCGGCGGCGGCGGCAGCGGCGGCGTCCTGCACCACCTGATCGGCGGCGACGGGCACGCCATAAGCGGCAAGCACCGCCTTGGCCTCACGCTCGCTCAGACGCTCGCCGGCGGCCGCAAGCAGTTGCGATGCCTTCGCTGCGACGGCTCTACCCGTGGCACCGCGGACACGAGGCGCTGGGCCCTTGATCCGCTTCTCCCGCTCCAGCCAGCCTGAAAGCGCGCGGAAGCATTGCTCGGTCGACTGGAAAAGGGCGACATGCGGATCGGCCTCGCACTGCTCCGCGCCCGGCCCCGCCGACCATTCCGACATCCACGAGACGCAGATCGGCTTGCCCGCTTCGGCCGCGAGGCCCGAGAACATCGTGATGTTGCGCGGCGTCATCGCCTGGCTGATGCTCGGCGCCATCACCACGACCGCGGCATAGCCGGGATCGGCGAGCAGGGCGGCGGCGCAGGCCGAATAGGAGGCCGGGTTGGTCGCCACCTGCGCGGTAATGTCGCATGGATTGGTCGGCGATCCGAAATCGGGCACGTTGGCTTCGAGCACCGCCTTCGTCTCCGGCGTCGGCAGCGGCATCGGCACGCCCGCCTGCTCGGCCTTGTCGAGGGTGATGACGCAGGCGCCGCCGGACGCCGCGATCGCGGCAATGCCGTCGGCTTTGGGCGTCTCCGCCTTCGCCAGGAAGCTCGCGATCGGATAGACGTCCTCGATATTGTCGGCCTTGATGATGCCAAGCCGGCGATAGGCCGCGTCATAAGCGGCGTTCGATCCCGCCAGCGTGCCGGTGTGCGACATCGCCGCCTTGGCGGAGGCGGCGCCCGTCGCGATCTTGTACATCACGATCGGCTTGCCCGCCGCCAGCGCGACCTCGCCCGCCTCTATCAGTCGTTCGCCGTCCTTCAGCCCTTCGGCGACGCAGGTGATGACGCGGCAGCCGTCGTCGCCCGCCAGATAGCTGATATAATCGCAGACATCGACGTCGCAGCTATTGCCCGCCGCGAGGAAATGGCTGAACGAGCCGCCTCGCTCGGTGACCTGCGCGATAGCCTGGCCGAGCCCTCCCGACTGCGACACCAGCCCCACGGGCCCGATCGCCGCCGGCTTCAACCCGTAGGTCGACGAAAAGGACAGGCCCGCGCGGCTGATATTGTTGATGAGGCCGATGCAGTTCGGGCCGACGATGCGCATGTCGGCGGCACGGCCGATCTCGGCGATGCGCTGCTGGAGCGCGATCCGCTCGGGCTGGCCGGTCTCGGCAAAACCCGAGGCATAGATGATGCAGCCGCCGACGCCGGCCGCGGCGCATTGTTCCAGCACCCCTTCCACCGCATCCATCGGCACGGCCAGCACGGCGCAGTCCACCTTGTCGGGAATAGCGTCGAGCGAGGCGAAGCAGCGCAGGCCGTAAAGCTCCCCGGCGTTCGGATTGACGCCATAGACCTTGCCACCTTCGAAGCGGGCCAGGTTCATGGCGGTGCGCGCGCCGAAGGACTTCTCGTTCCGGGAAAGCCCGACGATCGCCACGGTGCGCGGATCGATCAGGCGCCCGAGTTGCGCGTGGGTGTAAACCGGGCGGCGCCCCTGGGTGGAGATCGCGTGCATCAGCGGCTGCTCGTGGGGATGTCGGCGAAGGCGATGCCCTTGTCGGCGCGGACCTCCCCCGGAAGGCCGAGCACGCGCTCGGCGATGATGTTGCGCAATATCTCGTCGGTGCCGCCGGCGATGCGCTTGCCCGGCGAATAGAGCAGAGCCTGCTGGAACCAGGCCTCCATCGGCGCCAGCTCCGGATCCATCACCGCGCCTGCCATGCCCATCAGGTCGATGCCGAAGGTGGCAATCTCCTGCGCCTTGCTGGCGCCCACCAGCTTGCCGATTGAATTTTCGGGTCCCGGCGTCTTGCCGCGTGAGAGCGCTGTGTTCGATCGCAGCCGGGTATAGTGGACACCCACGGTCTGCACATACCAGTTGGCGAGCCGCTCGCGCACCGCGCCGTCCTCGACCGCCGGCCGGCCGTCCAGCTCGACCGAGCGCGCGAGCAGGAAGATGTCCTCGAAATCCGGCCCCTCGGCCTTGCTGACGGCCAGCCGCTCATTGGCAAGCATCGTCAGCGCCACCTTCCACCCCGCACCGACCGAACCCAGCCGCTGGCTGTCGGGGATGCGCACGTCGGACAGGAAGACCTCGCAGAAATTGGAGGTGCCCGCGATCTGCTTGATCGGCCGCACCTCGATCCCCGGCGCGCGCATGTCGACCATGAAGAAGGTGAGGCCTGCATGCTTGGCCATGGCCGGATCAGTGCGCGTCATCAGCATGCCGAAATCGGAGAAATGGGCGTTGGAGGTCCAGATCTTCTGCCCGTTCACCACCCAATTGTCGCCGTCGCGCACCGCGCGCGTGCGCAGGCCCGCAAGGTCCGATCCCGCCGCCGGCTCGGAGAAGAGCTGGCACCATATCTCGTCGCCGAACAAGGCCGGTCGCGCATGGCGCGCGATCTGCTCCTCGGTGCCATGGGCCATGATCGTTGGTAGCGCCATGTTCACGCCCTGGTTGAACACGCTGATCGGAACGACGTATTTCTCCTCCTCCTGAAGGAAGATCACGTGCTGCATCGGCGTGCCTTCGCGGCCGCCATATTTCTTGGGCCACAATATGCCGGCGAAGCCGGCCTCAGCCTTCTTGCGCTGCCATGCCTTCGACGCCGCCACCTGTTCCGGCGTCATCGCCCGGCTTTTGTTGGCCGATCGGGCTTCCGCCGTCTTGCGCTGGGCATTGGCGTCGAGAAAGGCGCGCACTTCGGCCCGGAACGCCGCTTCTTCGGGAGTATCGCTGAAATCCATGGCCTTATTCCCGATCCCGACTGGCGAGTTGGTCGACGAGGCGGCCCTGCCAGTGGCGCGGGCTGCCGACGATTAGCGCCAGCTCGCGCGCGCGCCGATAGAAGAGATGACAATCGGATTCCCAGGTGAGGCCCATGCCGCCATGGACCTGGATATTCTCCCTGCCGGCCAGGCTGTAGGCATTCGACGCCGCGACCCGCGCCGCCGCCGCCGCGACGGGCGTTTCGGGCGCGTCGTTGTCGATCGCCCAGGCACCGTAATAGGCGTTGGAACGGGCAAGCTCGGTCGCGACATAGATATCGGCCAGCTTGTGCTTGATTGCCTGGAAGGAGCCGATCGGCCGGCCGAAGGCGAAGCGGTCAAGCGCATGAGAGACGGCCATGTCGAGCGCGCCCTGCGCGCCGCCGACCTGCTCGAAGGCGAAGAGGATCGCCGCGCGGTCGAGCAGCCGTTCAATCGCTCCCCAGCCCTGCGCACCGGGCAGCGGATCGGCGGGCGCATCGGTGAGGATCAGCCGCGCGCTCCGCCGCACCGCATCGATCGCCGGCAGCAGCGTGCGCGACACACCTGCGGCGTCCAACTCAACCAGCGCCAGCCCCGGCTCGCCGTCAGCCCCTTGCGCCGCGACAATAGCGATCCGCGCGAGATCGCCATCGACAACGGGCCATTTGTCGCCGCTGATCCGGTCATTCCGGATCGCCGCCTTCACCGCCGCCGGACGCGGATCGCCTGCCCCTTCGGCGAGTGCCAGCGTGCCGATCACCTCACCGCTCGCCATGCGCGGCAGCCAAGTTGCTTTCTGTTCCTCGTTGCCGAACAACAGCAGAGCCTCGGCCGCCAGGAAGATCGAGGAGGAGAAGGGCGCGGGCGCCAGCGCGGCGCCCATTTCCTCGGCAATCATGCAGAGCGGCTCATAGCCCATGCCCGCACCGCCATGTTCCTCCGGAATGGCGACGCCTAACCAGCCCATCTCGCCCAGCAGCCGCCAGAAAGCCGGATCGGAGGACTGGCCGGCGTCGATCGCCTGACGCACCGCGCCGCGCGGGAAACGATCGCGCAGCAGGCGCCGCACCTCCTCGCGCATTGTGACGACATCTTCGGAGAAATCAAAGTTCATGCCGCTTCCAGATCCGTCCCCGTCGCCTTCTGGATCGAAGAAAGGCTTGGGCCGGGCAACCCGATTTTTGCTGATGGCGCCGTGACAATGTGTCATTTGGCATCGCGACGATATGACGGAATAACGGCCGCGAAGCCGAAGGCGCCTGGCCTTGGCGAACACGAATTGAGAGCAGCCATGGGCTATCCGAACCTCCAGTTCCTGATCGACGGCCGGTGGCGCACCGCCCCGCCGGGCGAGCAGGTGATCAACCCGTCCGACGGATCGGTGATCGGCGAGTTGCCCCATGCGGGCCGCGCCGAGCTGGACGCGGCGATCGCCGCCGCCGAGAAGGGGCTGAAGGCCTGGCGCGACATCCCCCCCGCGGCACGCGAGAAGATCATGTTGCACGCCGCCGAGCTGCTGAAGGAGAGGCGCGAGACGATTGCGCAGGAGATTGCGCTCGATCAGGGCAAGACGCTCGCGGAAGCCCGCACCGAGATCGACATCGCCTGCGCCCGCATCGTCTGGGACGCCGGCGAGGGACGTCGGCTCTATGGCCGCATCATCCCCGCGCAGCCCGGCATGCGGCAGATGGCGCTCCGTTATCCGCTGGGCGTCGTCGCCGCTTTCACGCCGTGGAACTTTCCGCTCGCCTCTCCCACCCGCAAGGTGGCCGGGGCGCTTGCGGCGGGCTGCTCAATCATCCTGAAGGGCGCGGAGGAGACGCCGGCGGGGCCGATGCGCCTTGTCGAGGCTTTCCATGACGCGGGCGTGCCGGACGGCGTGGTCAACCTCGTGTTCGGCAAGCCGGCGGAAATCTCCGAATATCTGATTCCGCACCGATCGGTGCGGCTGGTGACGTTCACCGGATCGGTGCCGGTGGGCCAGCATCTCGCCGCACTGGCCGGCCGCTACATGAAGCCCGCGATAATGGAGCTGGGTGGCAATTCGCCGGTCGTCGTCTGGAACGACGTGGACGCGGAGAAGGTCGCCGCGCTGTCGGCGCGGGGCAAGTCCCGCAACGCCGGGCAGGTCTGCGTCTCCCCCACCCGCTTCTTCGTCCATGACGATATCCATGACCGCTTCGTCGACAGCTTCGCCGAGCAGGCGGCGGCGGTGCGTGTCGGCAATGCCGTCCACGCCGACACCGAAATGGGGCCGCTCATCAACCAGCGCCGGCTGACGGCGGTGGAGGGCTATGTCGCCGACGCCTTGTCCCAGGGTGCGCGCGTGGCGAGTGGTGGCCAGCGGATCGGCAATCAGGGTTTCCTCTACCCGATCACCGTGATGGCCGACGTGCCCGACAGCGCCAAAGCGATGATCGAGGAGCCGTTCGGCCCGCTGGCGCTGATCAGCCGCATCCGCACTGTCGAGGAGGCGATCGCTAGGGCGAATTCGGTCGATTTCGGGCTGGCCGCCTACGCGTTCACCGATTCCGCCTCGGTCAGCCAGAAGCTGATCGACGGCATCGAATGCGGAAGCCTCTCGATCAACCATTTCACTTCGTCCTTTCCCGAAGTTCCGTTCGGCGGAATCAAGGACAGCGGCTATGGCCGCGAAGGCGGTACCGAGGGGCTGGACTGCTACACCTATGTCAAGGGCGTGACCCAGCTCAGTGTCTAGAAACCGGGATCGCGCTTCTCGCGAAAGGCGGCATAGCCCTCGGCGAACTCGGGGCCGATGATGCAGTCCGCCTGCGCCTCGGCTTCGGCGGCGAGGTCGAGCGCTGTCGCGGCGTCACCGCGCATCGCCTGCTTGAAGCGCGCGAAGGCGGCCGGCGCCTGATCGGCCATGCGGACGGCGGCGGCGATCGCCTCGTCCATCACCGCCGCGTCGTCGGCCAGCCTGTCGGCTAGGCCGAGCGACATTGCTTCCTCGCCCTTCACCGGCTGTCCTTGCCGAACGATCCGGCCGGCGGCGGCCCAGCCGGCGCGCAGCCGCAGGCTGCCCATCAGGCCCCAGTCGGGCACCAGTCCCAGCCGCAGGAAAGGAAAGGCGAAGATCGCCGAGTTGCCCATCACGATCTCGTCCGCGAGCAGCGCAAGGCCCGCCCCGGCGCCGATTGCGAAACGCTCGACTGCCGCGACGACCGGCTTGGGACAGGACCAGATCGCAGAGACCACGGCATGGCCACTGCGCATGCGGGCGAGCGCAGCCTCACGGTCGAGGCCGATCAGGCTGGGCAGATCACCTCCCGCGCAGAACAGCCCACCGGCACCGCCGATCATCACCGCTCGGACAGCAGCATCGTCGGCCGCATCACCGACCGCAGCCAGCAACGCGGCACGGACGGCATCATCGATCGCGTTGCGCGCATCGGGCCGATCGATCCGGATTCGCCGCACGCGTGGCGCAGGATTGTCCAGGACAACGCTCATGCCACCTCCTTCCGCAGCGACAGGCCGAGCATGGCGCGGCGCCGCAGCCACTGGCTCGGCCGATAGCGCGGATCGCCGCTGATCGCCTGCATATGTTCAAGCACGGCCAGCACGCGTGCGCCACCGATCGCGTCGCCCAGCGCGAGCGGCCCCGCCGGATAACCCAAACCTATCCGCACCGCATCGTCGATATCCTCCGGCGTGGCGATGCCGCGCTGGGCGATCTCGCAGCCGGTGTTGACGATCATAGCCAGCACACGCTGGGCGACGAAGCCGACGCTGTCGGCGATCAGGCTCATCGGCACATTATCGGCGGACAGCAATGTCTGTGCCGAGGCCACAACCTCTGCGTCCGTCGCGGGTGAGCGCATCAACGTGCGGCGGCGTTCGAATTCGGTCGAGGGATCGAGCGCGACACAGCGCGTCGCAGGAAGCCCCAAGTCCGCAGCCGCGCTCGTTACGTCACTGCCCCACAAGTCGGTCAGCAACACGATGCACGCGGGGTCATCCCCCTCGGGATCAAGCGGCCAGTCATGGTCTCTGCACAACGCCTCGATCCCGGCGCGGCGTGCGCTGCCGACGATCCGGACCGGCCGCTTGCTTCCCGACCGGGCTTGCGGCACGGGTGGCTCGATCTTCCGCCCGTCGACATAATGGTAGAAACCCTGCCCGGTCTTGCGCCCGAACAGACCGGCGGCGATGCGCGGCGGCACCAGCGGCGAAGGCCGATAGCGCGGATCCTGCTGGAACTGGTCGTAGATGGACTGCATCACGCTGCCGGACACGTCGAGGCCGGTCAGGTCGAGCAGCTCGAAAGGCCCCATCCGGAAGCCGGCGCCTTCGCGCATGATCCGATCGACCTCGGCATGATCGGTCGCGCATTCCTCGACGACCCGCAAGCCCTCGGTATAGAGCGCACGGCCCGCATGATTGATCAGAAAGCCGGGCTGGTCGGCGGCGGAGACCGCACGATGCCCCGCCCCTTCGACCAGCGCGCGCAACCGGTCGACGACCCGCGGATCGGTCCGGATACCCGGGATCACCTCGGCGATCCGCATCAGCGGAACGGGGTTGAAGAAATGCAGTCCCGCCAGTCGCTCAGGACGCTCGCAGGCCGAGCCGATCGCGCTGATCAGCAGCGACGAGGTATTGCTGGCCAGGATACAATCGGGTGCGACGACGGCTTCGACCTCACGGAACAGGCTCTGCTTCACCGCCAGATTCTCGACGATCGCCTCGATCAGCACCGTGCAGCCGGCGAGGTCAGTCAACGCATCGCAGGCATGGAGTCGATCCACCATCGCGTCGCGGGCATCGCCGGCCAGGCCGCCCTTGGCCACCTGCCGGTCGAGCATTGAGCGGACGAAACCTCCAGCCTCATTTACCACCGCCGCGCTGCTGTCGTAGATGCGGACCTGCTGCCCCGCCTGAAGGAAGAGCTGGGCAATACCGCGCCCCATTACTCCGGCGCCGACGACGCCGATCACATCACCCGCCATGGCCCCGTTCCGTTCAGTTGGCGCGCGCGAGCAACCCGCGCGCGACGACCTGCGCCTGGATTTCGGCGGCGCCTTCAAAGATGTTGAGGATACGTGCATCGCACAGCACGCGGCTGACCTGATATTCGAGCGCAAAGCCGTTTCCGCCATGGATCTGCAGCGCATTGTCCGCATTCGTCCAAGCCACGCGCGCGCCGAGCAGCTTGGCCATGCCGGCTTCGATGTCGCAACGCTTGCCGGCGTCCTTCTCGCGCGCGGCGAAATAGGTCAGCTGGCGTGCGATCATCGTCTCGGCAGCCATCCAGCCGAGCTTGCAGGCGACGCGCGGAAAGGCGATCAACGGCTCGCCGAACTGAATCCGCTCGCACGCATAGCGCAACCCCAGCTCCAGGGCGTTCTGGGCCACGCCGACGGCTCGTGCCGCCGTCTGGATGCGCGCGCTTTCAAAGGTTTCCATGAGCTGCTTGAAGCCATAGCCTGCGACCCCGCCCAGCACGGCGTCGGCCGGCACCTCGAAACCTTCGAAGGCGATCTCATATTCCTTCATGCCGCGATAGCCGAGCACTTCGATCTCGCTGCCGCGCATGCCCGGCGCCGGAAACGGATCGGCATCGTCGCCACGCGGCTTTTCCGCGAGCAGCAACGACAGGCCCCTATAGCCTTTGGCCGACGGATCGGTTCTCACCAACAGCGTCATCAGATCGCTGCGCGCGGCGTGGGTGATCCAGGTTTTGTTGCCCGTCACCCGCCAGACCGGTGCGCCCGATGCGTCCGTCGCGCGCTCGGCACGGGTGCGCAGGGACGCAAGATCGGAGCCGACATTGGGCTCGGTGAACACCGCGGTCGGCAGAATCTCGCCCGAAGCGATGCTCGGCAGATAGCGACGCTTCTGCTCCTCCGTGCCGGCCAGCCGGATCAGCTCGCCGGCGATCTCCGACCGGGTGCCGAGCGAGCCCACGCCGATATAGCCCCGCGACAGCTCCTCGGACGCGACGCACATCGCGAGCTTGCCGAGGCCCGAGCCGCCATAGGCTTCGGGAACCGTGAGCCCGAACACGCCCAGTTTCGCCATTTCTCCGACAACCTCGATCGGAATATAGGCATTGTCCAGATGCCACTCATGCGCGAAGGGCGCGACCCGCTCGTCAGCGAAGCGGCGGAACTGGCCCGCCATCATCGACAATATCTCGTCGCCCAGCGCGCGGTCGCCGTCGTCACCTTCCGCCAGCAAATGGGCGATGCGGAAGCGCGCGGTCGGGCCGCCGACGCGGATCAGCTCGGCGCAGTCGGGATCGACCAACAGCGACGCCGCCTCGGCAAGAAGGCCGATGTCGACCGGCCGGGCGACCTCGACCTGGCTCATGGCGATGCCGCCCGCCAGCTGCGCCAGATATTCGGCGAATCCAGCCATCAGGATCAGCCGGTCGATCTCGCGGAGCGGGGTCGTATTGCCGAGCACGCGTGCCCAGGCAACCAGCGTCCGCAGCGCCGCCCGGTAAGTGGCCACCCAGGCGAGGCCATGGACCTCATACTGATGGCGATTGAGCAGCGCGGGATCGGCGCCGTCCTGCCCGATCAGCGCAGCCACCGCGCCGCGCACCTGACCATAATAGGTGTCGACCTGCACGATCGCGCGATCGCATCGCTCGATCAGCGCGGCGTCCGTATCCTGCCAGGACATGATCAGTTCCGTCAGCCCGTGTTCTTGAGCCGCTGCCGCTTGCGCCACGCCGTCATCAGGCGCTTGGGCTCGTCGGTGGTATGCGCGCGGCCGACGGCGCGGATGCCCGCCTGCACCGCATCGGCGATCGACATCTGCTCCCAGTCGCGGCACAGTTCCTTCTGGATGCGGATCGCGCGCGGGCCAGCATTGCAGATCGAGCCGACCCAACGCTCGGTCTGGGCGTCGAGCTCCTCGGGCGCGACGAGCTTCTCCACATAGCCGAAATGATACGCTTCCTCAGCCGAGATGATCTCGCCGGTATAGACCAGCTCCATCGCCTTGCCCCAGGTCATCAGGCGCGGAATCAGGCAAGCCTCCATGCCGGAAGGCACGCCATATTTCACCTCGGGCATGCCGAACTTGGCATTCGTGGAAGCGACTCGCATGTCGCAGGCAGTCGCGATCTCCATGCCGGCGCCGAGACAATAGCCGTCGATGCGCGCGATCACCGGCACCGGCGCGCGGCGGATGCTGTCGCAGGCATGGTGAGTGGTCTTGCTGCCCGTTTCCGCAATCACATGATCGGGAAACTCGGACATCTGGCTGATGTTCGCGCCGCCGATGAAGGCCTGGTTGCCGGCGCCGGTGAGCACGATGCAGCGCAGATCCGGGTCGAGCGAGACATGCGCCATCACGCGCGCCAGCTCGGCGCGGCCTCGACCGGCAGGGCATTACGCTTCTCTTCGTTGTTGACGGTCACATAGGCGACACGGCCGCCCTCCGACCGCTCTTCCCAGCGAAGCAAGATCAAGCCGCCCTCGTTCTCAAAGCCTTGTACGACCGATCCCATCACCCACCCTGTTCAAGAAGAAAATCGACGATGCGAGATGGTCCGGCCGCACCGTTTCCGTGCCTCAATCCTTCCGCGAACCATTGCGACGCACCAAGTTATTTTTGCTGTTTTCGCAATGAGGCTAACTCATGGTGAGTCGGGAATTCAGCCCGCGCGGTCGGCTCCGCCAGCCTCGATCCGATCGAGCAGGCGATGCAGCGACAGACCGTCCGCGAAACTCGGCGACGGGGTGACGCCCGATCGGATTGCGCGTTCCAGATCGCGATAGAGGTTGACGACATTGGCTACCGTCGCGCGCGGCACCGCGATGCCCGGATAAGGCGAGCGGCCGGTGAAATCCGCCAGCACGACGCCGGGATCATAGCCCTCCGGAATCGCCAATTCCTCAAGCGTCCGCTGCGGCAATCGCGCGCCGCGCAGGCGAAGCTCGCTCATCTGGAAGTTGAGCCCGCCGTCCCATCCGGCCGACAGCGTGCCCTCCGTCCCGAAGATGTCGAGGCTGATACCATGGCCGGCCACGGTGCCGCCGGTGATCTGGACGGTGGCGACCGCACCGCTGGCGAGGACGCCGCTCACCGCGATCTGATCGGGCGCGTCCTTGGGCAGGTGCTCGCCGGTCTCGATCACCTCGATCTCCGGGAACTGGTTCGCCACCAGCGAGGAGAAGTCCGCCCACTCCCCAACGCAGAAACGCAGCGCGTCGATCGCGTGGCCGCCCTGGATCGCCAGAGGGCTGGCGCCGTTGGCTTTGTCGATCACATAGAGGCCTTCGCGGCTGCGCCGGGCCCCGCCGCCCGGCAGCGCACAATTCATGCGCACGGCGATCGGCCGCCCGACATAGCCCTCGCGCAGCAGATCGCGGATGCGGCGGAGCGCGGGCGCACTCCGCGCCTGAAGACCGACCATCGTGCGCACCCCGCGCGCCTCCGCCGTCGCCGCCATCTCGGCCGCCTGCGCGCTGTTCGCCGCGAGCGGCCACTCGCAATAGACATGCTTGCCCGCCTCGAGCGCGGCCATCGCCGCCGCATGATGATCGGGCGCCTTGACCGCGATCACTACCAGATCGACCTCGGGATCCGAAACCAGCCCCTCGACATCGCCGAAGGCATGACGGGCGCCGAACGCCTCGGCTGCGCGCGATGCGGACTCGATCCGCGTGGTCGCGACGGCGGCCAGCTCGAAACCTTCGAGACACGCGATCGCCGGAACATGGACCGAGCTTCCCCAACCCTTGTCCGGATTGGCGCCCAGCAGGCCGACACGGATTCTGTTCGACATATTTCCCCTCCCATCCTTCAATCCGTTTCGCCGGCATGATGGCGCGCCCAGGCATCGAAATTGGTGAGCGGCACCGCATAGAGCGCACGGAGCCGGCCTATGTCGACACGCCAGCCTTCTGCTTCCAGCCAACGCTGGGTCGCGAGCCGCGGCCGAACGTCGACAGCAAGACAATCCGTCGGCACCTGAACATATTCGACAGGCCGGCCGGTCGCCGCCGCCATCGCCGAGGCAACCTGCGCCATGGTCGGACTGTCGCCGGCCAGATCGATCGCTCGGCCGTTCATCTCCTCGGGTCGACGAAAAGCCAGTTGGGCGAAGGCCGCGATGTCGTCGACGGCGATCATGGCGATCGGCACGTCGGGACGCATCGCCATCTCGATACGCCCCTGCGCCAGGAAGCGGGCGAAAAAGGGCGCACGGAACATTTCCATGAAGAAGGTCGGCCGCAGGATGGTGATCGCGGGAAAGTCGAACTGCTCCAGGCGCCGCTCGATCCGGCCCTTGCTTTCATAATGGGGGACGCCGGTGCTGTCTCGTGCGCCCGCCACCGAGCTATAGACGACCTGACGGACGCCGCTCGCCCGCGCGGCCTCCAGCGTCAACCCGGCCTGGCGCTCCTCGGCCGCGACCCCGCCCTCATAGGGCGTCGTAGTGAGAAACAGAGCATCCATCCCGGTGAGCGCGCGATCGACTGACGCGCGATCCTCGAGATTACAAGCGACATGCTCTACCCCATGCAACGAGGTGAGCGTGGCGACCAAGGCCGAGGGAGGATGCCGCGATAGCGCGCGAACCTGCCATCCGTCGGCGACGAGCGCACGCACAACGGCCCCGCCCTGGCGGCCCGTGGCCCCCGTGACAGCGATCCGCCTGCTCATCGCACGGTTTCCGTCCGTCATGGCTTGTCAACGAATTGCCATATCGGCATATCTTCCGTTTATTAGAACATTCTATTCGGGACAAGAGAGAGGAGCTCATGGCCAGCAGGCCCATCCTCCAGCGATCGATGGCGGAACTGGACGCCTGGCTTGCGAGCCGCGTCGAGGAGGTGATCGAGCCCGATCTGCCGATCATCGACGCGCACCATCACATGTGGTGGCGACCTCCCGAAGCTTACCAGTTCCCCGAATTGATGGAGGAGTTGCGCAGTGGTCACGACGTCCGCGCCACGGTGTTCATGCAATGCACCGCGATGTATCGCGCCGATGGGCCGGAGGAGCTGCGCCCGCTGGGCGAGACCGAATATGTGAACGGCATCGCTGCGATCAGCGCGAGCGGGATGTTCGGCCCGCAGCGCCTGTGCGCGGGCATCGTCGGCTATGCCGATCTGCGGCTGGGCGCGCGGGCCGCCGAGGTGCTGGAGGCGCATATCAGGCTGGGCGGCGGCCGCTTCAGGGGCATTCGCCAGCAGGCGCAGCAGGACCCCCATGTCGGGCCGCTGGCGAATGCGCCGCCACCGCCCGACCTGCTGACCGACTCCGATTTCCTGCGCGGCTTCGCAACGCTCGCGCCACTGGGCCTCAGTTTCGACGCCTGGGTCTATTTTACCCAGCTCGGCGAGGTCGCGGCATTGGCCGACGCCTTTCCCGACACCTCGATCATCCTCAACCATATCGGCGCGCCGCTCGGCATCGGCTATTATGCCACGCGGCGCGCGAAAGTGTTCGAAGCCTGGTCGCGCGGCATCAGCGCGCTCGCCGAACGGCCCAATATGAGCGTCAAGCTGGGCGGCCTCGGCATGGCGGCCTACGGCTTCGGCTTCGCCGACCGGGCCGAACCCGCCTCGTCGCAGGAGCTGGCCGAAGCCTGGCGACCCTCTATCCTCCACTGCATCGAGGCTTTCGGCCCCGACCGCTGCATGTTCGAAAGCAATTTCCCGGTCGACAAGCAGGCGTGCAGCTATCGCACGCTCTGGAACGCCTTCAAGCGGATCGCAGCGGGAGCCTCCGCCGACGAGAAGCGCGCCCTCTTCTCGGAGAGCGCGCGCAGGCTCTACCGGCTCGATTAGAACGCTGGACATGACTGGCGATGCCCTCCCGGAGACGCCCGACGACGGATATTTCCGGGCCCGCTGGCTGGTGCTCGCGGTGCTTGCCCTCATCTATGTCTGCAACGTCGCGGACCGGCTGGTTCTGTCGATCCTGGCCCAGGACGTGAAGGCCGATCTCCATCTGAGCGACTTCGAGGTGGGGCTGCTGGTGGGCCCGGCGATCGCCTTCTTCTATGCGATCCTCGGCATTCCCATGGCCTTCGTGGCGGACCGGGTGAACCGCGTCCGCTTCCTCGCTCTCTGCCTGGCGATGTGGAGCATCCTGACGGCGCTGGGCGGGGCCACCGCCAACGCGCTCCAGCTCGGTCTGGCACGGATCGGCGTGTCGGCGGTGGAAGCCGGCGGCAGCCCCGCTTCCTCCTCAATCATCGCCGACTATTTTCCTGAGCGCGAGCGGCCCACGGCGATGGGCATCTACTCAGCCGGCTCGACGATCGGCATATTGGTGAGCTTCGCCCTGGGAGGGCTCATCAACGCCCATTTCGGCTGGCGCTGGACGTTGGTCGCGGCCGGCACCCCCGGCGTGCTCCTGACATTGCTGCTGATCCTGACGGTGCGCGAGCCGCCGCGCGGGCTGCGGGACGGCGGAAGAGCGAGCAGCGGTCGGACCATCGTCGATCCGCATTCGATGCTCTCCGGCCTCGCGCTGCTGTGGCGCATTCGCTTCTACCGACAGGTGGTGATCGCCGCCGGCCTCAGCAATTTCTGCTTCCAGATGGTGCTCAACTGGAGCCCGTCGCTCATCATGCGCAAATTCTTCGCCGCTTCCAGCCATGCGGGCGTGTGGATGGGCGTCGGCATCGCCATCTGCGGCGGTGGCGCGGCGATCATCGGCGGGCGTGTGATAAGCCGTCTCGCCGCGCAAGGCATGTCCCGCCCGCTGCGGATCGCCGCCGTGCTGCAAGTCCTTTCGGTGCCGCTGACGCTGGCGGCGCTGTTCGCGCCTTGGCTGCCGCTCTGCGTGACGCTGCTGTGCATCGCTTATGGCCTCCAGTCCTTTTTCGTGCCGATCTACTGGTCGGTCTCGCAATCGCATGTGCCGCCTGCGATGCGCGGCCTCTCGTCGGCGCTGATGCTGCTGTCGATCGCGATCTGGGGCCATGGCATCGCCGCGCCGGCGATCGGCGCGCTGAGCGACTGGCTCGCCCCGACGGTGGGCGCCGCCAGCCTGCAATATGCGGTGGCGATCGGCCTGCTGATGAATCTGCTCACCACCTATCTGTTCGTCCGCGCCGCAGCGACCGCACGCCGGGAGAGGACAACGGAATCCGATGCAATGCCTGCCTAGCGCGCGGCTGCGGAGAAGCCACCGTCCACCCATATGAGCGGGCTGATCTCGTCATGATTGACGACATGCTCGACTTCGCCGACGAATAGCGTGTGGGTGCCAACATCGATCCGGCCTGCCGTGCGGCAGAGCAGGCTGGCAAGGGCGTCGGGCAGAACCGGAACGCCATGCTCGCCGGCCGTCCAGCCGCCAGCCTCGAAACGGGCGACCCCCTTCTTCTGGCCACTGAAAACGCCGACCAGATCCTTATGGCGTTCGGCAAGCAGGTTGACGCAGAAGTGGCTGTCCGCCGACATCACCGGATGGATGCTGGCAGAGCGATTGACCGCAATGAGCAGCGTGGGCGGCTCGGCGCAGACCGACATCACCGCCGTCGCCGCCATGCCTGTCCACCCCTCGCCTTCGCCCGCCGTGACGATGGCGATCGTCGTCGCCAGCCGGCGCATGGCGTGGCGGAAGCCTTCCTTTATCTCTTCCCGGGTCATATGGTGCCTTCTCTTGAGATTGCGGCATCGACACGGCCGCGATACCGGCGAAAGAACGCTCTGATATCCTCGGCCAGCATGGCGGGCTGCTCCATCGCCGCAAAATGGCCGCCGCGTCGCATCACAGTCCACCGTCGCACATCATAAGCGCGCTCCACCCAGATGCGCGGCGGCATCGCCACCTCGCCCGGAAAGGCGGCAAATCCAAGCGGTGGCGTCACCTTCTGCCCCGGCGACAGCGCAAGCGGCTCGACCTGCGCCTCGCGATAGAGCCGGATCGACGAGCCGATGGTCTGGGTGAACCAATAGACCGACACGTTTGTCAGCAGCGCATCGAGCGTGAAGGCCGACATGAGATCGCCGCCGCAATCGGAGATCATGCGGAACTTGTCGAGCAGCCAGGCCGCCAGCGCGACCGGTGAATCGTTCAGGCCATAAGCCAGCGTCTGCGGCCGGGACGCATGGATACCTACATGCGAGCTGAGCGTGGCGCCATTGGCCTGCATCCGGGCGAGGAACGCCCGCTCCGCCTCCGACAGCGGCGGTGCGTCCGCGCTCCAGGCCGGCTGCAACGATCCCGGTACCCAGTTGAGATGGATCGCCCGCACCCTTTCCGGTGCGTCGAGCGCCAGCCAGGTCGAAACCGTCGCGCCCCAGTCGCCGCCCTGCACGCCGAAGCGCCCATAACCCAGCGCGGCCATGAGGCGGCCCCACAGGCCGGCGATGCGTCGCGGCGTCATGCCCGGTGCCGTCGGGCGATCGGAGAAGCCATAGCCCGGCATCGACGGCACGACCACGTCGAACGCGTCCGCCGGGTCGCCGCCATGGGCGGCGGGATCGGCAAGCATCGGCGCGATGGCGAGCATCTCGACGAAGGAGCCGGGCCAGCCGTGCGAGATCAGCAGCGGCATCGGCGCCGGCCCCTTCCCCCGCAGGTGGAGATAGTGAATATGCAGCCCGTCTATCGTGGTCTTATATTGCGGCAGCGTATTGATCGCCGCTTCCTGCGCGCGCCAATCGAAGCCATGCGCCCAATAAGCGAGCACGGGCTGCAACCAATCGGCGCGGGCGCCATAGCTCCAGTCCGAATCGTTGATCTCATCGGGCCAGCGGGTGCGTGTGATCCTCGCGCGCAGATCGGCGATCTCACCGTCGGGAATGGCGATCCGGAACGGCCGGATGCCCGCTGTCACGGGGCGATCGGACGGGCGGGCCGAAAACGAACCGGCATATGCTTGATGCCGGGGAAGAGGTTCGATGCCGAGCGCTCGGGCTCGGCGACCAGCTCGATGTCAAGCATGTGCTCGAGCAGATATTCGAGCATCACCCGCATCTCGAGCCGGGCGAGATGCGCGCCCAGGCAGAAATGCTTGCCGAAGCCGAAGCCGAGATGGGCGTTGGGCTTGCGCTGGCAATCGAAGCGGCCGGCGTCGCGGAACGCCGCCTCGTCGCGGTTGGCGGACAGATTCCAGACGACGACCAGATCGCCCGCCCGGATCTCGCGATCGCCCAGCCGGGTGTCCTCCATGGCGGTGCGCATCTGATGGTTGAGCGGCGTGGTCCAGCGCACGAACTCCTCGACCGCAACCCTGAGCGCGGCCGGATCGTGGCGGAGAGAGCGCAGACGCGCCATCTCCTCGGGCATGGCGCAGAGCGCTTCCAGACCGCCGCACAGCGTGTTGCGCGTCGTCTCATGGCCCGCGGCAAAGAACATCAGCCCGTTGAAGGCCAACCGCTCGTCGCTGAGCAGCGCGCCGTCCAGCTCGGTGCGCGCCATCAGGCTGATGAGATCCCTGCCCGGCCGCGCGCGCCGCTCGATCGCCAGGCGCAGGCAATAATCGTTGATATTGGTGAGCGCGCGACTTGCGGTCTCCAGCGGCGTGCCGTCAGCAAACTCGGGATCGTCGGGCGAGGCGAACTGGTTGTTCCACAGATAGAGGTCGTCCCAGTCGGAACGCGGGATATCCATGATGTCGGCGATCACCGTCAACGGCAGCCTGGCGGCGACGTCGGTCGCGAAATCGCAGGCGCCCTGCGGGAGCACGCCGTTCAATATCTCTACGCTCAGCCGCCGCACCAGCGCCTCCAGCCTGGCGACGCTCGGCAAGCCGAACATCTCCGAGAAGCTCTTGCGCAGATCGGTGTGAGGATCCCCATCCATCGAGGAGAGGTTCGCCCCGTCGCGGGTCAGGCGCAAAGACTCGGCATTGGCGGGGTCCTCGAAGTCGGGATGCGCGGGCAGCACATTGCCGGACGCCTGGATGCTGAAGGTGCGGTTGTCGTTGGCATAGACCTGCTGCGCTTCCTTGTAGCGCATCACCGACCAGAAGCCCCGGCTGAGCCGTCCCTCGGTCCAGTGCACTGGATCTTCACGACGCAGCCGAGCGTAAAGGGCCTCAGGCGCGCGGGTCGCGAAAAAGGCCGGTGTCGTCAGATTGATGTCGTCGCGATTTAGATCCTCGACCCTGCTGGCCATAGCCAATCCTCTCTGAACCCAGCCGATCCTCTCTGAATATCGACAGGCTATCAGATCATAAGAGGGCGCAGCCCGCATCTTTTCTCATTCACGCATGATTTCTTCACAAGTTACTATAATCACTTCAATTACTTAGCTTGTCATATCCACGGCCGGGCTTATTCTGACGCCGCATTGGAAGAGGGTTGCGACGATGGGGGACTCGCCGGAAGAGACCATTTCCACGCTGGTCCAAAGGAATCCAAGCGTAAGCAGCTTCCTCGGGTCGGGCAGCAAGAAGCTGCTGATCGGCGACCAATGGGCCGAGGCGCGATCGGGGCAAAGCTTCGACGCCTACGATCCGTCGCGCGGAACGGTGCTGGGCTCGGCCGCCGCGGGCGACAAGGCCGACGTCGACGCCGCGGTGGCCGCAGCCCGACGGGCGTTCGAGACGCCGTCCTGGTCCGGCATGTCGCCGCATGACCGCTCACGCCTGCTGCTGCGCATCGCCGACATCGTCGATTCGCATCGCGAGGAACTGGCGCAGATCGAATCGCTGAACAATGGCGCGCCGCTTGCGATCACACGCGCGACTATTGCCGGCGTCGCCGAGACCTTCGTCTATTATGCGGGCTGGCCGACCAAGATCTACGGCGAAACCAATCCTTCGGGCGCGGGCATGCTCAACTACACGTTGCGCGAGCCGGTGGGCGTGTGCGGCCATATCGTGCCGTGGAACGGCCCGTTGGCCAGCGCCGCCTGGAAGATCGCCCCCGCCCTCGCCTGCGGCAACACGGTGGTGCTGAAACCCGCCGAGCAGACGCCGCTCAGCTCGATCCGATTTGGCGAGCTGCTGCTGGAGGCGGACGTTCCGCCCGGCGTGGTGAACATCGTCACCGGCTTCGGCGAGACCGCAGGCACCGCGATCGTAGAGCACCCCGGCGTCGACAAGGTCGGCTTCACCGGATCGACGGCGGTCGGCAAGAAAATCCTGGCCGCCGCGGCTGGCAATCTGAAGCGCGTGACTTTGGAGCTGGGCGGGAAATCCCCCAACCTGATCTTTCCCGACGCCGATCTCGATGCGGCCGCTGCAACGACGGCGTTGGGTTTCTGCTACCTGTCCGGCCAGATCTGCGTCGCATCGTCGCGCGTGCTGGTCCATGAGAGCGTGCATGACGCCTTCGCCGAAAAGCTGGCGGCACAGATGGCGAATTTCGTGGCCGGCGATCCCTTTGACGGCCAGACGACGCTCGGCCCACTGGTATCGCGCGAGCAGTTCGATCGCGTCACCGGCTATTTCGGCATCGCGCGAAACGAAGGCGCGCGTGTGTCGGCCGGTGGCGCGCCGATCGACCGGCCCGGATATTATGTCCAGCCTACCATTCTCGCCGATGTACACAATGAGATGCGGGTCGCGCGGGAGGAGATATTCGGCCCCGTCACGGCGCTGATCCCCTTTCGCAACGAGGCGGAGGCGGTACGGATCGCGAACGACACCGATTTCGGCCTTGCCGCTGCCGTATGGACTCGCGACACCGGTCGGGCCCATCGCGTGTCGCGCGCGCTGAAGGCGGGCACGGTGTGGGTCAACACCTATCTCCACGTCGACCTGATCTCGCCGTTCGGCGGCTACAAGCAATCGGGCATCGGCCGCGAGCTGGGCCGCCAGTCGATCGACGCCTATACCGAGACCAAATCCGTGTTCGTCCGCATCGACTGACGCGATGGCTGGGCGGCCGAGTCAGGCAGCGGCGCGGCGAGCGTCGGTCGATCCGATGCGGGCCTTGAAGCGGATCGGCATGTGCTTGATGCCCCAGAACAGGTTGGATGCCGCCATCTCCACCGCGCCAGTCAGCTCGATATCCTCCAGCCTGTCGAGGATCGTCTCCAGCATCAGCCGCATCTCCAATCGCGCCAGATGCGCGCCCAGGCAGAAATGCTTGCCAGCAGCGAAGCCCAGATGGTTGTTCGGGCTCCGCCGGATATCGAAGCGGCCCGCGTCAGCGAACGCCGTCTCGTCACGGTTCGCCGAGATGAACCAGGGCACGACCCAATCTCCCTCGCGGATCGGCGTCCCGTTCAGGTCAAAATCCTCGGTGGCGGTGCGCAGCGTGTGGGTAAGCGGCGACGCCCAGCGCACCATCTCCTCGCCGGCCGTCGCCAATGCCTTGGGATCGAAGCGATCGTGGCGCAACGCCTCCAGCTGGTCGGGTGCGCGGATCAGCTCAAGCAGCCCGGCGGACAGGGCGGCGCGCGTCGTCTCATGGCCGGCGGCGAAGAACATCAGCCCGTTGAAGCCGAGTTGATCGTCGCTGAGGCGGATGCCGCCGATCTCCGCTTGCGCGAGCTGGCTCATCAGATCGTCACCCGGGCGTCCGCGGCGATCATGCGCCATCGCGGCCAGGTAGCGCATGATGCCGGTGACGCCGGTCGTGCTGGTCTCGAGCGCGCTGCCGAGGCTCCATTCCGGGTCTTCCGGCGCCGCCACCATGTTGTTCCAGCGATAGAGCTGCTCGGCATCCTCGTCGGGAATGGCCATTATGTCGGCGATCACCATCAGCGGCAGGCGGCCCGCCATATCGACTGTGAAGTCGCAGGCGCCGCGCTCGATCACCCGATCGAAGATCCGGTCGATGCAGCGGCGCACCACGCCCTCGATGCCGCTCACGCCGGGCGCGGAGAAGCGATCGGCGAACACGCGGCGCAGATGGGCGTGCGGCTGGCCGTCCATCACCGAAAGCTGCGCGCCCGTGCGGAGCAGGCGCAGGAAATAGCTGGTCTCGGGATCCTCAAGTTCGGCATTCTGCGGCAGCGCCGCGCCGAAACGCTGGACGCTGAACACGCGATTATCGTTCAGGAACACCGTTTTGATATCCGCCAGCCGCGTCACCGACCAGAAACCTCGGTTGAGCGCGCCTTCGGTCCAGTGGATCGGATCCTCGCGCCTGAGGCGGGCGAAGATGGCGTGCGGATCTCCGGTCGCGAAAAAGGTGGGATTGGTGAGGTTCAGGTCGTCATCACGCATCGGCCGTCTCCAGCACGGGATCGACGAGGATGGAACGGGGGCCGCGCTCCTTGGGGACGCCCACGATATCGGGTTGCGCGACGGGATCGAAAAGCACCAGCCGGGGAAAGCGCTCGACCACGGCCAGCACGGAGATCCGCGCCGTCATACGGGCCAGCGACGCGCCGATACAGTGGTGGATGCCATAGCCGAACGCCAGCAACTCACGCGTGTCGATCCGGCGCCCGATGTCGAAGCGCAGCGGTTCCTCGAACCGGGTGGGATCATAGCCCGGCGCGGAGCTGACCACATGGATCGGCATGCCCTCGAACAGATCCAGTCCCTCGAAGCTGAAATCGCCGGCGGCATAGCGCAGCGCAGTATAGACGCTCGGACTCATCCGCAGCGATTCGTCGATGGCGCCTTCGATCAGCACCGGGTTCGCGCGCAGGCGGTCGCGCTGCTCGGGGTAACGGCACAGCAGGTAGAGCGTCCAGGCCGTATAGTTGATGATGCCGCCGATCCCGGCCGAATAGAGTACCATCAGCGTCGCGAAGAGCTGCTCGGTGGTGATACGACCCTGGATGTCGTGCGCGGCGATGATCGCGCTGGCGAGATCGTCGCCCGGCGCCGCGCGGCGGCGCTCGATCAGATCGGCGCAATAAGCGCGCGCGGCATCCCAGGCGGCCCGATATTCGGCGGCATGTTCTGGCCCCGGATCAAGCGTCGAGAAGGCCGCCTTCTGCGCATCGGACAGGCGCGTGAAGATCGCCCACTCGCCTTCGGGAAAGCCGAACAGCAGTTCGAACAAGACATGCACCGACAACGGATGGGCATAGTCAGCGACGAGTCGAAGAGTGCGTTCCGGCGCTCCAGCGCGTCGAGCCGCGAAGCGACGAAGGCGCGCACTACCGCCTCGACGGAGGCCAGCTTACGCGGCGAGAAAGCTGGCGCCATCAGTCGCCGCAGATTGGCGTGATCGGGCGGATCATTGTCCGTCACCACCGGCAGCGAATTATAATAATAGAAACCCCCCGTACCCGCTCATGGCCGCTTGCGGTTGGAAAAGCGCGACGGATCGGATAGGACCGTCTTCACGTCCTCGTGGCGCGAGACCACGGCCTGCGGCACCCCGCCTATCTCAATATAGAAAGGCGGATGCCGCGACAGATCTACGAAGCAGCGCCCCGGATCGCGCTTGACCGCGCCGTAGAGATCGATGTCGACCAGCTTCGCGCGATCGATGGCGGGAATGGCGGCGGCCATGGCCTACTCCACCGCGTCGACCGTCATGCACATGATCATAGGCCCATCCTCCGGTTGCCCGCCGCCGCGCGCATCAAACCTGGCGATCGGGGGTCGTCACCACGATCCCATCCAGCGCCTCGGTCAGGCTGAGCTGGCAGCTCAGCCTGCTGGTCGGCAACCGCTCGGCGACCGTTCCGTCGAGAAGCTCGTCCTCCTGCTCGGCCATCGGCGGCAGCCTGTCGAACCACTCGGCATCGACATAGACGTGGCATGTGGCGCAGTTACAGAAGCCGCCGCATTCGGCCACGATCTCGGGCACGTCGTGCGCGGTCGCGACGTACATCAGGGAATCGCCGACATCCCCTTCGGCCTCGCTCAGCGTTCCGTCGCTATGCTTGAAGATCACCTTCGGCATCCAACACCCCATTCCAACGTCGCCAGCTTTCTCGGGATCACGCCAGGATCATCGCATGATGAAATTCCGGTTGGCCATCTGGGCGCGTCCGCCTTGTTCACGGTTCATATCCGACCGGGGCGGGCGCCCCTGGCGAAAAAAAGGCCGTATCCCTCGAAATTTTCTCAAGCAGTGTTGCCCGGCAATTTGGGCATGATGGCCGCCATCCGCCGACTTCACGGGGGCAAGGCATGAAAGGGGAAAGCCGACGATGACATCCCGCGTTGTCGTCGCATGACGGATCATGTCCGGGGCAAGGTGATCGTGCTGACCGGCACCAGCAGCGGCATTGGCCGCGCGACGGCACTGTTGCTCGGCAGCCGCGGCGCGAAGCTGATGCTGGGCGCCCGTCGCGGTGATCGCCTGGCGGCGCTGTGCGAGGAGATCGTCAGGATGGGCGGCGATGCCGCCTTCCACGTCACCGATGTGCGCCGCGAGGACGATGTCAGAGCACTGGCCGCCGCCGCCATCAAGCGGTTCGGCCGGATCGACGTGTTGATCAACAACGCGGCGGACACACGTCTGGGGGCGCTGATCGATGCCCGCATCTCCGACTGGAGTGGGCAGATCGACACCAATATCAAGGGACCGCTCTACGGCATCGCCGCAGTGCTGCCCGCCATGGTGGAGCAAGGCTTCGGCCACATCATCAACGTCGCGTCCACCCTCTCCTTCTCGGTCCTCAAGACGAGCGCCATTTACAGCGCCACCAAATATGCGCTTCGCGCAATATCGGAAGGCATCCGGATCGAGGCCGGGCCGCCGGTCCGCAGCACGCTGATCGTGCCCGGCGCCGTCGCGACCGAAGTGAAGACGACCGTGCCCTATCATCTCTCCACCGAAACGATGGCGCGCGCGATCCTCTATGCGATCGACCGGCCCGACGATGTCGACGTCAACGAACTGGTCGTCCGCCCGATCGAGCAACCCAATTGACGATCAGCCCTGCGGACATAGCGGCCAACCTTTCGCCAGCGCAGCGGCGCTGGGCGACCTTCGCCGTGGCGCTGGCGGTGACCATGTCGGTGCTTGACGGCGTGATGCTCAACGTCGCGCTGCCGTCGATCCAGCGGAGCCTTCACGCCTCACCCGCCAGCGCGATCTGGGTGGTCAATGCCTATCAACTCGCGGTGGCGCTGGTGCTGCTCCCCCTCGGCAAGTCGGCCGACATATTCGGTCATCATCGCGTCTATCTCGCCTGCCTGGCGGTGTTCACGATCGCCTCGGTGGGCTGCGCCTTCTCGAGCGATCTGGTGACGCTGTCGGTGTGGCGCTTCATACAGGGCTGCGGCGGCGCCGGCATCATGGGCATCACCAATGCGATGCTCCGCTTCATCTTTCCGCCAAAAATGCTGGCGCGCGGGATCAGCACCAACAGCCTGGTCGTAGCGCTGGCGCTCGCCTCCGGCCCGACAATCGCGTCCATGATCGTCGAGATCGCGAGCTGGCCCTGGCTGTTCCTTGTCAACGTGCCGATCGGCATCGTCCTCCTGATTATCGGCGCGCGGACGCTGCCGCGGGTTCCGCGATCGGGCCAGGATTTCGATCTGGGCAGCGCGGCGCTGTGCATGGCTACCTTCGCCTTGTTGATCCTCGCGCTCGATTCCAAGGCGCATCAGGACAGCCTCTGGCCGCCGGCGTTGCTCGGGATGAGCGGCATCGCGCTCGCTTATGCGCTGGTCCATCACCAGTTGCGCCGTGCGACGCCGCTATTTCCGGTAGACCTGCTGCGCACGCGGATGTTCGGCCTGTCGGTGGGAACGATGTTCTGCGCCGGCATGGCGCAGATCATGGCCTATGTCTGCCTGCCCTTCTTCTTCCAATATGATCTGGGCAGGAGCCAGCTGGAGACCGGCCTGCTGTTCCTGCCCTGGCCGATCGCAATCGCCTGCATCGCCCGTTTCGCCGGCCGCATGGCCAACCATTATCCAGCCGGGGCGCTGTGCGGCGTAGGCCTGGCGGTCTTCGCCGTCGGCCTGCTGTCACTGGCTTTCCTGCACCATGGCGCGAGCACATGGAATATCGCGTGGCGGATGGCGCTGTGCGGCTTGGGCTACGGCTTCTTCCAGCCGCCGAGCAGCCGGGCGCTGATCACATCCGTCCCCGTCGATCGAAGCGGCAGCGCGAGCGTGATGGGTGCGACGGGGCGGGTGCTGGGGCAAGCCGCAGGCGCTGCGATGGTCGCTTCGTTGTTCAGGCTGGCGCCCGAGCAGGGCCGGACGCTGACGCTGCTGGTCGCCGCCGGGATCGCGCTGGCGGCGATGCTGGCAAGCGCCGGCCGTGGCGTGCGCAACGCCGCGCCGACGCCTCCCTAGGACTGTCCCCCTTAGCCGTTCGAAGCGAAGAGCAGCGGGTGCGAGACACGTTGCTGCTCGGCCTCCATCTCCTCAGCAAGCTGGCCGAGCAGCCAGTCGCGGAAGATGCCGACATGATCGGCATTCCGTCGCTCGCGCGACACGGTCAGATAATAGCCGAGATCGCGGTGGAGCACGGTATCGAACGGTACGATCAGCTGGCCGTTCTCGATCTCGTTGTGGAAATAGGCCTGCTGCGCCATGGCGATGCCGACGCCCGAGATAGCCGCCTGGCTGGCGACGCTGAGTTCGTCGAACACCAGATTGTCATGCGGCACCAGATGCGGATGGCCGGCCTCGGTCAGCCAGTCGGCCCAGTCGTGCCGACGCCCCTCGAAATGAAGCAGTACCTGCTTGGCGAGGTCGGATATCTCCATGCGCGTCTGGCCCGGCTCCAGCAGCTTGGGACTGCACACCGGCCGCAGCGCCTCCTGGAACAGTAGGGTCGAATCGAAACCATGCCAATGGCCGCGGCCATAGCGCAGGCGCACGTCCACCTGATCGCGGTTGAACTCGGCATTGTCGGTCGCCGAGATCAGTCGCACCTTGATGTGCGGATGCTTGAGCTGGAAGTCCGGCAGGCGCGGGATCAGGAAGCCGATCATGAAGCTGGTGTAGGTCCAGATCGTCAGCACCTGCGAGGTCTTGGAGCCCAAAAACTCATCGGTCGCATCGGCCAGCTTGCTGAAGACGTCGGTAAGCTGATGCGCTAGGATACGGCTCTTGGGTGTCAATTCCAGCCCATTGCCCACCCGCTTGAACAGCGTCGCGCCATAATAGTCTTCCAGCGTCTTCACCGCCCGGCTGATCGCGCCCTGCGTGACGCATAGTTCCTCGGCGGCGAGCGTGAAACTCATATGCCGGGCAGCAACCTCGAAAGCTCTCAACGGATTGAGCGGCCCCGTGCGCCGCGCACTTCTCCTGATGACAGACATGCCTCATCCTCTTTCTTGTTTTGGGAGAATATCTCACAAACTGATTTTAAAATCCAGCATGCAGCCCGATATTTGGAACAATCAATCCTTGAATGCGGCAATGGTATGACATTGGATCATGATGGCAGTGGCAAAAGTCGCTTGATCCCCGACCCTTGGAAACGCTTCCCAGAGCGGGAGACAGGAAAGGCGGTGCGCAGTGAAAAGGCTGGAAGGTCGAGTCGCGATGGTGACGGGCGGCGCCAACGGCATTGGCCGGGGATGCGCGCTGCGTCTGGCGCAGGAAGGCGCCGTGCTGGCCGTGATTGATCTGGAGCCCGGCCCGCTCGCCGAGCTGGAGGCAGAGGTCACCGCGCTCGGCGGCGCAATCATGACTCAGGCCGGCGACTGCACTGATCAGGCCGAGGTGGCGGGCTTCGTCGAGGCGGCCGAGCAACGCTTCGGGCGCATCGACGTGCTGCTCAACAATGTCGGCCAGGGTGCGCGCGAGCGCAAGGCGACGTTCCTTGAATCCAAGGAAGAAGTCTGGCGCTTCGTCGTCGAGATCAACCTGTTCACGACGATGCGCTTCAGCCGGCTGGTCGCGCCCGGCATGGTCGAACGCGGCTGGGGTCGGATCGTCAACATGGCCTCGGAATCGGCAGTGATCGGGCCGGTGGGCAGCCACGATTACGGTGCAGCCAAGGCTGGCATTCTGGGCTTCACCCGCGCGGTCGCGCGCGAACTGGCGCCGCATGGCGTAACGGTCAACGCGATCTGCCCTGGTCCGGTGATGACGCGGGCACTCGAGCGCAGCGCGGGTGATGAGGCCAAGAAAGCTATGGCGTCTATCCCGGTCGGCTTCGTCGGCGAGCCGGAGGACATCGCCGGTATGACCACGCTGCTCGCCAGCGACGAGGGCCGCTTCATCACCGGCCAGTCGATCATCGTCAATGGCGGCCGCTGGTGGCTGTGACCGTCTCCGCCCATTTCGAAAGGATGCCATCCGCCCATGATGCTGCTCGAACATGACGCCAAGGAACTGCTGGCGGAGATCGGCCTGCCCGTGCCGCGTGGCGCGCTGGTGAGGACAGGCGACGCGCTGCCGCTGATGCCTCCGTTGGTCGTCAAGGCGCAGGTGCCCGTCGGTGGCCGGGGCAAGGCCGGCGGGATCAGGCCGGTGCGCGATCCGGCCGATCTGGACGCCGCGCTGGCTTCGGTACTCGGCATGACGATCAAAGGGCATGACGTCCGCGCTTGCCGACTTGAGGAGACGGTAGATTTCGCGGCCGAGGCCTATCTGAGCTTCACGCTCGACGCCGGCGCCGGCAATGTCCGCGTGCTGATGTCGCCACATGGCGGCATCGAGGTGGAGGATGAGACGACCCGCGCCGGTCTGCTTGGCGAGGGCGTGCCCGCCGATCCCAAGGCTCTGCGCGCGACGGTCGACCGTCTGTCGGTCCGTATGCCCGAGACGCTACGCACGCCGATGCGCGAAGCCGGCCGGGCGCTCGTCGACGCCTTCTTCGCTTATGAGGCGGTGCTGCTGGAGATCAATCCGCTGTTCGTCCGCGCGGATGGAAGCTGGACGATCGGCGACGCCAAGCTGTCAGTGGACGAGAACGCCTTTCCCCGCCGCCCGCGACTGCAGAGGCTGATCGAGGACAATCCCGATCTCTACCGGGAGGCAGCGCTCAAGCTCGAGCAGGGCTTCGACTATGTCCTGCTCGATCCCGACGGTGACATCGGCCTGGTGACGACGGGCGCGGGCCTAAGCATGCAGGTGATCGACGAACTTACCGGGCGGGGCCGGCGCCCCTATAATTTCTGCGACATCCGCACCGGCCAGTTCAGGGGCGACCCCGCCCGGCTGTGCCAGGTCCTCCAATGGATCGCCGAGGGCCCATCGATCCGGTCGGTGCTCGTCAACTTCTTTGCCGGGCACACCGATCTTGGCGAGATCGCCCGGCTGCTGCTGATCGCGCTGGAAGCCGTGCCGCAGCTGCGCGCGCCGATCACCGCGCGCTTCATCGGCAACGGGCTGGATCAGGCGCGCGAGATCGTCGCGGCGGCCGGCGATCCGATCGCGATCGAGACCGATCTGGAGCGCGCCATCGATCTGGCAATCGAGCGCGCAGACAGGGGAGAGCCGGCGCATGCCTGAGACCTTCATCGCCGCCTCCGCCCCCATCATCGTCCAGGGCATGACCGGCCGTTCGGGCCGCCGCCATACACAGGCAATGCGCGATTACGGCACCAACATCGTTGGCGGGGTCTCACCGCGCGACGAGGATGTCGGCGGCATTCCGGTATTCCGCAACTGCGCCGACGCGGTAGCCGCTACCAATGCGGTGGGCAGCGTTGCGATCGTGCCGCCGCTGGCGGTGCTGCCTGCGATCCTGGAAGCGCTGGAGGCCGGTATCCGCACGGTGGTGACGATCACCGAGGGCATGCCGATCCACGACGCCGTTCGCGCCAGGCGCGCGGTGGCGGAGGCGGGCGCGACGTGGATCGGCGCCTCCACCCCCGGTATCGCCATCCCCGGCCGCATGAAAATGGGCTTCCTGCCCGACGTGTCGCTGTCGCCGGGCCGGCTCGGCGTGATGGCGAAGAGCGGCACGCTATCTTACGAGGTCTGTCACCGGCTGGTCGGCCGGGGGCTGGGACAGAGCCTGTGGGTGGGCGTGGGCGGCGATCCGGTGAAGGGCACGCGCTTCGCCGACATGCTGCCTTATTATGCCGCCGACCCCGGCACCGACGCGCTGGTCATCATCGGCGAGATCGGCGGCGACGAGGAGGAGGAACTGGCCCGCCGCATGCGCGAGCTGGCCTTCGCCAAGCCGGTTTTCGCGCTGATCGCCGGACAGGCCGCGCGCGAGGGGGTGACGATGGGCCATGCCGGCGCGTTGATCCACGGCAATGTCGGCACCGTCGACACCAAGACGGCGGCGCTCACCGAAGCAGGGGCGCAGGTGTTCACCAGGATCCAGGATCTGGTGGACGCCGTGGCGGCCGGCTGAGCAGCGCCATGGACGAACTGGTCCAATGCGACGTGGCGGACGGGCTCTGCACGCTGACCCTGAACCGGCCCGCCAAACTCAACGCGCTCGATCTAGGCCATGGACTCATAAGCGTTGAGCCAGAGTCGTGCTGAGAAGAGCTTGATGGCGGCGAGGAAGTTGTCGGCGCGCTTGTCGTAGCGGGTAGCCAAGCCTCTGGCATGTTTGAGCTTTC
>Ga0164243_10000944_pt1 | contig 50669 bp, 45 predicted proteins | sample OricompcompostOP_FD_108781 | JGI IMG/M metagenome (GOLD analysis project Ga0164243, IMG submission 108781) | Organic Plus compost microbial communities from Emeryville, California, USA - Original compost - Organic plus compost (OP) | ecosystem: Engineered > Solid waste > Mixed feedstock >... | reverse complement strand
CGCGAGCTTCGCTGCTGAAGCCGAAGCCATCGCCGCCGCGCAGACGCGGCTGACTTGGCTTGCGCCCAGCCGCGATGAAAACTCCGCCGGAACCGTGCTGCGGGAAGAAGAAGCCGCGCTCTGGACGGGAGCGACCGACGACCAGCTTCCCGAACTGGAAGCCGCCGCTCCCGTGCAGGGCGGCCGCGAACGCGGCTTGATCCTCCACAAACTCATGGAAGAGGTGCTGACCGGCGAAACTCCAGAGGCGGAAGCCGCCCTGACCGAACGGGCGGCCGACCTCATCCACGCTCTCGGCCAGACGCCTGTCGCCGACCCAGCGACGGGGCTGTCGACCGAGGAACTAGCGGCCTGTGTCGCCCGGACCTTAGCTCTGCCGGATGTCGCGGCCCTACGGCCGGGTCTTTTCCCCGAATTTCCTGTCTATGCCGCACACGCGACCGACGGCGTAGAAACCGCGACGGCCGGGATCGCAGACGCCCTGACTGTTGGCGAGGATGGACGGCCCATCGTGGTAGTCGATTGGAAGAGCGACGTGAACCCCGACGCTCAGACACTCAATCACTATCAGGCTCAAGTCCGTAGCTATCTCGACATTACAAATGCGGAGCGCGGACTGATCGTGTTGATGACCTCTGGCGCCGTCATTTCCGTCCTGCCAATGATACCGACTGAGAGCGAGGGTGCCTGACCCATGTCGTACCTTACTTGGATCGATCGCCCGTCACGACTGAGGACCGCAGCTGTCAGTACATGCGGAGCCGCTGCCAAAATGACTCGCACGACGATCTCAACACAGCGAATACTCCCGCATAGAATTCATTCCTGATAACCGTGATATTCGGGGCATAGCCAGAAGGGGGCGTTTTGGACACAGTACATAATCCAGATCGTTTTATGGCCGATCTTCGGCAGATCCTATCGCAGGGACGTAAACGTATTGGCGTCCTGATCGGTGCTGGCGGCCCTCTTTCCGTGCGGGTGGACGCGACTGGCAAGCTTGACCCAAATGGTCAGGCGTTGATCCCGGGCGTAAACGTTTTGACTGATCAGGCATTGCTGAAGCTGACCGGAACGGAAGGTGCCGCGGCGGCTGCAATCCGTGCATCCCTGCCCGATGGCGGCAATATCGAGACCATATTGTCCAAGATTCGTCTTCTCCAGACTGCGCTCGGTGACACGCCAATGCATGGCCTTGACGGCCCCGGCTATGCCGCGCTGGGAAAAGCGATCTGCGACGCGATTGGCGAGATTGTCGGTGCGAAGCTACCTGAAGGGCGAACCCCATATCACGAGCTAGTCTCGTGGGTAAGCGGGACACAGCGAGCACATCCGGTCGAGATATTCACCACGAACTACGACCTGCTAATAGAATCCGCATTCGAACAGGCAAAAGCACCGTATTTCGATGGTTTTTCAGGCGGGCATGCACCCTTCTTTGATCCGGTAACGGTGGCGGGCAACGATTTGCCCCCGCGCTGGTCGCGCGTTTGGAAACTTCATGGATCACTGGGTTGGAAAAGTGACAGCGGGACAGTTGTCCGCTGCGGCGGCACGGATTGCACCGAACTCGTCTACCCCGACCACCTCAAGTACGATCTGACTCAGAAGCAGCCTTATGCTGCGCTGTTCGAGCGATTGAAGCGGTTTCTGCTGACGCCTGACACAGTGCTTCTGGCCACTGGCTTTTCGTTCCGTGATGCGCACATCTGCGCGGTGCTAGGCGAGGCGCTCGCCATGAATGCCAACGCAGCAGTCATCGCCTTGCAATTCCAAACTCTTGCGGAAGAGGAGCCTGCCCGGAAGCTTGCCTTCGAACATCCGAACCTTTCAGTTTACGCCAGCGATGCCGCTGTAATCGGCGGTATTCCTGGTCAGTGGCGCTTGGGTGACTTGCCCAAGAACTGGGGGGAAATTCGTTCAAGCTTCTGGGGCAAGCGCGGCGGCGGCGACGCCTTCCTCTTGGGCGACTTTGCGAGCTTCTGCCGCTTCTGTGCGCTCTCCTATTCGCCCGACCTCGCTCGCCCTACGGACGCAGGTGTTCCGATCGATGCCACCGAACCGGCTGCGGTGTCGGCATGACTGCGACTGATCCGACTTATCTCGGGCGTGTGAGCGCGGTTTCAGGATCCACCATCACGGTAAGGCTAGCCGAGTCACTATCGTCCGGTCTGGCTATGATCGACGGCCATACCTACCGCGTCGGCCAGGTCGGCAGTTTCGTCCGTATCCCTCTCGGGTATCAGGATCTTTACGGTGTCGTCGCCGAGATTGGGGCCGCCGCTGCGCCTGAACCCGTTGCCGTTGCAGAGATGGATGGCCAAGATACCGGACGCTGGATGCGCGTGGAGTTGGCAGGCGAGGCGACCGGCGAGTACTTTGAGCGTGGTCTCAGTCAACATCCCAATGTCGACGATGCGGTCCACTTAGTCACCCAGAAGGATCTTCGCCGCATATACGGCGGCGCAGAGGAAGATCAGGTCGAAATTGGGACGCTCTCGAGCGCCGAAAATATCATCGTGCGTTTGTCACTCGATGCGCTTGTCACTCGGCACAGTGCCATCGTCGGTTCGACGGGATCAGGTAAGTCAACCACCGTCGCGAGCATACTTCGTTCAGTAGTCCGCACCTCCGAAAGTGTAGCCGCTAGCGGAGCGCGGATCCTTCTATTGGATGTGCATGGGGAATACTCTACGGCACTTGGAGATCTCGCCAAAACCTTCAGTGCTACGCCGTCCCCCGACGAAGAGCCTCTGTTCGTTCCGTACTGGGCGTTGGAGGCCGGAGAGCTACTTGATTTTATCGCTGGCGAACTCAGCGACAATCATCTGATGGCATTTACTGATAAGATCCAGGAGTTGAAGGAAAACCGGCTCGGCGCTGGTGCGCTTCCGGGTCTCGACCCTCAATCCCTCACGGTTGACAGTCCCGTCCCGTTTTCGCTGAAGAAGCTCTGGTATGATTTGATCGACTTTGAGACGGCCACATTCACCGGGCCGCAGCGTGACCAGCCTGCCCTCGAGGCTGCGGGCGACCCAGCGACCTTAACTGCTCCTCGTTATACACCGCACGCGATGGGTGCGGCTGGGCCATTCCTCAATCAGGCCGCCAAAGGCATCCGCCGACCGCTCAATTTGCTGCGCTCTCGTCTTCTAGATCGACGGTACGATTTTATCCTTCATCCCGGTCCCTGGGATCCCGACCTCGCCGGACAGACGGCTCAGGACCTTGATACACTACTGGGCGGCTGGCTTGGCCACGACCGTCCAATCACAATCCTCGATCTCTCCGGCGTGCCTAGCAGCGTCTTGGTTCGGCTGATTGGCTCTATACTCCGTGTTGTCTACGAAGCGCTCTATTGGAGCCGGGAGAAGACCGAGGGAGGCGTACTGCGGCCTCTGCTTGTTGTGATGGAAGAAGCCCACCGGTACGTCAGCCCCGATAGCGGCGATGTCGCCGCGGACGTTGTGAAACGCATCGCGAAGGAAGGTCGCAAGTACGGGGTTGGTGCCATGCTGGTCTCTCAACGTCCGTCTGAGATCGATGAGACCATCCTCTCTCAGTGTGGCACGCTCATAGCGCTGCGGCTATCCAACCCAGCGGATCGCGGGCGCGTGAAGGGCGCACTTCCCGATAATCTATCGGGCCTCATGGATCTTCTGCCAGTGCTGCGGACGGGTGAGACAATCATCTCTGGTGAAGCCGCACGACTACCCGTGCGCTGCCGCGTGTCGCTTCCCCCCGCGGATCGCTTGCCTCGCAGTTCAGATCCCGAAGTCAGCGCAGCCTGGCGGACCCGCCGCGTGGCAGAAGGCTATGATCGCATGGTGGCGTCGTGGCGAGCACAACGAACCACAGCCGTTGTGCGAGATATTGCGATTACGCGGACCCCCATCAACGAAGATGAACAGTAGGAAAACCTATGGTTCGAGACCCCGTCGCCTCAAGCAATATTGCATCTATAGGCTATGATCCCGACAGTGAAACACTGGAGGTCGAGTTCACAAATGGCTCGATATACCAATATTTCAATGTATCCGCCGGACTGTATGAGCAACTCATGGCCGCCCCGTCTAAAGGGCAATTTCTAAATACCTACATTAAGAACGCCTATCCGTATTCGCGCGTTGGGTAAATTCTAATATCCGTGCACCTGAAAAGTGGGCTCTCAATGGGGAGGCTTGTCTGCCTCGACCTCGACCTTGGCAAAGGTGCGTTGGTTTCCTACGCTGCTGCTCGGAATAAGGCTGAAAGAAAGCCGTACCTTTCGGGAGCCGCTACCCCCGCGTTAGATGGGGCGCCGACAGGCAAAGGTCGGCCACCACCCGAACGCAAGTAAAGATGGTTGCGCCCTCCCGCAACCATCTTTACTTGCTCGGGGCGCAAGTTATGATGAAATCCAGCCCCCGCAACCATCGCCAGTATGTCGGGTTTCTCGCGCGTAGTGCGCCCTCCCGCAACCAGCATTAGAGATGAGCCCCCCTGAAATGGGGGGCTCTCTTTTTGCCGATTGGGAAAGCGCACTTGCACGTCCTGCGCAGAGTTGTCGTCCGCGGGGAACGAATCATCGGCTGCAGCGGGACTGCCTTCTTCACCAAATTGCACGGGTTGAAGTTTCGACAGGTCGGCGGAGACCGCTTTCCTGTCACGGTTGGTCGCTATCCCGAGAATGCCAGCGAGATCGCCGATCAGGTCGACCGCGAGGCGCTTTTCTTCCGGAATGGGCGTGAGGACGATCTTGTCGATGAGCGTCCGTAAGGTGTTCCTAGCTTCCTGCCGGTTCTCCTCCTTGTTGAAGGTTTGGATCAGATCGCGAATGGCGGTGCGGTAGCGCGCCGCCATGTTCGGATGGAAGACGATGGGTTCGTCTTTGTGCCCGGCGAGGATCGCTTCGATCTCCTGCCGGCGCCGCTGCACTTCGTTGGCCCTGTCCTTGATCAGCGTGGCGTCCACACCGTCGGCAATCGCCCTGATGATTTGCTGGCGTTCGCGCTCCAGCTTCGCATACTCGGCGCGGTAGCCCGCGAGCGAGGCGTTGTGGCGTGCACGCAGTTCGTTCATGTGCCGCGTGTATTCGCGGCAGAAAATCTCGCAGAGTTCGTCGTCCATGAGGTGGGTCTGCAGCGCCGACAGCACCTTGGCCTCGATGGTGGCGAGCGGCATGGTCATACCGTTGCCGCATGTGCCCCTATTGCGCCGGTTCGCGCAGCCGATACGCTCCCTGTTGACGAGGATGTAGCCGCCGCCGCAGCAGCCGCATTGCATCAGGCCTGACAGCAGGTTCTTCGGCCGGTTGTAGCGGAAGAGCGGGTTGTTCGGGACAAACTCGCCCTGCACCTCGCGGTAGCGGTCCCAGGTCTCCTGGTCGATGATGCGCAATTCGGGCGCATCGGTCCTGACCCATTGGTCCTCGGGATTGAGGCGCGAGATGCGCTTGCCCGTCTCTGGGTCCTTCACATAGCGCAGGCGGTTCCATACCACCTTGACGATATAGAGTTCGTTGTTGACGATGCCGGTGCCGCGTTTGCGGTTGCCGTAGATCGTGCTCGGGTTCCACGGGCCGCCCTGCGGGCCGGGAAGACCTTCGTCATTCAGCCGCTTGGCAACAGCGCGCGGCGAGTCGCCACGGATCATCTCCTTGAAGATGCGGCGGACGACAGTGGCTTCAGCTTCGTTGATCGAACGCTCGCCTTTTGCGTAGTCGCCATTGGCATCGATGCGCTTCAGCACGTCATAGCCGTAAGTGATGCCGCCCCCGGACTTGCCCTGCTCGACGCGGCCACGCAGGCCGCGGCGGGTCTTGTCGGCGAGGTCCTTCAGGAAGAGCGCATTCATCGTTCCCTTGAGGCCGATATGCAGGTTCGAGATTTCGCCTTCGGACAACGTGAAAATGATCACGTTGTTGAACGCCATGCGCTTGTAGAAGCCGGCGATGTCCTCCTGGTCGCGGCTGAGGCGGTCGAGCGCCTCGCACAGCACGAGATCGAACTTGCCGTCGATGGCATCGCGCATCAGTTGCTGGATGCCGGGGCGCAGCAGCGAGGCTCCCGAGATCGCCGCGTCCGAATAGATTTCGGCGACATGCCAGCCCTCCCGGCCGGCGCGGGTCCGGCATTCGCGGATCTGGTCCTCGATCGAGGCTTCCCGTTGGTTGTCAGATGAATAACGCGCATAGATGGCAACGCGCATGGTCACTCCTTCACAGTGATGGGTTGAACGTGCGCCTTACCGAATTGCTCAAGGGCGAAGTCGTCCGCAGCGGACTGGATTGCAAGCAGCCGGACCAGTTCGACAATGCGGCGGTCCGGGGCTCGCGAAATGGAATTCGGCGCTCCTTTCCGAGTTTCGCTGTCTTTGGGTGGTCTGGTCAACGTCTTTTCGCGCCCTTCTTCGCAGTATGGGGATAAGTTCTTGCCAAGTTCATATGAGAACAAAGCAAGAACAATGTAGAGTTTTGATATAGGAATACTGTCCTATCTGGCAAGGATTTTCTAGTTTCCGGAATCCTCCAACCCGTTGCTTTCAATAGATAAGTGGCTGATTTCTGCGACTTTGGCGTCGCGCAGGGCGCGGAAGATTTTTTTGGCACGGCCCCGCGTGGTGAATACGATGATGCGCCGGTGCCCGACTGAATCCACGGCCAGGATCCCGACATGGGCGGCCACGAGGAACAACACGATCGGCGCGCTCAGGAGGAAGCCCAGTTCCAGGCGGGTGAGCAGGTCGCCATAGGCGCGTATCGCAAACGCCCCTATCACCAGGGAGAGGACGCCCGCCAGCAGCAGGTCGTTGCGCCGCCTCACCGTCGCCTGCGCGATCGGGTAGATTCTCGATGGCGTTGCCAGCACGCGCGATGTCACGACGAAGCGCCCGTCATCATAGAACCTGCTCATGGCGAGGCTCCTGCGCAGCGGCTATTCGTGGCGAGATCGACAAAGTCGCTGCGGGCGGCCGCAATGTCCGAGGCCGGCCACAGCCGGAAGGTCGCGGTGTGGATCGCGTAATCGAGACGCTGCGATGCGGTGCCGGCTGCCACAGCGCAGGCGCAGCGCGCCATGCGCTCGCCAGCGGACAAGAGGGGCGGCGCGGCACGCTCCATGATCCTGGCCTCCAGCGCATCAAGCTCCGGCAGGCCGAGCAGGCTGCCGACGCCGGACGGGGGCGGGACGAGGCCCGCCTGCAGTTCGCCCAGACGTTCGGCGCAGATTTCGTTTCGGGCGCGCGCATCTCGCGCTCCATGGCGCGCTCGGCGAGCACCGCGTAGTTGAAGCCGAACCACACACTGCCGGCCAGCAGGAGCGCAAGCGCGCCATCGGGAAGTTTTGTGAGCCAGTCGATCATCGCTTGGGTCCTTTCTGCGGACTGAAGCGGCCGAGGTCGGGCCCCCGCGCAATGTCGGGATTCATCGCGCGCAGGTTGCGCAGGACCGAATTGGTCATGCGGGTGCTGATGCTATTGATCTTCGTGAGGCGGTTCGTCATGCGGGCGCGCACATTGCGCCGCGCTTCCGTCATGATGCTCGCCTGCGCATATTCACGCGCCATCGCGGGAAGCTCCTGCATGCTTGCGGCAGGGCGCTTGTTCCACAAGGAGAGCGCCTCGCGGACGACCCAGGTCTCCTCGTATCGCCAGAAATGTGCCCGCGCCCGCGTCTTCGCGAACTCGGCGCGAGTGTCGATGGCAGCGAGCTGCGCGAGGATCACCGGGTTGCCGGCCGCGAGCTTGTAGCGGGCCGGGGTCTGACCTTCGAAGGCCGCGCGGGTTTTGCCGCCGCCCTTGTTGGTGCCTGCCATCACAGCCTCCCCTGGCCTGGTTTGAGGAAGGCGATGAACGGGCACTTGCCGTCATGCGGCACGACCCGCTGGCTGTCACGACCGACATAGAAGCAATCGAGATAGTACTTGTCCCCGCCGCGCCCCGTATAGTGATAGGTCCAGAGCATGTGTGGCGTGCCGTAGAGCCACAGGCCCAAGGCGATGAGCGCCGCGAGCGGCAGCCACAACAATTTCGAAGGGCGCACCAAGGGGGTGCGTGGCACGTTACGCATCTGCATCTCCTTTGCGGTAGGGCGGCAGGGTGAGCACGGGCTTTTCGTAAAGCCGCGTGCCGGAAATCGGACTCGGGGCGACGACATCGCGCCACCAATCGACCTGGCCGTAATGGACCATGCGCAGATTCATGGGATGCATGCCGCGCACGAAGACCCAGGCATGGCCCGGCGTCATCGCCAGCACCTCGTTGGGCTTCATCAGGGGCCGCGCGAACTCGCTGGTCGAGACGTTCACTTCCGTGGCCCGGGTCTGGTACGAGAAATCCTGCTTGCGCACCGTGGCGTCCGACAGGGTGTCCGAAATGTGCTTGGCCCGCTCCAGGCTGTTCATGCCGGCGTAAAGGCGCACGTCGGCGTATGACTCGATCGCGCGGGCGACCTCGCGGCCATAGGCCTTTTCGAGGCCGGCAAAGGACTGGATGAAGAAGTCGGCACTGACGCCGAGCTGGCGCAACGTTTCCATGTCGCCGGCCAGTTCGTGAAAGCGGTAATTGAGCGCTTCTTCGGCGATGATGTGCAACTTGTGCCCGTCCGGCACCGCCTTGCAGGCCGCCATGATGTTGTGGTTCAGCAGCGAGACGAAGGGCGCGAATTCCCGCGTGTGGGTAAGCGGGCTCATCACGAACATGGCGATCTGCCGCTCGCGCAATTCGCGCACCTGGTGGAAGGCGCCGGCCCCGTAGCCGCCAAGATGGCCGACGGGGTTGAAGGAGAGGAGCCTCTGGCTCGCCCCTTCGACGAAGGCCCCGAAATTCTCCTCGTTCTTCTTCTCGCGATCGAGCAGGTTGCGCGCCTCGCCGCGCAGGAAGGCGACGATGGCATCGTCCGGATCGATGCTTTCCAGTTGCCGCGCCAGCAGCACGAGACGCTTCCTCAAAGCGGACGGGTCGGTCAGCAGCAGGTAGATGGAGGAAGGGGTGCAGCCGGCGGGATTGAGCAGCGCCTCGCTGAGAATGACGACCACGAGGACCCGCCGGCTTCCATAGGCGAAGTACGGATTCTTCTCGTCACTGCCCAAGGGATATAGGATCTCGGCATAGTCAGTGGCGATGCGAACGGCGTTCTTGCGGGCATCGCCCGAAGCATGCACCGCCTGCACCACGCCCTCGAAGGCGTTGAGGATCACCTCGTCCTCGACGCCGAGCATGCCCCCTGCGGGATTGATCGCCCAGACTTCGAAGCCGCGCAGCCGTAAGCCCGCCGCCAGCATCGGGTAGAGCTCGCGCTTGGGATCTGTGATGACCAGCGAGTAGCCGCCGACCGCGCGGCTGATGATCCAGGGCATGACATAGCAGACTGTCTTGCCGACGCCGGGCGGTGCTTCGATCAGAGAGAAGGGAAGGCGCCGCGGTCGCCACACCGGATTGCCGGCTGCATCGAGGCCGAGCAGTTCCGTGGGGACATCCATGCCCGCCGCCCCGCGCTCGCCAGTGGTTGCCTCGCGCGCCGAGCCGTGCTCCTCGCTCACCACGAGCGAGGCGGCGATGGCCTTGCGCAGGCGGTAGTCCTTCGTCATGCGCAAAGTGGCGCTCGCACCCAGCAGCAGCGATGCAAAAGCGGCACTTGCAGGCAGCGGCATGGTTTCCCATCCCGCGCCATCTTCAGGCAGCGTCGCAAACGCGACGCCGGCAAGGATCACCGCCCCGAACATGACGCGGTTGACCGGCCCGACATGGGGTTTGACAGGGACCGCCATCACCCGTCTCCTTCCATGGCCGGTGAGGTGAAGTCGAAGCGGCAGTGCGAGCGGGCCAGCGCTTCGAGCGTCGAAACGCTCATCAGGAAGGGCGATAGATCGCCGGCAAGCTCATCGAGCGCCTTGAAGACGGGTTCCGCCGCGCCCTGCTGCTTGGCAAGTTCCACCTGCCGCAGAATGCCGTCCGGGCCGCGGGCCATGATGTAGCACCAGCGCTCCCGCACGAGATTGGCCGCCAGTGCCGCGGGTGTCGCGAACTTGACGCCGGTCGTCACCTCGAAGGGCGTCCCCTCGACCGGTACCTCCTTGAAGAAAGTGATGTCCTTGGCGTCCGCAAGGGCGGGCAGTTCTTCCACCACCCTGGCAGCGGGCTCCGCCGGCGGCTGAGATTCGGCCGCCTTCGGCATCAGGGTGGAGATCGAGCCGAGCATCACGTCTTCGCCCAGAAAATCGAGCGCGACGAGCAGGGCCATTCCCGAGAGCGCGGTGGCGGTAAAGCCAATGGCGGCGCCGGTTGCGAGCATGCGTGCGATCATAACTTGTCTGCCTCGTTGTTGCGGTCATGGCGCTTTGCTTCGCGCCGCGCGGCGATCAGGATGATAAGGAGGAGGGCCGGGCAGGTATCGACGAAGATCGCCGCGATCCAGGCGGGGAGCAGTTGCTGCCAGTAGTGGCGCACTGCCGTCATCGCATCGAGCGGGCGGGCGAGGCCCGTAGCCGCCCGATCTGCCGGTGCCAGCTTGCCCAGCGCGTCCTGCAGCGATGCTGCGACCGGCTTCGACATTTCGCTGATCGCGACGAGTTCGGCATTCTGCGTGGCGCTGAAACCCGAGGCCGACGGATCGCCCGTAGGAAACAGGCTCTCAAGGCTCGCCAGCGTTGCGGCGAGCGAGGCGCGGCTGTCATAGCGCGCGGCTTCGCCGAGCAGCGCGTCGATACGGTCGGCTGCCTCCGAGACAGCCTGCGCGCGGCTGCGCACATCGCCCACGACATAGGCATGGGATTTCATTTGCGCGATGGCTGCGGTCACTTCTTCCTGCAGCGCCTGCGCGGCTTGCATGCCGGCCTCGACTTGCGCTGCCGCGCCGCCCAGGATGTCGGCGACCTGGCCGAAGCCTTCCGAAACCTTGCCCGCACCCTGCCGCCCCGAATGCGCGCCGGTCTCAATCTCGCTGGCCTCAAGGGCGGCAAAGCGGGCGGCCTGTGTTTTGAGTGCCGGCACGAGCTGGCTTGCCAGCATCGTGGAGGCGAGCAGGTCGGAACGGCGTTCTTCATAGTGGCGGGCGGTATCGATGAGCGATAGCTGCACCGCCGCCGGTCCGCCGAGCCCGAGCACGTTGTACTGGGCATCGATGGCGGCGATCGATCCCACGAACAAAAGGGCCGCCGTAAGGCCCGCGGCAAGCCTGCGTCCCGTCAGTTGCGGCAGGATCGAGAAGGCGGCAGACCATCCGACGAAGGACAGCACGGCAATGACCAGCGAGAAGGACAGCGCGTGCCCCTTTTCGATGAGGCCGGCGCGGTTCTCCGTCATCGGCATCGAGATGCCGGAATAGGTGAGGACGAAGATGCCGCCGCTGACGACCGTGAGAAAGGTGGTGATCAGCGTTTCCTGATGGGCGGCGAGCGCCAGCAGCAGGTCGCGAGGAGAATTTGCCTTGCGCAGCCGGCGCTTCACGGCCGCTAGGCGGCGTTTGACTTTCTTCTCGCGTGCTCGCCTGTCCAGGAGCGCGCGGGCCTTCTCCTCGATCCGTGCAAGGTGCTTGTGCTCCTTGCGAGCAAGCCGGCCTATGGCGCCGAGATAGTTTTGGCGCCGGGTGGCGTTGGACTTTTGCGCGGGGATATCGGCGTTGTCGCCCTGATGACGGATGGTGTTCTCGGCGCTGTGGCCGGTCTCGTCATCATGGAGGCGTTTCGGGTGTTCGTTCATGCCATGCTCCATCACGTGCGAATGAGGGGACGCGAACAGGCACCGCAGACGAGTTGCGCCGAGTGCTTTGCCCAAGCATTCTGGCGGCAACTCGGGCATGTGTATTTCGAACGCGTGGACCTAGGTTCTGGCGGCGCGTAGGCACTGTCGTTGCCTGCGGGATCGATGACCATTTCGGGTTCATGCCGATGGTCGCGCCAACGGATCCCAAACCCTGATGCCAACAGCGCGGCGCATGCCGTATCGAAGGGGCCGCCTTCAACGATGAGATGGGTGACGGAATACCCCGTCATCTTGCCGTGCCATGTGCCGTCGGCGGTCGGATGCAAGCCTACGCTCAACATCAACCGCGCCCAGACTAGGTCGTGATAGCCGCGTGCGCCTTTGCCGCCACGACGATTGGCAGGGCCGTATTCATGACGCGCCAGATGCGCTTGCTCATGGACAAGCGTGGACAGCGTCACCCTGTCTCCTCGCGTCTCGAAGTAGGCGGGGTTCAGGCTGATCTCGTGAGCCTTAGTGCGATCGACGCTCGCGAAGAACTCGGCTCCGAAGTATCCCAGCGTCCGCTGCCGGCGTGTGAATGTCAGAATGCAGGGAGGGAGCCGGTCGTCGAATAGCGCCGCATTGAAGTAGCGGAACGCGTATTCGATCCGCCCATAAGCGTCCGCGGTGAGCGAAAGCGAATTCGACTGTACAGTCGCATCACCGATCCCCCTTCCGGCGCTATCGTGTCGCCCTTGACGCTCTTCGCACGACCGCGAAGGAATCTGCTGTCCGAAGTCGCTCGGGTTGTTTCCCATTTGATCCCTCATTCATCGAACGAGTGGACCATACGGGCCTTAGCTGAGAGGATTAGGAGGCGTTTGGGAGATGCGTCGATGGCTTCCGGTAACCCCAGCCCGCCAATATATGTTCAGCGATACTACCACGACACCGACTACCGCCGCTTCGTGTGGGAACTGTTCTGTTTCCTCTATGCGCGGGCTGGAGTGGGAAGAGGCCCATTCTTCACGCGCATCATGGCGGATGTCATTGAACCAAATATTCCCCGCATAAGGATCGATGGGGACCCGGCTTTCCGTTTTGATTTCCCGCAAGGGGATACAGACTTTCGGTTCATTACGGATTACCTGAAGGACGGCGCGCGGCGACGGTTTGCCGACGAGTTCATGCGGATGTTCGATGCCTACGTACAGCTGGCAGATCCTGTCATTGCTAGAATGTTCCGGGCGCGGGAGAACGTCCGTGTCATGGGAATTGGCGTCGGGGCGTTCCTAGCCGATACGACAATCGAAAGTAGATATGAGCTGGCGGTCCACACGCAAAGAATCGCTCACTTCTTTGAGTACTCAAACATCGACAACATCGGCTCAACGGACGAAACATCGCGCTTTCTTTGCCTGTTCCGAGGACCGGAGCCGGAATACCTCTACGCGCTTGATTTGCTTTGGAGGCATCCCGGCGTGATACGTTCGCCAACGACCGACTTCGTCTCTATTACGGATTCTGCGTTCCCGGTGAGGGCTGGTCGCCGCTCGTGATGCGGTCCGCCTGTTTTCGCGAGCGACTGACCGGGCTCTTGTATGCTCCAGCTCATCTACTCGACTTGGACTCCCCGGCGCTTCGCCGTCTGACCTTCGATGTTTTCACAACCGACAAATCCTTCTTTGGCATGAAGCCTGCCCGAAAGATGTCACCTTGGGTAGAGCGGGCCATGCGCCTCCAGAAGGGCCCCCGCCTGGCCAGGGCAGTCGATAAAGTCGAAGACATTCAATTGCTTGCAAAGCTCAACAATATAGTTGACCGCATCAAATTTGATTACTTGTAGGACATGTTGGTACAATGGGAGTGCTTAATGTATATTTTGATAGAATACAGGAAAACATGGAAAATGGCGAAGTATTGTTTAGAGCCGCGATAGAGGGGGATGTCGATGCGGTGCGGGTGCTCGTTCGTGACGACCCTTCGGTGGTAAGGTTCGTCGATCCGGTTTCGGGGAACACAGCGCTGCACGTTTTCACTTATGACGGCAACTATGAAGGTGCGTCGGTAATATGCTCCAGCAACGACGCTCCGCTCGATGTTCAGGACAGCAGCGGGCGATGGTGCGCACTGATTGCGACGACGCTGGGCCGGGACGACATCCGAGAACTCCTCGATACGACCAAGAAGCGAATAATGAAGGCCACGAGGCCCTTCATGTACTGGGAAACATACGGCGAGAGCGATGGCGAACCGGCGCCCCCAGGATACCATCCGGATTGGACGGAGGAACCTGCGGGTGGAGAACGCTGGTCCCGCTCATCGTTCGCACCCGCTGCCAGTGTAGCAATGCCGACTTGGTATCATGACGATGAAGACGATGCTCCTGACCGACCGAGGATCGCGAAGCCGACTAGCCGCCCTCTGCCGGGCCCTTGATGGCATCGGCCAGTTGGTCGAACTCTCCCTCCAACTTCATTCGGGCCTTCTCAGCGACTCCGTCGTCGAGAGGCGGCTGACGCTTGTAGATTTGCCACGGTATGAAGAAGTCATACACATAGCGGTCAATACCGGCGAGTTCGAGCTCCTTTCCCAGCGCAAGGCTCTCTTGCACGATGTTCCAGTCCAGCCTGCCGCCGATCCGGGCAAATTGCGCGCGCGCCGCTTGCAGCGATAGGTCGATAGACTGAAGGATTTCGGTGAGTTCCTCCTTATTGAACTGGTCCAACTGCAATATCGTGTCCAGGTATCGTTCGATCTGCTTTGGCGCTAGTCGCCTCGTCCGCTTCAGATATGTTGCAAATGCGAAGCGAAACTCACAGATGCGGATGATCTTCGCATAGTCAAACAGACCGCTGAACAACTGGCCCGCCTGGACCATGGCGTCGCCGCTTTCCTCGGTTGCGGTATCGCGGTAGCGCAACGCGATCGAAACGAGAGCAGCGGCGTTCTGCCCGAAGACGACCTGAAGGGGGCACGTGCATCGTATCCAGGCGCCGGATCGAACCCTATTCGATAGCAATTCGCGCTCAATGACCTCGTGACCATGAACGAGCTTTGCAAAATGCGGGGGGAAAAAGTTCGTGCCCTTGAGAATGCCGTCGTAGCTGCTGATCGAGACGATGGGTGATGCGATGACGCGCGTATCGGCAACGTGCATTCCCGAGTCGTGCAACAAGAGCTCGGTTGGAAAGCCGAATCGCCCTCCCATGAAAGTTGTCGGCTGCTGCTGAACGCCGACCGTCTCGCGGTGCTCCTCAAACCTCGCGCCCCATACTGTGTGCCGAAGCACGGCGTAAAGTTGCGTGTTCGGCCTCACCCACGGTGGAACAGGCTTGTCCAGTCGCCATGCGACAACGTCAGTTGAAGACTCGTCCAGCAGATAAAGTCCGCAGGCATCCCCCATCGGATCCTCGGCTTCAGTGACGATACATTTCGCGAAGGCGAATGCGGGCGGTAGCCGTAACACGATCGATCCCCCGTTGTGGTTGGTCGACGTTGCTGTGCCTTTCCTTTCCCGGCGACCATCCAGCCAGTATCCGAGTGCGCCTACCTGACCGCGTCACCCGGGATCAATGTCCGGCCCGCTCCATTCGGCCCTGAAGGGCCTCCCGTGTAGTCCATGACCCGTGCGCCTAAGCGGCCCGGTTCTTTTCGCGCATCGGCTGGATGGTCCAGCCCACAAACGAAAGGAAACCGCTATGAGCACGAACTCCAACAACGAAGGCCCGATGTTCCGGGTCACCTTCTCCCGCATCACCGGCAAAGACGAGGATGGCAACGACATTCTCGGCCGCGCTAAAGAGATTGGCGCCGTCTGGCCACGTCGCAGCAAGGATAAGCACGGCGGCATCATCGTCCTCGACCTGATCCCGGTCGAACTCACGCAGCGCCAAGGCGTCCTGTTCCTGGTTCCCGCCGACCGCGAGTCTAGGTCGGAACGCAAAGACAGCGAGGGCTCGAAATGAGCCCTCGCACCGAACAGATCGCTCGCCTGAACGATCAGCTGCGCGCCACCTTCCTCACGGGGAAGGTGGTGATGACGGAAGGGATCGCAGCGCTGCCGGCATACAAGCGCGTCGAGATCGCAACCCGCGTCCGGGATTTCAGGGACTTCACGCCCGACAACGATCCGCACGGCGAGTGTGACTTCGGCGCCTTCGAGGTCGAGGACGCGGGGCGCATCTTCTGGAAGATCGACTACTACGATCCCGGCTATGAAGGCCATTCCGAAGACGCAAGCGATCCTGTCATCACGCGCCGCGTCCTCACCATCATGCTTGCGAGGGAATACTGATGCGTACCTTCGACGAAGCATCGGATGCCAGCCTGGCAACACGCTTCGCATCCCAACTGGAGTCCGCGCTTCTGGCGCGGGCTCTGGCTGAGATCGGAGGCCTGCCGGACGAGCGGGCAAAGGCCCTCTATCGCCACTGGCTGATCGGCACCTTCAACGGTGCTGTCGGAGCCATCGAAGCGATCAATCGGGGCGTTCTCGAGTGGGAGCCGGACGGCGTGGGTTTTCGCCTCGTCTGGTACATGCCGGCCGGCATCGCCTGTCCGCTGGCGCGGTTGTATCAGCAGGAGAACGGCACATGGGCCGCGCTGATCGTCGCTGGAGTCCGCGACGACATGCTGGAAGCGATGGCCGTGGCAGAGTGGGGCGTCGCCCGGCTCACCAGCGACTAACCCCCAAGGCCCGCCCGGCACGACCGGACGGGCCTTTCTGCAAACGTGCGGCCGGAAACCCGGCGGTCATGCTTCACGCTATCGTGTGCCGCCGTCGCGCGCGTATCCATTCCGCAAGTCGCGATAGCCCCAGTCGGATGCCGCTGGGCTTTGGCCCGAGTATTCTTTCGAACATCTTCTCCTGAAGCGGCTCCGGCACATCGTGCAACTGCGGGCTCACAAGCTTCGCGCCCGCCTGATGAATGCGAGCTTCCAGGCGACCGAAGACGCCTATCGACCGGCTGATCCTCTGTACCTGATCCACGACCACGACGCACGGCTGATCGTCCGGCCGGTCCTGAAGAAACGCGATGAGTTCATCGAAGCCGCCGCGGCTTTCATCCTCGCCCGAGGCAACGTCGAAAAACATTGCTTCAAGCGGTCGGCCGTGCGCCGCCGCCACCGACTCGCAAACCACGCGTTGCGTTGTGAGCGCTTGATCCCGCTGTCGTTCAATCGCCGTTCGGCCGTATCCGATGATCGAAGTATTGTTGTTCGTCTTCATGGGAAGAACGTATCACATTTTATTATACAAGTCTTGTTCCCAATCGATTCTGTTCCAGAAATTTCTGAAAACATCGAGCTTTTATTGCCGTAATCTCTTCAGGAGGCGCCTGATCGCAACGCGATCCTCTGCCGCCACGAAGAAATGCCGCGTCGGATAGTCAACTTCACCGATAGCCTGGCTCACCCGCCGGCTGTCCACCTCTGCCACGATCATCGCGATCGCGGGGTTGAAGCGGCGCAGCGGCAGCCCGCTTTCCTTGTGCAGGTCGGCGAGGCTCACGGACTCGCGGCCATCGAGCACCCGCTGCGCGAGCTCGATCGTATCCGCGATCGGGTCGCTGCCCAGAACGTGCGGATCGAAGGTCAGGAACAGATCGTCGTTGGAATGAATGCGCGGGATGCGCAGGTTGATGAGAGCCGTGCTCGTCACAAAGCCGTCGGTTTCCAGTTCGGCGATCGCATCGGCAAGATCGTTGTCTGTCTGCTCTGAAAACGCCGCGAGCAGGGCGTCGCCATCGACCGGCTCGGCGAGGCCGTTCGCCGACGATTTGCAGATCCACGTGCCGATGGCCGTCGCCAGCGGCCCGAGATCACCGATGGTCTCATTTGCCATTGCCTGCCTTTTCGGTTCGTCGGGAAGCGGGGAGTCGTCGGCCGCGCGTTCCGGCATGGGATGTCCGGCCAGCCACTGGTCGAGAGCGCCGACCACCTTCTGGCACAGCGCGGCGAACTCCCTGATATCGGCGCCAACGAGTTGCACCGTCTCACCGAGCTTGGCGTCGGTCGCGGCTTGCGCGAACTTCGCGTCGGCAATGCCGAGATTGTGCCCGATGACGTGACGCTTCTGGATGTTGAGGAGCAGCCGCCCAAGTTCCGCAGCGCTCAGGGAGGCAAACGGATCGATCCCGATTTCCGCGAAACGCTTCTGACCCTTGTCGATGTTCTGGAAGTCGTTGCCGACGGGCTTCGGCGGGGCCTTGCCGTCGGTCGCGCCGATGCCAAACAGGTAGAGCGTCTTCAGCGTGGCTTCGAACGCGGTCAGCACGTCTTCATGCGCGTTGCCAAGAAGCCGGTAGGCGAGTTCCTGCCGGGCCTTGCCGAGGCCTTCGGCCAACTCGACCTGCTGCGTGACGAGTTCGACCTCGCGGGCGAAATGCAGCGTGATGTTCGGCGCGCCACAATCGGGGCAGAACAGCGCGATCGCGAAGACGCCGTAGTCGCGGCCGCAATGGTCGCATACCAGCGCCCGCATGAGGTCGCGCCTGCCGAAACGGGGCTTGGGTTTGGGACTGCGACGGGACGGTGTGTACTTGATCGAGGAACTCTTGCGCGCGACGTTCGAGAGCATCTCGCCGAATGCAGCCTGCATATCGGCGAGGGCAGCGTGCTTCACGAGTTCCATGGCCGCTTTCTTGTCGTCGGGATGGGTGAATGCTCCATCCTCGTCCACGACCCCGCTATAAGGACAGACAGTGCCTGGCGTGCCCGGTGTCTGCTTCATCCGCGCGCGCTTGTCCCCGTCGGTCGTGACATCAGCGACCCTGTCTCCGAGCACGAAGTGCCGCGGGTGGGCGTGCGCGTTGGGGGAATACCGATACACCCGGCCCTCCGGCGTCCGTGGCAGCGTTATCGCGAGCTCCATGTGATTGCGCGTACCGCCCACGCGGAGCTTTTCCAGATTCTTCATCCTGAGCATGTGCCCTCCTTCTGGAAGGATGAACCGAGTCCGGGGCGCGTTCCAGTGATCCGTTCAAGACCAGGAAGTGAACCGACAATATGGAAAGGAAGAATAGATTGGCGTTCCGCAAGATGTGCGCTGTCATACAGCGCGAAGGAGCGGTGCACCTGCGGTGAACCGGCAAGGGGGTCGCTGCGCACCCCCGTTGCATCCCCCCGGCCGCAGGCGGACAGCGCCCGCCAACATGACGATGCGCTAATGTACGGCCTGCACATCATCGTTGCAAAGGCTTGTCTTTTCTGGCGTTCTAGACAGGGAGATATAGCTGCGTCGTCAAGATGTTTAAGGCGACGGGCATAAGGACTACTCGATTGAGTAATCGAGGCGGGGGGATTTGTGAATAGCGTCGCGTTCCTTAAGGGCACTGATTTAGTATTGATTGAGGCGAGGCGGGCCGCGCGTGCGCTGAGACAGGATAAACCATCTCGGCGCACGATGCTTAAGCTCTGCCAGTCTCTGCTGGCGGACCGTGCGCCCGAGCCCCCGCTTGCGGCGCTTTGGTCATTGCTCGCGCCCCTGCAAGTGGATGAACGCTACTACTGGATCGGCACGTTCTATACTCTTCTTCTTCCCCCTAATGAACGCAGCGCGCAGGCGGCCTACTTCACGCCCCCACATCTTGCGCGCGGCTTTGTGGAGATGGCAGAGCGGCAGGGGTTCAATCCCAAGGTCCACACGGCGATCGATCCAGCCGCAGGTGGGGCGTCGTTCCTGTCCACGATAGCCGGCACCATGCTTGCCGCGGGTCTCGACCAGGCCGCCATTCTCGAACGCCTCCGAGGTTACGAGATTGATGAGGCGCTGGCTGCACTCTCAGAATCTCTTCTGGCGCATCGACTGCGCTGCAGGGTGTCAAGGGGCACTGTCGTTGCCGTCAAGGACAGCCTGCGGGCACGCCCGCAAACGCGTTACGACCTGGTCATAGCCAACCCGCCCTACGGCCGTATTTCACCGTCCGAGCTCGCTGATGAGAAATGGCGGTTGGTCTGTCATCCCGGACACATAAACAAGTACGCACTATTTGCGGAACTCTGCTTTCGCCTGGCCAAGGATGATGGCCTGATCGCGTTGGTGCTGCCATCCAGTTTCGTGGCGGGGCCGCTCTATGGCCGGCTACGATCGTTCATTCGAACCAACGGCGAAATTCTTGCAGTCAGCAGCGTCGAGCGTCGAGCCGACGTTTTTGTCGATGTCGCGCAAGACATTTCGGTCCTGATGATTAGGAAGGCGGCTGGCCATCGTGCCGGCAGCAAGGTGACGTTCGGCTCCTACGGACGCAGCTTCAAGGTTGGGTCGGTCTCATCACTTCCCACCGATATCGAAGGCCCGTGGATTTCTAGCGGCGCAGCAACATCACTGGCGGTTGGGGGAGCGACGCTCGCTGATTATGGAGCAACACTGCGCTCGGGATATTTCGTCTGGAACCGCGAGAAGGCGCGAATGCTCCAACGCGCCCAAGGCGACTTCGATGTTCCGCTTATCTGGGCGAAGAACATCAGGGCCGGCGGCTTCTGTCAGCCTGCAGCACGAAAGCGCGAGGGTATCGACTTCGTGCGTTTCGCGGCAGATTCACCTGCAATCATCAGGGAGCAGGCGCTGGTCATGCAGCGCACGACCAATAGCGCACAGCCACGGCGCCTGATCGTATCACGTGTTTCTCCTGGCGTGCTTGAGGAGTGGGGCGGGTTTGTCTCGGAAAACCATACCATCACTGTCACCGGGCCAGACATAGCCACCCTCAATGCTCTGCGGCTCTTGCTGAATTCCGCTGCAGTCGATGCGCGCTACCGGCTCCTTTCGGGAACCGCAAGCGTATCGGTCAATCTGCTGCGCAAGCTCGACCTGCCCAAGCCCCACGTGCTCCTGGATGCCATGCAAGAGCATGGCGTTTGCGAGAGAGCCGTGGAGGAGGCCTATCGCCGATCGGCGGTCGCACTGGCGGAGGTCGGTACATGAGCCGGCATCCCATGGATCCCAGGTATGACAAGTCGAGAAGGGGAATGCCCAATGATCGCCTTGAGCAGGCCCGCAAGGCCAAAGCGCTCCTGCTAGAACGCCAGGTTGCGCCGCCACACATGAGGATGCCTTCGGAGGCGGTGAAGGCGCCAGTCGCCACGGACACGCCAGCTCCCTTGCGCGACAGCAAGGCACACTTAGAAGCCTTGGCGCAACTGCCCCTATGGCGACTTGGCGACAAGGAGCAACTGAGAGTCAGCGGACCGTATCTGCAGCTGGCGGGCATTGCCCTTCAGGCGATGGAGACGAAAGAGCGGGAGGCCGTGCTCGGCTGGCCTGACTTCACGGCTTCGCCGTCAGCGCTTGCCGTGCTACTTGCACTAGCTGATAGTGCCGCAGCGCCCCGCCTGCGGGTCGGGGACCTTGAAGGCCGTGCGCCGCCTGCAGGCTTGCGGGCTCTTGTCTATCCCTATTCGAGCACCGCCCATCGGGGCATTCGCCAGATTTACGCCGATAAGGATCATGTCGGGCAGGTCAACATCCTCCATCAGCTGCGTTCGACGCGGCAGGCAGAGGATGAGGGACTATCAGACTTCCATAAGGCGCTCGCCCGCAGCAAGACACTTACCGGGCTCGCCCTAGACGGCCAGACTTACGACGAGTTCCGTCATCCGTGCCTTGATGAACTAATGCCCTTCGGCCCTTGTCGGGGCAGCGACGGTCGGCTCGGTCTTCTGTGGCGCGTACGAACGAAGACTGACCTGAAGCACATCAGCAGGTCCGGAAAGGCGGACGATCCTGAGACCGCGCGCTTCTTTCTGTTTGGTCTGCGGGCGAGCGAGCCGCTGGTCCCGTCTTTGAAGTCACTCAACAAGCGTCTCGACCTCGTACTTATTGATCTAGGCACGACGGGGCGTTCCCGTCTTGGCCGCGATTGGCTGCCTCGGGTGAAACAATTCCTCGAACAGTTGGACGATCGCGTCGGCCCGGTTGCAACGATCGCGGTGACCGACGATCCATGGGCGTTCGATGCCCTTCGGTTTGAAGGGCTTTTGCGCGGTCCGGCGCGCAAGGCGAAAACGCCAGCTCCCGCGAAGGTGATTTTCGCCGCAAGCCCGGACATCGCTACCGTCTCAAGTGAATCACCACCCGCCTATTCGCAGCTCAAGAAGCAGGAGGTCGCCGGCTTCTCAGGGGAGGTCGCGGGCGTGCTTCAGGCGCTGCGGGGGCAGGCCCGCAAGGCCGAAGAGCTTAAAGATGCCGAGGCGGCAGGCCTGCTTCGCCAGATCATCGGAACGATCCGCCGGTGCTCTGCGCTCCCGGCCTCGCGTGATGATTTTTCCGCGTATCTCGAAGATGCGGTTGGCAATCAGGCCGCCGCCGACCTGCAGGCGGCTTATCGTATCAGCTCTGCGGCAAGCCAACTGCGCAGCTCCGTGGGGCCTTGGGCCCAGATGTTCGGCAAGGATCGGGGCACGGTCCTGGCTCATGTCGAGCGTGTATGGAACAACACGGCCGACCTGACGCCAATGGCACCGATGCTGCGCGACACCATCGCGGCATTTCTTCACAAGAGTTCGTCCACAGCCGTGCTCTTTCAAAAGGACATGTTGGCAGACTTCGCAGCCCATGCCCTCTCACGGGATGCCGAGATCGGCGGAACGGTTCAGATTCGCCTTGAGAAGGAGATGCTGCTCTTCCTTGATCGCAACGGCCTTGCGGACATTTCACGCTTACCTGGTCCGCGTCGGAACTACATCAAGACGCTCATTGCCGTTGCGCCGACACGGGCACAGTTGCTCAAGCTGCTGGCGCGCGAGTGGCTTCCCGACAACCTCATCGTCCTCGGGGACAGCGATACACTGCAAAGTTGCGCTGCTGATGCCAGGCGCCTTTCCGGCCACAAAGAACTCGGCGTAATCGCAGATCGCCTGTCAACATTTGCAGCGAAGGCAGATGCCGTTGTCCATCGCGCGAGCTTGCCGAAGGGACCTGACGAGCCGCACGAGGACGTTGAATTTCCCACCAGCGCCGTGGTCAACCTCGCTGGCAATGTTAGGCCGGACCAGGAGAGCGTACGACTGAAACTGTCCGGCGATCAGGTTCTCCTGGCGCGCCCCAAAACACGCCTCATCGTGCAAGACACGTCCCGCGCTGTTCCGGTCTTTGTCGAGGCCGAAGCCAAGAGTGTCGAGATTGGCGACAAGGTGTGTGTGATCGGCGACGCATTCCTCGAAATGGCCCGTCCCATGCTCAACATCACGGTGCGGGCGGCCGAGGAGATCAGGGACTATCACGAACTCGTCCTGGAACGGTTCGAAGCCCTGCCCGGTGCGACTCAAGCCGCCAGACTGGCCCATCTTGTGGCTACAATGGCCCTGCCGGAGGTCAGCGTTCAAAGGGCGCATTACTGGATTGATCTAGATTCGCAACGACAGGTGGATCTGCATGAGATCATCCCACACGCTCCGCGCGACCGAGCGACTTTCCTCGCCTTCATGAAGGCACTCTCGGTCAGCGACGCGAAGTCCCATCACTACTGGACTTGGGCCGTCATCGCGCAACGATCGAGCCGGCTCCGCGCAGCGATCAGCTTTCATGACGCCTACCGCACACTTCTCGTCGACAACTACGCTGCGCAGTCGAGCAACCCCGCACGGGCCAGCGAAATCCGGCGCCTCAAGGCCGCCGCAGAGGACTTTGTCTCGCAGGTGGTCGAGAAAGAGACGGTGAGGGGGGACGGTCATGAAGCAGCTTAGCCAGCAAGAACTCGCCGCTATCCCCCAGGAACTGAAAGAAGCAGTCTGCAACGCGATCGTTGATATGACGATCGCCCGTGTTAGCGGTCGCGGCGCGAGCGGAAAGGTTCTTTATGGATCATCCCCGCGGCGGTCCATCGTATCCGGCCAGTTGTTGCCGCGCTTCGATCAGGCCAACCAGGACGAAACCTCCGATATCCGCATCGCCGCTATTGGGACCGACTTTCAGGTGGACGCCGCAGTCGACGGCGAAGCGATAGCGACGCCCGGTTTTTCGATTTATGTCAGGGTTCTGCCGGAATGGAACGAACTCGTCGATGAGGCGCTCGATCTTGAACCAGACTTCAGGCTGCGCAAGCAGGTGCAGGACGCGATCGACCTACGCATCCGGCAGCTTCGTGCCGAACGCTACACTGCAGCGGGGGTCGCCACTCCGAACTGGCCCAGCCTCAATCCCACGCAGCGGCAGCAGATACGTCAACGACGCGCGAACATAGAGGAGGAAGTACGCCGCGCCGCGTTCAGCGAGCAGGGAATAAGGCTCGAAACAGGCGACGAACAGCTCCTGGAAACAGCAGCACCGGAAACTGCCCAGGATACTGCGCCGGCGGTCACCGCACCGACAAGCGATGGGACTGTCACACCGGACGATACGACGGCCCGGCTAAGAATTGGCCGACTGCTGCAAAGAGGGCGCAGCATCCCCTTCGGCCTGCTTGAAACCGCTCCGCCCCCGGCCAAATGGATGAGGCTTGACCTCAGCCTTCCAGCGTTCAGCTGGAAAGTGAACTCATCGGCCCTTCAGCCAGAACTCGACGCCTACAATGCGAACCTCCGGCAAGCTGCGATCAATCAGGTCCGAACTTGGCTGCAATCCGCCGACGGGATCCGAAATGCTTGGCGCAACTTACGCATCCGCCCCGACGACATCATCTCGCAGGCGGCATGGGAGAACTTCCGTGCGAGGGCCGCGCTGATCCCGCCTTCCGAGCCGGACCTCATGCCCAGTCTTGCTGGCATCACGCTGGAGGTTGAACGGACGCCTGATTTCCTGAATCCAACTCGCGCTTCCGTGCGGGTTGTTTTGGACAACGCCAATCCCGAACTCAACGCGCGCGATCTTGCCCACCGGCTTGATACGATCTTCGATACGCGGCTTCAGATCGAACTTCCCCTTACCGCCCACCGCCCCATGCAGTTGGACCGGGTCGAGCCTTCCTATCGCTTCCGCCATTTCCTGGACTATCCGGCCATCGGGCTCAATTGCGGTGTGATTGCGAGGAAGGCGGACGGCAATCTCATATTGCGGACGACATGGTCGCCCCGCTTCGTCCAGCCCCGCATCAGGGCGCGCGAACTCGACCTCCCAGTCTCGTTCAAGGAACTTTCCGAGGACGGGTACGATGTCAGCGGACTGCTGACGATTCCACGCGAATACATCCTGTGGATCAATGGCGAGGAAGCGCGGCTGAAGGATACTGTTCGTGAAGGGCTGGCCCCGGAGGACGCCGATCGTGAAAGCCGGCGTTTGGAACAGGATATCGGCGCGCAGCGCGCCGAAGCAGAGTATATCCGCAAGGGCGTCCAGCTACTTGTCGAAGCTCAGAAGGCATTCCGTCAGGCCGCGACCGCCACTGATCCCGCGAAACGCGATGCCCTGTTGCTGAGGGCCGCCCCCTATCAGGCGTGGCTCTTCATGAATCGCAGCTTCCTCAGCCGCGAACGGGGCAATGCGGCCGCCCGATGGCGACTCTTCCAGCTCGCTTTCATTCTCGCGCATATTCCCACCTTCGCATCCCGCATGCCGGAGTACCGGCAGTACCAGGACGCTCACCTCGATGAGACCAGTGCGAGCCTCCTGTATTTCCCGACCGGCGGCGGCAAATCGGAAGCGTTCTATGGTGCTCTGATTTTCGCGATGTTCCTCGATCGCTTGCGGGGAAAGGAGCGGGGGGTTACGGCTCTGATCCGGTATCCACTGCGGCTTCTCACCCTTCAGCAAGGCCAGCGGCTCCTAAGACTTGTGGTTCACGCCGAGCTGGTGCGGCTCAAGGAGAAAGTGGCCGGCTGGCCATTCGAAATCGGCTTCTGGGTGGGCGGAAGCAATACCCCCAACCGCTACAGCCAGGTCCCGTCAGTCGTCCCCATTCTCGGCGATGCTCTCCACCTCGACGACGCACAGCTGGAAGAGGATTCCGCTGCGGGTGGCGAAGATGCCGAAAAAGACGCGCTTCAGTATCGCGAGTACCGGGCCGCATATGACAAGATTCCGTCATGCCCCGTCTGCGGCAAGAAGACCGGGCTGCGACGGTTGACCTCGGACGGGCCCACGGCAAGGCGGCTGGTCGTCGTCTGTTTCGACCCCAAGTGCCCGTACAATCATGCTCATGGGCGTATTGAACCGCTCCCTTTCCTGCTCACGGACGACACGATCTACCAACGAGCTCCGTCGATCGTGCTCGGCACCATCGACAAACTCGCAATGCTTGGGCAAAGCACGACGACGATTCGCAGCTTCTTGGGCATGTTCGGCCTCGCACGCGGCATTGGCCCAACCGGTCATCTAGTCGCGCCGCGGACAGAAGGGGACATCGAGGCTAATCTTGGCGCGGATGGATACGAGCCTGTCTATCCGACATTCAGGAAGGGCAAGCGCGTCTATTTCGATCCGTTTCCGTCGCTGATCGTGCAGGACGAGGCGCATCTCCTAGAAGAGAGCCTCGGCACGTTCAGTGGCCTCTTCGATGGTCTTCTTGAGCAGTCTTTTCGCGACATTTCCGAGATGGCGGGGCAGGAGCTGAATGTCGCGCGGATATGGACCGGCGACGAATATGCCGGTCCGCGAATGCCCAAGGTCATTGCGGCAACCGCAACGATCTCAAATCCAAGCCGGCAGCTCGAAGTTCTTTATCAAAGAAAGCCGCTTCGCTTTCCCTATCCCGGTTCCGACCTCTATCGATCCTTCTTCGCAGCACCGTCACCGCCGCCGCCGGAGAATGCCGAACGCGTTGCTCTGGCGCGGGAACTCCCCGACTACGAGTCACCGGAGCGGACGTCACCGTGGATGCGTCTGTTCGCTTCGGTGATGACCAATGATGCCACCCATACCGTAACAGCGGTGACCATCCTGGCTGCCTTCCACACGGTCATCACGCATCTGTGGAACGCATTGCTCGATCCCGCCCGGCGGGACGCTGCGGCGGCCGAACTTACCGCTTCCCAAGGTGACGACGAAGCCACGCCATGGCGCTCGGCAGCGTTGGACCATGCCCGCAGCAATGGCCGATGGGACTGGCTGCTCGCGCTGGTGGATCTTCACCGGATCGGACTCACATACGTCACCAACAAGAAGGGCGGCGACCAGGTGATGGATGCGCTGGACCCGGCTGTCCATCAGCGTCACCGCGCGTCGCACGAAGAGCTCAACACATTCCTTAGTCGGCTTATTTCGGGCGGCATCGATATGCGCACGATCCAGGAGACCATGGAGCAAGCCCAGTCTGCACAGCCAGGTAAGGGCTACCCTCCGCTTGCCGAGCAGCTACGCAACATCGTTGCGACATCGGCCATCAGCCACGGCGTAGATGTCGATCGCTTCAACAGCATGTTCTTTGCCGGCTTACCTTCGCATATCGCGGAGTACATTCAGGCTTCGAGCCGCGTTGGCCGTACCCATGTCGGATTCGTGTTGCTGGTACCCACGCCACAAAGTCGGCGCGATCGCTATGTCGTCGAGACCCACGACATATTCCATCGCTTCCTAGAGAGAATGATCTCGCCTCCCGCGGTGGAACGCTGGGCCGAAAATGCGGTTCGCCGTGTGCTGGCCTCGATCGTGCAAGCATGGGCGATGCTGCGCGAGAGCGAGCTTCTCCTCATGGCTCCGGACTCTGACAAGTCCCGTGTCGATCTTTATGAGACCATCGTTCCTATTCGCACGCTCATCCGGAATGACCCCGTGGGCTTTCGTGACGAGCTTGGGACCTTTGTCCACAAGAGTATCGGTATGGCCGGACGCGGCCCCGATGGGCTCGGCAGGCCCATTTATCAGGAGCTCTACCGCCTGTTGATTGACCACGAGATTGGCCGGCTCTCGGAAAGCATTCGCAAGATGGGCAACTCCCTTCGGCTGCGTGAATACTGGGAAGACTCCTATGCGGCTTTCAAGCCGCCGATGACATCCTTGCGAGATGTGGACGAGGCAGGGCTGATCGTGGCCGGCGCATTTGATGACAAGGTCACCTCCGGGCACACCCAGGTCCGGCAGGACGACCTTATCAAAGTGATGAAGGCCATCCGCCAGCAGCGGGGCGGCGTTGCCGAAACAGACGCCGACAGTGAACTGGATGCAAAGGGGGCGCCTTCATGAGCGGTGATCGGGCAGACAGTGTCGGCGGACAGAAGAGCGGCTGGCGCAAGAACGCAGGTAAAGGGGCCGCCATGCGTAGTTTTGGTGACGAGAATGAACGGCGCGAAAAGCCGCCAGTCATGTCGAGGTCGCGGGCTCAGCTGGCAACGACCTATGCGCCCGGAGTCCTTTTCACTTGGGAGGGCGCCAAGGGCATCTGCCGGTCCGTGCCGGTAGCGCCCACAGAAGCGCGCGTGTCCGATGCTACAAAGCTTCTTGTGCAGGGCGGTATTGCCGAGTTTGCGAAGACCTGGAAAGACCGTGCCACCAGTGCACGCGCGCCCGACCCTGTGCCGATCGAGCTCGCCCTCGATACCGTGTTCTATGACCCTCGCACCTACAAGGTCGAGCGCGAGTGGCGCGACTTCATCCAGTTCTGCGATCCGGGAGTCATGGGTTATGTGCCGTATCCACTGGCCTACTCCTGCGCGACCTGCGGTAAGCTCAGGGAGTATCAGTCCATCGAGGAGCAGGCTCGCCATCCTCTCCCCGCCAGGTGCGGCGACCACGCTGCACGATGGACCCAGATCGACGTTGTCTACGTCCACTGGTCCGGGTCGCTTGAACCGCTAAGCCCGTTCCGCAACAACTACGACCAGAGCAAGAGGCAGACGGTCAAGTTACGCAGCTGCACCTGCGGGAGTCAGGAGTTCAGCCTCAAGAAAGCGGGCCACCGTTTCAACGAGTGGAGCTTTGTATGCGATGGCTGCAAGACGCCGCGCGACTTGAAACAACCCGATGCCTTTACCCTCGACATTCTGGAGCGCGAACAGCGCAACGGGGGACGCACGTTTGAGTTCGCAGAAGTGAATATGCTGCCGGTTTCCTATCGTGCAAACTCAGCCTTTTATCCGCAGAAGGGGACATTCATCGAGTTTGAGGATCGCAGCGTTGTCGAAGTGCTGTATCCCGAGCGCGAGGAAGATCTCCTTCAGCGACTCGCCCAGATACACGGCTTCCCCTATCAGGCACCATCCGATGATGAGATCAGGGCAGCCCTGTCCGCAGCCTCACGGGCGACCGAATGGGACGAGTATATTGACAATCTCGATCTCGCCGAGCGTGCCGAGGGGCGTGGTCAAGCGGAATTGGCGCAAAGACGCCGGCGGGACGCGGCGGATGTCAGAAACAAGTGGTTCGATGATGGCATCATCAGCCGCGGCAAGGTTGAGAGCGCTGCGCTGCTGTCGAATGTTGTAGACCGCCGTCTAGTTGGCTGGGCCAACAGATATGATCCGGTTCGCCTCACGATCGAGCACGATCGTTTCGTCGCCGAGCATATCGAACAGCGCCGAAGCCGCCGTGAGGCGATCGATGTCAGCGACCCCGACAAGCTACTCTCCGACGCCGTCGGCGATCCCGTTGCCCTCGATGAGTACAAGGGCACTCTATCGCGCCTGCTTGGCGCCCTCGGCCTCGAACAGATCGTTCTGATCCGCGGTCTGCCCATATGCGAATTCAGCTTTGGCTATACTCGCGTTTCGTCGAGCCCCGTGTATTTCCGCGAGCTGAACGGCAGGCAAATTCCCATGCCTGTGCGGCTTAACGCGTTTCCATCGCTGCCGAACGGAAAAGCGCCTGTCTACATCACACAGCAGCGCAACGAAGCCTTGTATTTCAAGCTCGATGAGCAGCGCGTCCGCCGATGGCTAGAAGACAACGGCGTATCGGACCTTCCTCCCGAGGGAACAACCCTCGGGGCGGCATATCTCGAAACCTACTCGGACTTCGGAAGCTACCTCGATGAATTCAAGGGAAGGGAGGGGAAGGCCGGCACTTTCCGTTCTCTCAGCAGCTACATCTACCTGCTGCTGCATACCTTCTCGCACCAGGTGATGCACGCCATGGCGGATATTTCCGGTCTCGACCGGGATGGTCTCGGAGAATACATCTTTCCAGCGGATCTCGCCTTTGTCGTGTACCGAAAGGGAATGACTCCCGATCTGGGGAACATCTCCGCCATGTGGCGGAACCATGCCTTCGACTTCCTGCGCCATCTCATCGATCCCCGCATGTTGCGCTGCGGTTCAGGTTCACTATGCGATACGCGCGGCGGCGCCTGTCCTGCGTGCGTGATGGTTTCCGAGGTCACCTGCATCGGCGGCAATCAGCTTCTTTCCCGCGCCAGCCTCAAGGGCGGTCCCGCACCCACTTGGGAAGCGCGGGACAGCAGTCCCCTGGTCGGCTATTTCGATCCTAGGTTGGCGCCATGACCGAATCCCTGATTGCCCCTTCGGCGCGCGCCCGGTTTGTCGTCACGTTGCCTCCCGACCCCAGCGAAGTGGGAACGCAGTTGGCCTCAGTTGCGGCCGATACCTTTCTTTCGCTGACCGACACGCGAGATGCCTTTTTGCATCTGGCGCGACGGGCCCGGGAGCGCCTTGTCATCCTCACGCCTTGTCATCCTCACGCCTTACATCGATACGGCCGGCGCAGAATGGGCCGCAGACTTGTTCGAGGCGACTGGTGCAGGCGACCGGACACTTATTCTTCGTGGGGCGGCGCAACTGGACAACTGTGGCGTTCATGGGCAGCGAGCTCTCAAAGCGTCAACGCGTGTGTTGGACTATGAACTCACGACCGACCAGGGGACAGAAACGTTCCACGCCAAAGTGGTGTTGGCAGACGGCGTGGCTGCCTACGTGGGTTCAGCAAACTTCCTCTACCGCTCGCGAGAAAAGAACCTGGAATGCGGCTTTCTGCTGGAAGGAGATGCCGTTGCTCCTGTCGCAGTTCTGGTGGGTGCGCTGATTGGTATGCCGGCGCTTCAAACTGGACACGGGAGGTAGCGTGAACGAACGCGACGAAGACCAGTCTGACCTTTTCGATGGGCCTTCCGATATCGACCTGATGCGTCTGCTGCTGAGCGACCTGAACGACGACCTGCCCGGGAAAGTCGCCCGCTTCCGCTATCTCAGTGACGTGAGCAGGGATTTTGGGGAGCATGGTATCATGCTGTTTGGCGGTACGGTCTCCGCTGCCGCACTCGGCGAAGCCAGATCGTCATTCGTCCACGGCAATTTTGTCGCGGCAATTCTTCTCTGTCAGACGCTTGCCGAGAACGTGCTGGCCGGCGTCCTGCATTTACAGGGGACAGACATTCCGGAGAGGGTCGCATTTCGCGAGACCCTGCGCCACTTGGAGGCTGGCGGCGTCGTGACTGCTAAGGACCTTGCGGACTTGAAGAAGATTGCTGACATGCGCAATCCCCTCTCACACTTTCGACCTCCTTCCGATGCCGGCAATCTGACGCGCCGATCAATGGTGTCAGGAGAGCCGACCGAGGAGGTCCTCAGCCGGGACGCACATTTCGCCATCGCGACACTTATGCGTCTCTTGTCGCAGCCACCGTTTCGTGTTGGCCATTAGAAGTATTTGCAGAACAACTATATGAATTTTCTGCTATATTTTGTATGATTGCTGATAAGGCAAGCTGAGGCGTTGGGGGGCGCTTCGCGTTATGACTACGGTTGTTCTATCTAGAGATATTGAGATCGACGACGACGTTCGCGGTCTGCTTTGGTCTATCAGTGACCTTGAGAGTTTGGCTAAGCTGATCGCTGTCATAGCCCTCGGCCAGGCGCAGCACGCGGCACGGATCATCAGAGAGCTGGAGCCCCATGGACCAGCTCTTTCGGACGACGACCTGTATGCGGGAGCAAGAGGGCAGATGCGCGTTCGGGGGCAGACCGAACAGCAGCGCGACATTTCACGATATCATCGCGATGGATTCCTCTTCGAATGCATTTCCTGGATTGTCGCCCGGCAGGAAGCCAATGATCGCACTTACCTGAAGGACCCTCACATCAGCTCTACTACTCAGGGCCTAGACGGCCTTTCTATCGAAATGGATCCTGTTGAGCCGATCGTCATTAGGGCGACCATATTCGAGGACAAGTGCACCGAGCATCCGAGACAGAAGTTCAAGCAGGAGGTCCTGCACACGTTTCATGAGCATCACGACAACAAGCGCAAGCCGGATCTTGTGGCCAATGCGGTCAACCTCATTCGGGAGAGCGGCCTTGACGGGTCGGCAGCAGCGAAGGCTGCGGCCAATGTACTAGACAGGAAATTCCGTATCTACCGCGCTGCCCTTACAGTCGATACCTCCATCACGACCACCGATAAGAGAAGGAAACTCTTCAAGGATTACAACGGTCTGAAAGACATAACGAAGCCCCAGCGTGTCGGCGCAACCTTCGTGGTCGATGGCGACTTACGAGAGTGGTTCCAGACGCTTGCTGACCTAGTCATTGAAATGCTCTCCGAATTCGAGGTGGAGCATGTTTGATGCCCTTACATCACAACTCCTGCGTTCGGCACCGAGCCTTCCTGGTCTTGATGCGGATCGGATACCGCAACTGCTGACACGCCATTACGCGGAATTGGTATCGGCACGCCTGAAGGGCGAGGATGAAAGCGCGGCTGCGCCGGACTTATGGTCTATCGAGCGCATCGCTGACGCTTATGAGATCGTTGCATCTATCGAAGAAGCGCCGGGCATGCGGCGGGCTGCGGCCTTTGTTGCGGGAACCGCACAGCAAATCATATCAAGGCGCAGGCATACGGCCGAAGAGGTGGAGGGATCGGACGCCATTAGTCGCGATGCTGTTGACGCCACGGTCGCGGCCGCCTTGCTCTTCCTCGCTGCCGAACAATATGCCGATGCAAACGAAGCTGGCGCTGCGATTGTGCGGACCAGCGGTCCGTTGGAGATTCGTGTCCTTACCGAGCACATTCGTGATCTGGCGCGCGGTCGGCTCGATGCAATTCTGTCGCGCGCCGAGCGCTGGCGAAGGGACGAGCCTGCCCGCGGAACGATACAAAACCGGGCTTTGCGCATTCTCGCCGCGACACTTTCGGAAGGAATTGAGTTACTTGCCGCCTACATGATGTCCGCCGAGATCCCCGATGCGACTCCGAAGCGCTTCGAGCGTGCGCAGGTAGCTTTTCGCCGTGTGGCTGAGCTTGCGTCTTACTCCGATGATGACATCAGCGAAGCGCTCGGCGGCGAGTTGAGAACGGCTTATGCGGGGCCGGCCCATTTGGCATCTCTGCTTTTGTCCGCCGCAGACGGCATCGAGCAGGCCGCACTTACGCGCCTGCCACCGCCCGAAGGTGCCGATGGTGCCATCTGGCGAAAGTGGCTTGGTTTTCGCGCCAAGGCGATGCCCTTCGTCTGGCAAAATCATCGCGAAGCGATTGAGAAGGGATTCTACCAGACCGGGATGTCTGCCGTTCTGGTGCTACCTACCGGCGCCGGCAAGACAACAATCAGTGCCCTCAAAATCGCCGGCACCCTGGCGCGTGGCAAGAAGGTTGTCTTTTTGGCGCCGACACATGCCCTTGTTGAACAGCTTACGGAGGATCTTCAGGCAATCTTCCCGCGCGAAGAGTTCGGCCTTGAGGTGTCCAGCGATATCGACTCGGTGCTCCTCGATGATACCCAATTGCAGGATATCGAGGTAATGACGCCGGAGCGGTGTCTTGCCATGCTTTCCTTCTCTGCAACGTCATTTCAAAATGTGGGCCTGCTCGTCTTTGACGAATGCCACCTCTTAAGTCCCCAATCTGGCAAGATTGGTCGAGCGCTCGATGGGATGTTGTGTCTCTTGGCGTTTCGTGGGGCGGCACCCGGCGCCGACATGCTGTTCCTATCCGCCATGCTCAAGAACGGTCCGCAATTTGCGGAGTGGATCGCCGATCTGACCGGGCGCCCCTGCCAAGCCGTGGACCTGTTGTGGAAGCCCAGCCGCCAAGCGAGAGGCGTCGTAGTCTACGAAGATGCAGAAATCGCTGCTTCCACACACCGGGCGTCGGCGGTGCAGCGCCGTCTGAATGTGCAGGAAGGAAAGAGGGCGAAGACGTTGCGGGCTGCCGCCGAACGCGAGATCGCTGCGAAGCCCTACGTAGTTTGGGGATTGCAGCACAACTGGATGTCGGCCCCCAATGCCTACGCGTTTACGACGATCGACAACGATCGAGTAATGCTGGCGGGTGGAATGGATAACGGGCGCGTCTGGGCTACCCCCAACGCTAACGCGACGGCGGCCAAGATCGCGATGAATGCAGATGCTGGCGGGCTTAAGAGCATTGTCTTTGTGAATACCAAGGCTGATGCCGTCAGCACGGCCAGAAAGATTGCGGAAGAACTGGGGCAGGTCGTTCCCCTAAATGAAAGCGAGGCAGCTCTTTGGGCCGCCTTGATAGAAGAACTGGGCGACGCGAGGCACTCGATATTCGGAGACACGAAGTTCGGTGCGGTCCCACATAATGCGTCAATGCTCCGCCTGGAACGGGCATTGGCTGAGAGGCTCTTTCGGCGGTCTGACGGCGCTAGTGTAATTGTTGCAACGCCGACGCTCGCGCAGGGGCTGAATCTGCCTGCCCATTTGGCAGTCCTTGCCGGTGACAAACGTATGGACGAGAGTTCAGGAGAACGTGAGGAGCTGGAAGCGCATGAACTGCTGAACGCGGCCGCACGAGCAGGACGCGCGGGGCATCTTGCCAACGGGGTAGTCATCCTCATCCCGGAGCCCATCATCAAGTTCACGCCAGGGCAGGCGCTCGGCAATCAGCTCAAGCAGAAGCTGGTGTCGGTTCTGCCTGAGGACGATCGCTGCGTCACCATAACCGACCCTTTAGAGGTGGTACTCGATCGCGTTATGGAAGGTAGGTTGCGGGACCGCGAAGTAACCTACACTCTCAACCGCTTAGCCGCGCTTGCCGCTGGCGATGGAGACGCAGCCGAAGCAGATAACCTGGTCTCACGGTCGCTAGGGGCCTTCTTAGCAAGGCAGCGATCCGACTTGCAGACGTACCGGGAGAAGGTGGATGAGCTTTGGCGGCGGACACGGGACGCCATCAACGGAGATCCTGAGCCAAATGTCCTGCTTGTTGCATCGCAAAGCGGCTTGCCCCTCGACTTACTTGAGCGCCTCAAGGTTCGCCTGCTGCAGGAAAGCGGGGCGCTTCCGACAAGCATTGAAGGTTGGATTGATTGGACGTTTGGCTGGCTGAAAGACGACGAGCTATCCCGCTCACATTTGTTGCGCGATGTTGAGCGCTCAGCAACAGCGGCCGCCGGCAAGCCTGCAAAAGCCCCCGTCAATGCCGCCCTTCTTGATGCGCTTCTTCCGGGCATAAAGGGCTGGATTTCAGGAAAGCCGCTTAACGAACTGGAGGCAAGCCTTGGTGGTAGTCCAGACGGCAAGACCGACACAGCGAGAATGTGTCCCCGAGCCCGTGAGCTTATTGCAACATTTATCCCAAGAGGTCTCTCCTTTATTGTCGGCGTTGTCGCGAGAATGGCTGAGGAGCTTGCCTTGGCGACAGTGCGGGACGACCTTGATGAAGCATTGCTGGCAAGCCTCACGCCAGCGGTGCGGCGTGGTTTCGACAGCGTGGAGAAGCTGGAGTTTGCCAACGCGCACAAAGAAATTCTGAGCCGGGTGCAAGTTCATCGAGCCTATCGCGAACGACTGTCGTTCATCGAGTTCGATCTAGACGATGAGCCGTGACGTCTCTCACACGTCGGCGCATGCTTGCGACTATGGTTCGGCCTTCTTCCAGAGCGCGATGGCGTTGAGCCGCGCGCTGATGCCGGCCAGCACGGAGTTGGCGAGCTCGCCGGGGATTTGATTGCCGAGATCGGCGATGGTTTTTTCGGCGGTAGCTTTCGCCGTGTCGAGCAGATGCTCCATGGCCTCGCGGATGACGCCCGCGTCGAAGTTGCAGCGGTCGGCGGTTTGCAGGAAGTGGCGGGGCGTGACCTCGCCGATGCGATAGTGGTTGTTGTCGCCGACTGACATGGCAAGCTTGAATTTCTTCGGATTGACCCGTCCGGCATCGACGCTCGGCTGCGCGGTCAGGATGTCGTAGAGCGGCGTCATCCGGAAATGCTGGCCGGGGGTCAGGAAGATGCTGAAATTCTTCGCATGGCCGTCCGTCGCCCCGAGCAACCAGAAAACGAGTTGCGCCTTCAGATAGGCCGCCTGGTCCTCGGTCGGCGTGTCGCTGGCCTTGAGCAGGCTCATGATGGCCTGGTTGTCCGGCCCCCCATCGGCTTGATATTTGAGGTTCGGCGGCACCGAGAGTGCCTGGCACATATCTTCCTGGGGCAGACGCAGAAGCCTCCCGTCGCGCGTCCAAAGCCGATCGAACCTTTCGACGGCCAGCACCTTGGTGCCGGCGAACTCGACAATCTCGGCCTTGGTCACGTCGAGGCCGAAGGCGGCGCAGAGCTTAAGGCACAGATATTCGTTCTCGACGCTGTTGCTGAGGTCGATGCCGTTCGGGATCTGGCCGATCTGGGGCTTCAGGATATGCGTCGTGGCGGTGGTGCCGGCCGGCGTCATCCATTGGCCCTCGTGAAAGAGCAGCGCGGTCTTTTCCTGCGCACCGGCAATGGAGATGCGAAAATCATCATCCTCGTCCATGCCGAGCGGATCGGCCTTGAGGTCCCTGATCTTGCGCGCGATCTCCTCGTCGCTGATCGGACGCCCTTCGATGGCGCCCGCCTTGCCGGCGTCCATGCCGTCGGGAAGGAATTGCAGCGCGCCCACGCAGTCATGGCCGATCTTGCCGAGGAGGCTGAAGGCATCGGTGCCGGGGGCCTGGACGCGGGCGGCAACGCGATCGCGGATCGATTTGTTGTCGGGCAGCAGGTTCTCAAACACCGCCAGCACGGGCGGGCCGATATAGCGGTCCTCGCGCAGCGGCATGGAGAGCGACACCGGAATGGCGTTCTCCCAATCCAGCCACTCCCGCGCATACTGAAAGTCGATGGCGCCGCTGGACGCGCGCGACAGCAGCCCGACCTCGCGGCCGTTCAGCAGGACGCGCAGCGGCGGATTCTTTTTCGTGCGCGCCATCAAAACAGGTCCTCGATGTCACGGGCATAGGTGGTGCGTTCCCGAACGACGAGTTCGAGGTTGAGGGCCGCCAGCACATCGGTGAGCGTCTTGAGCTGGATGCCGGCTTCGCCGTTTTCGAGGGCGGAGATCGTCGCCTGCCGCAAATGCGTTTTCTCGCCCAGCTGCGCCTGGGTAAGGGATTTCAGCTTGCGCTGGCGCCTGATGGCGGCGCCGAGCTGGTCGGGAGTGCGGACGATGCTGTTGCTCATGGCGAACCTCTTGTGGCTCCAGTATACGCGAGCGCGTATATTTTGACAATATACTGTAGAGCGTATATTTTAACTTTATGCGCGATAGCGTGTAATCGATCGATATACGCTAAAACGTATAGAGGGGATCTTGGCGTCTGATCGCGCTCTACGCCGCTGGGCTCATGCCCCGCCAAGCTCTGCCGAGCCATCCGTCTCGGCCCATCCGGGTGACGATCGCGGACGAGGCAAAGGAGCGGCCCCTTGGGCCGCAAAGCTTCTTTTGCGCCGTGTCCGGCGCATGAACCCCAGTCTGTCCAGCTTATGCCGACGTCGAAGGCTTGCCCAATAGCCTTCAGGTCCTCCGGCCCGCTCCATTCGGCGCGCTTCGCGCCCCTCCCGTGTTGTCGGACCCGCTTCGCGCCGCGCTCAGGCGCGGTGAGGCTTTGGAGCCTTCTCCTTACGGCCCAATCGTCCTGTCGCGCGGAAGGCGCGCGGCTAAAGGAGGACGCTCGGCGCTGGCCAAGGGTTCAGGCGCGGCCAAGAGGGCTTGCGCCCTCAAACCCCAAGAACAGAAAGGCCATTGCCATGAAACTTACCCACATTCCCCTGCACGACCTCACCTTGTCGGACCTCAATGTCCGCAAATCCGGCGTCGGCAATATCGACGAGCTCGTTGCCAGCATCCGCTCCCTCGGCGTCATCCAGCCGCTGCTGGTCAGGCCCTTGGATGACCGCTTCGATGTCATTGCAGGCCAGCGCAGGCTGGCCGCCCTCACCAGACTGGCCGAGGAGGGCATCGCCGAGCCCGTCCCATGCACCATCCTCGAAGAGGGCGATGATGCGAAAGCCCTCGAAGCCTCGCTGGCCGAGAACATCCAGCGCCTGCCTATGGACGAACTCGACCAGTACGCCGCCTTTGCCGAACTGCGCGGCAAGGGGCGCACCGTCGAGGACATTGCCGCGCAGTTCGGGGTGACGGAGCGGCTGGTGCGCCAGCGTCTTGCCATCGCGCATCTCGATCCGCGCCTACTCAAGCTCTACCGCGAGGACGCGATCACCGGCGACACCATGCGCACCCTGACCATGGCCAGCAAGGCGCAGCAGAAGCATGGCTGAAACGCCTTCGCGATCCCGCCGACTACGCACCCACGGGCCGCCAGCTCCGGCTCTGGCTTCTGGGCGGGGCGCAGATCAGCACCAGTGTCGCGCTCTTTGATGTCGCCACTTACAAGGGGGCCATCGTCACCGACCTCTTTGGCCAGGACAGCTATTTCGCGGATGGAGCAGCGTTCTGGTCGCTGCAGAACGCGGAGATCGCGGCGCGGGCCGAAGCCTATGTGGCGGCAGGCTGGAGCGATGTCGTCGTGCTGGAACCCGCCAGCCATTTCCCAGACTACGAGTACCGCAAGGTCGGAAAGAAGAAGGGAGGCCGCGTCTATGTCGCCATCACCCATTCCGGCGAGGTCGAGTTCCACGAGGGCTATCTTCCGGAAAAGGAGCTTCGCGCGGCAGAGGCCAAGGCGAAGGCCAGGACCAAGGCGGAAACCGCACCTCCCCAAGTGAAGGCGGCTTTCACGAGGGCGGCCACCAACTATGCCGACCTTCACAAGCATGCCGCCGTGCAGGATGCGCTGGTGCGCTATGAGGGGATCGCCCTGTGCCTTGTGACCGCCCACATGATCGGACGCTCCCACCTCTGGAACATCCGCGTGGAGCCGCGCCGCGCCGACAAGCCGGAAACGAAGGCCAGCGTGGAAGGCTCGCCATCGCGCAAGAGTTTCGAGAGTTCCAAGGAAGAGGCCTTCGATCTTCTCGGCATCGATGAAGAAGAGCGCCCCGAAACACTCGTCGATCATTCGTGGCAGGGCAGGCCCGTGGAGCAGGTCTTTGCCGCGTTGTGCGAAATGCCCAATCGCGATGTCCTGAAGCTCATGGCGGTCGCGATGGCGGAGGTGCTGGAGGCGGGGACAAGCCTCGTGAACAGGCTCGGCATGATGATGAAGATCGACATGGCGGAGCGCTGGAACGCGGACGACGCCTTCCTCGACCTCATCACCAGCAAGGCGACCCTGCTGTCGATGCTGGAAGATGTGGCCGGGCCCGACACGGCAAGCGCCCACAAGGACAGCAAGGGCAAGGTCGTCCGCTCCGTGGTTCGGCAGCTCCTCACCGGCGAGGGACGCGCGAAGGTCGAGGGCTGGGTGCCAGGGCTCATGAGCTTTGCCGACGATCAGCCCGCCGATGATCAGCAGCAGCACGATGCCGCCGACGATCATCATCGTGATCATGCTGCTGATGACGAGCATGAACAGCAGCAGGAGCAGCACGCCGCATAGGAGCCAAAATCCACCAATCGAGTAGCGGGTCGGACTTCATAGTCCGGCCCGTTTCTTTTGGCGCCTAAGCTTGCCGTGCTCGCACGGCTCTTCACGTGTCTCGTGCCGAAAGAACGCGAGGCGTGACCACCCGCGGGCGCTGCCGCTCACCTTCTTCGTCCTCTTCATCATCATCATCGCCATGGTGATCGTCATGCCCATGCCGATCATCGTGATCGTGGGCGGCAGTGATCGTCACAGTGGTCACCACCATCGCCACCGTCGTCGTACCGGTCGTCGCGGTCATCATCTTCGTCATCATCACCATCGTCGTTGTGTCAGGCGGCGTGGCTGCCGTTCTCGAGCGGGCTCCTCTACGCCCACTGACCGCCTTGGCGGCCTCACCAGGATGCAATGATCGATGCAGCGGGGCGCGGGCGCTGCAAGGCATTCGCCTCGGCTTAAGGCCATCCGGCCTGCCGCCCTTTCGGGTTCCACGCCCGCTTATACCCCGCCGCCGCTCCCACCGCATCGAGGCCGCCAATCAGGGCGGGTCCGCAAAGCGAAAAGGAGCCCATCATGAACAAGAACGATCAACCGCAGCGCCGCGACATTTACGCGGACATCACGAACCAGCTCATCACGGCGATCGAAGCCGAACCCGGACAGCCCTCCTTGCCGTGGCGAACGACCGGCGCACTGCACATGCCGGTCAACGTCCTCACCGGCAATGCGTATAACGGCATCAACATCGTGAGCCTCTGGGTGGCCGCGTCCCTCAAGGATTATGCGACCCCGGTCTGGGGCACCTATCGCCAGTGGAGTGAGAAGGGCGCGCAGGTGCGCAAAGGCGAGAAATCCTCGCTCGTCATCTTCTACAAGGAGTACGACAGCGACCCCGATCCCGAGGATGAATCCGATACCGGCAGGCGCCGCGTGGCGCGCGCTTCCTACGTGTTCAATGCCGGCCAGGTCGATGGCTATGTCGCCCCCGAGCCGCTGCCGCTGCTGGGACCGGTCGAGCGGATCGCACAGGCAGACGCCTTCGTGACCGCGACGAGAGCGGACATCCGCTATGGCGGCGAGCGGGCCTTCTATGCGCCGCAGACCGATCACATCCAGATGCCGGATGAGGGACGCTTCACCGGCACCAAGACGATGACCCGCAGCGAAAGCTACTACTCCACGCTGGTGCATGAACTCGTCCATTGGTCGGGCGGCAAGCCCCGCCTTGACCGCGAGATGGGCGGGCGTTTCGGCAGTGCCGGCTATGCGGCCGAAGAACTCGTCGCTGAAATCGGCGCTGCCTTTCTCTGCTGCGAACTCGGCATCACGCAGGAGCTGCGCGCCGACCACGCGCAGTATCTCGCGAACTGGCTGCAGCTTCTGAAAGATGATTCCAGGGCGATCTTCACCGCCGCCGCGCGGCATCCGAGGCCGCCACCTTTCTCAAGGGCCTGGCGCGGGGTTGATCCCCCGCGCTTTTTTCGCAGCGATGCCATGCGGGCAGGGTAGGCATCGATGCGGGAATCAGACGCGGAAGAAGGGCCAGACGCATGACACGAGAAGAACTCTACAACCTCATCTGGTCGGAGCCCGCAAAGACCATCGCGCCGCGCTTCGGCTTTTCGGATGTGGCGCTCCCCAAGCTGTGCCAGAAACACGAAATCCCGCAGCCGCCGCGCGGCTATTGGGCCAAGCTCGCCGCCGGCAAGAAGGTCGCGAAATTCCCGCTGCCGCCGCGCGGCCTCGGGATCCCCGAATTCATCGACGCGACGCGCGATTATCGGTGGGGATATTTCGGGACGCCGCCCGGGCTCATCGATATGGATCTCGGACCGCGGCCCACCTTCGGCGAGTCCATCGAGGACATGACGACGCGGGTACGCAAGGAGGTAGGAAAGGTGGCGATCCCGCGAGACTTCTCGCGCGCCCATCATGCCGTCCAGACGTTGCTCGCCGCGGATGAACAGCGGCGTGCGGTCTATCTTTCGAAGTCGTATCGCTCATCCTGGGACGCGCCGTTCTACGACTCCGCCTTCGAAAAGCGGCGGCTGCGCCTCATTAACGCGCTGCTGCTGGCGCTGGCGAAACTGGGCTGCCGGCCATCGATGTCGCGCAGGAAAGACCCGGACGGGTTCGAGTACCGGGTGGGGCTCCAGACGCTTGGTATCACTGTCGATGAGCCTGGCTATTCCCGCACCGGCTGGCGCACCGATAAGGATATGGCGAAGCCCGCCACCACCACGATGAAGGTCTCGATCGGCCTGCGTAGCGATGTGATCCAGACCGAGTGGCAGGATAAGGGGGATGACCGGGTCGAGGACCACATCGCGGACGTGGTGGTGATGGCGATGGTGGCGGGCGAGCTTAAGTACCGGGGCATGGAGACGGGTCAGTACGACTGGCTCGTAGAGCGCAAGGCGCAGCTTATTGAAGAGGCCCGGCGCGCGCAGGAAGAACAGGAGCGCAAAGAGCGGGAGCGGCTGGAGGCTGAGCGGAAGGCGCGGATAGACGGGCTGCTCGGCGATGCGGCGCGGCACCGGCAGGCAAACGATATCAGGGACTATGTCGCCGCGGTTCGCGCCGCGAAGGTCCGGGCCACGCCGGAGCAGGTTGAGCGATGGGCAGGCTGGGCACTGGCGCAGGCCGACGATCTCGATCCGTTGCTGCATTTTCGCGTTGATGGCGAGCCATCCTGATCCTCGCTGATGAGGCAGGCTCATCGCGCATGGCTTCGATCACCGCCTCAGGGCTCGGTCCAGCGTGGATCGGCCCACCTTGTATTCCTTGGCGAGGCCGCTTGCGGTGATTTCGCGCCGCGCAAGGCGCCTGCGGGCGTCAGCGATCTGGCGGGCGGAGAGCTTGCGGGGACGTCCCAGCACCTTACCGCGAGCTCGTGCGGCGGCCAGACCTTCCTTGGTGCGCCGAACCAGGATGCGCCGCTCGAACTCGGCCATTGCCGAGAGGATGGTCAGCAGCAGGTAGCCCTCAGGCGTCGAGGTATCCAAGGGAAAGCTGGCGATGCGAAAGCCGATACCGCGCCCGTCGAGCGCGTTGATCTCCGTCAGGGCATCGGCGGCGGATCGATAGGCCCGGTCCAGGTCCCAGACCACCAGGGTATCGCCGGGCTGAAGCTTCGCCAGAACAGCGCTGTAGACGGGCCGGCTCTTGCTGACGGCGGAGAGGATTTCGACGTGGAGTTCGTCGCAAACGGCCTTTAGCCCGTCTATCTGCCGGGTCGGGCCGCTGTTCCTCGGTCGAGACCCTCATATATCCAATTCTGCTCATATTCGCGTTCGCCTGGGCGGCTCCACCGCTCAAGCCATATGTCTCAAAAATGTCCCCTTGTGACCAACGCCCGTAAGGCGGCCTGAAATAGTTCACTCGTCTTGCAAGTGACTGATATTCCGTCACCGTAACTATATGATAACACGGGTGAATAAATTATGAAAATTGTACCAAATTCGGACGTTAATGAGGATCGTGCAGGCAGCACATCAGGGACGAACGGCAATCGCGGGGCTCGCAATACTGCCGGTTCTATTTGCACCTGCGCTAGCGCAGGACATGACGGCAGGGGTCATCCTGGACAAGATGAATTCAGATCAGCGCACCGGTTTTCTTGCTGGTGTCGTTGAAGGGTTGGCCTATGCCCGCTTTGAAAGGGAGGGGAACGAAGAGCCTGGCATGAAATGTATCTACAGGTGGTTCTACGAGAAAGAAGGAACCATGGAAAACATCCATGAAGCCTTCAATCACTTCAGAGACTACATGCCAGGCGCGGTGATCGCGGCGATGGTCCAGAAGGAGTGCGGTGCCTGATGGATGTATCCACGCTCTCACCGATGCGTCTAGAATTCCTACGCCGCGCTGAGTGGCGCAGGGAGGAGGAACGCCGGTCGGTCGAGCGGGACCAAAAGCAGCGTAAGGACAGGGAAGATCGGGAGCGCAGGGAAGATATCGCGGACGACATCGACATGGTCGTCTCTGTTCTCGCGACCGAAAGCGAGATTGCAGAATTCGCGGTTACCTTGGACACCTATGACGCCGCAACGATCGAAGCTCTTCAGGAGAATGATGAAGCCCTTCGGGAAGTCCGCGAAGAGTTGGACCGCATGCTGGAGTTAGCCTACGTCCTTCCGGATGGACGGCGCGTGTTCAAGACCGAAGATGGGCTGCGCGTGTTCGACGAGAACGGCGTCGAGGTCACTGATTTCGATCCCGAAGAGATTGAGGACTCGCGCCCCCGTTACGAGGCCTTCCTTGAGGCGACCAAACGTGATCAGCAGTTGGTCGAGGAACGCAATGAATTGTTCGAATACCAGTCAGACCTGGACGAGGCGCGGGAGCGTCTTGACGACGACGATCTGACGCACGAGGAGCTTGAGGAACTGAAAGCCGCGCTGGAACGCGACAAACCGGATGCGGTGAAGCGCGCGCTGGGCGAGGAAACCGAACCGGCTCCGGTCATCGAGGGCGAGGCGGAATTCGATCCAGCATTGCTCTCTCCGCTGCGACCGCGTCCTCTCGGGCCTTAGTTTGTCGCCAACTCTTGCGGCATGCTCTTCGCCGCGCCTTACAGGCGCTGGTTCCTTCGGTGAGCGGGAACATTGGTTCTTGTGATGGCCGCTCCTTGCTTCGGTTGGCTCTAGATCTGCCGTTCGCGCCGCCAAGGTCGGGGCAACACCGGAACAGGCTGAGGCGTGGGCAGGATAGGCGCTGGCGGTGGCCGATGACCTCGATCCTCTGCCCACGTTCCGCGTCAACCGGTGGAGGACCATTCCGGCGAGGGGACATCTGACGGCTAACCTCTGCTCTCCTAAAATGTGCAGCAGATGGCATACGCGGTGGGCTGGGCGTCATTGTTGGTGGACGAGCAGGACCAGGTATTGTCTGCACTTGGATATGAAACCTTGATCGCGTAGGAGCCAACATTGCAGCCACCGCCGGTCATGATCTCTCCGGCGTTGCATGAGACGGTCTTGGTCATTCCACTGGTCGCGCTTGCCGAGCGCCGCACGCAAACTGGAGGGCCTCCACCAACATTGGCATCGACATAAGCTTTGGTAGCGGCATCCTGCGCCGCGGTGGGGTCAGCGACATTGATGATCTTGTGGGACTTGACGTTGACCTGACCCTCGACGCTGAGTTTATCGGCTGCCGTGGGATTTCCCCCGAAGGAAGCGTTTCCTGTTGAGACCGCCGATTTCAGCGATGCGCCGGATGCGGAACTCCCATTGTCCCTGGCGAATATCCGAAGAAGGCTGTCTCCTCCAGTTTCATAGGTATCTATGATCCAGTAGTCGCCCGTATCTCCGGTTCCCCGGAACATTGCGATCTCCCCGCCTTCCGTGGTGGCGCCGGGAGCCGCATAGATCCAGAGCTTGTCACTGATGCCGAGATTGCCCGCCACATCCAGCATGTGTCCCGGATCCGTTTTTCCGATCCCGACACTGCCCCCATCATAGAAGATATCGACGCCGTTGGAATGAGTGGTCCACTGAGAAGAGCCGCCGCTCCCGCCGAGCGCCTGCCAGGCGGTGCCGTCGCAGAATTGCGGCGTGTGGTGATCGACGTTGTAGAGCACGTCGCCCTCATCGCCGGCGGGGCCCGTGCAGGCCGCAAGCGCAGGAAGGGGAAGAAGGAAGGTGGTGCCCACCAATGCGAGGACGAAAAGGATCGTCAGTAAGGAGTTCCTTTGGTGCCGCTGCTTCTCATTCAAGTCGTCCTCTCAGTCTGTCTCCATCGTCTTGTTGATCATTGCTACCACGACACGACGCGGCACTCTCCCCGGCCTCCATTGCCACCATCGGCGTTGCGGCCGCCGGCACCGCCGCCTCCAGGAACGGCACCCGGACTCCCCGCTGTGCCACTGGCATTCCCGTTGCCGCCGGTTCCGCCAATGGAACTGGTTCCTCCGGCTCTGGCACTGCCGACATAGCCACCACCGCCTCCGCCACCATAGGTCACGTTCTCCGACGTGGCTGTAGACGCCTTGCACAAATGGCAACTGCAGTTGCTGCAATCACCATCGGCACTGCAGGCATTCCCTGACGCTGCCTGTAAGGTCGGATATCCGTATCCCGATCCGCCAGCGCCTTCCTCACGGTAGGCCCCAGAAGTACAGAGGCTGACGAAACCGCCACCCCCTCCGCCATCCGTGCCGCTCCATGAGACGCCCTGGGTCGCGCCACCCCGACCGCCTTGAGCCCCTACATAGCTTCCAAACGACGAGTCACCGCCGTTTCCACCGCTGCCGTTGGAACCAGTTTTTCCCGTTCCTCCCGCGCCAACCGTAACGGTCACACTGGCTGGGAGTATGGAAGCTGGCAGAATCGCTTGCCGGTAGCCGCCGCCGCCGCCGCCATACGCATTGGACGTACTTCTTTGCCCGCCGCCGCCGCCGGCCCAGCATTCGACGAAAACCATCGTTTTACTTGCTGGCTTCGTCCATGTTGCCGTTCGAGGAGTCGGAGCCTGCAGAACAATCACCGAACTGCCACCGCTTGCATTCGCCTCGACTTAGGCAATGGTGGCAACATCCTGCGCAGCGGTAGGATCGGCAGCGTTCGTGATCTTGAAGCCGCCCATCGCGAGGGCTTGTGTGGCGGTGTGGTTGCCAAGATTGTCTGCGGCCTGTGCGGAACAGACCCATGCAGTCCTGTCCCATTTTGGAACCTGATTGGGCGAGCAGGATAAGGAGGCCAGCGTGTCCGTTCCTCCGCCGCCTCCGCCACTTACAGGGGCCGAGAGGCCCGACACCATCTTCAGACGCAGTATGCTTTCGAACTCGACTGGCGCATCCGGCGTGTTCGCATAGACCGCATCTGATTTGATGGCCATGAACTTGCCGACGCCGCCAAAGCCAAGGTCGCTGTCATAGCCGATTTTGGCGGTGTCAGTGCCGGAACTGCCGGCGACCTCAATGTCGCGCTGGCCGATCTCGGCTGTCGTCGGCTCACCGCCCTTTATGTTCCACAGACCGCCCGAGGCGGTGCGGGCTTCGCCATAGGTGTAGCCGTAGACGATATCATCCGACCCCGCGACCTTGACCAGAAGAGGGGCGTCCGGCGTGCCGGCATCGTAGGCGGCGCAACTGGTCTGAAACACGCGGTCGGGCCCAGCGGAGATCACGGCAAGCACGTGCTTGCCGTCGTCGGTACCTCCGGCCAGCCTGTTGTGAACACCGCTGACATCGCAGGCGGGATCGAGAACCACTGAGCCGTGGTCCCAGACACAGTAGCCATAGCGCGATTGCCACGGGTCCTGCAGCGAGGCCCCGATATCGGCGGGTAGGAAACCGCCACCCGCGGGGTGCGGCAGCGCCGCGGCATCCTCAAACATGACGGGTTCAATGGCCTGATCGCCGTCGCAGTCACCGCCATCCGCCTGATTGACCGCGCCCATCAATGCGAGCTTGCCCGAGGCGATCATCGAGTTTTCTGCGATAGTTCGCTGGGTCACATTGTGCATCGAGCGCACGGGACCCTTCATGATCTGCATCGATGAAGCACCGACCACGCCTGCCATGGCGATGGTCCCGAACAGCATCAGCATCACGTTGCCGGATTCGCGTGACCGCTTTGAGCGCTGCGTGTGCGCACCTACCGTGCGGATCACATAGGCGCTCAGCACTCCGAAGATCGCGCCCATGATGAACAGCGCTGCCTGCGACAGGTAGAAGCGGGTCATGAGGTCGAGGGCGGGTAGCGCGTTGGCTACGTTCGTCAGCGTCGCATAAATCGCATCCTTGCCATGAAGCCCCATAGCCCCTCTCATCCAAGGATGTATTTCCCTCAACGATAGAATAGCGATTAATATATTGCAGAAGGCATCCCTTTCACTCTAGAATATTATTGCACACACTTATCAATCAACTCAATCACATTCGGTTATGTTTTTGGTTCTGCACCCACATATTATTACTTTTCGCATCACTAATATTTCCATATTGCGCGGACCTGCCTTGGGCGCTCGAAGGGGATCCCTTTCAGGCGCGAGCAGGTAGCGAGCACCACGTCAGCATGCAGATCGGATATGCCCGGGTTTCCACGGACGAGCAAAACCTTGACCTCCAGCGCCATGCGCTGGAAGACGCGGGTTGTGAGGTCATCTATTCGGACAAGGCCTCCGGCAGCGTCCTGAACGGTCGTAAAGGGCTCGCGCGGGCTATGCGCAAGTGCACCGCCGGCGACGTGCTTGTGGTCTGGAAGCTCGACCGCCTCGGCCGAAGCTTGATTGATCTGGTTGGCGTCGTGGAAAGGCTGCGGGCTCGCGGCGTTGGTTTGCGCGTACTTACTGGCCAGGGTGCCATGATCGATACGACCCGCCCTGAGGGGCGGATGATCTTCAGCATCTTCGCCGCCCTTGCCGAGTTTGAGCGGGAATTGATCTCCGAGCGAACGAAGGCAGGGATGGCGGCCGCCCGACGCAAGGGCATTCACTGCGGCAGGCCTGCCAAACTCTCTACCGCGCAGGTGGCCATGGCGAGAAGACAACTGGCCGAACGCAAGGTGACGGCGACTGAAATGGCGAGCCGCCTGGGGGTCGATGTCTCAACCCTGCGTCGCGCTCTTCACCGATCTTAGTTGTGAGACGTGGACCGTGCCCAGCACTAGTCCTGCGTTCTTTGCTTGGCCGAGCTGCGCCGATACTTTGCCTCCCGATGCATCTTGTCGGCTTGCCGATGCTCTATTCGTCGCCATAGGCCGGATCGGCTACTAGCGACTCCCGCCCGCGTGCGCGCCCTCACCAATTCCCACTCGTACTCACCGAACGCCGCCAGCATGCCTATCAGCGTCCGCCCTTCCGCTTCCTGTGCATCGATGGACGCGCCGATCCCTTCGATGATCCGAAAGCTGACGCCGGATGCGATGAGGAATTCGAGGATCTGAATGACATGCAGTTGCCTCCGGCTCAGGCGGTCGAGCTTCCAAATGATGAACTCGTCGCCTTGGCGGCAACAGAGAAGAGCCTCTTCGAGGCCGGGCCGGTCGAGGTCCGTGCCTTTTGCCTTGTCGCCGTAGATCACATCGCAGCCCGAGACACTGAGGGCGTGCATTTGCAGGCGCGTACGCTGGCCTGATCCCGAAACACGCGCATAACCGATGCGAAGGGGCGCAACTCGCTCTCCTTGGTGGGTGCGAAGCCAGACCGATCGCAGACGCAGTATTATACATGAGTACAATGGCTTCCCTCTCCCCCGCACGGGTGAAGTAGGTCTGCCCTTGCGGCAGTCAATTTTTCCTACAGGCGCATGTGCCTACGGTTCGCTCGGACGCTTCGATCGTGCGCGCCTGTCCTGCTTCGCGCGAGGGCGGAGCCGCCGGGTGCGGTTCAAGCGAGCGGATGATGGTGTGTTGTCCGGCTTTGTCAGCAATCGCTCTTCCTCTGCCCGGCTGCGCCGTTCCATCGATGCGATTTCCTGGTGAAGAGCGTGGCTGCGCTTCAGGTGTTCTTCAATGAGCTTTTGCCGCTCCGCTTCGTCGCGGCGCCTAGCGGCCAATACCTCACGGCCGTTCTCGATCAGCGTTCGACCGCGACGACCCGTGAGCCAATCCCACAGACCTAGGAGGCCCCGGCGAAGTCGTCCGGCCCGCTCAATCTCTTCGCGTTGCCACCGTTGCGCCTGGCGGACATCCAGTTGCCTTCGTTGAGTTCGTTGCTCCGACACCATGGCCGTACGTTTGTCGGCGAGGGCTTGCCGGGCTTTGTCGAATTGCAGGCGGATGTCGGCAACAAACCCGGAAAGCTTCTCGGCGACGCGCGCCCCGATGGTCCCCCTGGCGGTATCGACATCGGGAAGGGGAAGGTTCATCAGCCTGTCGGCGATCACCTTGGTCGGGATCCTGCACCATCTCGAAATCGAATAGACCTCGCCTTTCCAATCGACGGCGACAAAGCCACGACGGTCGCCGCGCGCCAGATAGTACCCACGGGATTCGAGGGCGCTCCGGAACGCCTGCGCGGAGTCCGATATGGCCCAGCATTCCTGGAACATGGCCTTGAGGGTCGAGGGATCGCGGTCCGCGCGCTTCGCCTGCTGCCATTCGGCGAGCGAGAAGTTGAGGGGATTTCTTGGACGTGATTTGGCAAGGCCATGCGGCATGGTCCAGCCATGTTCCAGGTAGAGCTCGCGCGAAAGTTCGGCGAGCCTCAACTTGAAATGGCTCAACTGACGGGCGCGCATCGTCTTTGGGTCGATACGCGACCACACGCAGTGGGCATGCCGCCGGCCCTTTTTCTCGTGGAACACGATCACGCGCGGCAAGCCCGTCAGACCAAGACGCGCCTCTACCTTCGCTATGCTCTGCTCGAAGGTTTCGACGGACACCGACTTATCGGACGGTGGGCTCAAGCTGAGGGAGAAAAGGAACTGCTTGCACCTGCTGCCGCGACTGGTTGCGTAGGCCTCCTTGAATGCACCGATGAGATTGCGGCTGACAAATCCCCGCACCTCGTGAATTTCGATGTGGTCGTTCTCATCCTGCCGCAGCAGATGCAATGCGAGCGCTTTACCGCCAGCTCGCTGACTACCCTTCAAGATCATCGGTAGCCTCCTTGAGACCGAGTGCGGCGATGAGGGCGTTGCGCATGTCGATGACGGCCCTACAGGCGTCCACAATGGCTTTCTCGGTTTCCGGCAGCACGGGGAGTGCGCCAACCTTCGCGGCACGGGCAAGCTCGTCAAGATTGGACGCAATCTCGCCGGCGCCCAGCAGTGCGAGAATTTGCGCGATGTCCCTCGTTTCGACTGCCGGACGTCTGATCACGTGCCCGCGGCGGCCGGTCCCGAAGAGTTGCTGGCGAACGTAGGCGCTTATGCCTATGTCGCCGGCGAGCCGCGCTAGTTGCGCGCGCTCTGTGTGGTTTACCCTGATCGAGAGGGGGGTGGCTGGTTTCGCTTCCTGCTGCAAGGTTGTCCCATAGGGGAAACATGCGCCCCGTCATCGACCAGCGTCGCCGCGTTACGGTGTCGGTGCTACGATGTCCCTGGCTATGTGCAACTGGCGCGTAGTGCGGGTCCCCGCAACCAACGCCTGGGATTGATGGAAACCCCGCTTCGGCGGGGTTTTTCCATTGTCCGATGTCGAAGTCGAACTCTCGGCCTCGCCGCGTGTGATGCGCGCCCCCGCAACCAAATTCTGGATGTCCATCAAGCCCGGTGACAGCAATGTCGGCGGGTTTTTTGTTGTCTTGTGGTCCCGGCAAACCCGGGATGCGCCGCCAACTCTCTGGACGGAGCGCCAATCCCGGCGCACGCATGCATCGTTATAGTCGGTGCCCTAAAGCCAATGCGGCTCCAGGAGCATCCCATGCGGTTAGCGTCAATCGGTCGATCCGTTTTTGTCTGCGTCGCCCTGTTTTCAACCATCGAGGCCGCAGAGGCCCAGGGGCGCCCTGGCGCCAACTCCGCGCTGGCGACCGCCAGCGTGAACGTACGCCAGGGACCCGGTACGCGCTTCCCGGCCGTGGATGTTCTCAGTCG
>Ga0164243_10000943_pt1 | contig 50698 bp, 46 predicted proteins | sample OricompcompostOP_FD_108781 | JGI IMG/M metagenome (GOLD analysis project Ga0164243, IMG submission 108781) | Organic Plus compost microbial communities from Emeryville, California, USA - Original compost - Organic plus compost (OP) | ecosystem: Engineered > Solid waste > Mixed feedstock >... | reverse complement strand
GCCCAACTCGTCGGCGGCCAGCTCGTCGGCGGCCCAACTCGTCGGCGGCCCACATTCCCCGGTCACTCATGGATCGAACGCATTCGGTGCGAATGGAAGTTACGCCGCACCGGTTCCATTCCGCCCGCGAATTGCTCGCCCGGTAACTCGTCACGGTCCCGGGACGGGCCGCCGCTCGGCCCCTACTTCGCGAAGGTCAAAGTTTGACCGTGCGGCTGGCCGGCATCGGCGTGTCGCAACCTGCGGCTCAAACTTTGAGCTTGCCGACGGGGACCGCTTCGCGCTCGATCAGGTGGCGTCCGGGTCGGTTCATTGATCCCTACAACTTCTCGGCCCGGTCCTTGTAGGTGTCAGACACGCATCCCGGGCGGCTGTCATGGAAAGGTGCTGTGGTGCAGTTCCGTCCCGTGTCGCTGACCCGAATCGCCATCGTCAACCGCGGCGAAGCCGCGATGCGACTGATCCATGCGGTACGCGATCTGAACGCCGGGCATACCGCCGACGGACCGGCGATCCGCACGATTGCGCTGTACACCGATGTCGATGCCGGAGCCGCGTTCGTCCGGGAGGCCGACGAGACCTACCTGCTCGGCGCCGCGGCCGACCGGCCCTATCTCGACCTCGCCCGGTTGGAGACGGCGCTGGTGGAGACCGGCGCCGACGCGGTCTGGGTCGGCTGGGGATTCGTCGCCGAGGATCCGGCCTTCGCGGAGCTGTGCCGTCGGTTGGGGGTGGTCTTCATCGGCCCGACCCCGGAGGCGATGCGCAAACTCGGCGACAAGATCGGGTCGAAGCTGATCGCCGAGGAAGCCGGCGTCCCCGTCGCACCCTGGAGCCGCGGGCCGGTCGACACCCTGGAGGAGGCCCTCGCGGTCGCCGAACGGATCGGCTATCCGCTGATGCTCAAGGCGACCGCCGGCGGCGGCGGGCGCGGCATCCGCCGGGTCGACCGGCCCGGAGACCTGACTGATGCGTACCAGCGGACCCGCGACGAGGCCGAGCGGGCGTTCGGCAGCGGTGTGGTGTTCATCGAGAAGTTGATCACCGGCGCCCGGCACGTCGAAGTCCAGCTCATCGCCGATGGGCAGGGGACGGCCTGGGCTGTCGGTGTCCGCGACTGCTCGGTCCAACGACGCAACCAGAAGGTCATCGAGGAGTCGGCATCGGCGTTGCTCGACCCGGACCAGACGTCGGAGTTGAAGGCGGCGGCCGAGCGGCTGGCGTTGGCCGTCGGCTACTCCGGAGCCGGGACGGTGGAGTTCCTCTACCACCCGGAGAGCCGCAGCTTCGCCTTCCTCGAGGTCAACACGCGCCTGCAGGTCGAGCACCCGGTCACCGAACTGGTCACCGGTCTTGACCTGGTCGCCCTGCAACTGCAGGTGGCCCGCGGCATCCCGCTGACCGGCGAACGGCCGGTGGAGCGGGGCCACGCCGTCGAGGCCCGGTTGAACGCCGAGGACCCGGACCGGTTCTTCGCTCCCTCGCCGGGCCGCATCGTGCGGCTGGAGTTTCCCGCCGGACCGGGTGTCCGGGTCGACACCGGGGTGACCGAGGGCGACAGCATCCCCGCCGATTTCGATTCCATGATCGCCAAGATCATCGCCTACGGCTCCGACCGGGACGAGGCTCTGGCCCGGCTGCGCCGGGCGATGCTGGAAACCACTGCGGTGATCGAGGGCGGTGCGACCAACAAGAGCTTCATCCTGGAACTGCTCGCCGATCCCGCCGTCCTGCGCGGTGAGCCGGCCTGGGCCGACACCGGCTGGATCGACCGCACCATGGCCGACGGCGGGCTGATCGCCGACCACCATGCCGGAGTGGCCCTGATCGCTGCGGCGATCGAGACATACGTCGAGCAGGAGCGCACGGAGATCTCGCATTTCCTGACCACCGCGCGGGGCGGGCGGCCGCATCTGGCCCACGAGTCCGAGCTGCGGGTGGAGCTGAAGCTCCGCGGTACCAGCCACCGGCTGACGGTGAGCCGGATCGGTCCGGACCGGCACCGGGTGAGCATCGTCGGTGACGGTTCGGTGATCGCCCGCCTGGACCGGCTCGACGAGGTCCACGCCAGGCTGTGGATCGGTGATCACCGGTATCGGCTGGTCACCGCGAATCACGGCCCGATCCAGGCGGTCGAGGTGGAAGGGGTGGCGCACCGGATCACCCGCGACGAGGGCGGCGTGTTGCGGTCGCCGGCACCCGCCCTGGTGGTGGGGACACCGGTCGCGGTCGGTGAGGAGGTTGCGGCCGGCGCCCCGGTCGTCGTCCTGGAATCGATGAAGATGGAGATGCCGCTCCCGGCCCCGACGGCCGGCCGGCTCATTGAGCTCCTGGTCCGGGCGGGAACGCAGGTCGGCGCCGGTGAGCCGCTCGCCCGGCTCGAGCCGATCGCCGACCCCGACGCGGTTGCCGACCAGCCGACCGGGCGGATTGTCGAACTTCCCGACGGCACCGAGGACCCGGACCCGGTCGCTGCGGCGACGGCCGCGCTGACCACCGTGCGCGACCTGCTGCTCGGCTACGACATCTCCCCCGACCAGGCGACGGCGGCTCTGCAGACCTACGTTGCGGGTCGCGAGGCCCTGGCGGCGTCCGGTGTCGACGTGCTGGCCCAGGAGATGGCCCTGGTCGGCATGTTCACCGATTTCGCCGAACTCACCCGGAACCGGCCGGCCGACGAGGAGCTGCGGACCGAGTTGCGGGTGCACAGCTCGCGGGAGTATTTCCACACCTATCTGCAGACCCTGGACGCCGACCGCGGCGGCCTGCCGGCGCATTTCCGCGACAAGCTGCTGCGGGCGCTGGGCCACTACGGCATCAGTGACCTGGAACGTACCGCTGATCTGGACGAGGCACTCTTCCGGATCTTCCTGGCCAGGCAGAGCAGCGCCGACAACGACATCGTCGTCGGCATCCTGCAACGCTGGGTGACGCTGCCCGCCCCGCCGCAGCCGACCGCTCTGTCGGCCCGGGCGCTGTTGGAACGCACAGTGCGGGCGACCCGGCGCCGCATCCCGGTGATCGGTGATCTTGCCCGGTCGGTACGGTTCAGCTGGTTCGATCAACCGATCGTCGATGCCGAGCGGCGCAAGGTGCTGGACGGCGTCGCCGAGGAAGTGGCAGCCCTCGCCGATCCGCAGGCACCGGACAGAGCAGCCAGGATCCAAGCCCTGGCAGCGATTCCGGAGCAGTTGGTCGGCTTCCTGCGGGACCGGCTTGTCGACGGGGTCCAGGCCAGCGAGCCATTGCTGGAGGTGCTGCTCCGCCGGCATTACCTGGAGTACGGGCTGCAAGCACCGGTCATCGACCATGACGGAACGCCACAACGCCCGGTTGTGTGGGCCGACTATGTCAGCCAGGAACACGGCCGGACCAGGGTGGTCTCGACGACCGGCGAGATCACCGAACTCTTCCCCGATGACGCGATCGACGCGATCATCTCTGCACGAATGGCTCCCGACCGGGTCAACGACGGCAACCAGAATGTCGTCGAACTGTACCTGCACTGGGCCGAGCCGCCGGCCGACCCGGAGGCCGTGTCGACGGAGTTGATCAAGCGGCTGCAGGGCCGACCGTTCGTCACCGCGTCGCGTCGGGTCTCGGTCGCAGTCTGCCCGGACGGCGGGCAGCCCGTGCGCTATTACACCTTCCGCCCCGACCCGGCGGACCGGACGACGCTGGTCGAGGACACCCTGGTCCGCGACATCCACCCGATGGTGGGTCGCCGGCTGAACCTGTGGCGGTTGGTGAACTTCGAGGTCACCCGGTTGGACGCCCCCGGCGACGTGCTGTTGTACGAGTGTGTCGCCCGGGACAATCCCGCGGACCGGAGGCTGGTGGCTGCGGCCCAGGTGCGACAGATGGCTGTGGTCCGCGACGAAACCGGCGCCGTGGTCGGCCTGCCGCATGCCGAACGCGCGGTGGAGAACTGTCTGGAGGCGATCCGGCGGGTGCGTACCGCGCGCGGCCGGGCGGCGTCGAAACTGCAGATGAACCATGTCTGGGTCACCGTCTGGCCGGCGATCGAGGCCGAGCTTGATCATCTGACCGCGCTGCGTGACAAGATCACGCCGCTCAGCGACGGCACCGGCATCGAGGAGGTGCTGGCCCAGGGCCGGGTGATCGATGACCACGGAGTGGTGCACCCGATCGCCATCCGTTTCCACGCCAGGCCTGACGGCGGAACGACCGCCGACGTGATCGAGCCGCCGACCAAACCGCTCTCCCCGCTCAACGAATACAAGACATTGGTCGACCGTGCCCGGCGTCGCGGTCTGGTCTACCCGTACGAACTCGCACCGACCCTGACCCGTGGCGGCACGGCGGTCGAGTACGACCTGGACGAATCGGGGTCGCTGGTGGCGGTCGACCGGCCACGCGGCCGGAACACGGCCGGGATCATCACCGCCGTGGTCACCACCCCGACCCCGTTGTACCCGGAAGGCATCACCCGGGTGGTGCTGTGCGGCGATCCGACGAAGGCGCTCGGAGCCCTGTCCGAGGCGGAGTGCACGCGGATCATCGCCGCCCTCGACCTAGCCGAACGGCTTGCCGTGCCGGTCGAGTGGTACGCGGTGTCGGCGGGCGCTCGGGTCTCGATGACCAGCGGCACCGAGAACATGGACTGGGTTGCGGCCGCGCTGAAGCGGATCGTCGAGTTCACCCAGGCCGGTGGCGAGATCAACGTCATCGTTGCCGGCATCAACGTCGGCGCGCAGCCGTACTGGAACGCCGAGGCGACCATGCTGATGCACACCAAGGGCATCCTGGTGATGACGCCGGAGAGTGCCATGGTGTTGACCGGCAAGCAGACCCTCGACTTCGCCGGCAGCGTTTCGGCCGAGGACAACTTCGGCATCGGCGGTTACGACCGGATCATGGGTCCGAACGGGCAGGCGCAGTACTGGGCGGCTGATCTGGCGGGTGCGGTGGAGATCGTCCTGGCCCACTACGAGCACAGCTACGTCGTGCCGGGCGAGCCGGGACCACGGCGTGCGCCGACCGAGGACCCCGTCGACCGGGACATTAGCAGCCATCCCCATCCCGGCAACGACTTCGCCACGGTCGGCGAGATCTTCTCCGCTGCTCACAATCCGGATCGCAAGCGGCCCTTCGACATCCGCACCGTGATGCGGGCGGTCGCCGACGCCGACCATCCGATGCTCGAGCGGTGGGCGGGCATGGCAGAGGCCGAGACGGCGGTCGTCGTCGACACCCGGATGGGTGGCCACCCGGTGTGCCTGATCGGTATCGAGTCCACCCCGGTCACCCGGTCGGGATTCCCGCCGACCGATGGGCCGGACACATTCACCGCGGGCACCCTGTTCCCGCGGTCATCGAAGAAGGTCGCCCGGGCGATCAACGCCGCGTCGGGGAACCGCCCGGTCGTCGTGCTGGCCAATCTCTCCGGTTTCGACGGTTCCCCGGAGTCGATGCGCAACCTGCAACTGGAGTACGGCGCGGAGATCGGCCGGGCCATCGTCAACTTCGACGGGCCGATCGTGTTCTGCGTGATCTCCCGCTATCACGGCGGGGCGTTCGTCGTCTTCTCCAAGCGGCTCAACCCCAACCTCACGGTGCTCGCCGTCGAGGGATCGTACGCCTCCGTTCTCGGCGGCGCCCCGGCTGCGGCGGTGGTGTTCGCCTCCGAGGTCGCCAAACGGGCCGCGGCCGACCCGCAGGTGGCCGAACTCGAGAGGCGGATCGCCGCCGCTCCGGAGGAGCAACGCGGTGCACTCGGGGTCGAACTGTCCGAACTGCTGGCAACGCTCCGGTCGGAGAAGATCGCCGAACTGGCGGCCGAGTTCGACGGCATCCACAACATCGAGCGGGCGGTCGAGGTCGGATCTGTTGATCGGGTGATCGCGGCTTCGCAGCTCCGACCTGGCATCATCGCAGCCATCGAGCGCCGACGCTGATCCTGCCCGGACGGAGGCCGCCATGCCGCGACCGGGTGAACCGCCGGCCCGGATGGGATTCCTAACCTTCGGACTCTTCGACGAACAGGATCCCTTTCCCGGGCACGAATCGACGCTCAAGATCATTGAGCTCGCCGAGCAGCTCGGCTTCGATTCGGTGTGGTTGCGTGACCGGTACTTGCAATACGGCATCTCTCACCGGTGGCGGTGCTGGCGGCGGCGATCCAGCGGACCAGATCGTCACCGACATGGCCACCCGGCTCGGTGCCGCGCTGGGCTGGACGCCGAAGACCTAGCTCCGGATCCGGGTCGCGGTCAGTGCTGGGAGACCGGCGAGATCACCAGTTCGTCGACCCGCACGTACGGCGGCGAATCCAGGACGAAGCCGACGGCCCGGCCGATGTCGTCCGCGGTCAACATCCGATCCTGCGCGGCCCGGTCCGGGACCACCGGACGCATCTGCAGGAAGTCGGTCGCCACGTCACCGGGACACAGGTGACAGGCGCGGATCCCGTTCTCCGCCTCCTGCTTGTTCAGACTGACAACGATCGACGACAGGGCCGTCTTGCTGGCGCCGTACGCGATCCCGGAACCTGGGTTGAACTGCCACCCGGCGTAGGAGGAGATGACCACGACGACCCCGTGACCGGCCGCCCGCAGCTGCGGCAGCGCGGCGTCGATCACTCGCGCCACGGCTGTCAGATTGGTGTCGATGATCTTGGCGAAGTCGGACATGTCCTGATCGGCCCAGGACCGTCGGGGATTGTTCAGCCCGGCCGACAGCACCAGACCGTCGATCCGGTCCCACCGATCGACGATCGTCCGGTGGGCCCGACCGACCTGGTCGGGATCGGTGACGTCGGCCGGAACGACCAGGGCCTCGCCACCGTCGGCGGCGATCTGGTCGGTCACCGATTCGAGCGCATCCCGTCGACGCCCGCTCAGTGCGACGCGCCAGCCGGAACCGGCTGCCTGCCGGGCCGCCGCAGCACCCATTCCGCTTCCCGCACCGGTCACCCACAAGACTCTGGACACCGGCACATAGTATGCCGGTGGCCTTCGAAGGGAGTACCCCCGTGTTGATCAACCATTCCGGAAAGGTCGTCGTGGTGTCCGGCGGCGGTCGCGGGATCGGACGGACGATCGTCGACCGGTTCGTCGCCGAGGATGCGACAGTGGTCGCTCTGGACATCGCCTTTCCCGATGTCGAATCCGATCTTGATGCCGACAGCCTCAGTCATGATCAGATCCAGTGCGATGTCAGCGACCCCGCGTCGGTCTCTGCCGCTGTCCGGCAGATCGTCGACCAGCACGAGCGGATCGACGTGTTGATCAACAACGCCGGCATCAACGTCCCGGGCCAGGTCGCCGACCTGGAGTGGGAGGGCTTCCGGAAGTGCCTGGAAATCAACGTCGGCGGGGTGTTCCTGCTCAGCCGGGCGGTGATCCCGATCATGAAACAGCAGCGGTCCGGGCGGATCATCAACGCCGCCTCGTTCGCTGCCATCGTGCCGAGTATCGGCAGTGCGGCGTACGCGGCGTCGAAGGCGGCCGTCGTCCAGTTCACCCGGGTGCTGGCCGGTGAGCTCGGCCCGTGGAACGTGACGGTGAATGCGTACGCGCCGGGCATGGTGCCGACCGCGATGAACGGCTTCGCCGAGATGCCGGAGGAGGCGCAGAACCGGCTGCTGGACACATTGTCGTTGCGCCGCTGGGAGTCGGCCGACGACGTGGCCGATCTGTTGATCTTCCTGGCCGGCGACGCGGCCGGTTACATCACCGGCACGCTGGTTGACGTGAGCGGCGGCAAGCTCGCGACCCAGATTCCGGCCAAGGCGTACGACAACCTCGACTGACCGGCTCACTGTCAGCTGCCGGGCGATTGGCAGTTGCGGCAGAGGCCGACCAGTGGGAAGTGGGCGAACCGGACCTGGTAGCCGATCCGGTCGTTGACGGCGTCCCGCACCGGATCGAGGTCGTCCGGGGAGAACGCGGTGACCGCACCGCAGGACTCGCACAACGCGTACCAGCGCTCGTGATCGCTGACCAGTTCGTACAGCCCCGGTCCATGACCGAAATGCACGTGGCGGACCAGCCCGACCGTCTCCAGGTGTTCGAGATTGCGGTAGGTGGACGGCACGTCCACCTCCGGTACCGCTCGGCGGGCGATCTGCTCGACCGAGAGCGGATCGCGGACGGTGAACAACACGTCGAGGATCGCACGACGCGCCTTCGTGACGCGGCCGCCGTCCTCGCGCAGCACGTCGACGGCCTCGTCGACGGTGGCCACTGGGCGTACGGTCCGCAGGGGTGATTCGGGCATCAGAACCTCCATCGCCGAGCGTACCGGCGGGCACCCTGACGTTCTTATTGCGACCGAGTAGCAGTAAGCTCTGGACCGCGCTCAGCGACAGGGGCTGGAGACAGATGACCAGATCGGGTCCGACCACAATGACGGTAGAGGCCGAGGGCCGGGGGCGGCTCAAGCGGTTCGTGAGCAATCTGAACCCGGTCGAGCGGCGTCGCATTGCGGCCATGTACGGCGTCGTCGCGCTGCTGCATCTGGCCGGCTTCGGGATCCTCTTCGCCCTGGTCGCGCCGCGGCACTTCCGGATCGGCGGCGACCACCCGGTGTTCACGGTTGGTGTCGGTCTGCTGGCCTACACCTTCGGGCTGCGCCACGCGTTCGATGCCGATCACATCGCGGCCGTCGACAACGCCACCCGGAAGTTGATCACCGACCAGACCGAACGCGGATCGGCGGACCGGCCGCATTCGGTGGGCTTCTGGTTCTCCCTGGGACATTCGACGATCGTCTTCTGCCTGTCCTTCCTATTGGCGCTGGGCGTCCGGGCGTTGGTCGGCCCGATCGAGGATCGGACCTCGCTGCTGCACACGATCACCGGGGTCATCGGTCCGTCGGTGTCGGGGATCTTCCTGTGGCTGTTGGGAATCCTCAACCTGGCTGCGCTGGTCGGCATCGTCCGGGTACTGCGCCGCATGCGGCAGGGATCGTACGACGAGACTCAGCTGGAAGATCAACTCAACAAACGCGGCTTCTTCAACCGATTCCTGGGCGGGCTGACCCGGGTGATCAGGAAGCCGTGGCACATCTATCCGATCGGCGTCCTGTTCGGGCTCGGTTTCGACACCGCGACCGAGGTCGGTCTGTTGGTGCTGGCCGGCGGGGCAGCCGCCTTCGAGCTGCCGTTCTACGCGATCCTGGTGCTGCCGATCCTGTTCGCCGCCGGGATGTCGGTGATGGACACCACCGACGGTGTCTTCATGGCCGGGGCGTACGGCTGGGCCTTCGCCAAGCCGATCCGCAAGATCTTCTACAACATCACGATCACCACGATCTCGGTGATCGTGGCGCTGGTGATCGGCAGTATCGAATTGATCGGCGTGCTGGCCGACCGGATGTCGATCACCACCGGACCGTTGGCCTGGATCGCCGGGATTCCCTTGGACTACGTAGGATTCGCGATCGTCGGGCTCTTCGTGGTCGCCTGGATCATCGCGATCGCGATCTGGCGGGGAGGTCGCATCGAAGAACGCTGGAGCACCGACCTGCAGTCCTGACCGGCCCCACCCCGGGCTCGAGTCACCCGGCCCGGCCGCTGTCGAATTGGTAACACGGGCTACGAAATCCGCGCCCGATGCCGTACGGATCGATCGATTCGGTGCCCCGTGGTACCAATTCCACGACCGGGGCCGACTGAGGCCGTCACCCGCCGCCATCGCAGCCACTGGCCGCGATTGAGGCGGTCGCCGTCACCGTCGCCGCCACTGGTCGCGACCGCCGCGCCCGGCACTGTCGAATCGGTAGCACGTGTCACGGAATCTGCGCCCGATCCCGATCGGCCCGGTCGAAACGGTTCCATGTGTTACGAAACTGACGGGCGAATGCGCTTCGGAGGCGGGAAACGGTGCCGACGGCGCGCTACCCGCGGATCAGGTACGGCCGCCGGGGAGGGCCCGCTGCGGACCGAGCCGGGTCTGGCCGAGATGTACGCGTCCGGACTGGTCGGCGGTGAAGAACCGGGCGCCGGGCGGGGCGGCCCGGCTGGCCTGGAGCAGTTCGGTCAGGTTCTTGACCTGGGCCCGGAGCTCGGCGATCTCGTCCTCCATGGCCAGGATCCGGCGGATGCCCTCGAGGTTGACGCCCTCGTCCTGACTGAGCCGCTGGATCAGCCGGAGCTTGGCGACGTCCCGGGCGGAATAGCGTCTGCCCCGACCGCGGGTGCGGCGGGGCGACACCAGTCCCATCCGGTCGTACGTCCGCAGCGTCTGCGGATGCATACCGGCCAGTTGCGCGGCCACCGAGATCACGAACAGCGGCGCATCCGAGTCGATCGGCTGCGGCAGCCCGGCTCCGCTGTACCCGCCGGCGTGTGCGGTGGACATCAGCCCGTCCTACTCCCGCTGGGTGTCCGTCCGCCGGCGGCGCGGACCTTGGCGAACAGCGCCTGGCGCGGATCGCTGTTGCCCGCCGCGGCGGCGAAGCTGCCCAGGGCCTCCCGCGCCTGCTCGTTGAGTTGCTCCGGAACGACCACCTCGACGGTGACCAGCAGGTCGCCGTGCGTGCCGTCCCGCCGGGCCACGCCCTTGCCGCGGACCCGCAGGGTCCGGCCGTTCGGCGTACCCGGAGCGATCTTGATCCGGACTGCCGGCCCGTCCAGCGTCGGCACCTCGATCTCGGCGCCCAACGCGGCCTCGCTGAAGGTCACCGGCGCGGTCAGGGTCAGATTGTCGCCCTTGCGGCCGAAGACCGGGTGCGGGGTGACGTGCACCATGACGTACAGGTCACCGGGGGCGCCGCCGTTCTCACCGGCACCGCCCTTGCCCTTCAGCCGGATCCGCTGTCCGTCGGTCACACCGGCCGGGATCCGCACCTGCATGGAGCGTGCCGACCGGCCCCGGCCCGATCCGTTGCAGACCGGGCAGGGTTCGTCGACGATCATGCCCCGGCCGCGGCAGTCGACACACGGCTCGGTGACGGCGAACACGCCGCCCGAGGTGGAGGTCTGCATACCGCTGCCCTGGCAGGTCGGGCAGACCCGCGGCACGGTGCCGGCCTTCGCACCGGTGCCGTGGGAGGCCGAACACGGCGCGTCGGAGACCATCTGGATCGGTACCGTGACGCCGTTCACCGAGTCGACGAAGTCGATAGTGACCTCGCCCTCGATGTCACTGCCCCGCCGCGGACCGCGGCTGGACGCCGTCGTCCGCGTCCGTCCGGCACCGTTGAACAGTCCACCGAAGATGTCGGAGAAGGTGTCTCCGCCACCGGTCGCGTTGCGGAACAGATCGTCCACCGACGACGCACCGGCGGTGTTGCCTCCCCGCGGGAAGCGGAATCCGCCACCCCCGAAGAGCTTCCGGGCGTCGTCGTACTCCTTGCGCTTGGCCGGGTCGGACAACACGTCGTTCGCCTCGGAGACCTCTTTGAAGCGCCGCTCGGCCTCGGCATTGCCGGGATTGGCGTCCGGGTGGTTGGCGCGGGCCAGCTTCCGGTACGCCTTCTTGATCTCGTCCGCCGTGGCGTTGGAGGAGACGCCGAGGACCTTGTAGTAGTCCTTCTCCAACCAGTCCTTCGTACTCATCCCGACGTCACCTCCTCCGTCATCCCGTCGAACTCTGCCCTGTGATCGAAATGATCACACCTGATCGGCGGATTCGCCCGCATCGACCGCATCCTCAGCCCCAGTGTCCCCGGTGTCCGAAGCGTCCCCGGATTCCGGTGCCCCGTCAGCCTGCGCTTCGCCGGCTCCGGCGGCGGCGGCAGCCGGAGCGCCCTCCTCCGGCTCGGCGACGGCCACCCGGGCCGGGCGGATCACCCGGTCCTTCAGCTTGTAGCCGAGTTGCAGGATGGTCACCGCCGTCGGACCGGTGATGCCTTCGGCATGCGCATGCATCAACGCCTCGTGGATCCGCGGGTCGAACGGGTCGCCCGGCTCACCGAACGCCTCCAGCCCGTAGCGGGCGGCCAACTTCTCGATCTCGTCGGCGACACCCTTGAAGCCACCGGTGAGCTCGCCGTGATCACGTGCGGCCTTGATGCTGTCCAGCACGCTCAGCAGGTCGCGAAGCACCGCCTCGATGCCACTGGCCCGGGCGAGATCGCGGTCACGATCCACCCGACGCTTGTAGTTGACGTACTCCGCCTGCACCCGCTGCAGATCGGCGGTGCGGTCGGCCACCTCGGCCTTCAACTTCTCGATCTCGGCGGACTGACCGTGCGGCTCGGCACCGGCCTGCTGCTGATCAGTCGCCTGGTCAGCAGCGGCCGACGCCTCGCTCGTCGCCTGGTCGTCCGGGTTCCGGACCTCGTAGGTCTGCGGATCGATCCGCCGTCGGTCCCTGATGATCGGACGACCCTCTTCCTTCTCGTTGTCGGCTTCGTGCGGTCCCTGGGTCACTTGGCCTCACCCGTGGTCGAGTCCTTGTCCTCGTCGACGATCTCAGCATCCACCACGTCCTCATCGGACGAGCCGGCGCTCGCGCCCTCGCCACCCGGGGTCTGCCCGTCACCACCGGCGGCGGCCTGGGACTGCTGGGCGGCGGCGTACATCGCCTGGCCGAGCGCGGCGCTGGTGGTGTTCAGCTTCTCGACGGCGGCCTTCACCGCGTCGATGTCATCGCCCTCCAGCGCGGACTTGACCTCGGCGATCGCTTCCTCGACCGGCTTCTTGGTCTCGTCGCTGATCTTGTCTGCATTCTCCGAGATCAACTTCTCGGTGCGGAACACCAGGTTGTCGGCCTCGTTGCGCAGATCGACTGCCTCGCGACGCTTCCGGTCCTCCTCCGCGTGCGCCTCGGCCTCCTTGACCATCCGGTCGATGTCATCCTTGGCCAGCGCCGAACCGCCGGTCACCTGGATGGACTGTTCCTTGCCGGTGGCCAGATCCTTGGCGTGCACGTTGACGATGCCATTGGCGTCGATGTCGAAGGCGACCTCGATCTGCGGCACACCGCGCGGAGCCGGCGGCAGACCGGTCAGCTCGAAGTTGCCCAGCGGCTTGTTGTCCCGGGCGAACTCCCGCTCACCCTGGTAGACCTGGATCATCACCGACGGCTGGTTGTCCTCGGCGGTGGTGAACACCTCCGAACGCTTGGTCGGGATGGTGGTGTTGCGCTCGATGATCTTGGTCATCACACCGCCCTTGGTCTCGATGCCGAGGCTCAGCGGGGTGACGTCGAGCAGCAGGACGTCCTTGACCTCACCCTTCAGCACACCGGCCTGCAGGCTGGCACCCAGGGCGACGACCTCGTCCGGGTTAACGCCCTTGTTGGGCTCCTTGCCGCCGGTCAGCTCCTTGACCAGATCGACGACGGCCGGCATCCGGGTGGAACCGCCGACCAGGATCACATGATCGATCTGGTTGACGCTGATCTTGGCGTCCTCGATCACCGCATGGAACGGAGCGCGGGTGCGATCCAGCAGGTCGCTGGTCATCCGCTGGAACTCCGAGCGGGTCAGCCGCTCCTCCAGGTGCAGCGGGCCCGACTCACCCAGGGTGATGTAGGGCAGGTTGATCTGCGTCTCACTGGCCGAGGACAACTCAATCTTGGCCTTCTCAGCAGCCTCCTGCAGACGCTGCCGGGCGATCTTGTCCTTGCTCAGGTCGACGCCGTTCTTGTTCTTGAACTGGGTCACCAGCCAGTCGACCACCCGGGAGTCCCAGTCGTCACCACCGAGCCGGTTGTCACCCTTGGTCGCCTTCACCTCGAAGACACCGTCACCGATCTCCAGCAGGGAGACGTCGAAGGTGCCGCCACCGAGGTCGAAGACCAGGATGGTCTGTTCGGAGTCGGCCTTGTCCAGGCCGTAGGCCAACGCTGCCGCGGTGGGCTCGTTGATGATCCGGTCGACGGTCAGGCCGGCGATCTCACCGGCCTCCTTGGTGGCCTGCCGCTCGGCGTCGGAGAAGTACGCCGGGACGGTGATCACGGCATTGGTCACGGTCTCACCGAGGTAGGCCTCGGCGTCCCGCTTCAGCTTCTGCAGCACGAACGCGCTGATCTGCTGCGGACGGTAGTCCTTGTTGTCGATCGACACCTTCCAGTCGGTGCCCATGTGACGCTTGACGGAGCGGATGGTCCGCTCGACGTTGGTGACGGCCTGGCGCTTGGCGACCTCACCGACCAGCACCTCGCCGCCCTTTGCGAAGGCAACCACCGACGGAGTCGTACGCGACCCCTCGGCGTTGGGAATGACGGTGGGCTCCCCACCCTCGAGTACGGCGACGACCGAGTTGGTCGTGCCCAGGTCGATGCCGACTGCACGAGCCATGTGTGTTCTTCCTCCGGTGCTGTATCTGTGTGTGGTTCGGGATGTTGCGTCTGGTACAACATCCCAGCCTTGAGTCTATTCCACTCAACTTCGCCCTTGAGCGGGCCTGGCTCAACTATGCCCGATGTGCGGGGCAACTTCAATCCGGGTTGAGTCGGACCGGCTCAGGTCATGGATCGGCAAGGGGATCGGCAAGGGATGACCCTGGCGGGCGCCCGTGTCGGCGTGTAGCGCCGGAAACCACCCTGTTGTCGCCTAAATTGACGATCATGGCCGGTTTCCTGAGAGTCGTACGCAGTCTTGCCCTTCTGCTGGCCCGGATCGGCCTGGGCGGCGTGCTGATCCTGCACGGCTGGCGCCGGTGGCACGAACTGGGCATGGACAGCCAGATCGCCTATCTGCGCACCTTCGCCACGCCCTTCGCCAACTATGCCGCCTGGGGCGGCACCATTGTCGAACTGGTCGGCGGCATCTTCCTGATCGTCGGTGCGCTGGTCCCGCTGGTGGCCGCCGTGGTGGTCGCCGAACAGGTGCTGATCATCGCCTACACCAACTGGTACAAACACTGGAACCTGACCGAGGTACACGGCACCCAGGCCACTTGGAACGGCGGGTATGAGTACAACGTCATCCTCGGCCTGCTGGCCCTGTTGCTGGTCGTGTACGGCAGCGGCGCGGTCGGCGTCGATCGGCTGTTCCGCCGCCGGAACAAGGACGAGGCGGAGGACGACCAGGAACCGGAGCCGCGGCAGCGGCTGGAGCGCAGGATGGATTCCCGACCGGCGGCACCGACCACCCCGCCCCGCAGTACGCCGACCAGCAGCAGCACGCCCAGCAGTACCCCGCGCAGCACCGGAACGCCTCCCACCGCCTCGACCCGTACCTCCTCCGGCACCGCACCGTCGGGGAACACGGCGCCCGGGAACACCTCATCCGGCAGCGAGAACATCACGGACACACTGATCCGCCCGCGCAGCTGACCTGACGGTTCCGCACCGGGCGACAAGCCCGGCGTCTCACAGGAAACTCATAGCCGACACCCAGCGCTGCCGAAGCTGTTGCTGGGATCGTTGATGCATGGCGCGTACTGACCTGCAATCCTCTGCCGTGCCGCTGACACGGCCCGACGGCAGCCCGATCCGGGTGCTTGCCGTCGATGACGAGCGAAGTCTCACCGAACTGCTCTCGATGGCCATGCGGTACGAGGGCTGGCAGGTGACGACCGCGGGATCCGGTGTCGAGGCGGTCCGGGCGGCCCGTGAAGTACGACCGGACGCGATTGTGCTGGACATGATGCTGCCCGATTTCGATGGCCTGGAGGTGATGCGCCGGATCCGGGCGGAGGACCCGGACGTCCCGGTGATCTTCCTGACCGCCAAGGACGCGGTGGAGGACCGGATCGGCGGCCTGACCGCCGGCGGGGACGACTATGTCACCAAGCCGTTCAGCCTGGAGGAGTTGATCGCCCGGCTGCGCGGTCTGCTGCGTCGGTCCGGTGCCGGTGCCGCCCGCGAGGACTCGACGCTGGTGGTCGGCGACCTGGTGCTCAACGAGGATTCCCACGAGGTCTACCGCGGCGGCCAGGAGATCCACCTCACCGCAACCGAGTTCGAGCTGCTGCGTTATCTGATGCGCAACCCGCGCCGGGTGCTGTCCAAAGCCCAGATCCTGGACCGGGTCTGGAACTACGACTTCGGCGGCCAGGCCAATGTCGTCGAGCTCTACATCTCCTACCTGCGCAAGAAGATCGACGCCAACCGGCCGCCGATGATTCACACCATGCGCGGCGCCGGGTACGTCCTGCGTCCCGCAGCCGAGTGACCGCGCCGATGAACCAGCCGGTCTCGCCCGGATCGCCGGGACCGACCGGCAACCGCGGCACCTTCGCCCGCGGCACCTTCGCCCGCGGCACCCTCGGACGACAACTGCTGGTCCGGGTCCTGCTCATCGTGGCGGCCATCGCCGTGCTGCTCAGCGGCGCCAGCACGCTGGCCGTCAGCCGGCAGCTGATCAACAATGCCGACCGACAGCTGTCCGCGATCGTCGACCGGCTGCGAGCCCCGGGCGCCGGATTCCAGACCGCCGACGCGCTGCTCCGCGGCGGCCAGCCGATCGGCACGCTGTACGCCGCCTACGTCGCGGGGAGCGGCGCGGAGGCCGACTCGGGCCGACTCGCCTCGACCAACGGGCCGCAGGTGATCAAGGCGGCGCTGCCCGACTCCGTTCTCGCCGAGCTGTCCGGGGTGAGCCCGGACGACGGGCCGACGACGATCCGGCTGACCGGGCTGGGCCGCTACCGGGTCGCGGCCTATCCGGCGGTCTTCAACGACAACCAGCAGGGCACGCTGGTCGTCGGCATCCCGTTGTCCGACACCGACCGGGTGCTGTCCCGTACGGTGCTGGTGGCGATCACCGTGTCGCTGCTGGCCTTGATCGGTGCCGGTGTCGCGGTGCAGGAGGTTGTGCGGCGCAGCCTGCGGCCGCTGAACCGGGTCGCTGCAACCGCCCAGCAGGTGTCGCAACTGCGGCTCGACCGCGGCGACGTGACGCTGGCCCTGCGGGTGCCGGAATCCGACGCGGATCCGGTGTCGGAGGTCGGCCGGGTCGGGCAGGCGTTCAACCACATGCTCGACAACGTCGACCGCGCACTGGCCGCCCGCCAGGCCAGCGAGACCAAACTCAAGCAGTTCATCGCCGACGCCTCCCACGAACTGCGCAACCCGTTGGCGTCGATCCGCGGCTATGCCGAGCTGACCCGGCGGGAACGTGATCGACTTCCCATCGACACGGCGTACGCGCTGGGTCGGGTCGAGTCGGAGGCCGAACGGATGTCATCCCTGGTCGAGGACCTGTTGCTGTTGGCCCGGCTGGACTCCGGACCGGCCATCGACGTCGGACCGGTCGACGTCACCGAGTTGTTGATCAACGCCATCAGTGACGCCCGGGCCGCGGGCCCGGATCACCATTGGTCGCTGGAACTCGGATCGCTCGACCAGGGCAACCATCCGCCGGCCGTGGTGATCGGCGACCGCAACCGGCTCCACCAGGCCGTGGTGAACCTGCTCGCCAACGCCCGGACCCATACGCCGGCCGGTACTGCTGTCCGGGCGGGGCTGCGTGTCGAGGGCTCGGAGGTGGTGATCAGCGTCAACGACAACGGCCCGGGCATCCCGGCCGAGGTCCAGGGGCGGGTCTTCGAACGATTCACTCGCGGTGACGACAGCCGGACCCGTACCGGCGACGGCGGTCGGAGCAGTACAGGACTGGGTCTGGCGATCGTCGCTGCCGTGGCCGAGGCCCATCACGGCATGGTGCGGGTGTGGAGCGTACCGGGAGACACCCGTTTCGAACTCAGGCTGCCGCTGGCTCCCGGGCCCTCGGCGACCTGACCCGGAACCGCCGACCGGGGACTGGGGTTATCCCCACCCGGGAATCGCCGGTTCCCCTGATGGCGCCCGCCACGGCGATCAGCGAAGCTTGGGGTGTGCGTAGGGGTGTGGCGATCGGCCAGATGGTTCGTCGGACGGTCGGCGACCTGGGCTTTCTGGTGTCCACGTTCTTCGTCGCTCTCCCGGCGTTCATCGTCTGCATCGTGCTGTTCGCCGTCGGCGTCGGCACCATCCCGATCATCGTCGGCTTCCTGCTGTTGACCGTCAGCCTGGCCACCGCCGGCAGCTTCTCCCAGATCCACCGCAACCTGCTGTCCGGTCGGGGTTTCGAGATCGCCCGCCCGGTCTACCCCGCCCGCACCAAAGGCCTGCGCAGCCGGTTCCGCCGCATCACCCACACCCAGTCCTGGCGGGAGCTGCTGCACGTCCTACTGGTTTTCGTCGTCGCGACCGCGACCTTCCCCGTCGCCCTGGTCTGGTGTGTCGCCGGTCCGGGCGGGTTGCTGTACGCAATCTTCGGGATCTGGATGCACGACGTCAACGACGGCCTGGGCTGGCTGCTCGGCCTGCCCGGTCGTGCCGCCGAGATGGTCATCTATCTGGTGCTCAGCGCGATCGTGATCGGCACGGCCCCGTACGTCCTGCGGGCACTGGTCCTGTTGCACGTCGGCATCGCCCGCGGCCTGCTCGACGACGAGGCGTCACAGCTGCGGGAACAGGTCAGCCAGTTGGCGACCAGCCGGGCCGCCGCCGGTGAGGCCGAGGCGCACACCCTGCGCCGGCTGGAACGCGATCTGCACGACGGCCCGCAGCAACGGTTGGTCCGGCTCGGGATGGACATCAGCGCCGCCGAGCGCCGGATCGCTTCCGACCCGGACCAGGCCAGGGAGATGCTCCGATCCGCTCTGGCTCAGTCGCAGGAAGCGCTGGCCGAGATCCGTACGCTCTCCCGCGGGATCGCTCCGCCGATCCTGTCCGAACAGGGTCTGCGGGCCGCGATCACCGCCCTCGCCGCCCGGTCGACGGTGCCGACGACGGTGGACGTCGACGACGTCCCGCTGTCCGACGCCGCCCAGAATGCCGCGTATTTCGTCACCGCCGAGGCGTTGGCCAATATGGCCAAACACTCCCGCGCGTCGTCCTGCTCGGTCGAGTTGCGGCGGGCCGGGGCGATCGCAGTGATCACTGTCACCGACGACGGCGTCGGCGGCGCTTCCCCGGCCAAGGGCCACGGGCTGGCCGGGCTCGCCGAGCGACTGCGCGGTGTGGACGGATCGTTGGCCGTGCACTCCCCCGCGGGCGGGCCGACGCATCTGACCGCGACGATCCCGCTGATGGCCCACGAGTGAGGGATCGATCGATGACGAGTGTGATGACGAGTGCGCCGACGAGTGCGCCGACAACTGGCCGGACCGACACCGCGATCAACCCGACGTACGAAACACTGGCGGGTATGCGTGTTCTCGTCGCCGACGATTCGGTTCTGCTGCGTGAAGGTCTGATCCGGTTGCTGGCCGAGGTGGGCTGTGAGGTGGTCGACGCGGTCGGCGACGCCCCGAGCCTGGTCGAGGCGGCGGCCAAGCACCGGCCCGACGTTGCCGTGGTCGACATCCGGATGCCGCCGTCCAACACCGACGACGGGTTGCGCGCCGCGGTCGAGGCGCGCACGGTGAATCCCGACCTCGGCGTGCTGATGCTGTCGGCCTACATCGAGCTGTCCTACGCCGACGTCCTGCTCTCCGACGGCCGTGGCGGTGTCGGGTATCTGCTCAAGGACCGGGTCACCTCCCTGGACACCCTGGCCGATGCGCTGCGCACCATCACCGAGGGCGGGACGGTGCTCGATCCCGAGGTGGTCGCGCAGCTGCTGGTTGCCCGCCGCACCCAGGACCCGCTGGCCACGCTGACCCCCCGGGAACGCGAGGTGCTGGCCCTGATGGCCGAGGGACGAAGCAACTCCGCCATCGCCGAACGTCTGGTGGTCACCGGCGGCGCGGTGGAGAAACACGTCTCGAACATCTTCTCCAAGATCAACCTGCCGGACGTCGGTTCGGACAACCGGCGGGTGCTGGCGGTGCTCGCCTGGCTCAAGGCCCGTTGATCATTTGGCCTGGCCGTAGTTGTCGACGATGGCGACCTCGAGGGCGAACTCGACGCCGCTGTCGCCGAACAGCAGCCGGCCGGCGCGGGCTGCCGCCCGTCTGATCAGCTCCGCCGCGGTCTCGGCACAGCCGGCCGGGCTGTGCACGATCACCTCGTCGTGCAGGAAGTACACCAGATGGGGGCGGGCGCCGGGCGCACCAAGATCAACCAATTGCTGACGCAGTCCGGCCATCCAGCACAGGGCCCACTCCGCGGCGGTGCCCTGGACCACGAAGTTGCGGGTGAACCTGCCCCAGTCGCGGGCCTGCTGCCTGGCCCGACGCACTTCCTCTGCCGGGGCGTCGCCGCCGGCGGCCAACCGTTGCAGTTCCTGCCAGGACTCGGGCGGACGCGGTGACCGACGGCCGAGGAAGGTGCTGACGATCTCGCCCCGCTCGCCGGCCCGGGCGGCCTCCTCCACCACCGCGGTGGCGCGCGGGTAAGCCTGGACCAACCGCGGCATCAGATTGCCGCCGAATCCGGTGGTCGCTCCGTACAGTGCGCCGAGCATGGCCACCTTGGCGTGCGCCCGGGTGTCGACGACGCCGGCGTCGACCAGACCCTGATAGAGATCGTGGCCGCGGGCTGCGTCCGCCATCCGGTGGTCACGGGCCATCGCCGCCAGCACCCGGGGTTCCAGCTGGGACGCGTCCGCGACGACCAGCTTCCAGCCCGGGTCGGCCCGCGCCGCGGACCTGATCTGCTTCGGCAGTTGCAGCGCGCCGCCGCCGTCCGTCGCCCACCGGCCGGTCACCACACCGCCAACCACATAGTCGGGGCGGAACCGGCCGTCGGTGATCCAGGTGTCCATCCAGGTCCAGCCGTTGGCCGACAGCAGCCGGGACAGCTTCTTGTACTCCAACAGCGGTTCGATCGCCGGATGGTCGATCTTCTCCAGTTCCCATTTCCGGGTGCTGGCGACCTGGATACCGGCGCGGTGCAGCGCGTCGATCAAGGTCACGGTGGAGTCCGGGTTGAACGGGCCGACGTCCAGTGCGCTGATCAACTGGTCGACGACGGCCTGCAGTCTGGCCGGCCGTTCGCCGTACCGGGGCCGCGGGCCGAGCACCTCGGTAAGCAGTTGATCATGGACCTGGACGTCCCAGGGCAGACCGTCGTGGGCCATCTCGGCTGCGATCAGCGCACCGGCGGACTCGGCGGACAGCAACAAGCGCAGCTTGGCCCGGCGGATCCGTTCCTGGTCGTCGAGGTCGGGTCGGGGCTGCAGATGCTCCTGCTGACGTCGGTGTTCGGCGATCACCTCGTCCAGATCGACGAGGTCGTCGGAAGGTTCATCATCGAGCAGCGTCGGCTCGCTCTCCACAGCCTCGTGCCGCCGCCAGCGATCATCCGCGGCCAGGGCGGGGTGGTGTCCGGCGAGGATGGCGTGACACAGCCGAAGATCGTGGCAGCGGGCCAACCGAACGCGCCGATCCAGCAGCAGCGGATAGATCCTTCGGGTGTCGGCCCACACCCAGCGGATCTGCTCCGGCGGGGCATCGACCAGGCTCGGCAATTGGTCGACCTGGTCGACAGACAGCTGACGCGACTGCACCGGCCGGCCGTCGGTCAGCGGCGCCACCACCAACCGGCTGCCGCTCTCGTACGCCACCGCCACGTCCACGACAGCAGGCTATGCCCACCCACTGACGCCGTCTCCGGATCCGACGCCGGTCAGGGCCGCGGTGATCTGCTCGACCTCCGACAGCGGAACTCGCGGGTCGTTGGCTCCGTGGATGACGAACAGCGGCGCGCGGAGTTGATCAAGGTAGGTGATCGGTGAGGCCTTGATCAGGAATTCCCGGTCGGTGTCCAGTCGGCCGTATTCGCCTTCGCGGTACGCCCGCCGGTAGGCCGAGGTGTTCTCCAGGAAGGTGACCAGCGACGACATTCCCACGATGTCCACCCCGGCGGCCCACAGCTCGGGTTGCATGGTCACGCCGGCCAGCACCATGTAGCCGCCGCACGATCCGCCCCACAAAGAACTCCGGTCGGGATCAAGACCGATGTCGGCTCGGTGACCTAGCTGGAGCGGTCGCCGGCCAGGAAGACGATCGTGCTGGCCGGTTGCAGGCTGAGCGCGGTCACCGCCACGCTGGCCTGGTCGTGCGACACCGTGGTGGCTCCGACGTATCCGCCCTGGTCGTACAGCACCGTCTCCTCACCGGTGCCGAGATCCCGGACGACGACATCCATGTCGACGTTGTTGCGCCGATTGGTGGAGTAGATCAGCGACGTCTCCGTGACGTCCTGCATGACGTGCATGTAGCGGTTGTCGGTGACCAGTGGTGTCAGCTGATCAAGGGTGTAGGGCGAACGCCCGGCCTCGATGTTGATCATCGACAGCTGCATCAGTTCGTTGCCGCCGGCGTCGTGCCGGACGATCACCTGTCGGGTGCCGGGAACGTAACGTCCGGTACACCGGGACGGCAACGCTGTCAGTGGCGTCCGCGACCCGTCCGGTGACAGCTCGACCAACTGCAGGCTGCCCGACTCGTCATGTCCGGCCAGGATCCGACCGGCGCTGTCGACGTCGAAGACCGCCCAGGTGTTGAGATCGAGCAGGGCGTTGATCATGGAACGCACATCGTGAGTCACACGGTCAAGCTACCCAGGCAGCGGACCGGCGGTCGGCACGCGTACCGGGACTACACCAGGCCCTTGTTCTGCAGCCATTCCTTGGCCACATCGTCAGGGTTGCGGTGATCGACGTCCACCTGCTTGATCATTGCCGTCAGGTCGGCCGTGGTCAGGGCGGCACCGACCGCGTTCATCGCGTCGACCGCCTTGGTGTTCTTGGTGACATCGGCGCGGACCAGCGGCACGACGTTCTGCGGCAGGATCAGGGTCTGCGGATCCTCCAACATCACGAAGCCGTTGTCGGCGATCGCCGAGTCGGTGGTGAAGAAGTCCGCGACGGTGATCTTGCCGTCCTTCAGGTCCTTGACCTTGATCGCCGGGGAGTCGTAGGCCTTGAAGCCGGCGACCTTGGCGCCGTACATCCCCTCAAGACCCTGCGGACCGTACGGCCGCTTCTGGAGCTCGGTCGGCCCACCGACGATCAGGTTCGGCACCTTCTTCAGATCGGCCAGCGTCTTCAGTCCGTACTTGTCAGCGGTCGCCTTGGTCACCACATAGACATCCTGGTCCGCGGCCTTGGTGAAGGTCAGCGTGGCGAAGCCCTGCTGCTCGGCGACCTTGGGCAGCTGCTCGTCGACCTCCTTCTCCGTGCTGGCCGTGGTCTTGGGGTCGAGGTACTGCAGCAGGTTGCCGGTGTACTCAGGAATCACCGAGATCGAGCCGTCCTTGAGCGCCTTGATGTAGACCTCACGGGAACCGATGTTCAGATGGGTCGATGCCTTGACGCCCTTGGCGTTCATGGCCTGGGCGTAGAGCTCGGCGAGCACCTGGTTCTCGGTGAAGTTGGCGGACCCGACGACCAGCGCCTGTCCCCCACCTCCGGACTCGGGGCTCGAGGAGGCGCCACCGGCCAACGGATTGTCGCCCTTGGCGCCGCAGGCGGCGAGCAGAGCCGTGACCAGTGTCAGGACGGCAGTGATCAGGATGGTGCGGCTCTTGGTGCGCATCGGGTCTCCCTGGGGGTCGGCTGCGGTCAAGCCTGCCATCTGCCACCGACAGCGACGAACGGTGGTCGAGTCGTGGTCGGGTCCCGGTTCGAGTCACCGGCGCAGGTCGGCGATCGGCATCGGGCTGACGGCATCGGCATAGCCGCCGCCGTGCCGGCGGACCTCCAGATGCAAGTGGCAACCGTCGGGAGCGCCGCGGGAGCCGGCGAGCGCGATCAGCTCTCCCCGGCGTACGGCGTCGCCCGGACGGACGAACACCCTTCGGGCGTGACCGATGAGCACGTCCTGACCTGCAGCTGTGCGGATCCGGAAGGCGGTGCTGCCGTAGGCGGGACCCGGGGTGCCCGGGCTGTCCGGCGGGATGACCCGGCCGGCGACCCCGGCGGTGATCGGGGTGCCGCACGGCACGGCGATGTCGACGCCGTGATGGAAGCCCTGGTGACCGGGGCACCGTGGGTCCGGGTCGTAGTACGGCGCCGGGCTGCAGCCGTACTCGACCATGATCCGGTGTCGGCCGGAGAACCATGGGGAGGCGTACCAGGTCTTGTCGGAGGTGTAGAAGCGGTTCCGCGGATCGGGGGTCAGCGTCGGCTGCGGTGTTCGATGGCGTGAACCGTTGGGCGACGGATGGGCCGACGGGCGTGCTGATGGTCGTTGGGTCGGGTGGCCACCCGGTGCATTCGTCGGTGCGTTCGTCGGTGCGTTCGTCGGTGCATTCGTCGGTGCATTCGTCGGTGCATTCGTCGGTGCATTCGTCGGTGCATTCGTCGGTGCATTCGTTGATGTGGTCGTCGGAACCACCGGAGAGGACGAAGCGGTCGGACTGTGCGGCGCGTTCGCCGGCCGGGCGCTGCAGGCCGACAGCAGCACCGGGATCAGCACACCGACCGCTGCCACCTTCCGCCGCACGTCGACCGGTCGCTCAGGAGGACGTGTCGACCAGCGCCGACCGGGCCGGCTTCAACCGCAGATGCCGCCCGGTCGCCCGGCCGATCAGGCTGAGCACCAGATCGAGCAGGATCGCCAGGACTGCGACCAGGATCGCGCCGGCCAGCACCTGGCCGTAGTCGCCGTTGCGCAGTCCATCCATGATCGGCCGGCCGAGTCCGCCGAACCCCGGTACGTACGCGCCGACCGTTGCCGTGGCGATCACCTGCAGGGTGGCGCTGCGCAGTCCGGAGATCACCAGCGGTGTCGCCAACGGCATCTCCACCCGGCCCAGCACCTGACCCGGTGACATGCCCATCGCCCGTGCCGCGTGCACGGCCTGCTGGTCCGCCTGCAGGATGCCCGTCGCCGTACTGGTGAGCAGCGGCGGGAGGGCCAGCACGCCCAGGACACAGACCACCGGGATCCAGCTGGTCTCGGTGAGCAGCACGACCAGGATCAACAGACCGAAGGTGGGAATCGCCCGGAAGGAGTTCGCCAGGGCGATCACCAGGAAATTGCCGCGCCGGGTGTGTCCGATCAGCATGCCGATCGGGACCCCGATCAGTGCGGCGATGGCAACCGCGATCAGGCTGTAGAGCAGATGCTGGGCTAGGTGCAGGCCCAGCCCGTCGGAGCCGACCCAGTTCGACGGATCGAACAGGTAGGACAGGAAGTTCATGACGTCCTCCGCACCCAGGGCAGTGTGCCGCGCTGGATGATCAGGATGATCAGATCAGCGACCAGGGCGACGGCGATGGACAGGATCAGCCCGACCCACACCGGGGTGAGGAAGCCCTGGTTGAAACCCTGGTCGAACAGGGTTCCGAGCGACGGGGTTCCGATCAACACCGAGATGCTGGTCAGCGCAATGTTGGACACGGTGGCGACCCGGAGACCGGCGAAGATCACCGGCATGGCCAGTGGCAGGTCGACACCGAAGAACCGCCGGACCGCTCCGTAGCCCATTGCATCGGCCGACTGTTTGACATCGGCGGGGACGTCGCGCAGGCCGTCGACGACGCTGCGGGCCAGTAGCGCGGTGGTGTAGATGGTCAGCGCAACCACCACGTTCAGCGGGTTGAGGATCTTGGTGCCCAGAGCCAGCGGAAGTACCACGAACAGCGCCAGTGACGGGATCGAATAGATCGCGCCGAAGAAGGCCAGGATGCCGTTCGCGGCCGAACGGGTACGGAACACCAGGTAGCCGATCGGGATGGACAGCACGAAGGCGGCCAGCACCGGGACCAGCGCGAGCACCAGATGTTGCCCGAGCGCGGTCCCGATCAGGCCGGCGTTCTCCCCGATCCACTTCCAGTTCATCGGTCGCGGGTCTCCGACTCCTCGACCGCGTCCCAGGACCAGTCGTCGGCCGGCTGGTCGGGGCGGACGGTCGGCTTCGGCGTACTCGCCGCCTCCTTGGCTGCGGCTTCCTCCTCGGCCGCGCGGGCCTGCGCCTCCTTCTCCTCGGCGGCCTTGATCGCCGCCTCGATCCGACCGGCCTCGTCGGCCTCTGCGTCGGCGTCGGCGGCGATCCGGGACGCCTCGGCCCGGACCCGTTCCGCCTCCCGGCGGGCGGCCTCGGCCTCCTCGCGTGCGGCGTCGGCCTCGGCGCGTGCTGCGATCGCATCGGCCGCGGAGGCCTTGAGGTGGCGTACCTGATCAAGGATCTGGCTGGCGGTGACGACACCGGCGAAGCGCCCGTTCTGCTCGACGGCGACGGCCAGCCCGACGGGTGAGTTCAATGCGGAGTCCAGCGCCATCCGCATGGTGTCGGTGTCGGGTTGGAACGTGGTACCGAGCATCTGGATCTTGCCCGGCCGGTTGTGATCGGCCCAACCGAGCGGGTGGGCGTTCTCGTCGATCACCAGCACCGGCGCATCCCGGCGTGCCGAGGACGGATCTCTGGCCAGTTGGACACTGCCCAAGGTCAGACCGGATGCGGAGGTGAAGCTCAATCCGCGGTAACCGCGGTCCTTGCCGACGAATCCGGCGACGAAATCGTCGACCGGCTCCTCCAGTAATTGCTGCGGACTACCCACCTGGGCCAGCACGCCGCCGACCCGCATGATCGCGATCTGGTCGCCGAGTTTGATCGCCTCATCGATGTCGTGGGTGATCAGCACGATGGTCTTGCTGATCTGTCGCTGGATCTCCAGGAACTGCTCGTGCAGGTCGGCACGCACCACGGGATCGACGGCGGAGAACGGCTCGTCCATCAACATCACCACCGGATCGGCGGCCAGCGCCCTGGCCACCCCGACCCGCTGCTGCTGCCCGCCGGAAAGCTGGCTGGGGTAACGGTTGGCCAGACGCGGTTCCAGACCGACCATCTCCAGCAACTCCAGGGCCCGCTTCTGGCTCCGGTCCTTCTTCCAGCCGAGCAGGTGCGGAACGGTCTGGATGTTCTCCGCGATCGTCCGGTGCGGGAAGAGGCCGCCGCTCTGGATCACATAGCCCATCTCCCGGCGGAGTTGGGTCCTGCGGATCGTGCGCAGCGGCTTGTCGTCCCACCGGATCTCTCCCTTGGTGGGCTCCAACATCCGGTTGATCATCCGCAGGGTGGTGGTCTTGCCACAACCCGACGGGCCGACGATCACGGTGATCTTGTTGGACGGAATGATCAGGTTGAGATCCCGGACCGCGGTCGTCCCGTCGTGGTAAGTCTTGGACACCGACTCGAACTCGATCACACCAACCCCATCCGACTGCCATCTGCCTGCCCGGGAATCGTGTCCCTGAACCACTCGACCTTAACGGCCGGGCCCGATGAACTCGCGGACCGGCGCGTTCCCGGCACCGGCGGATGTCGCCGGGACCGCCGGGTGGTGCGGTGTCCGATGCCCGCCGGCGTCGGCGCGTCGCCGGCACGACGATGGATCCATGACGACATCATCCCTGACCTCGGAACCGACGACGGCGTCGGCCCGTCGACCTCTCGCAATCCCGACAGAGACCTTGGTCGAACTGCGGGACCGCGATGACGCCGGCAATCCGATGCGGCCGTTCGTCGCGGACGTCGGCGGCGACCCGATCGACAGTGTCGGGAGTCCGCTGCGCTGCTGCCTGCGGCCGATCCGGGCCGGCGAACGCGTGACCCTGGTGTCCTATGCTCCGCTGCGTCGGTGAGCGGCCGGAACCGGCGCCGAACCCGGCGCCTACGACGAGGTCGGCCCCGTCTTCATCCACGCGGATCCGTGCTCCGGGCCGTCGGGTTCCGACCACCCCTTCGCCCGGCCCGGCGCGTTGCGCACCATCCGCAGCTACGACGCGCGGGGCCACATCGTCGGCGGGCAGGGATTCCGGATCCCCGAGGACGCCCAGGAGGGTTTCACCCGCGCACTGGACGAGGCGTTCAGCGATCCGCAGGTTGTGCTGGTCCACGTCCGGGCGTTGGAGTACGGCTGTTTCCAGTTCGAGGTGCGCCGCTAGCTCCATTGCCCGGCAGGTCAGGCAAGTTCCAGAACCGGTCCGCGGTGGATCGCCCGGTAGATCTGGTTGCGGAGCTGGTTCGCCTCAGCATCGGTCAGGGTGTGATCGATCGGTCGCAGGATCACCCGGACCAGCGCGTTCTCCTGCTCAGGCAGCAATTCCAGTCGCTGTCGGGCAGCCGGCGGCAACTCCTCGTACGGCGTCCGCTGCAGGACGGTGACGCTCTCGATGTCGTCGAGGCGATCATCCAACGCGGATCGGATCGCGTCACCGAGCAACTCGTCGGTCGTACCGTTGTCGATCACCACCGACAGGTCCCGGGTGACCGGCGGCAGCAGCGATACCGGCCGCCACGGATCAAGATCACCGAGCTGGGCGACCATCCGCGGTTCGCCAGCCCGCAGCCAGCGGATGTCGGAGATCCCCTTGGCCAGCATGACGGCACGGTCCAGGCCCATCCCCAGAGCCAGGCCGGACCAACCGGTGGGATCCAGCCCGGACCGGTCCAGCACATCGGGGTGGATGAGCCCGCATTCGCCCAACTCCAGCCAGGCCGAGTCATATCGGACCTCGATCTGGCGGCCGTTCCGGGTGTACGGGTGCGTGACGGGCGTGGTACGCCATCGGGCACCGGGCAGCACTGCGTCGACCACCGTCCCGATCATGATCATCAGATCGTCGTCGGTGGTGTCGGACGTCGACCGCAACCGCCACAGGTCGACCTGGTGGGGTTCTCCGACGTGCGTCCGGTCGACGACATCGCGCCGGTAGGCCAGCCCGGGAACGGTGATCAACTCATCGACGGGGTCCCGCCGGTTCACATATCCCCTGAGAACGCCCGGGATATTGGCCGTGGTGTGGCTGCGCAACATCGTCGTCGGGCTGGTGTAGCGGGTGTAGCGGGATTCCCGGGTGACGTCGGTTGCGGCATAGCCGAGGACGTCGTAGTTGTCGGCCACCGACACCAGTGGTGGCACCCGGATGACTGTTGCCGGCACGTTCCACCGCCTGGTGAGCGCATCGACGACCGCCGCCACCATCAGCTGCATCGCATGCGGCCCGGCAGCCGGGTCGGTGAGGTCGCGGATGGTGAGGGCCCGGTGGAGTTCGTCCGCCGACAGGTAGCCGGACACGGCAGGTGAACCGACCGACGAGGCCGTGGGCGGACGGACGGACGAGGTGACAGGTGAAGGGCTGGACGCGGACATGGACATGGTCTTCTGCTTTCTGGTGGGATCGGGCCGGCCTGGGACTGGTACTCCCCCGGCCAGGCGATCACCGCGAAGACCGCTAGCTGTCCGTGCAGCTGTTGCTGCGCGCGCGACGAGGCCCGCGGCCGTGATCCGGCCGGGGGCGGAGAAATCGCCGTACGTGCATACACCGATAGTAGGAGACTGCCCTGGTCACCGGCGAGGGAATTCCATGCCACGGGTTGATGTGCCTGTCCGCCCGTGACGGCAGACTGCTTCCGCTGGCCGCAGTCGGGGGATGCCGACCAGCACATCGGGGCGAGGAGATGGTGTGAGAAGCCGGACAGCAATGGCCATGGTCGCCGGAGCGCTCACCGTGGCTGCGATCGCGGGGTTCATCGTCGCGCCCCAATTGCTGGGCAACGGCGTGACGGTGACTTCGGCCGATCCGCCCGGCGCACCGTCGACCCAGGTCACCACCGGGGCCGGTCCGAGCAGCACCCCACCCGAGCCGTTCGGCACCGGCATGCTGCTGCAGACCGACGATTTCTATCAGCTCGGCCTGGACTTCGCCGGGGCCGAACAGCGATCCGACGGCGGACAGTCGCTGACCGGATGCACCGGCAGAGCGACCATGCGCGACGTCGCGACCGACAATCAGAGCGGCGACCAGAAGAACGGCGATCCCGACTACGCATCCGCTCTGTGGCGCAGCCAGGAGTACGGGAGCGGGGGTCGGACCACCCTGCGTGAGTCGGTGTCGCGTGGCACCAGTACCCGGTCGACCCAGCGGATCGTCTCCGACCTGACCCGAGAGTTGGCCGGCTGCCGCTATCGCCAGGACGGCGACCACCGCCGACTCGGCAGCCCGAAGTCGGTGCACGGCGTGGCCGGCAGCGCCGTCCGGTTCGTCGCCTACGATCCCGACGGAGCGTCCGTCGGAGGCGTCGGTGTGTTCCGCAGTGGCAGGAACTTCGGGATCTTCGAACTCGTCGGCGCGGGCACCGACGACCCGGGCGGCATGCTGGAATCGCTGAGTGCCGCCGCCGTGAAACGGATCAGCTGAGCCGACCCCGATTGCGGGCCCGGCCGTTCCGGTAGCAGGATTTCCCGGGTGGACACCGTGACCAGGACACCTGCCGCCTTCATCGGATCCTCCGACCGTACGTTGACGGCCGAGGAGACGACCGGCTTCCTGACCGAGCAACTCGCCGGTCAGCCGCTCGACGGGCGGGACGTGCTGGTGATCGTCCCGGACAGCACACGTTCCTGCCCGCTGCAGTTGCTGATGGACACCGTGTACGGGGCACTGGTCGGCCGGGTCCGCCGGCTGCGCGTCCTGGTGGCGCTCGGCACCCATCCCCGGATGACGCAGGAGCAACTGGAGGCGATGTTCGAGGTCGGGCCCGGCGGCCTGACCGAGCGGTATCCCGAGGCGGCGATCGACAACCACGCCTGGTGGGAGCCGTCGGAGCTGATCAGCATCGGTACCATCCCGGCGTCGCGGGTGGAGGAGTTGTCCGAAGGAAGACTGAGCCTCGACGTCGATGTGACCATCAACCGGGCGGTCGTCGACGCCGACGACGTGCTGATCGTCGGCCCGGTCTTCCCGCATGAGGTGGTCGGCTTCTCCGGCGGCACCAAATACCTCTTCCCCGGCGTGTCCGGGCAACAGATGATCGATGCCTCCCACTGGCTCGGCGCGCTGATCAGCAGCGCGGCGATCATCGGCACCCCCGGCATCACGCCGGTACGCGCCATGATCAACGAAGCCGCGTCGATGATCCCCAGCAACATCCTCGCCTGCTGCGTCGTGGTCAGATCCGGCAGCCACGATCTGTACGGCGTGGCGGTCGGTGACGTGCACAGCGCCTGGGAGAAGGCATCCGCACTGTCGGCCAACACCCACATCCGCTACCTGCAACGGCCCCTGAAGCGCGTGATCTCGATCATTCCCGACCGGTACGACGAGATCTGGGTGGCAGCCAAGGGTATGTACAAGGTCGAGCCGATCGTCGCCGACGGCGGCGAGGTGATCATCTATGCACCGCACCTGTCGGTGGTCAGCCACACCCACGGCGCCGAGATCGCCAGGATCGGGTACCACTGCCGGGACTACTTCGCCAAGCAGTGGGACCGGTTCAAAGATCATCCGTGGGGTGTTCTGGCCCACTCCACCCACCTGCGGGGCGCCGGGACCTGGTCACCGGAGGACGGCGAGCAGGATCGCGTGACGGTGACCCTGGCGACCGCGATCAGTGAGCAGGAGACCCGGGCGCTGGCGCTGTCCTATCGGACACCCGGGTCCATCGACATCGAGGCCGCGCGGCAGGACCCGGACACCCTGGTGGTGGACAACGCCGGGGAGATCCTCTTCCGGCTCGGTGAGCCACCGGTGCTCGGCTAGCCCGGCGGCCAGGCCGGACCCGGGGCCGTGTCGGGTGCCGACCCACTGTTACTGACGAGTAACATCGGCCTATCGGCCCGATACGAAAGACTGGGCACATGAAGATTGTCCGAACATGAGGATTCTGGCGACATGAGGACTGTGGCGATCGTGCTTGGCCTGGCCGCGACCGCAGCCGGCTTCGGCCTGTTCATTGTCGGCATCGCCCGGATCGTCGCCGTGGTGCGCCTCGGCCGTCCGGTCAACGGGCGACGCAGCGATCAACGCGGCCGGCGCTGGGGCACCATGCTGCGCGAGACCCTGCTGCACACCCGGATGTTGCAGTGGTCACGCAACGGCGCCGCGCACTGGTTCGTCTTCATCGCCTTCATCGCCCTGCTGTTCAGCCTTGCGACCGCGTACGGCCAGATCTTCGACCCGGCATTCGCGCTGCCGATCATCGGTCACTGGGTGGTCTACGAATGGGTCAGCGAGATCATTGCCTGGTTGAGCCTGTTCGGCATCCTCTTCCTGATCATCTATCGCCAGGTCCAGCGCCGGAAGGGCCGCGCGAACCGGTTCTACGGCTCCAATGCCGGCCAGGCGTACTACATCGAGGCAACCGTCCTCTCGGTGGTGATCTGTGTCCTGTTGTTGCGCGGACTCGAGTACCAGTTGCTCGGCGAGGAGGCCTCGCGCTGGCACTTCCCGCTGAGCAGTTTCCTGCTGCCCGGCGGAATGGCGTACGACTCGATCGCGCAGGCGATCACCGTCATCGCCCTGATCAAAATCCTGATCTCGATGTTGATGCTGGCGGTCTTCGGCCTGAACATCACCATGGGTGTCGGCTGGCACCGCTTCACCGCCTGGTTCAACATCTGGTTCCGCCGGGACGCACACGGCCGGCCCGCTCTGGGTCCGCTGCAACCGATCATGGTCGAGGACAAGCCGCTGGACTTCGCCGAGCTGGAGGACCTGGACGAGGACACCCCGCTCGGGGTGGGCAAGGTCGAGGACTTCACCTGGAAGGGTCTGCTGGACTTCACCACCTGCACCGAATGCGGCCGGTGTCAGAGCCAGTGTCCCGCCTGGAACACCGAGAAGCCGCTGTCACCGAAGCTGTTGATCACCAACCTGCGTGATCACGCCTACGCGAAGGCGCCGTACCTGCAGGCAGCCGAGGAGGCGCGCGGAGGACTGGGCGCAGCGGTGCTCGAGGAGGCCGAACGTCCGCTGGTCGGCCCGATTCAGGTCAGCGACGGACACGCGGGGGTGATCGACCCGGACGTGCTGTGGTCCTGCACCTCCTGCGGCGCGTGCGTCCAGCAGTGTCCGGTCGACATCGAGCACGTCGATCACATCATGGACATGCGCCGCTACCAGGTGATGATCGAATCCGAATTCCCCAGTGAACTCAATACTCTCTTCAAAGGCCTGGAGAGCAAGGGGAATCCGTGGAACCAGAACGCGCGCCGACGGATGGACTGGGCCAAGGACCTGGACTTCGAGGTGAAGGTCGTCGGTGAGGACGTCGAGGATCTCACCGAGGTCGAGTACCTCTTCTGGGTCGGCTGCGCGGGGGCGTACGAAGATCGCGCCAAGAAGACCACCCAGGCCGTTGCGGAGTTGTTGAACACCGCCGGGGTTTCCTTCGCGGTGTTGGGGAACGGCGAGACCTGTACCGGTGATCCGGCGCGCCGTTCCGGGAATGAGTTCGTCTTCCAGCAACTGGCTCTGGAGAATGCCGAAACCCTCAAGGAGGCGAAGGCGCACAAGGTCGTGGTCACCTGCGCGCACTGCCTGAACACCCTGCGGAACGAGTATCCGCAGGTCAGAGTTGATCTTGAAGTGGTACACCACACCCAGCTGTTGAACCGGCTGGTGCGGGAGGGCAGATTGACACCGGTGGCGCCACCGGTCGGATCGGTCGCCGGACGGACGATCACCTACCACGACCCGTGCTTCCTGGGCCGGCACAACCAGGTCTACGACCCGCCCCGGGAGTTGTTGGCCGGGATCCCCGGATCCACCTTCGCCGAGATGCCGCGCAACCGTGAGCGATCGTTCTGCTGCGGCGCGGGCGGTGCGCGGATGTGGATGGAGGAGAAGATCGGCACCCGGATCAACCTGGCACGGACCGACGAAGCGCTCGCGGCGCTCGACGGCCACGCAGAGCCGGGAGCGACCGACGGGGGCCGGCCGGCGGCCATCGCCACCGGTTGTCCGTTCTGTCGGGTGATGCTGTCCGACGGGCTGACCGCCCGACAGGCCGACGGTAAGGCGTCCGAATCGGTCGAGGTGCTCGACGTCGCCCAACTGTTGCTGGAATCGGTACGACGTGCCGACCGTCCGGAACCCGATGCTGAGCGGACCGGCCCGAGCGAGTGATGTCACTGATCCACGAATGACGTCACTTGTGACGCCATAACTCTTGCGCATGACACCATGATGGTGTCATGATGGCGTCATGGATCTTTCAAAGCATGTCGAGACCGTACGGAACGGGATCGTCAGCGCGGCCTCCCTGGCCGATGAACACACCCAGGACGTCGCTCGACGCCTGGGTACCGCGGTCGAATCCTCAGCCCGGCTGGCACTCTTCGGCGCCATCACCGACGCCACCAGCGAAATCAGCGCCGAGTTGGCGCCCGGCTCCATCGAGGTGCGGGTCGTCGACGGCAATCCGAACTTCACGGTGCACGTACCGCAACAGCCGTCCGGCGAGCCGACGGTCATCCTTCCCGAACCGAACGAGGCCGACGCCGAGCCGACGGCCGAGATCGACGAGGACGAACCGATGATCCGGGTCAGCCTGCGGTTGCCGGCATCGGTCAAGCGCAAGGTCGACGAAGCCGCTGATTCCGAGGGCATCTCCACCAACGCCTGGCTGGTCAAGGCCATCCAGAACGCGCTCAGCCCGGCACGGCAAGCCGGCCAGGGGCTCGGCGGCATGGGGGTACTCGGTCCCAACGGCCCGTTCGGCCCGAACGGCATCTTCGGTCCCGGCGGCCTCTTCGGCGAAGGCGGTGTCTTCGGCGAGACCGGCTCGTCACGGGCACCGCGGCCACCCCGCCCGCCGCGGCCACCACGTCCGCCGCGCCCGCCACGTACCGGAAACCAAGTCCAAGGATGGGTCAAATGAGCACGCGCAACTTCCTCTTCACCGACATCACCGCAGTTGCCGTGCGCAACCTGGGCAGCGGCGAGGTCCGGCTCACCGCGTCCACCGACGACACCGTCCGCGGAGTCGTGGAGACCGACGAGAGCATCCTGGACCGGATCGAACTGACCGAGGCCGACGGCCGGCTGCTCGTCGCCTTCCCCCAGAACCATCATCACGAGGTGAATCTGGAGATCGCGATGCCCGCCGGCCTCGCCTTCGAGGCCAGCACCGGCTCGGCGGATGTGTCCGCCGAGGTCGGGTTGGCCGCCACCCGGATCACCACCGGTTCCGGAGACGTCTCCCTCGACTCGGTGACCGACGTCCAGATCACCACCGGCTCCGGCGACATCAGTATCCAGACCGTCACCGGCAGTGCCGGCCAGATCACCAGCGGATCCGGCGACATCTCCATCGGCGGCACCGGAGCAGCCGTCCAGGCCCGCTCGGCCTCGGGTGATGTCAGCATCGGCGAGCTCACCGGTGCACTCCGCGCCAACACCGCCTCCGGCGACATCAACGTCGGCCGGACCACCGGCTCGGTCGAAGGCCGCAGTTCCTCCGGCGACATCAACGTCGCCGTCGCCGACTCCCTCCCGGCCTGGCTCGACCTCAAGTCGGTCTCCGGCGAGGTGCTGATCGGCCTGGAGGCCGGCAACCAGCCCGAGGACGGCGACCCCTACGTGAGCATCCGCGCCAACACGGCGAGCGGAGACATCTCGGTCTCCCGAGCCTGATTCGTCGGGCGGCGGGTCTTCCCGACGGTCCCGCCGCCCGTCCCCCTCTTCAACCACCACTTTCACCGCCGACGGCGTACGCCGCCACTCCGCGATCGAGTGCGCCCCGAAACGCGCTCACCAACCAGGCAGGAGCACCGCCATGACCAACACCGATTACGTCGACGCCTTCGTCAACGGCTTCGTCGTCAAGCAGCGAATGGATGACCGACTGACCGAGGCCGAGGAGCGCCGGTTGCTCAGGAAGTACCGGCAGGCCCATCCGGAGCTCGGCCTCCGAGCCCGACTTGCCCGGGTGCTGCGGGGCGTCGCCGATCGGCTCGCCCCCGAGCCGGAGCGCCGCCCGCGCCACCTCGGCCGACCCCGACCGCTCACCTCAGCCAGGTAGCCCCGACCTGATCAGCCGGCCGCGGCGCCGCCCGTTCCTCCGCGCCACCCGTTCCTCCGCGCCGCACCAGTACGCCCGCGCCGCACCAGTTCCTCGATGCCGCACCAGTTCCACGGCGACGCACCAGTAGGTCGCCCCCACACCAGTACGTCGGCCGCGCACCAGTTCCTCGGCGGCGCACCGGATGCAACCGGTGCGGGGCCGACCAAAGGTCGCGGAGTCGAGCAAAGGGTGCGGGAACGCGTACCCGGCGGCAGTACGTCGTCAGTGCCGCACCAGTACCTCGATGCCGCACCAGTTCCACGGCGCCCTAGCAGTTCCTCGGCGCGGGACCAGTAGGTCGCCCCCGCACCAGTACGTCGGCCGCGCACCAGTTCCTCGGCGGCGCACCGGATGCAACCGGTGCGGAGACGACCGAAGGTCGCGGAGTCGAGCAAAGGGTGCGGGAACGCGTACCCGGCGGCAGTACCTCGTCGGCGCCGCACCTTCCACGGCGCCGCACCAGTACCTCGGCGACGCACCCGCTCCACGACGCCGCACCAGTTCCTCGGCGGCGCACCAGTTCCACGGCGGCGCACCAGTTCATCGGCGACGCACCACTACCCCGGCCCCGCACCGGATGCATCCGGTGCCGGGACGAGCAAAGGGTGCGGGAGCGCCGAGCCGGCCCCGTGCCGGCGGCGGGACTTCAGACCTTGGTCCGGTGGAAGTTCTGGCTGGACCGGCTGGGCGTCGGACCGCGCTGATCCTGGTACCGGGAGCCGTACGACGCCGATCCGTACGGCTCCTCCGCCGGCGAGGACAGACGGAAGAAGCAGAACTGGCCGATCTTCATCCCCGGCCAGAGCTTGATCGGCAGGGTCGCCACATTGGACAGCTCCAAGGTGACGTGGCCGGAGAATCCCGGGTCGATGAAGCCGGCCGTGGAATGGGTGAGCAGGCCGAGCCGTCCGAGGGAGGACTTGCCCTCCAGTCGGGCCGCGATGGCATCACCCAGGGTGATCACCTCGAAGGTGGAACCCAACACGAACTCCCCGGGATGCAGGATGAACGGGTCGTCGCCGTTCGGCTCGACCATCCTGGTCAGCTCGGCCTGGTCCTCGGCCGGGTCGATGTGCGGGTAGCGATGGTTCTCGAAGACCCGGAAGAACCGGTCCAGCCGGATGTCGATACTGGCCGGTTGGATCATTCCCGGTTCGTACGGGTCGAGCGCGATCTGGCCCGATTCGACTTCGGCCTTGATATCGCGGTCCGAAAGCAGCATGGAGCAGACCCTAACGGCCCAGGGACAACTCGATCGTCACGGTGTCTCCCTCGCCGACACCCTCGGCTTTGCGGACCTTGTCCTTCAGCGGCACCAGGTAGCGGCCGTCCTTGGGAAACAGCGAGGTGGTCCACTCCGTCCGGCCGAGGCGTACGGTCACCGGGATCACGCCCCAACCGTAGGTGAGTTCGTTGGCAAGTTCCTGGATGTCGAGGCTCGCCTCGTCGGGCACCGGCAGGAAGTAGAAGGGCGCAGGGCCGCGCCAGACGATGACCTCGCCGCTGATCCTCATCGAGCTCATCGCCGGCCCGGCTCAGCGTCGGACCAGCCGCAGGTGGTGGTTACCGAACGACACCACGTAGCCCTCGCCGCCCAACCGGACCGGCTGTTCGGCGGCGATCAGGTTGTAGACGCCCTGCGGGTCGGTCACCGCGGACCAGTTGGTCGAGCCGCGATCGGTGACGAAGACTCCGCGGGAATCGACGTTGATCGCCAGGTGGGTCTTCGACACGGTCCGTGCCTCGTCGACGACCTTGATCAACTGTGCGTCGTCCTCACCCGGCCGGGGCTGCGGGTTACGGCCGAACAGCGTCAGCCGGGTCACCGGGATCTCCCGGTCGCCGTCCAGGATCACCGTCCAGCCGACGTTCGGCGGGGGCGTCGGGGTCGGTTGCGTCGGCTCCGTCGCCGCCGCCTGGACCCGGGTCGCTGCTGCCGCTTCCGTCTCGGCCGGCGCCGCATGGTCGGCTGGTACGGGTTCGGGCGTCGGTTCGGCCGGCAGTGGTTCGGCCGGCAGTGGTTCGGCCGGCGCGGAGTCGGCCGAAGCTGGGTCGGCGGCAACCGGCTCAGCCGGAGGCTGCTCGATGGGAGCGTGCCTCGGCGGGGCCGGTTCGGCCTGCGCGGGCTCGGCGGCCTGCGCGGGCTCGGCGGCCTGCGCGGGCTCGGCGGCCTGCGCGGGTTCGGCGGCCTGCGGGAGCTCGGCGGCCTGCGGCGCGGGACCGGCGCCGATCGCCGGGCGGACGGCAGCGGCCTCCACCCGGGCCGGACGCTGTTTCGGTGCTGCCGCACCGCGGCCACGGCCGATCAGGTTGCGGAACCAGGCTCGCGGATCCCGGAACTCACCGGGGCGCGCCGGTGCCAGCGGCCGCTGCTCGATCACCACCGAGTCGGCGGCCAGATCGTGCCAGCCCTGCCGGCGCGGCTGCTGCCACATCAACACGACCATCACGATCAACAGCACGGTGACCTCGCTGAGCAGGGCGAGCACGATGCCGCGGATCAGCGCCCTCGACAGGCCGATCGGGCGGCCGTTGCGCAGTCCGACCACCTGCAACCGCATCAATCGCATGCCCGGCCCGGCGGCCAGCTTCCCATACATCCACAGCAGCACCAGGGCCCAGAGCACCACCAGCACCCAGAGCACAACAGTCAGCCAGAACGGGCCGCCGACGGCGAGATTGACGATGCCGAGCAGGATCAGGATGTGCGGCACGATCGCGTCGATCAGGTACGCGACCAGTCGGCGTCCCATCGGCGCCAGGTAGACGCCGTCGGGCAGCCCGACCATCGGTCCGCCGGGCCGGGACATCGGAGCCACACTGCTCATTGCCATCCTCTTCCTTCCACGCCCGCGGGCTTCCCGGATCCGGGCCGGTTCAGGCCCGGTCGACGGCGATGGTAATGCCGTCTCCCAGGTCGATCACGCTGCCGACCTCGATGGGTACGCCGACTCCCGGACGAAGATCGGTACGCCGCCCGTCCGGGGAGACCAGGATCGTGCCGTTGGTCGAGTTGAGGTCGGTGACCACCATCCGGCCGTTCTCCGGCGCGACCTGGACGTGGGTGCGACTGATGTCATGGCTCGGGCTCGGCACCGTGAGCAGCCGGGGCAACTGGTCTCCGCTGACCCGGTTGGCAGCCGGGGCCCGGCCGATGACCACCGGACGATCGACCTCGATCCGGCCGCCGCTGGACGGCAGCAGGATGCCGAGCACCGGCCGCTGCGGCTGCGACGTGACCGGCATGCCGGGCAGGTTGCTGGCGAAGATGGTCTTGGCACCCTCGTCCTCGGACTCCGCCGGAGGCACCGGAGGCTGGTCGACCAGCGTCTCGCCGCTCTCCATCTGCTGCTGTGGGTCGGCGGTCGGGGGCGCAGGGTTGGCGAACGCGACCGTCGGCTCCGGCTCGGGCTCGTCCGGTGCCGGTTGTGCCGCGGGCCCGACGGCGGGCTCGACGGCGGGCTCGGCGACGGGTTCGGGTGCCGGCGGCGGCGCGTCGAGGAGTCGCAGCGACGACACGTCCCCCACCAGCGTGCCCTGCGGGGAGAAGATCTGCACCTCTTCGGAGCAGTCCAGCAACACCCGGGAGGCACCGGCGGCACCGATCACCAGCGGCAGCTCCAGTTCCTCGCCCTCGGTCCGTTCTCCGGCGACCACCTCGACCCGCTGCAGTCCACCCAGACCGATCTCGGTCCAGGTCCGCACACCCTCACCGTCGGCGATCGACCGCCCGCTGTCCGGATCGACCAGGGTGACCCGGCCGCGTACCAACGACCGCATCTGCCCGCGATCCCAGAACAGTGCGGCGAAATCCGGCATCCGGTCGAGTCTGAAACCGGCCAGCCGGGCGCCGAGGTCCTCGATCGAGGCGGAGGAGACGACCTCCTCCCAGACCGCGTTGATCAGGTCCGACCATTGCGGCGCCGCCGGTTGCATCACGACCAGACTGGTCGGCCCGGCCAGCACCAGCCAGTCGCCGCGGCGATAGCGTGCGCGCCACTGGCTGGTCCAGTGCGCCCGTTCGGTCACCGCGGCATCAGTCTTCGGCTCGCTCATCGTCCCAATCTCCCGTGCGTCGTCTGAACGCAGTCCGGATCCGTACGTCGTCGAAACACTACGTGGTCCACGGCCCGTCATGGCTGAGGCCGGCGCTCGACGGCCATGGTGGCTTCCTGGGCGGCGGAGGCCAGGCCGGTGTCGATGACGTCGACGACGATGACCGAGACGTTGTCGGACACCCCAGCCTGCAACGCCATCCCGATCAGCTCCCGAGCGGTGTCGGTGGCCGGCTCCCGCTGCCGAACCCGGTCCCGGACCAGCGAGTACGGCAGATCGGCCAGCAACCCGTCGGAGCAGATCAGCCATCGGTCGCCGGGGACCATCGGAATCATCCAGAAGTCCGGCTCTGCCACCTCGTCGGCGCCCACCGCCCGGGTCACCAGATTGCGGTCGGGGTGGGTCGCCGCTTCCTCGGCGCTGATCACTCCTGCGTCGACGAGTTCCTGGACATGGGAGTGGTCGACGCTGATCTGGGTCAGTTCCGGCTCACCGTCGGGGCCGTTCGGCGTCGGCAGCCGGTAGATCCGGCTGTCGCCGATGTTGAAGACCACCCAGTACGGCTCGTCGCCCGACATCAGGCCGACCATGCCGACCGCCGTACTGCTGGCGCCGTGCAGCTGCCGGGCATGCAGCTCCCGGACGCGCCGGTGGGCCGAGGCGAGCGTGGCCCGGACCGCTTCGGCGTCGATCACCGGGAGTTGGGCGAGTTTGCCGAACTCCTCGACCACCAGCGCGCTGGCCACTTCGCCGCCCTCGCTGCCGCCGACGCCGTCAGCGACGACGAACACCGGCGGCGAGGCGAGGATGCTGTCCTCGTTGATGGCGCGGGTCGCTCCGCGATCGGTCTCCGCCCCGAAGTCGAGCAGGTGCACGACAGAGGACTCTAGTGGGCACCCGACGCGACGGCAGCCTCCTCGGCCTCCATCTGCGCAACGAAGTCCCGCTTGCCCGCCTGCCACGCATCCTCGTTCTGGCCGGTACGCCAGTAGCCCGAGATCGACGCGTCCCGACGATCCAGGCCGAGGTCGACGAAGAAGTAGCGGCGCAGGTCCTTGACCATTCCGGCATTGCCGTGCACGAACACCTGCACCCGACCGGTGGGCAGCCCTCGTTCCCGGACGACCTCGGCCAGCCGTTGACCGTACGGCCGGCCGTCGCGATGGACCCAAATGATCTCTGCCGGTCCGTTCGGCATGGTCAACCGATGATCAGCATCGGCGACCTCGAGGTAGGCAACTGCGGTCGCCTGCTCGGGCAGTCGCTCCAGCGCGGCCGCGATGGCCGGGATCGCTGCCTCGTCGCCGGCCAGCAGATGGCTGTCGTACTGCTCCTGCGGTGCATATCCACCGCCCGGACCACGGAACTCGATCACGGCGCCCGGCCGGACCGAAGCGGCCCACGGACCGGCCAGCCCCTCGTCACCGTGCACCACGAAGTCGATGGCCAGTTCCCCGGTCTTCCGATCAAGATCGCGAATGGTGTAGGTGCGAGTCACCGGACCGGGAAACAGGATCTTGACGTAGTGGTCGGTGTACTCGAGATCCGGCAGTTGGTCGACATCGGGCCCGCTGAAGAACAGCCGGACCATGGCGTCGTTCAGCCATTCCTTGCGGACCAACGTCGCGGTCCTGGGCGGGCCGCCGCGGCGGCGGGGTTGGTCGGCGGCCGGGGTTCCGGGCTGGTCGGCGGGCATGCAGCTCCTCGATGGCGCGTATCCGTGCGTTAGGCAACCCTAAACGACGGCACAACCGGCGCCCGTTGCCGAACGGGCGGCGGTTGCGAATCGATGCCTCAGGGGACCACCACAGCCCGGATCGAGTAGACGTCTGGCAGATGCGCCGCGATCTGTTGCCAATGGTCGCCGTCATCAGTGCTGGCGTACACCGTGCCGTCCCGTGCCCCGAGGTACAGGCCCGTCCGGGTTCCGTTGTCGGCGGTGAACGCATCACGCATCACGGCGGCGTAGAACCCCTGCGGCAGTCCGTCGTCCAGGCCGGTCCAGGTCCGGCCGGCATCCCGCGAACGCCAGACGGTGGCCGCGCCGTCGGGCGGGATCCGCGCACCGTCCGCGACGAGTGGGAACACGAAGATGGTGTCAGGTTCCCGCGGGTGTACGACGATCGGGAAGCCGAAGTCGCTGGGCAGCCCGTCGGCGATCGACACCCAATGATCACCGGCATCGTCGGAGCGGTAGACACCATGGTGGTTCTGGGCGTACATCCGCCGCGGATCGGCCGGGTGCATCGCGACCTTGTGCACACACTGACCGAACTCGGGCCATGGATCGGGCAGGAAGTACGCCTTGATGCCGGCGTTGGCCGGTGCCCAGGTCTGCCCGGCATCGGTGGTCCGGTAGACGCCGCCGGTGGACATCGCCACCGTCAGGTGGCCGGCGTCGACGGGATCGGGGATGATCGTGTGAATGGCCTGCCCGCCGAAGCCCGCACCCCACTCCGATCGGTGCGGATGGTCCCACAACGGCTTGACCAACTCGAACGATTCGCCGCGATCAGTCGACTTGAAGAGCGCCGACGGCTGGGTGCCGGCGTAGACCACATCCGGCTGGTCATCGGGCGCCGGTTGGATCTGCCAGACCCGTTCGACGCTGGCGCCGGCATCGGGAGCGAAGTGCACGGCCGCACCCTGGGTCTCGGTCCAGGTCCGGCCAAGATCATCGGAATAGTAGACGCCCGGGCCCCAGTGTTCGCTGGTTCCGGCTGCGAACACCCGCGGCCTGTCCCCGCGGCTGTCGATGCCGACCCCGTAGACCGACTGCATCAGGAACTGCGGCGGATCGAAGGTCCACTGTGTTCGTTCCTCATCCGAACGCCCGATCCACAGACCTTTACGGGTGCCCACCAGTACCAAGGATTCAGCCATGACCCCTCCCTCGCCTTGCTCAAGCGTCGTGAACACTGCGGGTTTCGTCAAGGGCCGGGGGCCGCCGACCTGCGGGTGCGCGCGCGGCGGCGGGCCCGTCGACGATGATCGACGGGCCCGCTGATCGGGCCGGGTCGAGGCCGGACTGGAGGCCCGGCCGGACCGGAGGTTGATCAGGACTTGGTGCTGTCGCCGTTGGGTCGGTGATCAACACCGGGAGTCCAGTTCAGGGCCGCCGCCCGCTCCAGGAACTCCTCCGGTGAGATCTCACCGTTGGCGAACCGGGTGGCCAGGGTCTTGCGGGCCTCGTACTCGGGGCTGGTCTGGCCGAAGGGCCCGCCGGGCCAGGACCCCTGGCCACCGGCGCGGACCCACGGCGGCGGGCCGATCTTGCCGCGGCGGACCAGGAAGAAGACGACTGCTGCCAGCAGCAGCGGAATGAGCAGACACATGAGGACTCCTAGAAAGGGTGCGAACACGGGTATCCCGTGATGGAAGCCGGGGCCGCCTGGCGGACCCCATCCGTATGGATTCATGCCTCAACCATCCGCTTCCCGGCCGGAGCCGACATCGGCTGTGGAGCGACACTTTCCGTACGCTCCACGACGTAGGACAGGTACGCGATTCGGCCGATGGCTACGGCCGGGTCGATCACTAGGCTCAGTGCAACAAACGACCGAACCCAGGAGCTGCGAGCAGGAGGAGCCGGCGATGACGACACGCGCACGCCCGTACCTGCTCGACGCGCCCCTGGGTTTTCTGGTCGCCGTGGTCTGTTTAGGCGCCGCCCGGGTGGCCGGGTCGGTGGCCCGCACCGGTTCGAGCGGACGACCGCCCTGGATGCAGCAGAGTCCCATGCAACCGCCCTGGATGCAGCCGGGAGCCGAGCAGCGTCCGATGCACTTCCCGGACGCGGCAGCACTCGGTGAGCCGTACACCTGGTCGGCGGTGCTGTGGGTGCTGATCCTCGGGATCGGGATCGCAGTCCGCCGCATCCGGCCGCTGACCGGCTACGGAATGACCGTGGTCGGCGCGACGGGTTACCTGTCGGTCGGACTGCCGTTCGGTCCGGTCCTGGTCGCTCCGGCGCTGGGGTTGCTGGCGCTGGCCACCCGATTCCCGGTCCGAAGGTGGCTGCCGTGGGCGGGCCTGCTGCTGCCGTTGGTGTGGGCCGGGTTCGTCGGTGACCGCTATCTGGGCTTCGCAGATCCGAATCTCTACACGGCGTTGATCCTCGGTCCACCGTTGATCATGGTCCCGGCGTTGATCGCCACCATCCGTCGGATCCGGATCGAGGAGAGCAAGCGCGCTCATGATCTCGAGGTACGACGGGCCGCGTATCAGGAGCGGCTCCGGATCGCCCGGGACGTGCACGACCTGATCGGCCACAGTCTTTCGGTGATCAACATGCAGGCCGGAGTCGCGCTCTATCTGCTCGACAAGGACCGGCAGAAAGCACGCACCGGTTCGGATCCGGTGAGCTCCGAGGCCGCGGTCCCCGACACCCCCGTCCTCGATGCCACCGGCGGACGGATCGAGGACTCGCTGCAGGCGATCCGATCCACCAGCAAGAATGCACTGGACGAACTGCGCGCCACGCTGGCAGTCTTCCGCGGTGAGGTGACCGACGACAGGACTCCGGTCTCCGGACTGGCGCGGCTGCCGGAACTGGTCGACTCCTTCCGCAGCGCCGGGCGATCCGTCGCGGTCCGGACCGAGGGCCGGTTCGACGATCTCCCCGGCCCGGTCGACAACGCCGCCTATCGGGTGCTTCAGGAAGCACTGACCAATGTCGCTCGGCACGCCGACGGCGCCGATGCCGAGGTGGTGATCAGCCGGACCGCCGACCGGCTGGTGGTCGACGTCAGCGACAACGGTCCGGGCCCCAGGCGCAGCGGCCGGGAGGGCGCGGGGTCCGAACATCAGCAACCGAGAGGAAGCGGCTTGATCGGAATGAAGGAGCGGGCGCGGGCGGTCGGCGGCGATGTGTCAGCGGGACCGGGCGCCGACGGCGGATTCGCCGTACACGCAGAGTTCCCGATCGGGACGGACGGCCGCCGATGATCACCGTTGCGCTGGCCGACGACCAGCCGCTGGTCCGGATGGGCCTCCGCGTGCTCGTCGAAGCCGAGGAGGATCTGGAACTGGTCGGTGAGGCCGGGAACGGCCACGAGATCGTCGACCTGGTCTCCCGGGTGCATCCCGATGTCGTTCTGATGGACGTACGGATGCCGCTGTCCGACGGTCTGCAGGCGTTGGGCAAGATCAAGACCGATCCGCGACTCAGCGAGACCAAGGTGGTCATGTTGACCACCTTCGAACTCGACGAGTACGTCTTCGAGGCCCTGTCATCGGGTGCCAGCGGATTTCTGATCAAGGACAGCGATCCGGCCGATTTCGTGCGCGCCATCCGGGCGGCGGCAAATGGCGAGTCGCTGCTCAGCCCGTCTGTCACCAAACGGGTGATCTCCTCCTTCACCGGCAACAGGCCGGCGACCCACAAACCGCATCCGCTGCTCGGTGAGCTGACCGACCGGGAGCGGGAGGTGTTGGCGCTGGTCGGGGAAGGGCTGAGCAACGACGAGATCGCCGAACGACTGGTGGTCAGCCCGGCGACCGCACGCACCCACGTCAGCCGCACCATGATCAAATTGCAGGCCAGGGACCGTGCCCAACTGGTCGTGATCGCCTATCAGGCAGGGCTGGTGTCGTGATCAATGACGCCGGACCGTCCCGGATCGACCTGCTGCAGGCGGAGATCAGCATCATCTGGGGACCCACCCGGAGGGCGCCGGAGGCGCCACCCTCGGTGGTGATCGGACAGGCGGGCGATGGGTTGATCATCGAGGTCCGTGACGATCTTGATCCGATGCTGGCCGAACGGGTCGGAACGATCGTCACCGAACAGCATCTGCCGGCCGCTTCCCCGGCCGTGGTCGCGGTGTTGCAGGAGGCACTCGGTCCGGTCGAGGCAACGGTCGGGCCGGGTTACGACGCCCGCAATCCGCGACCACAACCGCCACCGGCGATCGGCCGGTTGATCCGATCCGACAGGCCCGACCCGGCGACCGGGCGACTGCGGGTTCCGATCACCTGGGACGAGGACGAGTGGCGCGAGCTGCTGGCCGGAGCGTACGGGCCCTGGGCCATGGTCGTCGACGGTGATCGGGTGTTGTCGATCTGCCACAGCGCCCGGTTGGCCGCCGAGGGTGCCGAGGCAGGAACGTGGACGGTCGAGGATGCCCGTGGTCGAGGCCTGGCTGCCGCCGCGACGGCGGCCTGGGCCGACGCCTGCCGACCCCGTGGCGGATACCTGTTCTACAGCACCGACGCGAACAACCTGGCCTCGCAGCGGGTCGCCGAGCGGCTGGGCCTGCCGATGGTGGGCCGGTTGTGGAAGTACCGTTCGGCGACCGAGGGCAACGGGCCGCTCGAGGCCGGGCTGCGGATCCTCCACCGCGACACCTGAAGCGGGCCGCCCGCCGGCGGCGGATAGATTCGCACCATGGCAGAGCTGTCCGGCGGCAGTGACCAGCAGCGACGGTACTGGGACCAGCACGCCGACACCTACGACCGGGGCATGCGCTTGGCGGAGAAGCGCATCCTCCGCGACACCCGGCAGTGGGCGACCGGCTTGGCGACCGGACGCACCCTGGAGGTCGCCGTCGGCACCGGGCTCAACCTGCCCCACTACCACCCCGCCACGGATCTGACCGCCGTCGACGTCAGCCCGCGGATGCTGGACATCGCCCGGCGACGTGCCGCCGAGGTCGGGCTCGCCGCCGACCTGCTGGAGGGCACCGCCGAGGAACTCGACTTCCCCGACAACAGCTTCGACACCGTGATCTGCACCTTGGCGCTGTGCTCCATCCCGGACGACCGACGGGCCGTCGCCGAGATGGTCCGGGTGGTCCGCCCGGGTGGCCGTCTGGTGTTGGCCGATCACGTCGCGTCCTCGGTGCCGCCGCTGCGAGCGCTGCAACGCGCGGTCGAGCTCTGGAGCGTACCCAGCGCCGGCGAACACTTCAGCCGCCGGCCGATCAAGCACCTGCACGCCGTCGGGGCCCGGATCCACCACCACGAGCGATTCCTCGCCGGTGTGATCGAACGGGTGGTTGCCGTCAAACCGGAATCCTGAACGCGACCGGAAGCCCGATCGGGCCTGAATCCTGATCGCGTCCGGAAGCCACTCGCCCCGCTCCGTGCCAGACTCGTGCCGCATGAAGTACGTGCTGCTGATCTGTGACGACGAGTCGGACCCGGTGAGCTTCGAGGAGATCGATGCCGATCCGGGCCACCAGGAGCATCTGCGACTCCGCGGAGAAGGGTTGTTCGGGGCACGTCTGCGACCGACCTCGGAGGCCACAACGGTCCGGGTCCGCGATGGCGAACTGCTCATCTCCGACGGGCCGTTCGCCGAGACCAAGGACTTCGTCGGCGGTGTCAGTGCCGTCGAATGCGACAACCTGGACGACGCGATCGCCATCGCGGCGGCGCATCCGTACGCGAAACGCGGCGCCGTCGAGATCCGTCCGATCTGGGAGCCATGACCCCGGTCGATCGGGTACGGGCAGCCGTCGACGCCGCCTACCGGCAGGAGTGGGGCCAACTGGTGGCCACGCTGATCGGGATGACCCGGGACTGGGACCTGGCCGAGGAATGCGCCCAGGAGGCGTTCGCCAAGGCGTTGGTTACCTGGCCGCGCGACGGCATCCCCGATCGGCCCGGTGCCTGGCTGACCAGGACGGCACGCAACGCGGCGACCGATCGTCTGCGGCGCGATGCCGTCGGGCGGGAGAAGTTGCAGCAGGTGGCCCTCCTCGCCGCCGATCGCGCAAGCGACCACTCCACGGGTGACACCGAGGACATCCCGGACGACCGCCTCCGGTTGATCTTCACCTGTTGTCACCCCGCGCTGCGGTTCGATGGCCGGGTCGCGCTGACCCTGCGCACTCTGTGCGGCCTGACGACCGCCGAGATCGCTCGCGCCCTGCTCACCTCCGAGTCGACCATGGCGCAGCGGTTGGTGCGGGCCAAGCGCAAGATCGCCAACGCCGCCATCCCCTACCGCGTTCCGCCGGCCGCCTTGTTGCCGGACCGGTTGGCGGCCGTGCTCGCTGTGCTCTATCTGATCTTCAACGAGGGCTACAACGAGGACGACGAGCAACGGGCCGGCCGGCGAGGCCTGGCGGCCGAGGCGATCCGGCTGGCCCACGTGCTGGTCCGCCTGCTGCCGTCCGAGCCGGAAGCGTACGGCCTGATGGCGCTGATGTTGCTCACCGAGGCCCGGCGTCCGGCCCGGGTGGCGGACGGCAGGTTGATCACCCTGGAGCAGCAGGACCGCAGCCGATGGGACCGGGCGATGATCAGCGAGGGTCTGCAGATTCTGGACACCGCGCTGGCGATGCGTCGCAGCGGGCCGTACCAGGTGCAGGCCGCGATCGCGGCCTGCCATGCCAGCGCAACGGATTCGGAACACACCGATTGGCCGCAGATCGCGACGCTGTACGCCGAGTTGACCCGGCTGACGCCGTCCCCGGTGATCGAACTGAACCGGGCCGTTGCGGTTGCCATGGCCGAGGAGGTCGCGGCCGGGTTGCAGATCGTCGACGCCCTGCAGGCATCCGGACGGTTGGCGGGCTACTACCTGTTGCCGGCGACCCGGGCTGACCTGTTGCGCCGCGCCGGCCGATCCTCCGAGGCGGAGGCCGCCTACCGGGAGGCGCTGCAGCTGGCACCGAACGATTCCGAGCGTCGGTATCTGAGCGAACGCCTGGAAGCGCTCTGAAGGGCCGATCCGGAACTTGGCCCGCCGCGGCGGCACGATGGATCCGACCGATCTGCCACGGATGAGGAGCGGAATGAGTACCCAGGGACCGGACGGACCGCCGTATCCGTACCAGCAACAGCCGTATCCGGGCGGCTATCCGGCGCAGTTTCCGTACGGTGCCAAGCCGGTCGGCGATCCGGGCACCCTCGACCTGTCGTGGTACGGGATCGGCTTCGGCCAGGCGATCAAGCGGGCGTTCGCCAAGTACGCCCGCTTCGACGGCCGGGCGAGCCGGGGCGAGTTCTGGTGGTTCTACCTGTTCAATGCGATCGTCAGCACGGTGCTGTCCATCCCGTACATCATCGTGTACGCCTCGGAGGCTCCCGCGATGATGAGCGGGGCAACTCCGCACCTCGGCCGGCTCGCGCTGGCTGACAGCGGCAGTCTGCTCTGGGGGTTGGTCGTACTCTTGCCGACGCTTGGTCTCTTCTGGCGTCGGTTGCACGACACGGGCCGTTCGGGTGCCTGGCGGTTCCTCAGCTTCGCCTGCGGGATCGGAGCTCTGGTTCCGCTGATCATGTGCGTCCTGGACAGCGATCCCCAGGGGCAGCGATACGACAGGGTCCGTGGTGCCGGTGAACCGGCTCCGGGTGGCTACGGCTCCTGACGCCGGGCGGCGCGGAGCCGTCATCGGGCGTCCGGCCATGATCGTTGTGTCCGCGATCATGGTCGGTCTGTCGGGTTGCTCCGACTCCACCCCGAGCGCGTCCGCGTCGGCCGCGCCGACGATCACCGTGACCAGTCCGGCGTTCTCCGACGGCGACGCGATCCCGGCCGACCACAGCTGCGACGGTGCCGGTACAGCCCCGCCGCTGGTCTGGCGGGGCGTGCCCACCAAGGCCCGGGAACTCGCTGTGGTGGTGGACGACCCGGATGCGCCCGGCGGCACCTACACCCATTGGGTGGTGCTCCGGATCAACGTTCACACCACGACGATCGGCGAGGGTTCGCGACCCGCCGGCAGCGTCGAAGTGCCCAACTCGTCCGGTGAACCGGGCTACGCCCCGCTGTGCCCGCCGAGCGGCAGCCACCACTACCGGTTCACGGTGTACGCACTGTCGGCGCCGACGGACCGCGACGATCACAGCCTGGGGCGTGCGCTGTCCGACATCACCGCACACACCATCGCCTGGGGACGGCTCACCGGGACCTACCGGCGATGAGGCCGCCCAACTCGTACGCTGCCTCGATGCCCTGGCTGGTGGCCCGGACGGCGTTCAGGCCGGCGGTGTCTGCGGCGCCGCCGATCACCCGGTAGGGCACCCCGGTGTCGGCGACGATCTTCACCAGTTCGTCGTTGGGTTCCTGACCGGCCGCGATGATCACCGTGTCGGCCTCGATGAGTTCCCGCTCGCCGTCGGCGTTGGTGATCACCAGTCCGTCGTCGGTGATCTCCCGATATTCGATACCGGTCAACATCCTGACACCGTGGTGCCGGATCGCACCGATCACCGCCCATCTGGTGGTCAGTCCCATGCCGGCGCCGATCTTGCCGGTGCGTCGCATCAGGGTGACCGGCCGAGCCGGCTGCGGGGATCGGGGAGACTGGTCAACGCCCCACTCGGCGAGGAACTGCCGTCGGCTGGTCTCCGGGTCGTCGGGTTCGGCGCCGGCCAGCAGGTGGGCCAGGTCGACCGCGATCCCGCCTCCACCGATGATCGCCACCCGGTCACCGATCCGCTCCGGCGTGGTGAACGCCTGGTGGTAGCTGATCACCAGGTCCCGTTCCGCGCCGGGCAGGTCGACGGTCCGCGGCAGCACACCCGTCGCCACGATGATCCCGTCGTAGGTCTGCAGCAGCTCGCGGTCCTGGTCGGTGATCGGCCGGCCGGTCCGGATGTCGACGCCGAGCCGGGCGAGCTCGGCGGAGAAGTAGCGGATCGTCTCGGCGAAGTCGCGTTTGCCGGGCACCGTGCCGGCCATCCGGAACTGACCGCCGAGTTCGGTGTCGGCTTCGTACAGGGTGACCCGATGACCGGAAGCGGCCAGCGCCCGGGATGCCTCCAGCCCGGCCGGTCCGCCACCGATCACCGCGAACCGGCCGCTCGGACCGGTCCGGTCGCCGACGGGAAAGTCCAGTTCGCGGCCGGCACGCGGGTTGACCAGACAGGACACCGGCGCGTCACCGATCGACCGGTCGATACAGGCCTCGTTGCAGGCGATACAGGTGTTGATCAGATCGAGTCGGCCGTCATGTGCCTTCGCGACGAAGGTCGGGTCGGCCAGGAACGGTCGGGCCATCGACACGAAGTCGATGCTGCCGGCGCCGATGATCTCCTCGGCCTGCTCGATGTGGTTCACCCGGTTGGAGGCGATCACCGGGACGTCGTGACCG
>Ga0164243_10000942_pt1 | contig 50698 bp, 44 predicted proteins | sample OricompcompostOP_FD_108781 | JGI IMG/M metagenome (GOLD analysis project Ga0164243, IMG submission 108781) | Organic Plus compost microbial communities from Emeryville, California, USA - Original compost - Organic plus compost (OP) | ecosystem: Engineered > Solid waste > Mixed feedstock >... | reverse complement strand
CTTCGGCGGCTCGTCGGGAGCCTCGTCGAATCCTCGGCGCTCAGGCTGACGATCGACCTCGACGTCGTCCTCCTCGCGCTCGTCTCCGTCTTCGCCGACATGGTCCGGCAGCCGCCGCGAGTCTCGGGCGTAGGCCACCCGGCCCGCCGCGATCCCGCTGCTCCGCTCACCGAGCTGCTGCTCGGCTTGAGCGCCTGGGCCGACACCCCGGATCAGCGCTAGCTGCGCGAGGCCGTTGATGCCGCTCCGCCCGCCCGGCGGCCGGCGAAACACGACCGAAATGCGAGCGACACGGAGGCGAAACTCGAATATCAGATCCTAAATACCGTACTGGAGCGCGGGAGAGGGCGACGGCGATGACGATGACATCCGAGCCGCTGGAGCGGGTCGCGACCGAGCCGCCGGGACGGCGGCTCATGCACCTCAACCTCTTCATGAAGCTCTTCGGCCACCATCCCTCGGCCTGGCAGCGCCCGGGCCTGACCGTCTCCGACGTGACCGATCCGGACGTGTTCGCCAACTACGCGCGGATCTGCGAGCGCGGCCTCTTCGACGGCGTGTTCCTCGCCGACACCCAGAACGCGATGTGGGGCGGCCCTGACGTCTCGACCGGCTCCGTCTTCGAGCCGCTCACGCTCCTCGCCTACATCGCGGCGCGCACCGAGCGGATCGGGCTCATCGGCACGGTCTCGAGCTCGCTCCACGACCCCGCGAACGTCGCCCGCTCGATGGCATCGCTCGACCTCATCACCGGCGGCCGTACCGGCATCAACCTCGTGACCTCGCAGTCCGACGAGGAGGCGCGCCTCCACGGCATGGACGGCCTCCTGCCGCCCGCCGACCGCTACCGCCGGGCGAGGGAGTTCGCCGAGGTGATGTTCGGGCTGTGGGACTCCTACCCGCGCGAGGCGTACCGCTTCGACCAGGCGAACGGCGTGTTCTGGGACCCGACGACGTTCCGGCCCATCGACCACGAGGGCGAGTTCTTCCGGGTGCGGGGCATGATCTCCACCCCGCCGAGCCGGCAGGGCCGTCCCGTCCTCATCCAGGCCGGTGCATCGCCAGAGGGACGCGACCTCGCCGCCCGCTATGCCGAGGCGATCTACGGGATCGGCTCGACGATCGAGGACGCCCGCGAGTACTACGAGGACATCAAGGCCCGCACCCGCGGCTACGGCCGGCCCGAGGCGGCGATCACCGTCCTGCCCGGCGTCGTCACGATCATCGGCGACACGCACGCCGAGGCGGAGGACAAGAAGCGCTGGCTCGATTCGCTCAAGCCCCTGAAGAACCAGCTCGCGACGCTGAGCAAGTACATCGGCATGGACTGCTCCGGCTGGGATCCCGACGACCGCATGCCCGAGCTCCCCCCGATCGAGGACTTCCCGGGCCCGAAGGGCCGGTACGTCATGATGCAGACGCTCTCCCACGACGACGACGGCCGCCTCGTCACCGTCGGCGAGATGCTCAGCCGGATCTCCGCCGGCGGCGGTCACTTCACCTGCGTCGGCACCCCGAGCGAGGTCGCCGACGAGCTCGTCCGCTGGTTCGAGGGCCGGGCCGCGGACGGCTTCAACGTCAACGCATCGACCCTGCCCGAGGGCATCGAGGACTTCGTCGACCGCGTCGTGCCGGAGCTCCAGGAGCGCGGCGTCTACCGCACCGCCTACGAGGCGGACACGCTCCGCGGCCACTTCTCGCAGCGCGCGGCGGAGCGCGCGGCGTGAGCGCCCCGACGACGACGGCGCAGCTGCGCGAACTGGCCCTCCCGATCTGGGAGACGATGGTCGGCCACGAGTTCCCGAGGCAGCTCGCGACCGGCGTGCTGCCGCCGGAGCGCTTCCGCTTCTACATCTCGCAGAACATCCTCTACCTCCCCGAGTACGGGCGGATGATCGCGGCAGCGGCCTCCCGCTCGCAGTCTCCGGCCGAGCTCGCCGAGTACACCGCGGCGCTCGCGAACATCGTCGGGACCGAGATCCCGGAGAACGAGCGGCTCCGCGCGGCGATCGTCGAGCTCGCCGGTCCGCCGACGCCGCTCGAGCGCGACATCATGGCGCCGGCGACCGTCGCGTACACCTCGTGGCTGCTCGCCGTCGCCGCGACCGGCGACGCCGCCGACGTCTCCGCCGCGCTGCTGCCGTGCGCGTGGAGCTATGGCGAGCTCGCCCGGCAGCTGCAGCCGATCACCGTCCCGCACCCCGTCTACACGCAGTGGATCGCGTTCTTCGCCTCGGAGGCCTACGACGCCGTCGTCCGGCGGCTGCGCGCCGCGTTCGACCGGGATCTGCCGGGCTTCGGCGAGGCGAAGCGCGCCCGGCTCGCCGAGATCTTCCTCATGGGCTGTCGCCTGGAGCGGCAGTTCTGGGATCAGGGGCTGAGCGGCCGGCACTGGCCGGATCTGGAGGAATGACGTGCAGATCGACGCGCACACGCACATCCTGTCGCTCGCGAGCGATGCCGACTTCACGAAGCAGTACGGCCGCGAGGGCTCGCTGTGCATCTACCGCTCCGAGGGCCGCCTGCCGACCCACCGGCATCCGACGGAGGAGGAGTGGGAGCACGTCGAGGAGGAGGACGGCAAGGACGGCTTCGGCGTCATCGGCCCGGACGAGACGGTCGCCGCCCACCCCGGATTCGACCGGATGATCGCGCTCGCGATCAGCCCGCAGTGGCTCGACGGCCGGCTCATCGGCACCGTCGACGCCTATGACACCCTCGGCCTCGGCGGCGAGCCGCATCCCGAGCGCTGCAACGAGTACCTCGGCGCCTGCCAGGCCGCGCGCCCGGACCGCATCATCGCGTTCGGCTCGGTCAACCCGAAGTACCGCGGACCGCGCGAGGCCGTCGAGGAGCTCGGCCGCGCGGTCGAGGTGCACGGCGTCCAGGGCGTCAAGCTCTACCCGATGTACCAGCACTGGTCCCCGGCGGACCGGGAGCTCGCCTTCCCGGTCTTCGCCGCGGCCCGCGATCTCGGGATCCCGGTCATGGTGCACCAGGCCGGATCGACCAGGATCGACGCGAGGATGGAGTTCGCCCGCCCGGCGCTCCTCGACGACATCGGCCGCGAGTTCCGCGACCTCCGGCTCATCATCGCCCACTGCGGCCACCCGTGGATCGACGAGGCGATGTTCCTGCTCACCAAGCACCCGAACTTCTTCACCGAGATCAGCTACCACATCGCCTCGGTCACGCGGCGGGACCTCTTCCTCTACCTGCACCGCGCCGAGCCGATGTTCGTCCCGCTCGAGAAGCTGTTCTTCGGCACCGACTTCCCCGGCTTCCTCTACGACCCGGTGAAGCTGCGCGAGAAGCTCCTCACCGTCAACGAGGAGGCGCCGGCCCTCGGCCTCCCGCCGATCCCCGAGGCGAAGCTCGCCGGGATCATGGGGGACAACCTCGCCGCGGTCCTCGGCCTCGAGGCGGCGGCATGAGGATCGTCATCGCCGGCGGCGGCAATGGCGGCCTCCTCGCCGCCCACCGCATCGCCGACCACGCCGACGTCACGCTCTTCGAGGCCGGCGAGGATCCTGGCGACCCGGTGCCCGAGCGCTTCCTCCACGGCCACCCGCCGTTCGAGGACGCCGACTGGGACTACACGAACCTCGACTCGGGCCACCACCTCGTCCGCGGCCGGGTCCTCGGCGGCGGCTCGAGCGTCAACGCCGCGGCGGCCTCGCGCGGCCAGCCGACCGGCTTCGCCGGATGGGCGCCCGGCTGGCGCTGGGACGACCTGCTCCCGGCGATGCGGGCGATTGAGACCGACGAGCAGTTCGGGGACCGGCCCTACCACGGCGACTCCGGCCCGATCCACGTCACCCGGCTGAGCCAGGGGCCGCTCGACGAGGCGTTCTTCGCCGCCGCCGCCGCGGCCGGCCACGCCTACTGCGAGGACCACAACGCCCCGGGAACGCAGGGCTACGGCCCATGGCCGACGAACCGCGTCGACGGCGCCCGCTGGGGCGCGCTCGCCGGCGTCGCCCCCCTCGTCCGCCCGCGGATCACGCTGCGCGACCGGACGTTCGTCCGCCGCGTGCTCATGGAGGGCACCCGCGCGGTCGGCGTCGAGGTCGAGGGACCAGCCGGCGTCGAGACGGTCCCGGCCGACCTCGTCATCGTCGCCGGCGGCGCGTACTCGACGCCCGAGCTGCTCTGGCGCTCCGGCGTCCGCGCCCCGGGCATCGGCGAGGGCCTCCAGGACCACCCGTGGATCATGATGAACGTCATCGCCCGGAACGAGGCGGACGTCTTCGCCCGGCCGGTCTCCGGCTCCCTGCTGCGGGCCGCGATCGGCGACGACCCGGCCGACGAGTTCCAGGTGTTCCCGTTCTCGACGTGGCTCTACGACCGCTCCCGGCCTCGCGCCGAGTACGGCGTCTCCGTCGCGCTCATGCAGCCGGTCAGCCGCGGCTCGATCGAGCGCGGCGACGACGACCGCGCCCGCATCCGCCTCGGCCACCTCAAGGACGACGCCGACCTCGAGCGGATGGCGATCGCCGTCGAGCGGACCGCCGCGCTCATCGACGAGATGGCCGCGAGCGGGATCGTCTCGATCCCCGAGGACGCGTGGTGGACGAGCGGCGACGTCCGCGACGTCCTCCGCGACCGCGTCGAGACGTACAACCACCCCGTCGCCTCCTGCGGCATCGGCCGGACCGTCGACGAGCGGCTCGACGTCGTCGGGACCGAGGGCCTCAAGATCATCGACGCCTCGACGATGACGAAGATCCCGGACGGCGGCCCGAACCTCGTGACGATGGCGATCGGCTGGATCGGCGGCGGCATCGTGCTCGAGGACCACGCGCTCTAAGCGATGCGCCCGGATCGTCCCGGCATGCGTTACGGCCTTGTTTCCGTGTGTAAACAGTTCGCGACGACGCTGGTCCGGCTGGCGCCGCCCCGCCATTATTGGATATGAGATCTCAAATCGAAGATCTCGCTCGCTCGACACGAGGAGGCACCAGCACCATGCGTCATCCATTCCTGCGTCGCACGGCCGTCCGGGTCGTGTCGGCGCTCGTGCTCGCCGCCGGTGCGGCGGGCCTCACCGCCTGCAGCGGCGGCGGCAGCGGCGGCGGCTCGACGGCGGCGCCGGCCGACGCGCCGAAGGTCGCCGCGCTGTTCACCCAGTTCATCGACCAGGGCAACTGGGACCCGGCCGGCTACGCCGCCTACCAGGCGATGTGCGACAAGTACGGCTTTGACTGCACGTACACCGAGGAGGCGACGTACGAGCAGGCGCCCGCGCTGCTGCGGCAGTACGCCGATGACGGCTACGACCTCATCATCGCCCACTCCTCCGGCTACGCCTCCGCGATGAAGGAGGTCGCCGCCGACTATCCGGACGTCCAGTTCTCGCTGTTCTCCTACGAGTCGGACCTCGCCGGGCTCGACAACTACTCGGCGTGGTCGGTCGACTGGACCCAGCAGGGCTACCTCGACGGCATCATCGCCGGACTCGTCTCGAAGACCGGGAAGATCTACGGCATCGGCGGCGAGCAGCTGCCCTCGTCCGAGGACACGTTCAAGCTCATGGAGCGCGGCGCGCAGATGGAGAACCCGGCGGCGACGATCACGCAGGTCTGGATCGGCTCGTTCACCGACATCCAGAAGGGCAAGCAGCTCGCGCAGCAGGCGATCGCAGACGGCGCGGACTTCCTCATCCCGCAGGCCGATATGGCCGGCCAGGGCGTGCAGCAGGCCGCCGACGAGTCGGGGACGCTCTCGCTCGGCGAGTACATCGACGAGAGCGACAAGTACCCGAACTCGGTTGTCACGAGCGTCCTGGTCGACTTCGACACGGCGTACGACGAGATCGGCCAGCACTTCGTCGACGGCGACCTCGGCGGAACGCTCGTGAACATGGACGCGTCGACCGGCGCCTTCGCGTTCGCCCCGTTCCACCACGTCGACGCCTCGGTCGAGGAGGCCGCGAAGGCCGCGCTCGCCGGCCTCGCCGACGGCTCGATCACCGCGGGCTGAGCCGAGGGATCCGCACCGGGATGACCGCCGAAGCTCCGCCGCCGACCCCCAGGCTCCGCCTGCGGGGGATGCGGCGGAGCTTCGGCGCCGTCCGCGCGGTCCGCGACGTCGACCTCGACGTCGCCCCCGGGAGCGTCCACGCCCTGCTCGGCGAGAACGGCGCCGGCAAGAGCACGCTCATGAACATCGTCTACGGCATCCATCGCCGCGACGCCGGGAGCATCGCCGTCGACGGGCGCGACCTCGACGTCGCCTCCCCCGCCGATGCGATCGCGGCTGGTCTCGCGATGGTCCACCAGCACCACATGCTCGTCCCCTCGCTCACCGTCGCCGAGACCGTCGCGCTCGCGACCGGCTCGCGCCGCCCGACGTGGAACCGGCGAGCGGCGGCGAGCCGCGTCCGCGAGCTCTCCGAGCGCCTGCGCCTCGACATCGGCCCGAACGCGAGGATCCAGGACCTCAGCCTCGCCGGCCGCCAGCGGGTCGAGATCCTCACCGCGGTGCACCGCGACGCGCGGCTGCTCATCCTCGACGAGCCGACCGCGATCCTCGCGCCGAGCGAGGTCGATCCCTTCTTCGAGCTGCTGCGCCGGATGGCGGCGGACGGCCGGTCGATCATCCTCATCACCCACCGGATGCGCGAGGTGTTCGCCGTCTGCGACACGATCTCGGTGATGCGCAAGGGCGAGCTCGTGTTCACCGCCGCGACCGCGGACACGACGCCCGCAGAGGTGCTCGGCCACGTCGTCACCTCCGCCCCCCGGAAGGCGCCGGCGGTGGCCGCCTCCCGGGCGCCCGGGGCCGTCGCGCTCGAGGTCGACGGGCTCGAGGCGCCCGGCGCCGCCGGGACGACCGGTCTCGCGGGCTGCAGCCTGACCGTCCGCTCCGGCGAGATCGTCGGCGTGGCCGGCGTCGAGGGCAACGGCCAGGGGGACCTCGTCGCGATCCTCGCGGGCGTCGCCGCGCCCTCGGCCGGGGCGATCCGGCTCGCGGGCGAGCCGGTCCGGGGGCGCGCCCGCCGTGACCAGCTCACCGTCGTCCCCGAGGACCGCCACCACGAGGGCCTCGTCCTCGAGCTCAGCGTCGCGGAGAACCTCGTCCTCGACCACCTCGGCGACTTCACCCGCGGCGGCCTGCTGCGCCGCCGCGCCCTCGCCGAGCACGCCCGACGGCAGATCGAGGAGTTCGCGATCGTGACCCCCGGTCCCGCCGCGCCGCTGCGGAGCATGTCCGGGGGCAACCAGCAGAAGGTCGTGCTCGCCAGGGCCCTCGGCAGCCGCCCCGCGGTGCTCGTCGCCTCGCAGGCCACCCGGGGCCTCGACCCGGGGGCCGCCGGTGCGGTTCTCGACAAGATCCGCGAGGCGCGCGACCACGGCACCGGGGTGCTCTACATCGGCTCAGACCTCGACGAGGTGCTCGACGTCGCCGACCGCGTCGTCGTGCTCTACGGCGGCCGCGTCGTCGGCGAGTCCGTCGAGCCGAAGGCCGACCGCGCCCGCATCGCCGCCTGGATGGTCGGCGGACGCGAGGACGGGGCCGCATGAGCGGGATCCGGCACGAGCCGCCCGCCGTCGCCGCGGACCCCGCCGCCGCGGTCGGCGACGCGCCGGTCGTCGTCCGCGGCTCCCGCGTCGCGACGCTCCTGCTGCGCCTCCTCGACCACTCGTGGGTCGCGCTCGTCCTCGCGTTCATCGTGAGCATGCCGATCGGCCTCCTGCTCATCACGCTGACCGGCGCCGATGCCGGCGAGGTCGTCCGGGTCGCCTTCAACGCGACGGTCGGGACGACGAACGGCATCGTCAACACGCTCGTCTACGCGACGCCCCGCCTCCTCGTCGCGCTCGGCGCGATCGTCGCGCTGCGCTCCGGCCTGTTCAACATGGGCGGCGAGGGGCAGCTCCAGTTCGGCGGCGTCGGCGCGGTGCTCGGCGGCTACTATCTCGGGCAGTACCTCCCCGGCCCGCTCGGGCTCATCGCGGCGCTGCTCGGCGCCGCCCTGCTCGGCGGCATCTGGGCGGGGATCGCCGCGCTGTTCAAGCTGTGGCGCGGGGCCGACGAGATGATCGTCACGCTCCTGATGAACTTCATCGCGACATACTTCGTCCTGTTCCTGCTCCAGGGGCCGCTGCGCGAGGTCGACTCCTCGTACAACCAGTCCGAGCGCATCCCCGACGCGGCGCACCTCCCGCGGCTCTTCGACACCCGCCTCCACGCCGGCGTGATCCTCGCGGCGATCATGGTGCTCGCCGTCTGGTTCTTCTTCTCGCGGACCCGGCTCGGGCTCGAGATGCGCAGCGTCGGCCTCAACCAGACGGCGAGCCGCTACCAGGGGCTGCCGATCAAGGGCCTGCTCATCGGCGCGATGGTCGTCTCCGGCGCGATCGCGGGCCTCGCCGGGGCGAACGAGGTGCTCGGCACGCAGTACCGCCTCATCCAGGGCTTCTCCGCGAGCTACGGCTTCGAGGGGCTCGCCATCGCGTTCCTCGCGGGACTGCGGCCGGGACGCGCGGCGATTCTCGCGGTCGTGTTCGGCGGGATCTACTCCTCGGCGAGCTCGCTGCAGCAGGCCGTCGGCGTGTCGGCGTCGATCGCCTACGTCGTCGAGGGCATCCCGATCGTCCTGCTCGCCGCGTTCTCCGGCGTGCAGATGCTCATGGCGAAGCGGCGGGCGGGGTAGCGCATGGGCGGCATCCTCGGGATCTACTTCTGGTCGAGCGTCGTCGGGCTCGCGGCCCCGCTGCTGCTCGCCTCGCTCGGCGAGACGCTCGCGCAGCGCTCCGGCCTGTTCACGATCGGCATCGAGGGCTTCATGCTCGGCGGGGCGTTCACCTCGGTCGCCGTCGGCGTGTGGACCGGGAACGCGGTCGCCGGCCTCTTCGCGGGCCTCGCGGCCGGCGCCGTGCTCGGCGCGGTCTACGCCCTGCTCGTCGTGTACGCCCGGGCCGATCAGGTCGTCGTCGGCATCGGCTTCAACCTCGTCGTGCTCGGGCTCACAAGCCTCTTCCGGCGGACCTGGTTCGAGGGCGGGATGACCGTCCCCGACCAGTCGAGCCTCGCCGCCTGGGACATCCCCGGCCTCTCCCAGATCCCCTGGATCGGCGGCGTCCTCTTCTCGCAGAGCCCCGTCGTCTACGTCGTCTACCTCCTCGTGCCGGTGACCTCGTGGGTGCTCTGGCGGAGCCGCTGGGGCCTCGAGATGCGCGCGGCGGGCGACGGCGCGATCGCCGCCTCGGCGCAGGGCATCCCCGTGCTCTCGGTGCGGTTCTGGACGATGGTTGTCAACGGTGCGCTGTGCGGCGCGGCCGGGGCGATCCTCGTCCTCGTCGAGGCCGGTGGCGTCTTCGCCGACAACATCACGAGCGGCCGCGGCTACCTCGCGCTCGCCCTGACGATGTTCGCGAGGTGGCTGCCCTGGCGGGTCCTCGTCGGCGCGCTCGTGTTCGGCGCCGCCGATGCGCTGCAGTACATCGGGCAGGCGATCGTCGGGGACGCGATCGCGCCGGCGCTCTTCCTCATGGCCCCCTACCTGCTCGCCCTCGTCGCCTGGCTGTTCATGAGCAACAAGGTCCCGGGCCCCCGGGACATCGGCGTGCCGCTGCTCCGGTAGCGGGAAGGGAGGAGAGGGTCGCGCATGTCCGCCGAGTCCGACGTCGAGGAGATCCTCGCCGTCCACTGGGACTGGTTCGAGTCGAACCGGGGCCTCGACGTCGAGCGCATGCGGCGGCACTTCGCCGACCCCGGCTACCTGCAGTACAGCCTCGGCGGGCACACCTACCGCGGCATCGAGGAGAAGGTCCGGGTGTGGTCGCAGCTGCGCGAGCAGGGCTTCGACTTCGGCGAGCTCTCCGTCGTCGAGCAGCCGGTCGTCCACGTCTCCGGCGATCTCGCCTATCTCACCGTGGTCTGGAGCAGCCGGCTCGTCGGCGAGATCGGCGACGGCACCGTCGCGGCCGGGTCCGAGCCGATCCTCATCCGCGCGACGGAGGTCTATCGCCGGGACGACGGCAGGGGCGCCCCGGTGTGGCGGATCTGGCACTTCCACGCCTCGCAGGGCATCGCCTCGGACTTCCCCGCCGGCCGCGCCGCCGCCGGCTGACGGGCTGTGCGACGAGGCGTTCGACCGGTGCCGTGTTTCAGTCTTGTTACCCCCGGTAAACATCAGTCGAAAGCCGGGATTCCGGGCCTATCCGCGGGCTACCCTCGTCCGAAATAAGATCTCAAATCTTGAATCGGAGTCGGGGAGCATGTCGAGGATCGTCATCCGGAACGCGATGGTGCTCGCGCTCGACGACGCCGAGACCTACCTCGAGCACGGCGCCGTCGTCATCGACGACGACCGCATCTCCTGGGTCGGGCCGGACGCCGAGGCCTCCGACGCGGGCGCCGACACGGTCATCGACGCCACCGACAAGATCCTCATGCCGGGCCTGACGGACCTCCACTTCCACACCGCGCTCGGGAAGGGCTACAACGACCACCTGCCGCTGTGGGAGTACCTCGACGAGTGCTGGTACCCGATGATCCGCGCGCTCGACTACGACGCCGCCTACTGGGCCGCGATGGCGAGCTACACCGAGGCGATCAAGTCGGGCTGCACCGCGGTCAACGACATGTACCGCCGCCTCGACGCGCTCGCCGACGCCGCGGAGCGGGTCGGCATCCGCGCGGTCCTCTCGAACGACGTCGCGCTCGACGAGTACAACCTCGACACGCTCCAGGACAACGTCGACGCGTTCCACCGCGACCACGGTCGTGCGAACGGGCGGATCACCGTCCGCTTCGGCATCGAGTGGCTCCCGCTCGCCTCGCCGGAGCTGCTCCGCGACACCCGGCGGCTCGCCGACGAGCTCGGCATCGGCGTCCACATCCACCTCAACGAGTCGACGACCGAGGTCGAGAACAGCCTGGAGCGCTTCGGCAGGCGCCCGACCGAGCTCGCCTACGAGGTCGGCCTGCTCGGGCCCGACGTCGTCGCCGCCCACTGCGTCCACCTCTCCGACGACGAGATCCGGATGATGGCCGAGACCGGCACGAGCATCTCGCACAATCCGAGCTCGAACGCGAAGCTCGGCAACGGCATCGCGCGCGTCCCCGAGATGCTCGCCGCGGGCATCAACGTCGGCATCGGGCACGACGCGGTCGAGTGCAACAACTCCGGCGACCTCTTCGAGACGATGAAGTACGCCTCGCTCTTCCACCGCGCCGCCCGGCAGGACGCGAGCCTCATGCCCGCCGACCTCGTCCTGCGGATGGCGACCCGCAACGGCGCCTCCGCGCTCGGCACCGAGGCCGGGCAGATCGCCGTCGGCGCGAAGGCCGACGTCATCCTCGTCGAGACGAACGCCGTCGAGTTCACCCCCATGCTCCGCGACACCCCGGTCCACATGTCGAGCCATCTCGTCTTCGCCGCGAACGGCTCAGCCGTCGACACGACGATCGTCGACGGGAGGGTCCTCATGCGCGGCCGGGAGCTGCTCACCGTCGACGAGCCGACGGTCGTCCGGGAGGCGAACGCCGCGTTCCGGCGCGTCGTCGACCGGATGGAGGTCGTCGTCCGCGAGCACTGATCCACCGCACCGCACCACCCCTGCACCGATCCCCTGCAACGACACAGAAAGAGGACCGCAATGAAGACCACCCGTCACCTGCTCACGGCCGGAGCCTCGGCCGTGGCGCTGACGACGCTGCTCTCCGCCTGCTCCGCCGGTTCCACCCCGTCAGGGGAGGCGTCCGGGGGCGCGGCCGCGATGACGAAGGTCCGCTTCTCGCTCGACTGGACGCCGAACACGAACCATACCGGCCTCTACACCGCGATCGAGAAGGGCTACTTCGCCGACGCCGGCATCGACCTCGAGGTCCTGCCGTACAACAACTCCTACCCCGACACGCTCATCGACTCCGGCGCGGCCGAGTGCGGCATCGGCTTCGAGGAGAGCTCGACCGTCGCGATGGCGGCCGGCGCCCACATCAAGACGGTCATGGCGACGGTCCAGCACTGGGCCACCGCGATCGGCGTCCGCGCCGACAACGACGCGATCAAGTCGCCGAAGGACCTCGACGGGAAGATCTACGCCGGCTTCGGCTCGGTGACCGACGCGCCGATGATCGCGACGGTCATCAAGGCCGACGGCGGGACCGGCGAGTTCCAGGAGGTCACGCTCGACACGAGCGCCTACGAGGCGGTCTACAACGGCTCCGCCGACTTCACCATCCCGTTCACGACCTGGGAGGCGATCGAGGCGAAGATCAAGGGCACGCCGTTCAAGCTGTTCAACTGGACCGACTACGGCATGCCGGACGACTACGCCGTCCTCGTCGACTGCAACTCCGACTGGCTCGAGGCGAACCCGGATGCGGCGAAGGCCTTCGTCCAGGCGCTCCAGAAGGGCTACGCGGACGCCGTCGCCGACCCGAAGGGCACCGCGGACATCCTCATCGCCGCCGCCCCCGACGTGTTCAACACGGACGAGGCGAAGGAGCTCGTGTACGAGAGCCAGGACATGCTCTCGGCGGACTACATCGAGAACGAGGACGGCGTCGTCGGCCCGATGGACGCCGACCGCTGGGCCGCGATGACCCAGTGGCTCTTCGACAACGGGCTGCTCGCCGACGCGAGCGGCAACCCGCTCACCGAGGTGCCGGACTCGTCCGCGTTCTTCACGAACGAGTACCTGGCCGAATGATCCGACCGGTCCGGGGCGGCGCCGCAGCGGCACGCCCCGGACCGGAACCCAGCGCGAGGAGCGCCGATGACCACGACAGCCCTCTCCGAGACCCTCACCGCGCGCGTCGCCGAGGCGGCGGGCGAGTGGGTCCGGCTCCCGATCCTCGCCGGGGTGCGCGACGGCAGCCTCGACCCGAGGATCTTCCGCCACTACCTCGAGCAGGACTACCTCTACCTGCGGTACTACGCGCGGATCTACGCCCGCCTCGCCGCGTCCGCGGCGAGCCACGAGGAGCTCGAACACTTCCTCACCCTCGCGACGAGCACGCTGCGCATCGAGATCGACCATCACATCCGCGCCGCGGAGCCGTTCGGCTGCGACTTCGATGCGGCGGTCCCCTCGCGCGAGCTCGAGGACTACATCGCCTACTACGACGAGCTCGCCGGCGACCGCGCCGCGACTCTCGTCTCGATGCTCCCGTGCACCTACGGCTACGGCGTCGCGCTCGCCCGAATCCGCGACGGCGACCTCGGCCCGTACCGCCCGTGGGTCGAGATGTACACGAGCGGCGCCTACGCCGACATCATGGCGCGCCACCTCGCGATGGTCGACGCCGCCGACATCGACGCCGACCGGGCGCTCGCGATCATCGAGCGGGGGCTCGCGCTCGAGCACGCGTTCTGGAACCAGGCACCCGCGGAGGTGGAGGCATGAGCACGGCGAAGAGCACGGCGGACGTGCTGCTGACGAGGGACGCGGCGGCCGGCGAACGACGCCGGAGCCGGCGCTCTCGCGCGAACCGGCGGTTCTGGTCGGCGGTCCTCCCGCCGATCATCATCGTCGTCATCGTCATGGTCGCCTGGGAGGTCCTCGTCGACACGACGGGGCTGCGGCCGCAGGTGCTGCCCTCGCCCTCCCGCGTCGTCACCCAGGGCGCCCAGCAGCTGCCGGCGATCCTCGGCCACACGTGGGCGACGCTCCAGGTCACGCTCATCGGCTTCGCGTTCTCCCTCGTCGTCGCCTGGGGGCTCGCGATCGCGATCGACTTCTCGGCCCCGCTGCGCCGGGGGCTCATGCCGCTGCTCGTCGCCTCGCAGACGATCCCGATCATCGCGATCGCGCCGCTCATGATCATCTGGTTCGGCTTCGGCCTGCTCCCGAAGGTCCTCGTCGTCGGGCTCGTCACGTTCTTCCCGATCGTCGTCGGGCTCATCGAGGGCTTCAACAAGGCGGACCGGGAGGCGTCGAACCTGCTGCGCTCGATGGGCGCGGGCCGCGGCAAGGAGTTCTGGTACGTCCGCCTGCCCTCCGCGCTCCCCTCGTTCTTCACCGCGCTGCGGATCTCGATCACCTACGCCGTCGTCGGCGCGATCTTCGCCGAGTACGTCGGCGCGCAGCTCGGCCTCGGCATCTACATGAGCATGCAGAAGAACGCGTTCCGCACCGACCTCGTCCTCGCGGCGGTCGCGGTCACCGCGATCCTGTCGATCGCGCTGTACCTGCTCACGTTCCTCATCGAGCGGATCGCGATCCCGTGGAGCTTCAAGGAGAGGAGGATGCGCAATGCCCAGTGACACCGTGGCGCGCATCGAGCTCGACCGCCTGCACAAGGAGTTCGACCTCGGCGGCGGCGAGATGCGCCGCGTCGTCGAGGACATCTCCTTCGACGTCCGGCCCGGCGAGTTCGTCTCGGTGATCGGCCCGTCCGGATGCGGCAAGTCGACGATGTTCAACATCATCGCCGGGCTCGAGACCCCGAGCGGCGGGGACGTGCGGGTCGACGGCCGCAGCGCGATCGGCCGGCGCGAGCACGCCGCGTACATGCCGCAGAAGGACCTCCTCTTCCCCTGGCGGACGATCGTCGAGAACGCGGCGCTCGGCCTCGAGGTCGGCGGCATGCCGAGGAAGGCGGCGCGGGCTCGCGCCGCGGAGCTCTTCCCGAAGTTCGGCCTCGCCGGCTTCGAGGACGCGTACCCGTTCGAGCTCTCCGGCGGCATGCGGCAGCGCGCCGCGCTGCTGCGCACCGTGGTCCAGGGCCGGGAGATCCTGCTGCTCGACGAGCCGTTCGGCGCGCTCGACTCGCTCACCCGGATCGAGATGCAGAACTGGCTCCAGGAGGTGTGGGCCGAGAACTCCTGGACCGCGGTGCTCATCACCCACGACATCCGGGAGGCGGTCTACCTCGCCGACCGCGTCATCGTCCTCACCGCGCGGCCGGCGAGCGTCCGCCTCAACCTCGAGGTGCCGCTCCCGCGGCCGCGGGAGCTCTCGATCACGACCGCGCCGGAGTTCGTCGAGATCGAGGAGCAGCTCATCGAGGTGCTCCACGAGGAGTCGCGGAAGGCGTTCGACCAGCAGCTCGGCCGGGTCTAGCCCGTTCAGGAGGGAAGCGATGAAGGACATCGAGTATGGCATCTTCATGCCCGTCGGCAGCGGCGGGTGGATCGTCTCTGAGAACGTGCCGGTCCTCGACGGCAGCTACGCGTACAACCGCAGGGTCGCCCAGCTCTCCGAGCGGCTCGGCTTCGACTTCACGCTGTCCCAGGCGGTGTGGCGCGGCTACCCGGGACCGTCGCACCACTTCGAGGTCAACCTCGAGTCGCTCGTCACGAGCGCCGGCCTCGCCGAGGCGACCTCGCGGATCGGCGTGTGGTCGACGGTGAACACCGCGCTCATCCATCCGGCCGTCGCCGCGAAGATGGTCGCGACCGGCAGCGAGATCAGCCACGGCCGCACGGGGCTCAACATCGTCGCCGGCGGGAACCGGGTGAGCGAGCGGCAGTTCGGCCTCGGCGCCGATCTCGACAACTCGGTGAAGTACCGGCGCGCCGCCGAATGGGTCGAGGTCGTCAGGGCGCTGTGGACGCAGGACTTCGTCGACTACGACGGCGAGTACTACCACCTCGAGGACGCCCAGTCGTGGCCGAAGCCCGTCGGCGGGCCGCCGCAGATGATCTGCGCGGCGACCTCCGACACCGGCCTCGCGTTCGTCGCGAAGCACCTCGACGGCGTGCTCTTCGAGGGGACGACCCGGGACTCCGTCGTGGCGATTGGCCAGCGCGCCCGCCGGATCTCCCAGGAGCACGGTGACCGGCTCAAGACGTACTGCGTCTTCATGATCATCCCGGGCGACACCGACGCCGACGCGCAGCGGCGGATCGACCACTACCAGGCGGGCCGCGACCTCCAGGCGCTGCGGCGGATGGCCGAGGAGTGGGGCGCGGTCAAGCACGACGCGACGGCGCACTCCGCCGACAACGAGGGCTGGTTCGACGCGACCGCGATCTCGACCGGCACCGTCGCGGGATCGCCTGAGACGATCGCCGAGCAGCTCGCCGACATGATCGAGCACGCCGACGTCGACGGCGCCGTGTTCATCATGCCGGACTTCATCGAGGACCTCACCGTGCTCGGCGAGGAGATCGTGCCGGCGCTCGTCCGCGGCGGCCTCGGCCGCATCGCCGCCTGAGCCGCCCACCCGCGCGGAAACGTTGCGATTCCGGGGCCTTCAGCGGCCCGGAACGGCCGAAAATCGCAACATTTCCGCGGGTGGGTCAGAACTCGAGGAGGTTCTCCCGGAATGTCGGGCCCGAGTAGTCCTCGCGCACCCGCTCGCGCCGGCGCAGGGCCGGCACGAGGCCGTCGGTGATGCTCGCCGTGAACGCCCGGCTCGGCTGGAATCCGGGGGACTCGATGAGGTAGCCGTCCCCGCCGACCTCGTCGATCGCCTCGCACATGAGGTCGGCGACGGTCTCCGGCGAGCCGACGAGGTCGATGCAGTCGTGCGAGAAGCCCATCTCCCGCACGCACTCCCGCAGCGTCTTCCCCGAGCCCCACTGCGCGAGGCGCTCGAGGATCCCGCGGCTCTGCTCGGTGTGGAGCTCGGGCAGCGGCTCGTCGAGCGGATACTGCGAGAGGTCGACGCCGCTCCAGCCCGACACCCGGGCGAGGACGTCGAGCTGCGTGCGCGGGCTGTCGAGCAGCGCCTCGTGGATCGCCCTCGCCTCCTCGTCGGTGCGGCCGACGATCGGCGTGACGACGTAGAGCACCTTGCAGCTGTCCGGATCCCGGTCGTACGCCGCCATCCGGCGGCGGATGTCCTCGCGGTACGCCCGCATCGCCTCCACCCCGCGGACGGCGGTGACGATGACCTCGGCGTGCTTCGCCGCGAACTCCATGCCCCGGTCCGAGGCGCCTGCCTGGATGAGCACGGGCTGGCCCTGCGGCGACCGGACGGTGTTGAGCGGGCCGCGGGACGAGAAGTGCTTGCCGACGTAGCCGATCTCGTGGACCTTCGACGCGTCCACGTAGGTCCACGTCTCGCGGTCCATGATGACGGCGTCCTCGTCCCACGAGTTCCACAGCGCCTTCGCGATCTCGACCGTCTCGTCGGCGATCTCGTAGCGCTCGTCATGGTCGGGGAATCTCGTGAGGCCGTAGTTCTCGGCGATCCCCGCGCCGGCCGTGGTCACGAGGTTCCAGCCGAAGCGTCCGCCCATGAGCGAGTCCATCGTCGAGGAGAGCCGCGCGACCTGGTACGGGAGCGTGAACGTCGTCGACATCGTCACGCCGATGCCGATCCGGCTCGTGTGCGAGCCGATGATCGCCGCCATCGGCACGGGGTCGCCCTTGGGCGCGACGAAGTTGTACTTCAGGTAGACCTCGCGCGAGCCCCCGAACGTGTCGGGGATCGCGACCGCGTCCTCGAACATGAGGAAGTCGAACTTCGCCCGCTCGAGCGCCTGCGCGAGCTCGACGTAGAACCGGCCGTTCCAGTAGTCGCCGCCGCCGGAGGCGAGCGGCCCGTTCCACTCGTCGGGGACGAAGCCGGTGAAGTAGCCGAGATGAAACCTCACGACAGGTCGACCCAGACCGTCTTCGTCTGCAGGTACGGGTCGAGCGCCTCGCGGCCGAGCTCCTTGCCGTAGCCGCTCGCCTTGAAGCCGCCGTACGGGATCGCGACGTCGAACATCCCGTACGTGTTGACCCAGACGACGCCCGCACGGATCCGGGCGGCGACCCGGTGCGCGCGCTTGACGTCGAGCGACCAGACGCCGGAGGCGAGGCCGAAGGGCGTCGCGTTCGCGAGCTCGATCGCCTCCTCCTCGGTCTCGAAGCGGCCGACCATGCCGACGGGGCCGAAGATCTCGCGCTGCATGATCGTCATCTCGGGGGTGACGTCGGTGAAGAGCGTCGGCTGCACGAAGTAGCCGTCGGCGAGCTCCGGCGAGCGGACCGTGCCGCCCCCGACGACCGCCCGCGCGCCCTGCTCGAGCCCGGAGGCGATGAGCGAGTTCACCCGCTCCTGCTGCTCGGCGGAGACGAGCGGGCCCATCGTCGTCTCCTCCGACAGGCCGTTGCCGAGGCGGACGGAGGCGACCCGCGCGGCGAGGCCGTCGAGGAAGCGGTCGTAGACCGAGGAGTGGACGAAGACCCGGGCGCCGGCGACGCAGCACTGACCCTGGTTCCAGTAGACCGCCCCGAAGGTGCCCTCGATCGCCGCGTCGAGGTCGGCGTCGGCGAAGACGAGGCTCGGCGACTTCCCGCCGAGCTCGAGCGAGAGGCGCTTCATGTTCCCCTTCGAGGCCTCGAGGATCTTCTGCCCCGTCGCGTTCTCGCCGGTGAACGTGACCTTGTCGACGTCCATGTGGGCGGCGAGCGGCGCGCCGGCGCCGGGCCCGTCGCCGGTGACGACGTTGAGGACGCCGGGCGGGAAGCCGATCTCCTGCATGAGCTCGGCGAGGCGCAGCGCGGCGAGCGGCGTCTGCTCCGCGGGCTTGAGCACCATCGTGTTGCCCGCCGCGAGCGCCGGCCCGATCTTGTAGCCGCACATGAGCAGCGGGAAGTTCCACGGGATGATCGCGCCGACGACGCCGACCGGCTCGCGCCGCGTGTAGACGTGGAACGCGGCGCCCCCGGCCGGGTGGATCGTCTCGCCCTCGATCTTCGTCACCCAGCCCGCGTAGTACTTGAAGAGCTGGGCGACGAGCGGGACGTCGAGCACGCGGAGCTCGGCGAGCGGCTTGCCGTTGTCGAGCGCCTCGATCTGGGCGAACTCCTCCGAGCGCTCCTCGATCGCCTCGCCGAGCCGCCAGAGCAGCTCCGCGCGGTTCGCCGGGGACAGCCCGTTCCACACCGGCAGCGCCGCGCGCGCCGCGGCGACGGCGGCGTCGACGTCGGCAGCGGTGCCAGCCGCGACCTCCGTGATGACCGTGCCGTCGGCCGGGTTGTAGACGGGGAACGTCGCGCCGTCGGCCGATGGGCCGGAGGAGCCGGCGATGACGAGGCCGTGCTCCTTCGCGATGAATGCTTCGACTTCCGGCAGGAGGGCGACGGTCGGCATGCGGGCTCCCAGTGACGAGGCGGACTCAGATAAGATCTGATATGCGATTCACTGTAGGCGCCCGTCGGCCCGCGGCGCACGGCGGGACGGGTCGCGTTACCAGGAATTAACACGCCGTCACCCGACGGCGGAATGCGGCTCCGATGCCCGCGGGCGAGATACCATATCCCGCACCGACCGGCAATGGAGCCCGGCCTGGCGCAGTCGATGGCCGAAGGTGAAGGGGATGGCTGTGACGACAGTCGATGCGGTGGCACCCGTCCAGATCAAGGAGATGGTCTACGAGAAGCTCCGCGACGCGCTCGTCGACCAGGAGTTCGCCCCCGGCGAGCCGCTCCGCGAGGTCGCGCTGTGCGCCCGTTACGGCGTGAGCAAGACCCCGATCCGGGAGGCCCTCGTCCGCCTCGACCACGACGGGCTCGTCGAGGTGATCCCGTACCGGGGCGCCCGGGCCAGGGTGTACACGGTCGACGACGTCCGCGAGTTCTTCGCGGCGCGAGAGGTCATCGAGTCGGAGTGCGTCCGACTCGCGGCGGCGAATCCCGACGGCATCGTCGACCGGCTCGAGAAGAACGTCCAGCAGACCAGGGCCGCGCTCGCGACCGGCGACCTCAAGAAGGCGGCGGCGCGGCTCGACGCGTTCGACGACCTCATCTTCGGCGTGCTCCGCAACCGTCTGCTCGCCGGCGTCGTCGAGCAGCTCCTCCTCCATCTGCGCCGGCTCGGCAAGATGGGCGCCGGCCAGCGGCGCTTCGAGGACTCTGTCGCGCAGCACGAGGCGATCGTCGACGCGATCCGCGCGGGCGACGCCGCGCGGGCGCAGCAGGCGCTGCGCGAGCACATCGCGAGCGTGCTCGAGGCGCAGATCGGCGCCCTCGAACGCGCCGAAGTCGTCGGCGCGTGACGAGACGGTAACGCGGAATTTACGTGCCGGCCGCCCGGCCGGCTTGTCGGCCCCGATCCCCCAGATAAGATCTCATATACAAGATTGAGACTGGAAAGGGGCGCCCATGGCGACGCTGACCGACACCGACCTCGCCGAGATGGTCGCCTCCCACATCGACCGCGATCGGCTCGTCAGCCTCGTGCAGGACGTCTGCCGCATTCCGAGCATCCTCGGCGAGGAGGGCGCGCTCGCCGAGTTCCTCACCGGCGTCATGGCCGGCAGTGGCTTCGCCGGCGTCGAGCTGCAGCCGGTCCTCCCGGACCGGCCGAACGCGATCGGCCACGTCGACTTCGGCACGGGCCCCGGCCGCACCGTCGTGCTCACCGGCCACATGGACACCAAGCCCGTCTCGCACGGCTGGCAGGTCTCGACGCCATGGTCCGGCGACATCATCGACGGCGCGATCTACGGCCACGGCATCATGGACATGAAGGCGGCGCTCGTCTGCCAGATCGTCGCGATCGAGGCGCTGCGCGCCTCCGGGCTGCCGCTCGACGGCCGCCTCGCGATGGCCGCGGTCTCCGACCACATGGGCGAGCAGACCGGCGCGATCGAGTACTTCTCGCACCATCCCGCCGACCTCGCCGTCCTCGGCGAGCTCTCCGACAACGAGATCTTCCTCGGCCACCGCGGCCGCTACTACTTCGACATCCACTGCATCGGCGTCTCGGCGCACACCTGCCACAAGCCGCTCGCGATCAACGCGAACATGCTCGCCGCGCACGCGATCATCGAGCTCGACCAGTCGAAGCTCGAGCCCGCGCTCGAGCAGTGGGTGATCGACCTCTTCGGCACCGAGACGTACATGGCGCCCGGGCGCGTGTACGGCGGCCTCCCGCCGGGGGGCCCGTCGATGATCCCCGACGAGTGCGTCATCCGCGTCGACTGCCGGCCCCAGCCCGGGGTGACGATCGAGCAGGTGCGCGAGGAGATCGACCGCTGCCTCGCGCGGGCGAAGGAGCGGGAGCCCCGCTTCCAGGCCGAGGTCGTCCTCGCCGACGTCAAGGACGGCTATCTCGCCGACCCCGACTCCGAGGTCGCGCAGACGATGGTCCGCGCCGTCCGCTCGGTGCGCGGCGAGGAGCCCGGCCTCTACGCGGCGAACTGGCTCGGCGACACCTCGAGCACCGGCAAGGACGTGCCGACGATCATCTTCGGCCCCGGCGGCGAGCCCGTGTACTGCCCGGACGAGCACCTGTCGATCGAGGACATCGTCGAGGCGACGAAGGTCTACGCGACGTTCGCCGCGCTCGCCCTCTCGGCGGAGGCCTGATGCGCTCCGGCGTCGCCCTCCAGCCGGTCTACCCGTCGGCGCAGTTCGGCGACATGGTCGAGCGGATCGAGGAGCTCGGCTTCGACGAGTTCTGGCTCACCGACTCCTCGCTGCACTCGAAGTACAGCTACATGTACCTCGCGCTCGCCGCGATCCGCACGAGCCGGATGACGATCGGGAACGCGGTGACGAACCCGCTCACGCGCCACCCCGCGCTCGGCGCCGTCGGGGCGGCGACGCTCAACGAGATGACGAACGGCCGTGCGATCTACGGCATCGGCGTCGGCGACCGACCCCTGCTCGCGCTCGGCCTCAAGCCGGCGCGGCTCGCCGTCCTCGAGGACGCGATCGTCGCGGCGCGCCGGCTCTGGTCGGGCGAGACGGTCACCTGGCACGCGAACGGCTTCGACCTCGTCGACGCGCACATGCGCTTCGACGTGCCGACCGAGATCCCCGTCTACATCTCGGCGAGCGGGCCGAGGACCCTCGAGCTCGCCGGACGCATCGCCGACGGCGTCGTCATCCTCGCCGGCCTCCACCCCGACGGGATCGGCTACGCGCTCGAGCACCTCGATCGCGGGGCGAACGAGGCGGGGCGGCCCCGCCCGAAGGTCACCGTGTTCGCATACGGCGCGATCAACGAGGACGAGGAGGTCGCCCTCGCCCAGGCGCGGTCGATCGCCGCGTGGTTCCCGCAGACCGCACCGGTCTACTGCGAGCTCGCCGGCCTCCCGAAGGCGCTCATCGACGAGGTCCGCGCGAAGTACTCCGGCGGCGAGTTCCAGGAGGCCGCCGCCGCGGCGCGGCTCCTCCCCGACGACTTCGTGCGCCGGATGGCGCTCGCCGGCGGCCGGGACTCCGTCCTCGAGCACCTCGCGACGCTGGACGGGCTCGGCGTCGACTGCGTGTCGATCTTCCCGATCGGCGGCGACGCGCAGACGAAGATGGCCTCGGTCCAGGCCTTCTCGGAATGCGTCGCCGAGTTCGGGGGACGCTGACCGTGCTGCCCGACCGGACCGTCTCCCGCGTCCTTGACACCTGCCTCGGCGTCCGCGCGGGCGAGCGCGTCGTCGTGCTCGTCGACCCGGAGACCGACCCGCTCGTCCGCGACGCGATCGTCGCGGGGCTCGACGTCCGGCGCGCCGTGCCGGTCGTGTTCGAGCTGCCGCGCTACGCCGTGCCGGGCACCGAGCCGCCGCCCGAGCTCGCCGAGGCGCTCCTCGCAGCCGACGCGGGCATCGAGCTGACGACGACGTTCCTCGGCTCGAGCGCCGCGCGGCGCGAGGCGACGAACGCGGGACGGCGCTACCTCTCGATGCCCGCCGTCGTCGCGGACACGTTCCGGCTCGGCGGGCCGCTCGACGTCGACTTCGACGCGCTCGTCGCGACGACGCAGGCGCTCGCGGCGGCATGGGAGCGGGCGAGCACGTACCGGATCGTCACCCCGGCCGGCACCGACCTCCGCGGCTCTGTCGAGGGGCGGAAGGGCCGTGCGCTCACCGGCGTCGCGAGGAAGCCCGGTGACTACATGGCGCCGCCGGATGTCGAGTCCGGCACCGCGCCGGTCGAGGGCTCGAGCAGCGGGACCGTCGTCATCGACGGCGACTTCCTCTTCATGGGCAGCGGACCCGTCGGGGAGCCGGTCGCGCTGCACATCGCCGACGGGCTGCTCGTCGCCGCCGAGGGCGCGGAGGCGGAGCGCCTCGAGGACATGATCGAGCGCTGCGAGGACCCGCGGATGACGAACCTCGCCGAGGTCTCCGTCGGCCTCAACCCCCAGGGCGCGGTCTGCGGAGTCCCCATGGAGACCGAGTCGACGAAGGGCAGCGCGCACATCGCCTTCGGCAACTCGATCTCCTACGGCGGCACCGTCGCCGCCGTCGCCCATCTCGACTGCGTCATGCGCGACGCGACCGTGTACCTCGACGGCGTCCCGCGGATCGTCGCGGGCGAGCTCGTCGCCGACTGACCCCCGAGGGAGAACGCCATGCCGAGCTTCGAGGAGCTCCTCGCCAACGACCGGCTCGTCTGGATGGGCCAGAACACCACGCACCTCGAGCCGCCCGCCGCGGTCGTCGAGGCGATCGAGCGCTGCGTCGCCGCGAGGGAGTTCCAGCTCTACGCGCCGCCGCCAGGATTCGCCCGCCTCCGGGAGCTCATCGTCGAGGACATCGGCCTTCCGGGCGCCGACGCCTGGGTGACCGACGGCGCCGTCGCCGCGCTCCACCGGATCTGCGCGGTGCTCGCGCCCGAGGCGAGCCGGCTCATCACGAGCGACCCCGGCTGGCCCTGGCCCGGCCGCTTCGTCGGCGAGACGGGCATGCCGGTCGTCGCGCTCCCCATCTACGAGGCGCCGAGCCGCCGGCTCACCGCAGAGCAGATCGCCGCGGTCATCGAGCCGCGCTCGATCATCTACCTCATCGACCCGCTCAACCCGCTCGGGAGCCTGTACCCCCGCGATGAGCTCGCGGCGATCGCCGAGCTCGCCCGGGACAGCGACTCCTGGGTCATCCACGACAGCACGTACCGCCACTTCGCCGACGGCCACACGCTCGTCGCCGAGCTCTGCCCGGAGCGGACGTTCACGACGTACAGCTTCTCGAAGTGGCTCGGCCTCGCCGGCCTGCGCATCGGCGCGGTCATCGCGCAGCCGGAGCTCCTCGCCCGGGTGACGAGGGTGCCCGCCAACCCGCTCGGCTCCTCGATCCTCGCCGAGCGGGCGGCGATCGCCGGGCTCGAGCATCGCGCCCCGTGGCTCGATCGCCTTCGCGCGACGAACCGCCGGAACCTCAGGGCCGTCGAGGCGGTCGTCGCCGACACCGGCTTCGGCACCGTCGTCGTGCCGGACTCGCAGGCGAACTTCCTCTCGATCGACATCGCCGGAACCGGCCTGCACTCGGAGGAGGTGTGCGACCGGATCCTCGAGCACGATGTCTTCATCCGGCCCGGGACCTACCAGTCGCCGGCCTTCGGGGAGCGCTTCGTCAAGGTGAGCACCTCCGTTCCCGAGGCGTGGGCGGATCGCTTCGCCGACGCCTGGCGCTCGCTCGCGGGGGGCGCGGCATGAGCTACCGCGAGCTGTCCATCGAGGAGTACCAGGCCGCGAGCGGCGTCGAGCTCGGGCGCCTCGTCGCCGAGGGATCGGTGTCGCCGGTGCACCTCACCGAGCTCGCGCTGTCGATCGCGAGCTACTGGGAGTCGACGATCAACGCGTACGTCGGCTTCCGCGAGGAGGCGGCGCTCGCCGAGGCAGCCGCGCTCGAGGCCGAGGCGCGCGCCGGACGGCTGCGCAGCCCGCTGCACGGCGTGCCGATCGCGTCGAAGGACAACATGTACATCGTCGGCGAGCCCTGCCTCAAGGGCTCGCGGACGAGCACGGCGGAGCCGGCCCGGACCGCCTCGCCGTTCGTCGAGCGGCTCGTCGCCGCGGGGACGGTCATCATCGGGCGGACGACGACCCCGGAGTTCGGCTGGAAGGGCACCGGCATCTCGCCGCTCACCGGCGTCACCCGGAACCCCTGGGACCCGACGCGGGGCAGCGGCGGCTCGAGCGCGGGCTCCGGCGCGACGGTGGGCTCCGGCGCCGTCCCCATTGCGACGGGATCCGACGCGGGCGGCTCGGTGCGCATCCCCGCCGCGTTCTGCGGCGTCGTCGGGCTCAAGCCGACGCTGAGCGCGATCCCGGTGTGGCCCGGCACCGTCAACGAGTCGCTCTCCCACGCCGGTCCGCTGACCCGCCGCGTCGAGGACGCGCTCGCGGTGCTGCGGATCGCCAGGGGGCCCGATCCCCGCGACCCGCAGTCGGCGTATGCGATCCCGTCGCCGCTGCCGCATCCCGCGCGGCCCCGCGTCGGGATCGTGCGGGCGCCGTTCGGCATCGCACCGGACCCGGAGGTCGCCGAGCGGCTCGAGCCCGCCCTCGCCGCGATCGCCGCGGCGGACATCGCCGACATCGATGAGGTCGACCTCGGGCTTCCGGCGCCGCGGGAGATCTTCGAGGCGCTCTGGGTGACCGGCCGCGGACTCGGCTTCTCGGAGCTCATCGCGCGGCAGGGCGCGATCATGGACCAGGGGCTCGCGCGGCTGAAGGGCCTCGCCGAGGCGTACACGCTCCCGGACTTCCTTGCGGCGCTCACCGCGCGCCGGGCGTTCAACGCGGCGATGTACGACTGGCTCGCGCGCTACGACCTGCTCGTCATGCCGACCGAGCCGCTCACCGCGTTCGAGGCGGACCAGGAGGTGCCGGCCGGCGGCGAGGCGGACGCGAAGCTGCCGTGGATCACCTGGACCCCGTACACGTACCCGTTCAACATCACGGGACAGCCGGCGGTCACGATCCCGGTCGACCTCGCCGAGGGCCGCCTCCCGGTCGGGCTCCAGATCGTCGGCGGCTGGGCGCGTGACGAGCTCGTCCTCGAGTTCGCCGCGGCGGCCGAGGCGCTGCTCTCCGCGACGAACGCGCTCCGGGTCGCGCCGCCGCGCTGAGCGGTCGGCCGCCCGGTCAGTGGCCGCCGAACGCCCGCCGCGTCGCCTCGCCGAGCGCTCGCGCGACCCGCTCGGAGATCTCGCGCTCGTCAACCCTCGTGAGCACCCCGTCCCTGAGCACGATCTCGCCGTTGATCATGCTCAGCGTCACGTCGTTGCCGTTCGTCTGGTTGACGACGAACTCGGTGACCACCCCCTCGTCGCCGCGATCCATCGTCGCGTACTTCACCTTGTCGACGTCGATCGCGATGAGGTCGGCGAGCCGGCCGGCCGCGAGCACGCCGCTGTCCTGACCGAGGGCGGCCGCGCCGTTGACCGTCGCCATCTCGAGCGCCTGTGCGCTCGACCGGGCGTGGACATCCCGGCTCGTCGCGCGATGGAGGTACGTCGACCAGCGGAGGATCTCGAACATGTCCGAGCAGAATCCGGCGTCGGTGCCCATGCCGACGTTGATGCCGGCTGCCTGGTACTCGTTCGCGCGGGCGATGCCGTTCCCGAGGTATGCGTTCGATCCGGGGTTGTGCGAGAGGTGCGCGCCGGACTCGGCGACGAGCCGGATCTCCTCGTCGTCGAGGTGGACGCCGTGCGCGATGACGACGTCCGGACCGAGGAAGCCGAGCTCGTGGGCGAGCTGCGTCGGGCGCCGGCCGAAGCGCCGGAGCGCGTCCTCGACCTCGGACATCGACTCGTTGAGGTGGATGTGGATCCCGGTGCCGAGCTCGGTCGCCGCCTCCCGGACGGCGGTGAGGACGTCCGGGGTCGCGCAGGGGAGCCACTCGACGCCGAACCACACGCGGGTGAGCGAGTCCGGCGAGCCGTCGTGGTGCGCGTGGAACGCGGCGATGTTGTCCTCGACGGTGTCGATGCCGGTCTCCGGCGTCGCGATCTCGTTCGAGAGCACGGTCCGCAACCCGATGTCCCGCGCGGCCCTCGCGCGCGCGCCGGTGAGCACGTACATGTCGTTGACCGTCGTCGTGCCGAGGCGGATCGACTCCGCGTAGCTCGCCATCGCCGCCCAGTACCCCTCCTCCTCGGTGAGCTGCCCGAGGAACGGGTACCAGTCGTCGAAGAGCAGGTCCCACATGGGCTTGCGCTCGTTCGACGACTCGCCCGCGGTCTTGCCGAGGTCGACGTGGTAGTGGAGGTTCACCAGGCCGGGCGTGATGACGGTGCGCGAGCCGTCGATGATCTCGTCGCCGGGCAGGGGCGCGTACTCGGCGCTCGGCCCGACCCATGCGATGCGGGTGCCGTCGGCGACGACGGTGCCGTCTGGGAGGAACGGCTGCGCGGGGTCGAGCGTGAGGATCGTGGCCTTCGTGATGGCGATGCGCGGCATCGGCGTCCCCCTATCGGTCGTAGACGGAATATTAGATTCCATCTGTTTCGGGGGGATTTCGGGCGCGCGTGGGCCGCCTCGATGCGAGGGCTGAAGAGGGGACCGCGACCCTGACGGGACTTGAACCCGCGACCTCCGCCGTGACAGGGCGGCACGCTAACCGACTGCGCTACAGGGCCTTGCTCGCCGTCCGGCTTCCCGGACGGCCCGACGATTCTACAGGCCCCCGCCCCGCCCCGCCAAACCGCCGGCCGACGCCCGCCCTCATGCCCGCGCTCCGTTCCCGCGTTCCCGCGTTCCGTTCCCGCGTTCCCGCAGCCCCAGTGCATGATCGTGCGCCGGGGGCATCGTTTTCCATGCACGGAACGCACGATCATGCACTGGGGGCGGGGAGGCGCGGGCGGGGGTGACGCGCCCGGGCCCGAGTGGTGCTCGGGGCGGGAGGCTGAGCCTCGCCGCGTAGCATTCCCCGGTGAGCACCCCGAGCACGACCGCGCTGCGCCCCGCCCAACTCTGGCTCGCGATCGGGGCCCTCGCGCTCGGCGCGTTCGGCATCGGCTCGACCGAGTTCGTCGTCATGGGCCTCCTGCCGCAGATCAGCGCCTCGCTCCTGCCCGAGCTCGACGCCGCGAACCACGAGGAGGCGATCGCCCAAACCGGCTGGCTCATCTCGGTCTACGCGCTCGGCGTCGTCGTCGGCGCCCCGACGATCGCCGCGCTCGCCGCGCGCGTCCCCCGCAAGCGCCTCCTCGTCGTCCTGCTCGCCGTGCTCACCATCGCGACGCTCGCCTCCGCGCTGCTCCCGGGATTCGGCCTCGTCATGCTCGCCCGGTTCCTCGCCGGCCTCCCGCACGGCGCGTACTTCGGCATCGCGATGCTCGTCGCGGCCCGGCTGCTCGGCCCCCGCCGCCGCGCGCTCGGCGTCGCGCTCGTCATGGCCGGCCTCACCATCGCGAACGTCGTCGGCGTCCCCGCCATCACCTTCCTCGGCCAGGCGACGGACTGGCGCGTCGCCTACCTCGCCGTCGCCGCGGTGTTCGCGCTGAGCTGCCTCTGCGTCCTCCTCCTCGTCCCCTCGATCCCAGCGGACGCGGGCGCGAGCATCCGGCGCGAGCTCGCCGTCTTCCGCAGGCCCCAGGTGTGGATCACGCTCGCGATCGGGGCGATCGGCTTCGGCGGCTTCTTCGCGGTGTACAGCTACACCGCCGACGTCGTCGTGCGGGTCACCGCGCTGCCGGAGAGCGCGACGCCGTTCGCGCTCTCGACGATCGGCCTCGGGATGACCGTCGGGAACCTCGTCGGCGGGCGGCTCGCCGACCGCTCGGTCATGGGCACGGTGCTCGGGGGCTTCGGAGCGCTCGCGGTCGCGCTCGTCGCGTTCTTCCTGCTGTCGCCGAATCCGGTCGGCCTGTTCGTCGGCGTGTTCCTCGTCGGATTCGCGGCCTCGGTCATCAATCCCGCGGTGCAGACGCGGCTCATGGACGTCGCCGGCGATGGCCAGTCACTCGCCGCAGCCTCGAACCACTCCGCGTTCAACATCGGCAACAGCCTCGGCGCCTACCTCGGCGGTCTCACCATCGCGGCGGGCCTCGGCTACCGCTCGCCGGCGCTCGACGGCCTCGTGCTCCTCGTGCCCGCCGTCGTCCTTGCCCTCGTGAGCATCCGGCTCGGCGGCGTGACGCACGTGCACCACGACGAGCTCGTCGTCGACGCGCAGGCGGAGGCCGCGGGGGAATGACCCGGAGCCGCCGCGCTCCGGGCCGTGACCCCAACGGGATTCGAACCCGTGCTACCGCCGTGAAAGGGCGGCGTCCTAGGCCGCTAAACGATGGGGCCGCGGTCGCGGATCGCCTCCGCGACGGTCATCAACGATATCCGAGTCCGGCGGTTCTCCAGCATTCATCCCGAACTTGAGGGTTAAGGTGTCCGGGCGGACAGGCGCGGCGAGAGGGGCAGCGGATGCGCAGCAGGGTCAGGACGGTCGCCGTCGCCGCCGTGCTCGCGCTCGGCGGCGTCCTCGTCGCCCCGCTCGCGGCGCACGCCGACGACTACCCGACGTGGGACGACGTCCTCGCCGCCCGCGCGAACGAGCAGAACAAGCAGGCGGAGATCGACAACCTCAACGCCCTGCTCCAGCAGCTCCAGGCCAACGTCGAGGCGACGAAGAAGGACCTCGAGGCCAAGGCGAAGAAGTGGCAGCAGCTCGACGCCCAGTACCAGGCGAAGTCCGCGGAGACCAAGACGCTCAAGGCGCAGGCGGATCAGGCCGAGCAGGTCGCCGTCGAGTCCGAGCAGCGCGCCGGCGAGTGGGCGGCCTCGGTCGTGCGCATCGGCGGCACCGATCCGACGCTGAGCCTGTTCACCGCGCCCGACAACGCCGACGAGATCCTCGGCGCGATCGGCGTCTCCTCGCGCGTCTCCGCCCAGGCGAACGCGCTCTACGAGCAGGCGGTCCAGCAGCGCAACACCGCACAGTCGCTCACCGACCAGGCGGCGGTCATGGAGCAGGAGCTCCAGGAGCTCGACGCGCAGGCGAAGGCCGCGATGGACGAGGCGCAGAAGGCCTCCGAGGCGGCGACGAAGGCGGTGCTCGAGCAGCAGCAGCACCAGGCGGAGCTCCAGGCGCAGCTCGACGTCCTCACGAAAAACCGGGAGGCGACCGAGGCCGACTACCAGATCGGCGAGCAGAAGCGGCTCGAGGAGCAGCTCGCGAGCATCGGCGTCGACTGGGGCCAGATCTCACCGAGCGGCTGGATCCGGCCGACCGGCGGCTTCGTGAGCGCGGGCTTCGGATGGGACGACGACCACTACTACGGGCAGGGCGAGTTCCACGAGGGCGTCGACCTCGCGACCTCGTGCTGGACGCCGATCGTCGCGGCGCACAGCGGCGTCGTCGAGGTCGCGGGCTGGTACGGCGGATTCGGGAACGCGGTGATCATCGATCACGGCGGCGGGCTCGAGACGCTCTACGGCCACCAGCCCGACGGCGGGATCCAGGTCGGCGTCGGCCAGTGGGTGGAGACCGGGCAGCTCATCGGCTACGTCGGCTCGACGGGCATGTCGACCGGCTGCCACCTGCACTTCGGCGTCTACGCGAACGGGAGCGCGATCGATCCCACGCCGTTCATGGCGGCGAACGGCGTCTACTTCTGAATCCGGTCCCCCGGTCGCTGAGCGAGGCCGCGCTCACCGGTCGCTGAGCGAGGCCGAAGGCCGAGACGAAGGTCGCTGAGCGAGGCCGAAGGCCGAGACGAAGCGCCCGGCCCCGCCCCTCAGTGCTCCTCGGCCTTGAACCGCTCGAAGCCCTCGGTCACGACCTTCTCCGCCGCCTCCGCGCCGTCCCAGCCGCCGACCTTGACCCACTTGCCCGGCTCGAGGTCCTTGTAATGCTCGAAGAAGTGCTGGATCTCGGCGCGCGTCGCCTCGGGCACGTCGTCGAGGTCCTCGATGTGCGACCAGCGCGGGTCCTTGTGCGGCACCGCGATGATCTTCGTGTCGACGCCGCCGTCGTCCTCCATCTCGAGGAGCGCGACCGGGCGCACCTTGACGCCGACCCCGGGCGGCACCGGCTCGAAGAGCAGCACGAGCACGTCGACGGGGTCGCCGTCGAGGCCGAGCGTGTCCTCGAAGTAGCCGTAGTTCGCCGGGTACGTCATCGGGGTGAACAGGTAGCGGTCGAGGAACACCCGTCCGGTCTCGTGGTCGACCTCGTACTTGTTCCGGCTGCCCGCCGGGATCTCGATGACCGCGTCGTATGCGCCCATGCTGCTGCTCCTGAGTTCGGGACGGGGAGGGACTCCTAAGGTTATCGAATGCGACCCCGCCTCACCCCGGCGATCGCCGACACCCGTCGCGCGGTGCGAGACGCCCTCGCGGCTCTGCGGGCGGGCGCCGGTTCTGCCGGCGGATCCCCGCGGCTCGTCCTCGTCGCCCTGAGCGGCGGCCCGGATTCCCTCGCCCTCGCCGCGGCGACGGCGTTCGAGGCGCCGCGGGCGGGGCTCCGCGCCGGCGCCGTCGTCGTGGACCACGGACTGCAGGACGGCTCCGCGGAGGTCGCCGCGCGCGCCGCAGCTCAGGCCGAGGAGCTCGGCCTCGCGCCGGTCCTCGTCCGCCGCGTCGCCGTCGCGGCGCGCCCCTCCTCACCGGCGCCCCCTGAGCGCGCTTCGACAGGGCCCGCACCCACCGACTACCCCGGCCCCGAGTCCGCCGCCCGCGCCGCCCGCTACGCCGCGCTGGACGCTGCGGCCGAGGAGACCGGCGCCGCGGCGATCCTCCTCGGCCACACGCTCGACGACCAGGCGGAGACCGTCCTCCTCGGCCTCGCCCGCGGCAGCGGCGCGGCGAGCCTCCAGGGCATGCCGCCCGCCTCAGGGCGCTGCCTGCGCCCGTTCCTCGGCCTGCGGCGCGCGACGACCGAGGCGGCGTGCGCCGAGCAGGGCCTCGAGCCCTGGCGCGACCCGCAGAACGCGGACCCCGCGTTCGCCCGCGCCCGCGTCCGCACCCGGCTCATGCCCGCCCTCGAGGCCGAGCTCGGCCCCGGGGTCGCCGAGGCGCTCGCCCGCACCGCCGAGCAGCTCCGCGAGGACGCCGAGGCGCTCGACCGGATGGTCGAGGAGGTCGCCGAGGACCTCGTCGCGGTCGCGGCCGACCCGCTCACCGAGGAGCCGTACCCCGGTGGCGGCGTCGCGCTCCCGGTCACCGCGCTCGCCGCGAATCCCGCGGCGATCCGCAACCGGCTCATCCGCCTCGTCGTCCGGTCCGAGTTCGGCCGCAGCCTCACCCGGCGGCACACGCTCGAGGTCGCCAGGCTCGTCACCGACTGGCGCGGCCAGGGCCCGCTCGACCTGCCCGGCGTCCGCGCCGCCCGCGAAGGCGGCTTCATCGTCTTCACCGCGGCGCCCTCCCCGCGAGACGCCGCCGCGCCTCCGGTGCGAGATGGCGGGTCCTGAGGGCGGCGCACCCGCCGTTTCGCACCGGAGGCGCGACGGCGCGCCCCGGCACCGCGGCGAAGGAGAATGAGCGCATGGAATTCGCGGACATCGACGGCGAGATCGAGGACGTGCTCTACTCCCCCGAGGAGATCGAGGCGATCGTGCAGGGCCTCGCCGCCCGCGTCGACGCCGACTACGAGGGCCGCGACCTGCTCCTCGTCGGCGTGCTCAAGGGCGCGGCGCCGTTCATGACCGACCTCGCCCGCGCGCTGCGCCGCCATGTCGAGCTCGACTGGATGGCGGTCTCCTCCTATGGCGCCGGCACGCACTCCTCCGGCGTCGTCCGCATCCTCAAGGACCTCGACACCGACATCACCGGCCGCAATGTGCTCATCGCCGAGGACATCATCGACTCCGGGCTCACGCTGTCCTGGCTCCGGGAGAACCTGGAGTCCCGCGGCGCCGCCTCCGTCGAGATCTGCGCGCTCCTGCGCAAGCCGGACGCGCTCCGCGTCCGCGTCGACGCGAAGTACGTCGGCGCCGACATCCCGAACCGCTTCGTCATCGGCTACGGCCTCGACTACGCCGAGCGCTACCGCAACCTCCGCGGCATCGCCATCCTCGCCCCGCACGTCTACTCGTAGCCGTCCCCGGCGTGGATTCCGCCCATAGCGGATTCCCTGCATGCACCCATGCCCGCGCGAGTAGCCTGGGACGACCATGAACGTCAGGCGTCTGTTCCGCGGGCCGATCATCTACATCCTGATCGCCATCGCGGTCGTGTGGATCGGTTCGAGCCTGCTCATGGGCAGCGGCTTCAAGCAGATCACGACGCAGCAGGGCCTCGCGTTCCTCGCGCAGGACAAGGTGCAGTCCGCGAAGATCGTCGACGGCGAGCAGCGCGTCGACCTCACGCTCACCACGCCGGACCCGCAGTTCGGGCAGAAGGTGCAGTTCTACTACGTCGCGCCGCGCGGCGCCGATGTCGTCGCCGCGGTCGATGCGGCGAAGCTCGAGAGCTACGACGACGAGGTCCCGCAGCAGAACATCTTCACGAGCCTGCTCATCACGCTCGTCCCGTTCCTCATCATCGGCCTCATCTTCTACTTCCTCCTGTCGCGAATGCAGGGCGGCGGCGGCCGGGTCATGCAGTTCGGCAAGTCCCGTGCGAAGCTCGTCGGCAAGGAGGCGCCGAAGGTCACCTTCGCCGACGTCGCCGGAGCCGACGAGGCGGTCGAGGAGCTCCAGGAGATCAAGGACTTCCTCAAGGATCCGCAGCGGTTCCTCGCGGTCGGCGCCCGCATCCCGAAGGGCGTCCTGCTCTACGGCCCGCCCGGCACCGGCAAGACGCTCCTCGCCCGCGCGACCGCCGGCGAGGCGGGCGTGCCGTTCTACACGATCTCCGGCTCCGACTTCGTCGAGATGTTCGTCGGCGTCGGCGCGAGCCGCGTCCGCGATCTCTTCGAGCAGGCGAAGGCGAACTCGCCGTCGATCGTGTTCATCGACGAGATCGACGCGGTCGGCCGTCACCGCGGGGCCGGCATCGGCGGCGGGAACGACGAGCGCGAGCAGACGCTCAACCAGCTCCTCGTGGAGATGGACGGCTTCGACCCGAAGACGAACGTCATCATCATGGCCGCGACGAACCGGCCCGACGTCCTCGACCCCGCGCTGCTGCGCCCGGGACGCTTCGACCGCCAGATCGGCGTCGACGCGCCGGACCTCCAGGGCCGCCGCCAGATCCTCGAGGTGCACGCGAAAGGCAAGCCGATGGCCGCCTCGGTCGATCTCGACGTGCTCGCGCGCAAGACCCCCGGCTTCACCGGCGCGGACCTCGCGAACGTCCTCAACGAGGCCGCGCTGCTCACCGCCCGCAGCCACGCGCAGCTCATCGACAACCGCGCGCTCGACGAGGCCGTCGACCGCGTCATGGCCGGTCCTCAGCGCCGCACGAGGGTGATGAAGGACAAGGAGAAGCTCATCACCGCATACCACGAGGGCGGCCACGCGCTGGCCGCCGCGGCGATGAACCACTCCGATCCGGTCACGAAGATCACGATCCTCCCGCGCGGCCGCGCCCTCGGCTACACGATGGTGCTGCCGACCGAGGACCGGTACTCGGTCACCCGCAACGAGCTGCTCGACCAGCTCACCTATGCGATGGGCGGCCGCGTCGCCGAGGAGATCGTGTTCCACGACCCGACGACCGGCGCCGGCAACGACATCGAGAAGGCGACCCGGATCGCCAGGAAGATGGTGACCGAGTACGGCATGAGCGCCCGAGTCGGGGCGGTCAAGCTCGGCACGCAGAGCACCGAGCCGTTCCTCGGCCGCGACCTCGGCCACCAGGCGGACTACTCCGACGAGGTCGCCGCGGCGATCGACGAGGAGGTGCGCGCGCTCATCGAGGCGGCGCACGACGAGGCCTGGCAGGTGCTCAACGAGAACCGGGACATCCTCGACCGCCTCGCCGCCGAGCTCCTCGAGAAGGAGACCCTGGATCACAACCAGATCGCGGAGATCTTCTCCGGCGTCAAGAAGCTGCCCGAGCGGCCGCAGTGGCTCTCCAGCCCCGCGCGCCCCGTCTCGAACCGCCCGCCGATCTCCATTCCGGGCCGCGAGCCCGTCGCGGCGAGCGTCGCGGCCGACGCTGACACCGAGGAGAAGACGAAGGCGAAGCGGAAGTCGCCGCGGTCGCGGCCGAATCCGGGCATCGCGACGGCCTGACGCGGGGGCGGTGGTCGAGTAGCGTCGACATACGCGTTTCGACCCACAGCGACGAAGGACTGCCGATGGCCATCGACTCCGGCCGCATCGAGGCGGCCGTGGAGGAGCTCCTCGCCGCGATCGGCGAGGATGTGACGCGGGAGGGGCTGCGGGAGACGCCGCGCCGGGTGGCGACCGCCTACCGCGAGCTCTTCGGCGGCGTCGGCCAGGATCCCGCCTCGGCGCTCGCCGCCCGGGCCGACTTCCCCGATTCCGCCGACCGCGCCGGCGAAGTCGTCGTGCTCCGCGGGATCGAGTTCCGCTCGATGTGCGAGCACCATCTCCTCCCGTTCTTCGGCACCGCGCACGTCGCCTATCTGCCCGGCGAACGCTTCGCCGGCCTCGGCGCCCTCGCCAAGGCGGTCGAGATCGCCGCGGCCCGGCCGCAGCTCCAGGAGCGGCTCACCGAGGACATCGCCGACGCGCTGCAGGACGGGCTCGGCGCCCGCGGCGCGCTCGTCGTGCTCGAGGCCGCCCACGGCTGCGTCTCCGCCCGCGGGCCGCGGCAGGAGACCGCCAGGACGATCACGCTCACGGCGAGGGGCGAGCTCGAGGACCCGGTGCGCCGGGCCGAGGCGCTGACGCTCATGGGCGTGCACGACCCCGGAGGCCGGTCGACGTGACGCGCCCGCTCATCTTCGGCGTCCTCAATGTCACGCCCGACTCCTTCAGCGACGGGGGCGAGCACTACGCGCTCGACGCCGCGCTCGACCACGCCCGCGCGATGATCGCCGACGGCGCCGACTGGATCGACGTCGGCGGCGAGTCGACCGCCCCGGGCGTCGCCCCCGTCGAGCCGGAGGAGGAGCGCCGCCGCATCCTCCCGGTCATCGCGGCGCTCGCTGCCGAGGGCGTGCGGATGAGCGTCGACACCCACCACGCCTCGACCGCGGCCGCGGCGCTCGAGGCGGGCGCCGAGATCGTCAACGACGTGTTCGGCAGCGATCCCGAGATGCCCTCGGTCGTCGCGGGCACCGGCGTGCGCTACGTGCTCATGCACTCCTTCGGGGCGCCGACGACGCCGATGCACTACGACGACGTGCTCGCCGACGTCCGCGCGGAGCTGCTGCGCCGGGCCGCGGCGCTCGAGGCTGCCGGCGTCGCGCCCGCCCAGCTCGTCCTCGACCCCGGACTCGGATTCTCGAAGGCGCCCGAGGAGAACTGGGCGCTCCTGCGCGGCCTGTCCGAGCTCGCCGCGACCGGCTATCCGATCCTCGTCGGCGCGTCGCGGAAGCGATTCGTCCGCAGGCTCGTCGGGGACGCGCTCTTCGATCGCGATCTCGCGACCGCGGTGACGAGCGCGCTCGCCGCTGGAGCGGGAGCGTGGGGGGTCCGCGTCCACGACGTCCGCGCGACCCGGATCGCCCTCGAGGTCGCCGAGGCCTGGGAGGGCGTCCGCGCATGACCCGCCTCGACCGCCTCGAGCTCGCAGGCCTCCGCGCGTTCGCCCATCACGGCGTGTACGACCACGAGCGGGAGAACGGCCAGACCTTCGTCATCGACGTCACCGTCCACCTCGACCTCTCGACGGCGTCGGCGGCCGACGACCTCGGCGAGACGATCCACTACGGCGTGCTCGCCGCGGACATCGTCGCCGCGGTCGAGCGCGACCCGGTCGACCTCATCGAGACGGTCGCCGAGCGCGTCGCGCTGCTCGTGCTCGGCCACCGGGCCGCCCGCCTCGTCGACGTCACCGTGCACAAGCCGGAGGCGCCGATCCAGGTGCCGTTCGACGATGTGCGCGTGTCGATCCAGCGCCAGTGGACCCGCGCCGTCGTCGCCCTCGGCTCGAACCTCGGCGACCGGGAGGCGACGCTGCGGCAGGCCGTGCTCGCCTTCGCGACGCATCCCGCGATCCGGCTCGTCGCCGTCTCCCCGATCGTCGAGACGCCCGCGCTCAAGCCCGAAGGGGTCGACGACGCGGCGCCGGCGTACCTCAACGCCGTCGCCGAGCTCGACACCGCGCTCCCGCCGCGGGCGCTCCTCGCCGAGCTCCACCGCATCGAGCAGGCGCACGGCCGCACCCGCGAGGTGCGCTGGGGCGATCGCACGCTCGACCTCGACATCATCACCTACGGACGCGAGCGGATCGCCGACCCCGGCCTCGTCGTCCCGCATCCGCGCGCCCACGAGCGCGCCTTCGTCCTCGCGCCCTGGGCAGCGATGGACGAGCACGCGTTCATCCCCGGACGAGGCGCCGTCGTCGACCTCCTCGAGGAGCTCATCGAGCGCACCGGCGAACGCGTCGACCCCTATCCTGCGGAGCCCCTCGGATGAGGCGTACGTCGCCCTGGACCCTCGTGCTGCTCGGCGTCGCCGGCCTCGTCGTCGGCTGGCTCGTCGAGATCGGCCTCGCCTCGACGGGCCGCGCGATCCTCGTCGCCCCCTACGGGCTCGCCATCGCGCTCGTCGTGCTCGCCCTCGCGATCGTCGCGGTCGCGGTCCCCGTGCGCCGCGTCGCGCGCGGGCGGCCGGGCGCTCGAGTCGACCCGTTCTACGCGACCCGGGTCGTCGTGCTCTCCAAGGCGGCGAGCCTCGCGGCCGCGATCTTCGCCGGGCTCATGGGCGGCGCGCTCGTCTTCGTCGCGACGCGTCCCGTCGTCTCGACCGACATGCTCTGGAAGTCGATCGCGGGCCTCGCCGCCTCCGCGGCGCTGCTCATCGCCGGGCTCGTCGCCGAGAACATGTGCCGCGTCCCTCCGGGCGCCGGGGACGACGAGCACGAGCCGCTTCCGGGGGAGCACGCGTGAGCGACCTCGCCGGCGTCGGCGAGGCGTGGCAGCCCGTCTCGCCGAAGTACGTCTGGGTCGACCTCGTCGGCCGGTTCATCCCCGGCGCGATCGTCGTCGCCGCGCTCTGCATCCCCGCCGCCCTGAGCCGCCTGGCGTGGCTCTGGGCGCTGCCGGGCGCCGCGTTCGTCATCGTCGTCCTCGTCCTCGCGTTCACGCCGCGGCGCGTGCGGGCGATCGGCTATCGGCTGCGCGAGGACGACCTCGTCTTCCGGCGGGGCATCATGTGGCACCGGGTCGTCGCGGTCCCGTACGGCCGGATGCAGCTCGTCGACGTGAGCCGCGGACCCGTCGCCCGGGCGCTCGGGCTCGCCGAGCTCCGATTCGTCACCGCCGCGGCCGCGACCGGCGTGACGATCCCCGGCCTGCCGGAGGAGGAGGCGGAGCGCCTGCGCGACCGGCTCGTCGCGCTCGCCGAGTCGAGGCGAGCCGCCCTGTGAACGCGGCGGCGAGGCCCCGCTCGAGCGGCGCCGACGGCGAGTGGCACCGCCTGCATCCGGCGACGCCGCTGCTGCGCGGCGGCATCATCGGTCTCGCCATCCTCGGCTGGGCGGCCGTGCAGCTGCGCGACGTCTGGATCAATGCGATCGTCGGCGACGTCGTCGGGCGCGAGCTCCCCGACGACCCGGCGTCGAGGTTCATCGCCTCGCACCTGCTGTGGGCGATCGTCGCGGCGATCGCCATCGTCGCGGTCTTCGTCGGCGCCGGCTGGCTCGCCTGGCGGATGCACGAGTACCGGGTGACCGACGAGCTCGTCGAGGAGCGCGAGGGGATCCTCTGGCGCCGACACCGGCGCGGCCGCCTCGACCGGGTCCAGGGCGTCAACATCGAGCGCCCGCTCATCGCCCGCCTCGTCGGCGCGGCCCGGCTCGAGGTCGCGATGGCGGGCAACGACGGGAACATCCGGCTCTCCTACCTCTCCTCCCGCACCGCCGACGAGCTGCGCCGGGGCATCCTCGCGGCGGCCGCCGAGGTCCGCCGCGTCCCGGTCGCCGAGCGCCCTTCGACTCGCTTCGCTCGCTCAGGAACCGCGGAGCGAGACGAGGCGACCCGCCGCCCCACGCTCGCCTCCCGCATCTCCACGATCGCCGCCGACCTCTCCGCGCCCGAGCTCGACGTCGAGCTCGCGACGCCGACCTCGCTCGTGGAGATGCACCCCGGTCGTCTCGTCGCCGCGACGGCGCTCTCCCTCGTCCGCCCGCTGCTCCTGCTCGTCGTCATCGTCGTCGTGATCGCCGCGCTCTCCCGGGCCTGGTTCGCCGCGCTCATCGTCATCCCGGCGGTCATCGCGGTCTTCGGGATCGGCTCGCGGCGCATCCTGCGCTCCCTGCGCTACTCGATCAGCGAGACGCCGGACGGCATCCGCGTCGGCTACGGCCTCCTCTCGACGGCGAACGAGACGCTCCCGGCGAGCCGGATCCACGCGATCCAGCTCGACCAGCCGCTGCTCTGGCGGCCGTTCGGCTGGTGGTCGATCCGGATCAACCGCGCCTCCCGGGGCGGGCGCGACGGCGCACCCGGTCGGCCCGACACGAGGATCCTCCCGGTCGGCACGATCGAGGAGGCGCGTCGCGTCGTCGCGCTCATCCTCCCGGGCTGGGAGGAGCCCGCGGCGTTCACGATCTCCCCGCCGCGGGCACGCTGGCTGCGCTGGTTCTCCCGGCGACGCAACGGCTTCGCGATCGACGGCCGGGTCGTCGCGCTGCGCCGCGGTGCGCTCTGGCGGACGCTCACGCTCGTCCCGCTCGCCCGCGTGCAGTCCGTCGCGATCGAGGACGGCCCGCTCACCCGCGCGCTTCGCCTCGCCCGGGTCGAGGTGCACACCGTCGAGGGCGTGATCCGGGGGCACATCGGGGCGCTCGACGCCGCCGATGCCGTGGGCCTGTGGCGGGAGACGGAAGCCCGGGCGCTGGGGGCGATGTCGTGAACGGCTCCCGCTCCGGCCGTCTCGACGTCGGCGTCATCGGCGCCGGCCGGGTCGGCCCCGTGCTCGCCGCCGGGCTCGCCGGGGCAGGACACCGCGTCGTCGGCGTCGCGACGACCTCCGCCGAGGGGCGGGACCGCGTCGAGGCGCTCCTCGGACGCGCTCCGATCCTCGACATCCCCGAGATCCTCGCCCGCAGCGATCTCGTCGTCCTCGCGATCCCCGGCGACGAGCTCGCTCCGCTCGTCCGCGGTCTCGCCGAGGCGGGCCACTGGCGACCGGGGACCCTCGTCGTCCACACCGCCGCGGAGCACGGCACCGAGGTGCTGCGTCCCGCGTTCGAGCGAGGTGCGATCCCGCTCGCGATCCACCCGGCGATCGTCTTCACCGGCACCTCGCTCGACCTCGCGCGGCTCGCCGATGCCGTCTGCGCCGTCACCGCGCCCCCGCCCGTGCAGCCGATCGCCCAGGCGCTCGTCGTCGAGCTCGGCGCGGAGCCGGTCGTCGTCGCGGAGGCGGACCGACCCGCCTATGCCGAGGCGGTCGCGACGGCGACCGCGTTCTCCGCATCGATCGTGCGGCAGAGCCTCGACATCCTCGCGGCGATCGGCGTCGAGCGCCCGTCCGCGGTCGTCGCGCCGCTCATCCGCTCGAGCGTCGACGAGGCGCTCGCCCGCGGCGCCGCCCTCCCCGACCCGCGCCCCGCCGCCCGCCCCGCCGCCCGCCCTGCCGCCCTCCCCGACCCCCCTCCCCAAGAGTTGCCCGATTCGGGGCAGTAGCGGCGCGGCGACTGCCCCGAAGCGGGCAACTGTCGGGCGATCCGCACGAACGCGCCGCCCCGAGCACGAGCACTACGATCGACACGTGGTTCCCGTCGTCGTCGACACGATCAGCGGGATCCGGACGGCGGCGGCCGAGGCCCGCGCCGCGGGCCGCCCCATCGCGCTCGTCCCGACGATGGGCGCGCTCCACGACGGCCATCTCGCGCACCTCGCCCGCATCCGCGAGGTCGAGCCAGACGCGTTCGCCGTGGTCTCCGTGTTCGTCAATCCGCTCCAGTTCGGTCCCGCCGAGGACTTCGACCGCTATCCGCGAACGCTCGACGAGGACGTCGCGAAGCTCGCCGCCGCGGGCGCCGATGCGGTCTTCGCCCCAGCCGTCGCGGAGATGTACCCGGACGGCGGCGCCCGCGTCACGGTGAGCGCCGGGAGCGTCGGGAGGACGTTCGAAGGCCGGGCGCGGCCCGGTCACTTCGACGGCGCGCTCACCGTCGTCGCGAAGCTCCTCCACATCGTCGGTCCCGACCTCGCGACGTTCGGCCGCAAGGACGCGCAGCAGCTCTGGCTCGTCGAGCGCATGGTCCGCGACCTCGACCTCCCCGTCCGCATCGTCGAGGTCCCGACGGTCCGAGAGCCCGACGGCCTCGCGATGTCGAGCCGGAATCGCTATCTCGCGCCAGCCGAGCGCGGCGCCGCGCTCGCGCTCTCCCGCGCGCTCGCGGCCGCCGAGGCCGAGGCCGACGCCGGGATCGACGCGGTCATCGCGGCCGCCCAGTCGGTGCTCTCCGAGGACGCCGGCGTCGTCGTCGACTACTTCGCCGTCGTCGACCCGGCGTCGTTCGAGCCGGTGCCCGACGGCTTCCGCGGCCCGGTCATCGCGATCGTCGCCGCCCGCGTCGGGGCGACGCGGCTCATCGACAACGCCCGCTTCCGCCTCGGCTGAGTCGGCCGGAGTCCGACGACGGGGAACGCGCCCCCGCCGCGCTGCTAGATTCGACCGCGATCGCCGAATTCGCGGCGATGCGACCCGGGGGGAATCCGTGCCGAAGCAGCCGGTGATCGGACGGCAGGCGCGATTCGGCGGCGCCGCCATCGCCGCGGTCGCGGCGATGCTCGCCGTGCTCGCCGCACCGGTGGTCGCGCACGCGGACCCGGCGACGGTTCCCGTCGAGGGCGTCGTCTACAGCGCTGAAGGCTCCGGGCCCCTCATCGGCGCCGGGGTCGACCTCGAGTTCGTCGACACGACGACCCTCGCCGTCGTCGCGACGGCGACGAGCGACGACACCTCGCACTACGAGGTCATGCTGCCGCTCGGGGACTACGCCGTCGTCGTCACCGCGGCGCCGAGCGGCTTCCCGGTTCCCGCCGTCGTCGCGCCGCTCGCCGCGCCGGTGCACGTCGACAATCCCGGCGGCGTCTTCTACGACGCCCCGGTCTCGCCCGACTCGGGCACGCTCTCCGGCACGCTGAGCTACGCCACCGGCACCGGCGTCGAGCCCGCCTCCGGCGACGTCGTCGACGTGTTCTGGCAGGCGCTCGACGGGACCTGGACGCGCATCGCCTCCGCCTCGACCGACGGCGACGGCGGCTGGCAGACCGGTCCGCTCGCACCCGGGCCGTACCGCCTCGAGTTCGGCCAGGTGTCGCACTGCCCGCTCGACTGCCCGCCCGTCGACTACGAGCCCGTGTTCTGGGGTCCATCGCCGAACGTCGAGGGCGGGACCTCGGTGACGGTCGTCGCCGCCGCGGACACCGGCGGGCTCGACCAGACGATGCATCCCTGGCCGACGCTCAGCGGATACGCCTCCCTTCCGGTCAGCGGCGGCGACGGCATGGGGGTGACGATCGAGGCGGTGGACCCGGACGACCCGTCGACCGTCATCGCCCAGGGCCAGGTCCTCGGAACCGCCGGCGAGTACACGATCGACCGGATCCCCGCGGCGACGCCGTTCGTCATCCGGTTCAGCGGCTTCGAGGTCGGGGTCAACCTCGTGGACACGTACTACCCGGGGACGACCGACCTCGCCTCGGCGCAGGTCTTCACGCTCGGCTGGGGGGCGAGCGAGAACGACATCGACGGCGGGCCGAACCAGCTCGCCGTCTCGGGCACGACACCGACGATGAGCGGAACGGTGCAGGTCGGCGTCCCGGTCACGGCGGTGCCAGGCGCCTGGCAGACGGGCGCCTCGCTCGACTACGCCTGGAAGGCGGACGGCACGACGGTCGGCACCGGCCCCAGCTACACGCCCACGCCCGCCGATGCCGGGAGCGGACTGACCGTCACGGTCACCGGCTCCCTCTCCGGCTACGCCTCGACCTCGCTGACGAGCGCGGCGAGCACGGTGCTGCCCGGCGTCCTCCAGACGGTCCAGCCGGTCATCGTCGGCACGCAGCAGTTCTCCCAGGCGCTCATCGTCGAGACCGGGACCTGGACGCCGTCCGGCGAGACGTTCACGTATCAGTGGTTCGCGGACGGCACGGCGATCAGCGGGAAGACCGGGCAGGTCCTCGATCTCACCGACCCCGCGTACGTCGGCCAGCGGATCACCGTCCAGGTCACCGGAGCGCTCGCGGGCTACACGAGCGCCTCCGCCCTCTCCCTGCCGACGGAGCCGATCCAGCCCGGCTCCGCCACGGTCCGCGAGCCCGACGGGGTGCCGCGGCCCGGCAGCACCATCACCGTGCACGCGGCGGGCTTCGAGCCGGGCGAGACCGTCCGCGTCGAGCTGCACTCGACGCCCGTGCTGCTCGGCACGACGGTCGCCGGCTCGGACGGGACGATCAGCGTCGACGTGGCGCTGCCGGCAGGGACCGCGCACGGCTCCCACACGATCGTCGCGACCGGCACGACCTCGGGCCGCGTCGTGACGATCGCGCTCTCGGTCGCCGAGACCCTCGCCTTCACCGGCACCGACCCGCGCCCGGCGCTCGCGGCCGCCGCGGCACTCACCGGCCTCGGCGCGCTCGTGGTCGCGAGCGCGGCCCTGCGCCGCCGAAACGCGCGCCGCTGAGCCGCCCGGCCGCCCGGCTAGGCTTGTCAGCCGTGACGGACGCGAGCACCCCGACGGCCCGGCCGACCGCGCCCGCATCGCCCGGCGAGGCCGACGAGCTCTCCGCCGAGGAGGTCAGCGAGCAGATGGGGGTGCGGCTCGCCAAGCGCGAGCGCCTCCTCGCCGCCGGCGAGCAGCCCTATCCGGTGACGCTGCCGATCACGACGTCGATCGCCGAGGTCCGCGCGGCCCACCCCGACCTCCCGCCCGACGCGCGCACGGGGGAGCACGTCGGCCTCGCCGGCCGCGTCGTGTTCCGCCGCGACACCGGCGGTCTCGCCTTCGTGACGCTGCAGGCCGGCGACGGCGAGCGCATCCAGGCGATGCTCTCGAAGGCGGTCGTCGGCGAGGAGTCGCTCGAGCGGTTCAAGGAGTTCGTCGACCTCGGCGACCACCTCTTCGTCCACGGCGAGATCATCGCGAGCCGCCGCGGTGAGCTCTCGGTCCTGGTCGACGACTGGCGCATCGCCGCGAAGTCGCTTCGGCCCCTGCCGAACATGTACAAGGAGCTCTCCGAGGAGTCGCGCGTCCGCTCCCGCTACCTCGACCTCATCGTCCGCGAGCAGGCCCGCCGCAGCGTCCTCACCCGCGCGAAGGCCGTGGCGAGCGTCCGCCGCACGCTCGACGAGCTCGGCTTCATCGAGGTCGAGACGCCGAAGCTCCAGGTCATGCACGGCGGAGCGAACGCCCGCCCCTTCGTCACGCACTCGAACGCGTTCGACATGGACCTCTACCTCTCGATCGCGCCCGAGCTGTTCCTCAAGCGCGCCGTCGTCGGCGGCATCGAGCGGGTCTACGAGATCGCCAGGAACTTCCGGAACGAGGGCGCCGACTCGACGCACAGCCCCGAGTTCGCGATGCTCGAGGCCTACGAGGCGTACGGCGACTACCACTCGATCGCCGACCTCACCCAGCGCGTCATCCAGGACGCCGCGGTCGCGACGAACGGCTCGACCCGCGTGACCTGGGCCGACGGCACCGAGTACGACCTCGGCGGCGAATGGGCGCGGATCTCGATGTACGACTCGCTCAACGAGGCCGCCGGCACCGACTTCTCGCCCGAGACGCCGATCGCCGAGCTCCGGGCGCTCGCGGCGCGTGAGGGCGTCGAGGTCAAGCACGACGTCCACGGCAGGTACGTCGAGGAGCTCTGGGAGCACTTCGTCAAGGACTCGCTCGACCGGCCGACGTTCGTCATGGACTTCCCGGTCGACACCTCGCCGCTCACCCGGGATCATCGCTCCAAGCCCGGCGTCGTCGAGAAGTGGGACCTCTACGTCCGCGGCTTCGAGCTCGCGACGGGCTACTCGGAGCTCGTCGACCCGGTCGTCCAGCGCGAGCGGTTCGTCGACCAGGCGCGGCAGGCGGCGGCCGGCGACGACGAGGCGATGCGCATCGACGAGGAGTTCCTCCGGGCGATGGAGCACGGCATGCCGCCCGCGGGCGGCATGGGCATGGGCATCGACCGCCTGCTCATGGCGCTCACCGGTCTCGGCATCCGGGAGACGATCCTCTTTCCGCTCGTGAAGTGAGCCAGTGGACCGCAGGACCTCCCGCCTCGTCATGGGCATCGCCCTCGCGGTGCTCGTGATCGGCGTCGTCGTCTACTTCCTCTGGCCCAGGTAGGACGCCGCTTCGCCCCGAGGCGCCCGGCGTAGAATCGCCTCATGCCGGACGGGTACTGGGCGAACTGGGTCTACTCCCTCGTGCCCACGATCGTGCTCGGCCTCATCTTCTGGCTCGTGCTGCGCGGCATCGTCCGCTCGGACCGCAGGGAGCGGGCCGTCGCGGCGAGGATCGAGGCCGAGGAGCGCGCCAAGGTCGGCCTCCCGCCGAAGCCGTAGTCGCGGGCCCTCGCGGTAGGACTTTTCGGCTCCGGTAGGAGATTTCGGCCGGTTCCGTCCTTCAAGGCCGGAGAACTCCTACGCACCCGAGCACGAACTCCACAGGCGAGCAGACAGAGCGGCCATCCACAGTCCCGCCGCCTTTCCGCCCGGTCGTCCCGAGTTCTCGGAACGATGCCTCGATGGAACTCGATCAGTGGCTCGCCCAGCGCGCCGGTCGCCTTCGGGGCGCACGCCTCGCCTGCGTCTCCGCCGCCGAGCACCGCGGCCTGGCCGTCCTGCGCGCACCGGCCGAGCTGCACGTCGCGGTCGCGCCCAATGCGCCGCTCGCCGCCATGCCGGGCCTGCGCATCCACCGCTCGAGACCGCTGGTGCCGGCCGGTGCGCACGACACCAGGGAGTCCGTTCCCGACATGCTCGCGCATGCCGCGCGCTGCCTTCCCCGGCTCGAGGCGCTCGTCGTCTGGGAGTCGGCGATCGCCCACGGACTCGTCTCGTCGAACGCCCTGCAACGCGTCGCCTGGCGCGGTCCCGCGCCTCGTCGCCTCGCGCGCGAGGCGAGCGCGCATTCGGAGTCGCTGCTCGAGACGCTCGTGCTCCACCGGCTCCGCGAGGCCGGGATCGAGCCGCGGCAGCAGGTGCGGCTGCTCGGCCACCGGGTCGACTTCCTCGTCGGCACGGACCTCGTCATCCAGGCGGACGGCTTCGAATTCCATACGGCGGCGCGCCGCGAGGAGGACATCCGGCACGACGCGCGGCTCCTTCTCGAGGGCTACCGGGTGATCCGGCTGAGCTACCACCAGATCGTGTTCGCGTGGGCCGAGACGCTCGACCTCATCCGCACCGCGCTCGCGCAGGGCGCGCCCGGCCCGCTCTCGTAGGAGATTCGGGAGCTGGAAGGAACGTTGCGCACCATTTCCCCTACAAATCCCGAATCCTCCTACCGCCCGCCGGGCACGCGGCGCCCGGTTGCGCCCGGGGCGAACACCGGCATTGCGCCCACCGCCCCGGCGTTAGCTTGGATGAACGGCGCCGACCGCGCGCCGCGCTGAGGAGTTCCCACAGATGTTCGAGCGTTTCACCGACCGAGCCCGTCGTGTCGTCGTCCTGGCCCAGGAAGAGGCCAAGATGCTCAACCACAACTACATCGGCACGGAGCACATCCTCCTCGGGCTCATCCACGAGGGCGAGGGCGTCGCCGCCAAGGCCCTCGAGAGCCTCGGCATCTCCCTCGACGCCGTGCGCGAGCAGGTGCAGGACATCATCGGCCAGGGCCAGCAGCAGCCGACGGGGCACATCCCGTTCACGCCGCGCGCGAAGAAGGTCCTCGAGCTGTCGCTCCGCGAGGCGCTCCAGCTCGGTCACAACTACATCGGCACGGAGCACATCCTCCTCGGGCTCATCCGCGAGGGCGAGGGCGTCGCCGCCCAGGTGCTCATCAAGCTCGGCGCCGACCTCAACAAGGTGCGCCAGCAGGTCATCCAGCTGCTCTCGGGCTACCAGGGCAAGGAGGCCGTCGCGGTCGGCGGCAACCAGGAGCAGGCGGCCGGCGCGGACAAGGGCTCGCAGGTCCTCGACCAGTTCGGCCGCAACCTCACGCAGGCCGCCCGCGAGGGCAAGCTCGACCCGGTCATCGGGCGCGAGAAGGAGATGGAGCGCGTCATGCAGATCCTCTCCCGGCGCTCGAAGAACAACCCCGTCCTCATCGGCGAGCCCGGCGTGGGCAAGACCGCCGTCGTCGAGGGGCTCGCACAGGCGATCGTCAAGGGCGAGGTCCCGGAGACGCTCAAGGACAAGCAGCTCTACTCGCTCGATCTCGGCAGCCTCATCGCGGGCAGCCGCTACCGCGGCGACTTCGAGGAGCGCCTCAAGAAGGTGACCAAGGAGATCCGCACCCGCGGCGACATCATCGTGTTCATCGACGAGATCCACACGCTCGTCGGCGCCGGCGCGGCCGAGGGCGCGATCGACGCGGCGTCGATCCTCAAGCCGCTGCTCGCCCGCGGCGAGCTCCAGACGATCGGCGCGACGACGCTCGACGAGTACCGCAAGCACTTCGAGAAGGACGCGGCGCTCGAGCGGCGCTTCCAGCCCGTGCAGGTCCAGGAGCCCTCGATCCCGCACGCGATCAACATCCTCAAGGGCCTGCGCGACAAGTACGAGGCGTTCCACAAGGTGTCGATCACCGACGACGCGATCGTCGCGGCCGCGAAGCTCGCCGACCGCTACGTCCAGGACCGCTTCCTGCCGGACAAGGCGATCGACCTGATCGACGAGGCCGGCGCGCGCCTGCGGCTGTCCATCCTGTCGGCCCCGCCGGAGCTCCGCGCCTTCGACGACCGGATCTCCGAGGTCCGCGCCCGCAAGGAGCAGGCGATCGAGGACCAGGACTTCGAGAAGGCCGCGAGCCTGCGCGACGAGGAGAAGAAGCTCCTCGGCGAGCGCCTGCGGCTCGAGAAGCAGTGGAAGGCCGGGGAGATGGGCGCGACCGGCACGGTCGACGAGGGCATCATCGCCGAGGTGCTCGCCGCGGCGACCGGCATCCCGGTGTTCAAGCTCACCGAGGAGGAGACGGCACGGCTGCGGTTCATGGAGCAGGCGCTCCACGAGCGGGTCATCGGCCAGGAGGAGGCGATCTCGGTCCTCTCCAAGTCGATCCGACGGACCCGTGCCGGCCTCAAGGACCCGAAGCGTCCCGGCGGCTCGTTCATCTTCGCCGGCCCGACCGGCGTCGGGAAGACCGAGCTCGCGAAGGCGCTCGCCGAGTTCCTGTTCGACGACGAGGACGCGCTCATCACGCTCGACATGTCCGAATACGGCGAGAAGCACACCGCCTCGCGGCTGTTCGGCGCACCTCCCGGCTTCGTCGGCTTCGAGGAGGGCGGTCAGCTCACCGAGAAGGTGCGGCGCAAGCCGTTCTCCGTCGTGCTGTTCGACGAGATCGAGAAGGCGCACCCGGACATCTTCAACTCGCTGCTGCAGATCCTCGAGGAGGGTCGTCTCACCGATGGTCAGGGCCGGGTCGTGGACTTCAAGAACACGATCATCATCATGACGACGAACCTCGGCACGAAGGACATCACCAACGGTCCGGTCGGCTTCCAGGCCTCCGGGAACGCGCAGAACGACTACGACCGAATGAGCGGCAAGGTCAAGGAGGAGCTGAAGAAGAACTTCCGGCCCGAGTTCCTCAACCGCGTCGACGAGATCATCGTGTTCCCGCACCTCACGCACGAGGAGCTGCTCCAGGTCGTCGACCTGTTCATCAAGCGGCTCCACGAGCGGCTGCAGGACCGCGCGATGTCGGTCGAGGTCACGCTCGCGGCCAAGGAGCGGCTCGCCGAGATCGGCTTCGACCCCTCGCTCGGCGCTCGCCCGCTGCGACGCGCGGTCCAGCACGAGGTCGAGGACCCGATGAGCGAGAAGATCCTCTACGGCGAGTTCAAGGACGGCGACCACATCGTCGTCGACTTCGCCGACGGGGAGTTCGCGTTCTCCGCGGCCCCGAGGGGCGGCTCCGCGCCGGTCGCCGAGGTCGTGCCCGCCGAGGCCTGATCCCGCAGCCCGGGGCGGCATCGACCATCGTGCCGATGCCGCCCCGGGCGTACCATCGCTGGCATCCCGAGCTCAAGGAGGAGCCAGTGGTCATCGCGAGCCCGATCGCACCCATCGACATCCCGGACGTCGGCGTCAGCGAGTTCCTGTTCGGCGAGCTGAGCGAGGACGACCTCGCCCGGGTCGCGCTCATCGACGGCATGTCCGGAGCCGAGACGACGTACGGGCAGCTGCGCGCCCAGGTCGAGGCGATCGCCGGCGCGCTCGCGGCGCGCGGCGTCGGCGTCGGCGACGTCGTCGCGCTCCACGCGCCGAACACGCCCGCCTTCGCCGCGGTCTTCCACGGCATCCTCCGCGCCGGCGCGGTCGTCACGACGGTGAACGCGATCTACGTCGCGGCCGAGATCGAGGCCCAGCTGCGCGACGCGGGCGCGCGGCTCCTCGTCACCGTCTCCCCCCTCCTGCCGAACTCTGGCCCCGCCGCCGAGGCGGTCGGCCTCGCGCCAGAGCAGGTCGTCGTCTTGGACGGGGCCGAGGGCCATCCGAGCCTCCGCGACCTGCTCGCCGCCGGCGCGCCCGCGCCGCACGTCGACCTCGACCCCTCGACCCACCTCGCCGTGCTCCCCTACTCCTCGGGCACGACCGGCCGGCCGAAGGGCGTCATGCTCACCCACCGGAACCTCGTCGCGAACGTCCTGCAGTCCGAGCCGTTCATCGGACTCGGCCCGGACGACGTCGTCCTCGCGGTGCTCCCCTTCACGCACATCTACGGCCTCACCGTGCTGCTCAACCTCGCGCTCAAGTACCGCTCCCGGCTCGTCACGCTCCCGAGGTTCGACCTCGCCGAGTTCCTTCGCGCGATCCAGGAATTCCGGTGCACGACGGTGTTCATCGCCCCGCCGATCGCCGTCGCCCTCGCGAAGCACCCCCTCGTCGACGCCTACGACCTCTCGAGCGTCGAGGTCGTCATGTCCGGCGCCGCCCCGCTCGACGCCGGACTCGCCCACGCCGTCGCCGACCGGATCGGCACCCACGTCATGCAGGGCTACGGGATGACCGAGCTGAGCCCCGTCTCGCACGTCATCCCCCGCTCGCGCCGCGACATCGACCGGGGCTCGATCGGCCTGCCCGTGCCGAACACCGAGATCCGGGTCGTCGACACGATCACCGGCGACGACCTCGAGATCCCGGCCGAGGGCCTCAGCGAGCCGGGCGAGCTGCTCGTCCGCGGCCCCCAGGTCATGCGCGGGTATCTCAACAACCCCGAGGCGACCGCGGCGACCCTCGAGCCCGACGGCTTCCTCCACACCGGGGACATCGTCCGGGTGGACGCGACGGGCCTGACCTACGTCGTCGACCGGCTCAAGGAGCTCATCAAGTACAAGGGCTATCAGGTCCCGCCCGCAGAGCTCGAGGCGCTCCTGCTCACCCACGACGCGATCGCCGATGCCGCGGTCGTCGCGCATCCCGACGCCGAGGCAGGGGAGGTGCCGAAGGCGTTCGTCGTGCTGCAGCAGGGCGCGAGCATCACCGAGGCGGACGTCATCGCCTTCGTCGAGGCGAACGTCTCCCCGCACAAGAAGGTCCGACTCGTCGAGTTCGTCGACGCGATCCCGAAGTCCTCCTCGGGGAAGATCCTCCGCAAGGATCTCCGGGCGCGCGACGCCGTCTCCGCCTGAGCCGGCGGCGCTCGTCGACGACGAGCGCGCCTAGGCTTGCCGAGTGGGTTTCACCGTCCGCAAGGCGCGCACGAGCGACGTCCCCGCGATCCGCGCGATCGCCGAGCCCCTCGTCCAGCGCCGCATCCTCCTCGGGAAGGAGTGGGTCGAGTCGTACGGCGCCGTGCCGGAGTTCCGCGTCGCGGTCGACGACGAGGGCCGGCTCATCGGCTTCGGCGCCCTCCACGTCATCTGGGAGGACCTCGGGGAGGTGCGCACGCTCGCCGTCGCCGACGACTGGCGGGGTCGCGGCGTCGGCCACGCGATCCTCGAGGCGCTCGAGGCGGACGCGCGCGAGTACGGGCTCAGCCG